>Ga0207643_10000006_pt1 | contig 175924 bp, 162 predicted proteins | sample KBSMisM62_FD_184313 | JGI IMG/M metagenome (GOLD analysis project Ga0207643, IMG submission 184313) | Miscanthus rhizosphere microbial communities from Kellogg Biological Station, Michigan, USA - KBS Miscanthus M6-2 (SPAdes) (version 2) | ecosystem: Host-associated > Plants > Roots >... | reverse complement strand
CGTGCGCCGCTCTACTAGGATTGCTCCATTCGCGCTCGACTTGCATGTGTTAGGCACGCCGCCAGCGTTCGTTCTGAGCCAGGATCAAACTCTCCAATTAAAAATTGAATTGTTTGAACTGGCGTACCTCCCGTCCCCACCGAGCTCGCATCGCAGGCCCTCACGGGCGTGCTGTCGAGTCCAGCGGCGAACAGGAGTCGCTGTTCGGGACACGCCGTCTCCGCCCCTGGGCTGCCTCACGGCAGACCGGGAAGAGACGTGCGCATCCAATTGAATTGACTGCGGTTTCCGCAATCGTCTTGGACTTGCTATCCGGTTTTCAAAGACCGAGCCGCCGTTCACCGGACCTTCACCAGTCCGGCGACGGGCCGACCCTTCTACGGTCGGCATCTGAGGCTGTCAAGCACCCGCTAGAGGCGGGAACCCCAGTCATTTCAAGGACCTATACCAGCATCCATGAGGTGTTCTGGAGGCCATCGGAGAGGACCCAACCCGCCGCTGATCCGGAGGTGGTTCGTCCGAGGGGCCGACCTACATACAGCCGGGGTCGGACCCTGTCAACCTGGAGATTCGATTGTGGTTCTTCCCCTGCCCGACCGCCACGCCCGCTCCCCTCGCCCGACCACCACGAGGGGCGCGCTAGATAGAGACTTCGACGGGCCGTGTCAACTGCCTCGCTTCGGTGCCTCGACGCCGAGGGCGACGAGGTCGACCCGTCCCCGTCGGCAGCGCTCGGCGGTGACGATGGACTCCAGCTCGGCGTAGGCCTGCTCCACCGAGTCGTTGACCACCAGGTAGTCGTAGGCCCGGGCGCCCAGCTCCAGCTCGGAGCGGGCGGCCAGCATCCGCCGGCGGATCGAATCCTCGCTCTCCGTCCCCCGCTCGCGGAGCCTTCGCTCCAGCTCGGCCATGCTCGGGGGGAGCACGAAGACCAGGACCGCCTCGGGGTACCCGCGCTGGATGGAGCAGCCCCCCTGCACGTCGATGTCGAAGACGGCGATGCCGCCCGTCTTGAACGCCCGGTCCACTCCGGACCGGGGACTCCCGTAGAAGTTGCCGTGCACCTCGGCCCACTCCACGAACTCGTCGCGCTCGATCATCCGCTGGAAGGTGAGCGCGTCCACGAAGTGGTAGTCCACGCCGTCCCGCTCGGCGCCCCGCGGCTCGCGCGTGGTCATGCTGATGCTGAACTCCGCCTCGGGGTGGGCCTCCACGAAGCGGCGGGCGAGGGTGGTCTTCCCCGTCCCCGAGGGTGCGGAGAGCACCAGCAGCAGACCGCGGTGGATGGCCCCGTCGCTCATTCGACGTTCTGAACCTGCTCGCGGATCCGCTCGAGCTCCGCCTTGAGCTCGACGATGCGGGTGGAGATCTCGGTCGACTGGCTCTTGCTCCCGGTGGTGTTCACCTCCCGGTGCATCTCCTGCACGAGGAAGTCCATCCGCCGGCCGGCGGGCTCGCTGCTGCCGAGGAAGCTCCGGAACGCCTCCAGATGCACCTGGAGCCGTGTCGCCTCCTCGGCCACGTCGGTGCGCTCGGCGAAGAGGGCCACCTCCTGGACCAGCCGGGCCTCGTCCACCTGCGCTCCCTTCAGGAGGTCCGCCACCCTTTCTTGGAGGCGCTCCCGGTACGACTCCACCATCCTCGGCGCGAGGGCCGCCACCTCTGCCGCCAGCGTGGCCACGCGCTGCAGCCGCGCCGACAGGTCCGCCTCCAGCGCCCTCCCCTCCCGCTCCCGCATCGCGACCAGCCCGGCCAGGGCGTCCGCGAGGGCACGGTCCAGCGCGCCCTCCGCGACGGCGACGTCCGCAACCGGCTCCTCCATCCGCACCACGCCCGGCTGGCTCGAGATCTGCGCGGCGGTGGGGGTGTCGGCCAGCTCGGCGGCGCGGGCCACGGTGCGGAGCGCCTCGCGCCAGGCCCGGGCCATCGCCGCGTCGACCACCGGGACGGCGCCGGTCACGGTGCCCACGCTCCGGCGCACGGCGACGTCCACCGCCCCTCGGACGCAGCGGGCTCGGACCACCTTCACCACCGCCGCCTCCAGGGCCGCCAGCTCGCGGGGAAGGCGGACCTTGACCTCGAGGTGCTTGTGGTTGACGGCCCGCACCTCGACGGAGATCTCCTCGTCGCCGGCGCGCGACCTTCCCGTCCCGAAGCCGGTCATGCTCTTGAGCATGGGTGCAAGGGTGCTAGGAGGCGCCGCACCCGGCCGTCAAGGCCCGAACGCATGGACCCCTGGCACAAGCGACTGGAAGGCACCGGGAAGCACTCCCTGGCCCGGCTCGCTGCGCTCGCGTTCCGGAGGCCGTCCCGGGCACTGCCCGCGGGCATCCGCCGGGCGCTGCTGGTCCGTGTCGACGACCGGGTCGGCGAGGCGCTCCTCACGACGCCGCTCGCCACGGCCCTGAAGCAGCTACGGCCACAGCCCGCGGTGGACGTCCTGGTCCACCGGAGGACGGCCCGGGTCCTCGAGGGGCACCCGGCGCTGGATCGCATCCTCACCCTCGACCGGACGCTGCTCGGCCTCGGCCCACTCGCCCCGGGCATCCGGGTGGCACGGACCGCGGGCCCCTGGGACGTGGTGGTGGACTGCGGGAACTGGGAGGTCCCGGGGGTCACCTCGGCGCTGGTGTCGCGCCTGGTGGCCGGCGACGCCCGGGTCCTCGGTCCCGCGGTGCCGCCGACCGGACCGCTCCACGACATCCCCGTGGTGGCCCGCACCGACACCCGGAACGAGCTGGCCCAGCGGCTTCACCTCCTGTCCCCCTTGCTCGCGCCCCCGGCGATTCTCCCCAGCTTCCGGACCCCGCGGATCGGCGAGGCGCTGCGCCCGTTCCTCGAGCGGGTGCGGGCAGCTCCGCACGCCGTGGTGGTCCCCGGCGGCCGCCTGGGCTGGAGGCGGATCCCTCCCGGGCTGTTCGCGGTCGCCGCGCGCTCCCTCACCGCGCTCGGGCGAACGGTGATCGTCGCCTGGGGGCCCGCGGAGGAGCAGCTGGCGCGCGCCGTCGTGGCCGGCGCGCCCGGCGCACGGCTCGCCCCGGCCACCGACCTCGACGGCCTCGCCGCGCTGCTCGCCGCGGCCGGCTGCACCGTCACCAATAATTCGGGACCCATGCACCTGTCGGTCGCGGTGGGCGCGCCGACGCTCGCCCTTTTCTTGAAGATGGATCCCGCGCGGTGGGGGTACACCGACGCTCCACACGCGGTCCTGGACCTCACGGGTGTGATCGACGATCCGGTCCAGGGGCCCCGCCAGATCGAGGAGGCGGTGAGAGGATTCGCCCGTCAGCTCGCCCCGCCCCGCTGAGGAACCGGCACGCGGCTCGGAGGGACGTCGAGAGCTGCTGGACCCGCGAGGCTGGAGTCACGCACGCACGGCCTGCGCGCTCTCGAGCGCTCGGGACGGCCAGTCTTCGGCATGGACACGGGCGCGCTTCACCCACGCAGCGTCCCCGGACCCTCCGGCGGGAGCGGCCTCGGCGCACGAGATGCTAAAGCAAATAACCAGGACTGCAGTGTCGCAGTTGTTGCTATAGCCTCTCGAGGCCACGGGCCGCGCCCGCCGGCGCCTCCGGCCCGGTGTCCCCGCCCGCGCTTCGACCGGCTGCCTCGGAGGGAGGCCGAATCCTCGAGGCCCGCGGCGCTGGAGTCAGGCGCCCGCGGCCTGTGCAGCCCTTCCGCGTCTTCCAGGTCGTCTGGCCGGACAAGGACGGGCGGTTTCCCGGAGAGCCGGGCTTCCGGGAAGAGCTGAAGGAGCGGCAGCGGCTCCTGCCGTGAGCGTCACTTCGAAGGACGTTCCAGCCGCTCGAGCAGCTCGGTCGTGCTGTGGTCCTTCGGGTCGCCGGCGATCGCGACCCGGCCTCCCCACGCGGCCAGCTCGTCGCGCTCGGGCACGGTCTCCGGCGTGTAGTCCGTTCCCTTCACCTGGAGGTGGGGCCGGAGCCGCCGGAGCACGGCGCGCACGTCCGCCTCCCCGAAGAGCACCACGTGATCGACGCAGGCCAGCGCCGCCACCAGCTCGGCCCGCTCGGCCGCGGGGATGCGCGGTCGCCCGGGTCCCTTCAGCGCCCGAACCGAGGCATCGTCGTTCACCGCGACCACCAGCACGTCGGCCAGCGCCTTCGCCCCCTCGAGGTACCGGACGTGCCCCACGTGCAGCAGATCGAAGGCCCCGTTGGCCAGGGCCACCGTCTTCCCCGCCTCGCGCGCCGCCTTCGCCGCCGCCCCCACCGCCTCCAGAGGCTGCACCTTCTCCGAGGTCCTCACCGGCCGCCCAGCTCCGCGGCGAGCTCGTCCGCCGTCACCGGCGCCGTGCCCGGCTTCAGCACCACCAGCGCGCCGGCCACGTTCGCCAGCTCCGCCGCCGTGCGCGGCGGACCGCCCGCGGCGAGGCCCAGGGTGAACGCGGCCATCACGGTGTCGCCCGCGCCGGTGACGTCCACGGCCGCGCGCGTCCCGTGCGCCGGCAGCAGCTGCACCTCACCGCCGCGCTCGAGGAGCGCCATGCCTCGCCGCCCGCGCGTCACCAGCAGCACCTGGGCCTCGAGCATCGTCAGCGCGGTCGCGGCCGCCCGCGCGAGCGAGCGATCGTCCTCCACCGGAAGGCCGGTGAGCGCCGCCAGCTCCGGCTCGTTGGGCTTCGCCGCCCGGAACCCGCTGAGCGCCCCGAGCGCGTACCGCGAGTCCACCGAGACCAGCGTCCCGCTGGACGCGAGGTGCCGGAGCGTCGCGCGCGTCGCGTCGCCCACCACGCCGCCTCCGTAGTCGCTCACCAGGACCGCGTCCGCCCCGTGGGCCGTCTCCTCCAGCACCTGCCGCAGGCGCGCAGAGACGGCCGCGGCCAGGGGCAGCGCGTTGCCGCGGTCCAGCCGCAGCATCTGCTGCCGGGAGGTGTTCAGCCCGCCGGCGAGGATGCGCGTCTTGGTCTCGGTGAAGGGCGCGTCGACGGCGACCAGGTGGATGCCGCGCTCGGCGAACCGCTTCCTCACCGCCTCGCCCATCTCGTCCTTGCCGAGCACGCCCACCGCGGTCACCTCGGCCCCCAGCGCGCGGGCGTTCGCCGCCGCGTTGGCCGCGCCGCCCAGCGTCACCTCCGAGGACTCGTGGCGGACGACCAGCACCGGAGCCTCGCGGCTCACCCGGTCGGTCTGCCCGTAGACGTAGTGGTCGGCCACCAGGTCACCGACCACCACGAGCTTGCGCCCGCGGAAGCCGGACAGCAGCCGCGACAGTTCGGACGCCACGTTCCCCCGCTTGTCCCACACCCCGGGGCCCTCGCGCCAATTCATCGTTGGCAGTCCACCGTCCGAGGTCGCCCCGGGCTCCGCAGGCGCGCCGGAATCCCGACGCACTTGTCACTCCCACCACCCGCCGCGCGGGCACTACCTCCAGGACGCACGTCGCATGTCGACGAGATGCAAGGAGCAACGCCATGCCGGACATCCTCCACAAGATCGACGTCAGGTCTTCCCCCGCCGCGACCTACGCCGCACTCACCACCCTCGATGGCCTTTCCGGATGGTGGACCACGACCACCCAGGGCAACCCGGAGGTCAGCGGCACGATCGCCTTCCGCTTCGGGCCGCTCGGGGGCTTCGACATGAAGGTGCTGGAGCTGCAGCCCGCCCGGCGTGTGCTCTGGCAGGTCGTCGACGGTCCCGAGGAGTGGATCGGGACGAAGGTCAGCTTCGAGCTCAAGGCCGACGGCGACTTCACCGCCGTCCTCTTCAAGCACCAGGGCTGGAAGGCGCCGGTGGAGTTCATGCACCACTGCAGCACGAAGTGGGCGACGTATCTGCTGTCCATGAAGTCGCTGCTCGAGGGCGGCAAGGGCCGACCCCATCCGGACGACGTGCACATCTCGGCACGAGGGGACTAGGGCGCCGGCGAGCCGGGGAGGAGCCGGTCCAGGTGCTCCTGCCCCTCGACCACGTCCACCCCGAGCCGCAGCACGTGCACCGGCGCGCCCTCGGGACAGCGGACGGCGTCCTTCTCCGTCGTCACCAGCCACGCTCCGGCCGCGGAGGCCTGCCGCTCCAGCGCGCGCAGCTCCTCGTCGGCGAAGCGGTGGTGGTCGGCGAAGGCGCCGAAGCCCACGACCTCCGCCCCCAGACCCTCCAGCGTGGCGCGGAACGCAGAGGGACGGCCGATGCCGGCGAACGCCACCACCCTCCGGCCCCGCAGCGCATCCGGTGGATGCACCTCCCCTCCCGGCGCGACGAGATCGCGCGGGCCGTGGCGCGCACGCACCCGGGGCACCCGCTCGGGCCAGGGCACCGTCACCGGGCTCTCCGCCGCGCGGACCCAGAGCACGGTGGCCCGGCCCAGCGCCCACGCCGGCTCGCGCAGGGGTCCCCGGGGCAGCAGGTGGCCATTGCCCAGGCCCACCGCCTCGTCCACCACCACCAGGTCCACGTCACGCTCGAGTCGCCAGTGCTGGAAGCCGTCGTCGAGCAGCGCCACCGTCGCCCCGCACCGCGCGGCGAGCCCGGCGAGACGGAGCCGGTCCGACCCCACCCACACCGTCGCCGCGGGCAGGCTCCGGGCAAGCATCAGCGGCTCGTCCCCGCACCGCTCCGGCCCGGGCCAGGGCGGCCCCTCCACTCGCACGTCGCCGGTGGCGGTCCGTCCGTAGCCGCGGCTGAGGATGGCCACGGTCTCGCCGCGCCTGACCAGCCGCTCGGCCAGCGCCCGCACCACCGGCGTCTTCCCCGCCCCGCCGACCTGCACGTTCCCCACCGAGACGACGGCCAGCCCCGGGACCCGCTGGGCGTGGAGCCATCCCCGCGCACGGGCCGCCGTCCTTGCCTGGACCCCCGCGGCGAAGAAGGACTCGGCCACCGCGAGCGGGGAGAGCGCGAGCTCCCGCAGCGTTCCCTCCGGCCTGCCGGGGTAGAACAGCCGCTCGACCCAGCCGCTCACGCCCGCGCCCCCGCGCGTGCATAGAGGCGGAGCAGCTCGCCGGCCACGGTGCGCACGTCGGGGAGCACCACCGATCGCCGCTCCTCGCGCAGCGCCACCGCCGCCACCGCCTCCGCCGTCGCCGCCGGAAGGACCGTGTCCACCCAGGCCGGGAGCGCGCCCTCGGCCACGCCCACCACCCGCGCACCCACTGCCCGCCCCTGCAGCGCGGGCCGGCCCGCCTCGTCGTTGCCGAGGCCGAGCACCCAGAGCTCGTCGAAGGCCTGCATCCAGCGCACGAGCGATTCGCCGCCCTGGTACCCGGCGAACCGCACCTGGGCGGCCACGCCCAGCGCCTCGGCCCGGGCCCGCAGCTTCGGACCCAGCTGCCCGTCGCCCACGAGCACCAGCGTGGCCCGCGGCTCGCGCGCGTGCACCAGCCGGAACGCCGCCAGCGCCACGTCGTGGCGTCGCGACGGCTGGAAGGTCGAGACCATCCCGATGACCGGGCCGCTGATGCCGAGCGAGGCCTGGAGCGCGAAGCGGTCGGCCGGCGGACGGAACCCGGGTGGCACGAACGGGGGGAGCACCATCCACGGCCGCCGCAGGCCCGCGCCCACGCCCGCGGTGGGAACGGTGTACGCCGCGGCCGGGGGGCGGAACGCCCGGCGCGAGCGAGCGGCATGGAAGGAGCGCACCCGGGTGCCCCGGTGTCCCGACAGCGCCGCCACCCAGTGATCGTGGCTGAAGTGGCTGTGCACCACGTCCGCCTCCAGCGTCCCGAGCAGGCGGGCATCTCGCCACACTCCGGCGGCGCCGTCTCGGGTGGACAGCCGCAGACCTTGCGAATCGAGCAGTCCGAGGGCCTCCAGCCGCGGCGCGGCGGGCTCCTCGGTGCCGGTCCCGGCGCGCGTCGAGTCGATGGCCACCGAGACGGCGTGTCCCAGCGAGCGCTGGGCCTCGGCCACGAGCGCCACCGCCTCGGCCGGGCCGCTCCACACCGGACTGGAGAGGAGGTGGAGGACCCTCACCGGAGCCCCTCCACCCGGGTGTAGACGGTACGCAGCGCGTCCACCTCCCGGTCCAGGGTCCACCGGGCGCGAACGTCCGCCACCGCCGCCTTCCCCATCGCCTCGGCCCGGGACGGCGCGGCGAGCAGCGCCTCGAGGAGCCCCGCCAGCGATCCCACGTCTCCGGCCGGGTAGAGGAACCCGGTCACCCCGTGCTCGATGAGCTCCGGGTAGTGCGGGAGCGCCGCCGCCACGACGCAGCACCCGCTGGCCATCGCCTCGAGGAGCACCAGCGAGAAGCTCTCCTGCCGCGAGGGTTGCACGAGGATGGTGAGCCCCCGGTAGAGCGAAGGCGCGTCCTCCACCTCACCCAGCTGCTCGAGACCTGCCAGGCCCCCGGCGAACCGCCGCCACTGCCGGGTCACGAGCCCTGCCAGCACCGCGCGCCAGGTGGGGAACCGCGGGCCCAGCGCCGCCCAGGCCGCCGCGAGGTCCTGCTGGCCCTTCGCGGGCCGGACGCGTCCCACCACGCCGAGGCCATGGGTACCGCCCACGCCGAGCGCGCGCCAGGCCTCGGCCCGATCCACCGGCGGCGCGAACCGCGCGACGTCCACGCCGTGCGGCACCACCTCGGCGCGTAGCCCCAGCTCGCGGAGCGCCACCCGGGTGAGGACGACCCGCGCGTCCGCCCGCCGCGCGAGGAACCGCGTCCAGGCCGAGGGCCGGCCCGCCGAGTGCCGGGTGAAGACCACCCGCACCGAGCGCCGCCGCCACCGGAGGAGCAGCGCCGCCAGCAGCTCGAGGTTCCGGTGCGCGTGCACGACCAGCGGTCCGCGCGCTCGGTCGAGCAGCCCGCGCCAGGAGAGCCGGCGCACGTCCCCGAGCGGACCCCAGCCGGTCACCTCTGCGGGCAACCGCCGAGCGACGTCCTCCACGTGGCGCGTCACGCCGGTGCGCCGCCCGTGGAAGTGGAGGAGCACCGCCGGGGTCATCCCGCCGACCCCGCCCGGCGCGGAGCCGGCCGGGACCCCGCCCCGAGCAGCAGCCGCGCGACGAGGTCCACGTTGCGCTGGCTCGCGCCGGACACCTGACGGACCGACTGCGCGGCGAGGTTGCCGAGGTTCGCGAGCACGTCCGGGCGCCCGAGCAGCTCGGTGAGCACGCGGTACAGCTGCTCGGGGTCCGCGACCTGGATGCCTCCCCGGCCGAGCAGCACCTGCACGCTGTCGCGGAAGTTCTCCATCCGCGGCCCGAAGAGCACCGGCCGGCCCTGCGCGGCCGGCTCGAGGATGTTCTGCCCGCCCCGCGCGGTGAAGCTGCCGCCGACGAAGACCACCGTGGCCAGCCGGTAGGCGCGGGCCAGCTCGCCGATCGTGTCGAGCACCATCACCGGCGCACCCACGGGTCCGCCCGTCCGGCGGCCCGCCTCCACCCCCCGGGCCTGCGCCAGCGCCTGCACGCGGCCGGCCCGGTCCACGTAGCGCGGGGCGAGCACCAGCCGGAGACCGGGGTGCGTCGCGAGCAGGCGCTGCCAGACCGAGAGGAGGATCTCCTCCTCGCCCTCGTGGGTGCTCCCGCCCATCAGCACCGGCGCATCCGCCGGCAGGCCCAGCGCCAGCCGCAGCGACTCGTCCTCCGGCGAGGGGCCCGGGACGGCGAGGCCGTCGAACTTGGTGTTTCCGGTCACCCACACGCGGTCCAGCGGCGCACCGAGCGACAGCGCCCGCTCGGCCTCCTCGTCCTCGCGCATCAGGAGGAGGTCCAGCGCGGCCAGCGGATTTCCGAAGACCGCGAACAGGGTCCTGTACCCGCGAAGGCGCTCGGGAGAGAAGCGGCCGTTGGTGAGCACCACCCGCGTCCCGGCGGCGCGGGCGGCGTGGATGAGGTTCGGCCAGATCTCGGCGTACTCCAGCACCAGGAGGTCCGGGCGAAGAGCGCGCACCGCTCGCCGGGTGGCTCCAGGGAGGTCCCAGGGCGCGTAGAGGACACCGTCCACCTGCGGGCGCAGCCGCTGCTCGGCCATGGCGCGCCCGGTGTCGGTGATGGTGGTGAGGAAGATGCGCGCGTCCGGGAAGCGCTCACGGAACCGGCCGATCATCGGCGAGAGCGCTTGTAGATCTCCGGCGCTCGCCCCGTGAAGCCAGACCCGTGGCCAGCCGCCCTCCGGCACCACGTCGGGACGATGGAACCCGAACCGCTCCCGGAGCCCGCGCCGCGTCTTCCGCGCGAGGAGGAGCACCGGCGCGAGCACGACGAAGAGGAGCGTGCTGAGCAGGACGTACAGCGCCCGTCTCACTGGCCCGCCTCCACCTTCACCGGCTGGGCCAGGAGCCAGGGCCAGGAGACGTCGCCGAGCCCGAGGCCAGGCGTCTCCACCCGCACCTCGACCAGCACCTGACCCGCCCCCTCGAGCCGGACATGAGAGGCATCCACCACGCGCGCCGGGCCGTGCGCACGGAGCTGCACTCCGGGCGGATGCACCGCCGGCATCCGGACCTCGAGCACCTCTCCGACCCGGAAGGTCCGGCGGTCCGCGGGGAGCACGGCGAATCCGGCCGCCGGCGCGAGAGCGTCCACCGCGCAGTAGAACCGCCCCGCCCGCAGCTCCTGGATGACCGCCTGCGCGCCCTCGGCGGGCGCCTCGGGGAGCGAGGTGATGCCGGTGAGGTGCATCGACATCCACCGGAAGGCGGCGCCGTAGCTCGGGTAGCCGTGCGCATCGACGCCGCAGAAGGCGAGCTTCGGCTCGGGGCCGTCCAGCGCGAGCAGCCATTCCTCCACCGGGCGAGCCTCGGCCAGCGCATAGACCATCGCCCGCTCGGGGCTGACCAGCGCCGTTCCCAGCGCGGGCAGCAGGCTGGTGAGCGGATGCTGGCGAATCGAGCCCCAGGCGGAGTCGCCGCTCCACACCTCCACGCCGCTCGCCAGACGGGCCTGGGCGAGGTCGGTCCAGGCGCGCTGCGGGTGCAGGGGATGGGCGAGCACGGCCAGCCCGCCGAGCTCGAGCACCGCCCGCACCGGGGCGGAAGTTTTTTGGTCGTCGGTCAGCGCGCGCCGGCTGCCCACGTCCACCAGGTGCCCGAAGGGCGTGGTCGACTCCTCGCCGCCGACGAGGAGCACGCCCTCCTCGCGCGCCGGCGTCGGCAGCTCACGCGGGTTGTGGTCGGTGAGCACGAGGAAGTCGAGCCCGGCGGCGCGGGCGGCGCGGGCGACGTCGGTGGGGCTTCCGCGCCCGTCGCTCCGGGTGGTGTGCACGTGCCAGGCGCCCCGGAGCTCGCGCGTCGCGGGCGGCGGCGTGAGCGGCAGCGGGCGCACCGCCGCCAGCAGCGCGAACCAGCCCAGCGTGAGCGCCAACAGGCCCAGAAACCAGCGCAGGACACGGATCCACCCCGGCGTCTTCCTCCGGCGCCGGATGGGCCGGAGCACCATGCTCGGACGTCTCACCGGGTGGTCCCCGTCGCCGCCGGGGGCGGGTGCTGGAGCGCCCAGGCCTCGGCGTACCAGCCGCCGCGCAGGAGGAGCTCCTCGTGGGTCCCCTCCTCCACCACCCGTCCAGCCAGCACCACGTGGATGCGGTCGGCGCGGGCGATGCTCTGCAGCCGGTGGGCGATGACCAGCGCGGTGCGGCCGGGGAGCATCGTTTCCAGCGCGTTCTGCACCTCGCGCTCGCCCTCGGGATCGAGGTTGCTCGTGGGCTCGTCCAGCACGAGGAGGCGCGCGTCTTTGAGCACCGCCCGGGCCAGCGCGAGCCGCTGCCTTTGCCCGCCGCTCAGTCGCGCGCCGCGCTCGCCGAGCGGCGTGTCCCACTGCCGTGGGAGGGCCATCACGAAGTCCTCGGCCCGGGCTGCGCGGAGCGCGTTGCGCAGCTCGCCCCCCGTCGCCTCGGGACGTGCGGCGAGCAGGTTCTCCCGCACCGTCCCGGAGAAGAGGAGCGCCTCCTGCGTCACGAGCGCCATCTGGGAGCGAAGCGAGGCGATGGTGCAGGCCTCGACGTCCGTGCCGTCCCAGAGGATGCGCCCGGTGTCCGGCCGGACGAAGCGGAACAGGAGCGAGACCACGCTGCTCTTCCCCCCTCCGCTCGGTCCCACCAGCGCAGTGACCTTCCCCACCGGAAGCTCGAGCTCGAGACGGGAGAGCGCCGGTCGGTCCCCGTAGGCGAGCCCCACCGTCTCGAAGCGGACCGCGCGGGTGAGCCTCGGGGCGCCCTTCGCGCCCGCGGCGTCGGTCACCAGCGGCGGCGTCTCGAGCACCTCGAGCAACCGCTCGGCGGCCGCCGCGCCCTGGGTGGCGAACTGCGAGGCCCGCCCCAGCTCCTTGACCGGCTGGTAGAGGAGGATCAGCGCCGCGAGAAAGGAGAGCAGCCTCTCCGGAGCCACCTCCACGTTTCCCGCGGCCCACACCAGCACCACCGCGACGGCGACCGCGGCGAGGACCTCGGTGAGCGCCGGGACCGCGGCCCGGGCCCAGGCGGCGCGGGCGAGCGTGGCGGCGTGCGCGTCGGCGCGGGCGGCGAAGCGGGTGGCCTCCGCCCCCTCCGCGCCGTAGGCCTGCACGGTGCGGACAGCCCCGAGCGCCTCCCGGAGCTGCCCCGCCATCCCGCCGAGCCGGGTCTGACCCTCGCGCGTCCTCCTCAGCACGGAGCGCGTCAGCCGGGCCACCGGCAGGCCGGCCAGGGGCACCACCGCCAGGGCGACCAGCGCGAGGCGCCAGTCGAGCGAGACCGCGACCCCGGCGAGCACGGCGATCTGCAGCCCGTCGCGGATCCACGAGCCCACGGCGTAGATGGCGGCGGTCTCCACCGCGGCGACGTCGGCCGAGAAGCGGGACAAGAGATCCCCGCTCATCCTTGCAGCCAGCTGGACGGGCGACTGTCGCAGCAGGGCATCGAGGAGCCCCCGGCGGAGCCAGGCCACGGTGCGCTGTCCGAACTGCCCGGTCCAGGTGAACTGGGCGGCGTAGGCCAGGCCCTTCACTACCGCGACCAGCACGAGCACCACCGGGAGCGCCAGCAGCAGGCGGTCCCGGCCGGCGGTCTCCAGGGCCGGCGCCCAGCTCGCCACCCGCCCCAGCGCCGAGGCGCCGCCGGTCAGGAGGAACCGGAGGGCCGGCCCCACCAGGAACGCGTAGACGCCGGTGGCCAGCGCGAGCACCGCCATGGCCACGCTCGCCAGCACCAGCCGCCCGAGGTGGGGCCGCGCGTAGGGCACCAGTCGCCAGAGCGCGCGCCACCCCGAACGGCGGCCGACGGTGTTGTCCGCAGCGGTGGTCACCAGGGAAGCGAGGTGTACCATCCTGCCCCCGAGCGTCCATGGCCAACGGCGAGCTGATGGTGGTGGCAGGCGAAGCCTCGGGCGACCTTCACGCGGCGGACGTGCTGGCCGAGCTGCGCCGCCGCCGTCCGGGGCTCCGGGCGTTCGGGATGGGAGGACCGCGGCTGGAGGCGGCGGGGCTGGAGCGGCTGTTCGACGCACGGGAAATTTCCGTGATGGGCATCGCGGAGGTCCTCCCGCGGCTGCCTCGCATCTGGCGGGTCTTCCGGGCGCTGGTCCGGGCAGCCCGCGAGCGCCACCCCGCGGCCGCCCTCCTGGTGGACGTGCCGGACTTCAACCTGCGGCTCGCGCGGAAGCTCCGGCGCCTCGGGGTGCCGGTCGTGTTCTACGTGAGCCCCACGGTCTGGGCGTGGCGGCGAGGCCGCGTCCGGCAGATCGCGCGCGACGTGGACCGGATGCTGTGCATCCTCCCCTTCGAGGAGGAGTTCTACCGGACGCACGGGGTGCGGGCGCGCTACGTGGGCAACCCGGTGGTGGAGCAGCTTCCTCCGCCCGGTGCGCCCGAGGCCTTTCGCCGCGCGCTCGGCCTCGAGGCCGGCCGACCCACGCTGGCGCTACTCCCGGGGAGCCGCCGGAGCGAGCTGCAGCGGCTGCTGCCGCCGATGGTGGAGAGCGCGGCGCTGCTGGCGAAGGACCGGCCGGAGCTGCAGATCGTCGTCCCCGTCGCCCCGGGTCTGGAGCGGGCGCCGGTGGAGGAGGCGTTCGCCGCGCGCGGGCTTCACCCCACGCTGGTGGACGGACGGGCGCCCGAGGTCGTCGGCGCCTCCGACGTGGTGGTGGTGGCCTCCGGGACCGCGACGCTGGAGACGGCGCTGATGCTGCGGCCGATGGTGGTGGTCTACCGGATGTCGGCGCTGAGCTGGGCGGTGGGAAGGTTGCTGGTCCGGGTGGCGTTCGTCTCGCTGGTGAATCTTCTGTCCGGGCGCCGGCTGGTCCCGGAGCTTCTCCAGTCGGCGCTGCGGCCCGAGGCGGTGGCGGCGGAGGTGCGACGGTTGTGGGCGCCGGGCGCGGAGCGCGATGCGCAGCTCGAGGGGCTGCGTGCGCTGCGCGGCCGCCTGGGCGAAGGGCCGGTGGCGTCGCGCGTGGCGGACGAAGTGCTGGAGGTCCTCGACGCGCGTGCTAAGGACGCGGGGCCCTCGACGCGCCGATGAACCCAGCCCTGGTCTGCATCCCCACCTACAACGAGCGCGAGAACGTCGAATCCATCGTCCGCGCGGTGCTCGCCGCCGACCCGCGGGTGGACGTGCTGGTGGTGGACGACGCGAGCCCCGATGGCACCGGGGAGCTCGCGGACGCGCTGGCCCGCGAATCGACACGGGTGAACGTGCTGCACCGGGCCGGCAAGGCGGGGCTGGGGAAGGCGTACCTGGCGGCCTTCGACTGGGCGCTGCAGCGCGACTACCGCTTCGTGCTGGAGATGGACGCGGACTGGAGCCACGACCCGGCCTATCTCCCGACGCTCATCGACCGGGCCTCGACCGACGCGGATCTGGTCCTGGGGAGCCGCTGGGTAGCCGGGGGCGGCACGCGGAACTGGGGCCTGGGCCGGCGGCTGATCAGCCGCGGCGGCTCGCTCTACGCCCGGACCATCCTGGGGCTGCCGATCCGTGACCTCACCGGAGGCTTCAAGTGCTTCCGGGCCGAGGTGCTCCGGGCCATCGATCTCCCGACGGTCGCCAGCACCGGCTACGGTTTCCAGATCGAGCTCACCTACCGGGCCATCAAGAAGGAGTTCCGGGTGATGGAGGTTCCCATCGTCTTCGAGGACCGCAGGGTGGGACAGTCGAAGATGTCGCGGGCCATCGTCCTCGAGGCGCTCGCGATGGTGTGGAAGATCCGGTGAGCGACGCGGTCTCCTCGGTGCTGGTGGCGTTCTCGGCGATCTTCTTCGTCGTCGACCCCATCGGCGTGGTGCCGATCTTCATCGCCATGACCCACGGCGACTCGAAGGAGGAGCTCCGCGACACCGCGCGCCGGGCGGCGCTGGTCGCGGCTGCGCTCCTGGTCTTCTTCGCGCTCTTCGGCACCTTCCTCTTCAAGGTGGTGGGGGTGAGCCTCAGCGCGTTCCGTGTCGCAGGCGGCATCGTGCTGCTCATCACCGCGCTGGACATGCTCCGGGCCCGTCAATCCGAGACCCGGACCTCGCCCGAGGAGGCGCAGGAGGCCACCGCCAAGGAGGACGTGGCCATCGTCCCGCTCGCCATCCCGCTGCTCGCCGGACCGGGGGCGATCGCCACGGTGATGGTGCTGATGTCCCGCGCGGCGGGAGTGGTCTCCGTCGTCGCCGTGGTGGCCAGCATCGTGGTCACGATGGCGACGAGCTACTTCCTGCTCCGTGGGGCCTCGCTGGTGCAGCGCTTCCTCGGCCAGTCGGGTGTGGCCATCCTCCAGCGCGTGATGGGGCTGCTCCTGGCGGCGATCGCGGTGCAGTTCATCGCCGAGGGCGGGCGCGACCTCGTGGGGCTCGGCCCGCACCCGGGCTGAGTCCCGGACGCTAGCGGGATGCGGTCGCGCCGAGCTTCTGCACGAGCCGGTCTGCCTCCTTCTTGTGCGAGGCGATCACCTTCTCGGCCTTCCCGAGCAGCTTCAGCAGGCTCTTGTCGGTGGTCTGCTGCCCGAAGGTCTGGACCTTCCTGAGATCCGCCGCGTGATCCTCGGCCATCGCCTGCATGTACGTCTTGTCGAACTCGGCGCCGCTCAGGGTCTGGAGGCGCTGCTTCAGGTCCTGCATCTTCTGCATCTCGCCCTGATGCGCGTCGTCCTGCGGCGGGGCGCCGATCGTCACGTTGTTCTTCTTCGCCCAGGCCTGCGCGTCCTTGTCGAGCGCGGTGTGGTCCTTGACCATCCGCCTGCCGAACGCCTTCACGTCCTTGCTCTGGGCGAGCTTCTCCGCGACCTTGCCGAGCTCCACCTCGGACTGGTCGGCCATGTGGAGGTCCGCCAGCATCTCGGACGGAGACGGTGTGGTGCCCAGCGCGCTCGACACCGGCGGGGTCATCGTCGGCCCGGTCGTCCTGTTGTCGGCCGGGTGGCGGTCGGTGCCGACCGGCGGGGGCGTCTGACTGATGCTCCCGGTGCTGTTCGGGGTGGGGTTGGTGCTCGGAGCGGACGGAGGCGTGGACTGGGCGAGGGCCGCTCCGGCGACGAGCAGGACGGCGGCGAGCAACGGACGATGTGCGTGCATGGTGGGGGACTCCCCTTCTTCTCGTGAGACGAGGCGAGAGAAGGTGCGTCCGGTCGGCGCACTCGGATGCCCGCGGGGGACCTGGGCTCGTGGCACTGAACGGCGGCGGGCGTCCTGGTCGAACCGCCGGGCGGGGAGATCGCCGGGAAGTCAACGAAGAGGCGAGCCGGTGATCCGGGCACGCAACTGGATGGCTGCCTCGGGGGCCTGCGCTCAGCGCTTCGGGGCGCGCGCGACGAGCGTGATCCCACCCTCGTTCGCCAGCGCGAGCAGCCGGTCCCCTTCCAGGAGCAGCGTCTTCCCCGCCTCGAGCGCCAGCACCCGCGCGCCGACGTCGCGCAGGACCTCGACCGTCCCGGGGCCCACTGCCGGCAGGTCGAACCGCTCGTCCTGCTCCGGCTTGCTCCGCTTCACCACCACCACTCCGGGACCTCCGAGCTCGGCGCCGCGCCGGATGCACGCATCGGTCCCTTCCACCGCCTCCAGCGCCAGCACGTGGCCGTTCTTCACCACCACCGTCTGCCCCACGTCCGCGCGGCCGAGCAGCGTCGCCACCTCCTCGCCCAGCAGGACATCCCGCTCCTGGGCGGCGTCGAGAGGCGGACCCGCGAGGTGACCCTCCGGGGCGAGGATCTCCCGGAGCAGCTCCGTCGGCGCCACGATGCGGATTCCCGCCGACTCGAACTCGTCCGCTGCCGCCCGCAGCAGGGCGTCGTCCCGGAAGCTCCGCAGCCGCGAGGCGATCCGGAACAGCCCGAGGTCCGGTCGCATCTGCTGCACCGCGCGCATCCGCGAGAACCCTCCGGCCAGCACCGCCTGGGACACACCCTGCTCCCGCAGCAGCCGCTCGATGCGCGCCACCTGCCCCACCTTCACCCAGTCCAGCCGCTCCACCTCGGAGGCGAGCGCCGGGTCGGTCTCTCCCACGTGCCCCACCGCCACCACGCCCAGTCCCTTCGCCCGCGCCGCCCGGGCGAAGAGCCGGGGCAGCGCGCCGTTGCCGGCGATGAGGCCGATGCGATCCACGGGACTAGCGGGTCAACCCGCGCTCGCTGGTGGTGACGAAGAGGAGCAGCGCCTGGATCTCGCTCTGGTCGCCGAGCTCCGTCCGCAGCCGCTCCACCGCCTCCTCCAGCGGCAGCTTGCTTCGGAAGAGGATCCGGTACGCCTCCTTCACCCGTCCGATCTGCTCCTCGGTGTACCCGTGACGGGCGAGCCCGATGCTGTTGACGCCCACCAGCTCGGCCCGGTCGCCCTGGGCGGTGCAGAACGGCGGCACGTCCATCACCACCATCGCCCCGCCGGCGACGAAAGCGTGCTTCCCGATGCGGGTGAACTGGTGCACCGCCGCCAGGCCCCCGAGGATGACGTGGTCCCCCACCTCGACGTGCCCACCGAGGGTCGCGGCGTTGGCCAGCACGCAGCCGTTCCCCACCTGGCAGTCGTGGGCCACGTGCGCGTAGGCCATGAAGAGGTTGCCGTTCCCGATGCGGGTGACTCCCCCGCCGCCGGTCGTTCCCTTGTGGAGGGTGGTGAACTCGCGGATGAGGTTCTCGTCCCCGATCTCCAGGGCGCTGTCCTCGCCCGCGTACTTGAGGTCCTGGGGCTGTGCGCCCACCGAGGCGAACTGGAAGACCTTGTTCCGCTCGCCGAGGCGGGTGCGCCCCTCGATGACCGCGTGGGGCCCGACCGTCGTCCCAGCGCCGATCTCCACCCGGGGGCCGATGACCGCGTACGGCCCCACCTCGACGGTGGGATGCAGCTTCGCTCCAGGGGTGACGATGGCCGTGGGATGGACGCTCATCGATCCTTGTCCACCACCGTGGCCAGAAACTCACCCTCGGCGACGACCTCTCCGTCGACCTTCGCGACGCCACGGGTCTTCATGATGGCGCCCTTGAAGCGCACCACCTCCACCTCGAGCTCGAGGCGGTCACCGGGGACGGTGGGCTTGCGGAACTTCGCCCCGTCGATGGCCATGAGGTAGGTGACCTTCTTCGACGGGTCGAACCCGGTCGAGCGGTAGGCGAGGATCGCGCTCGCCTGGGCGAGCGCCTCCAGCACCAGCACGCCCGGCATCACCGGGTGGCCGGGGAAGTGCCCCTCGAAGAACGGCTCGTTCACCGAGACGTTCTTGTAGGCCCGCAGCGTCTTGCCGGGATCGATCGACACCACCCGGTCCACCAGAAGGAACGGGTAGCGGTGGGGCAGCAGCTTCTGGATCTCCTGCACGTCCATCATGCTCAGGACTCGTCCTTCCTCGACTCGAGCGCGGCCACCCGAGCGCGCAGCTCTCGTACCTCGCGGAGCAGCTCGGGCAGGTGCTTCAGCGCCGCCGACTGGCGGAGCCAGAGTCCGTGCTCCACCGCCGGAGCGCCGGACAGGGTCACCCCGGGCGGCACGTCATGCGGGATGCCCGACTGGGCCGTCACGCGGGCCCCGTCCCCGATGGAGAGGTGCCCCACCACGCCCACCTGTCCGGCGAGGATGACCCCGGTGCCCAGCTCGGTCGAGCCGGAGATGCCCGCCTGCGCGCAGATGATGGAGAGCGGACCCACCCGGACGTTGTGGGCGATCTGCACCAGGTTGTCGATCTTCGTTCCCCGGCCGATGACCGTCTCTCCGATGGTCGCCCGGTCGATGCAGCTCCCTGCCCCCACCTCGACGTCGTCCTCGATGCGCACGGTGCCGACCTGGGGGACCTTCACGTGCGCGACCCCCGCCGGGTCGAAGGCGAAGCCGAAGCCGTCCGAGCCCACCACCACGCCCGGCTGGAGCACCACCCGGTCGCCGAGCACGCAGCGTTCCCGCACCACGGCCCCGGGCTGGAGCACGCAGTCCGCCCCGAGGTGCGCACCCTCGCCCAGGTAGCTTCCGGGCCAGAGCACCGTGCGTGCTCCCACCACCGCACCTGCCTCCACGACCACCAGCGCCATCACCGTGGCCGAGGGGTCCACCCGCGCGGAGGGGTGCACCTCGGCCCGGGCATGGACGCCGGGCGGGAGGCGCGCAGCGGGGTGGAAGAGCGTGAGGAGACGGGCGAAGGCCAGGTGCGGCGACGGAACCCGCACCCAGACCACGTCCGCGCGGCCCGGCGTCTCGCCGGGGGGCACCAGCACCGCGGAGGCGCGGGTGGCCGCCAGCTCCTTCCGGTAGCGCGGGTTCCCGTAGAAGGAGAGGTCGCCGGGGCCAGCCTCCTCCAGCGGGGCGAGCCCCCGGATGCGCACGGACCCGTCCCCTTCGACCGTGCCGCCGATCCGGGAGGCGAGCTCTGCGAGGGAGCGTTCCATCCGCTCCCCGGAGGCTACTTCTTCTTGGCCGGCGCCGCGGCCGGCGCCGTCGAGGGGGCCTTCACCTTGTTCTGCTCGTTGTAGGTGCGGACCAGCTGCGCGGTCAGGTCCAGGGAGTCCGGGGCGTAGGCGATGCCGCCGGCGTCGAACACCATGGTGAACCCTTCCTTCTGGGCGATGGAGGTGATGATCCCGCGCATCTTGGTCACGATGGGCTGGAACTCCTCGTTCTCCTTCTGCGCCAGCTCCGCCCGACCCTTCTCGAAGTTCTGCTGCAGGTCGATGAAGCGCTTCTGGAGGGCCTCGGCCTTCTCGTTCCGGGCCGCCTCGGCCATCGTCGGAGCCTGCTTGTCGAAGGTGTCCTTGTCCTTCTTGAGCTGGTCCTGGGCCTTGTCGAGGTCCTTCTGCTTCTGCTCCTTGACTCCCTCGAGACGGGTCCGGGCGGCCTTCGCCTCGTCGAGCTCGGCGAGGGCCTTCTGGAAGTTGACGTAGCCGATCTTCGACTGGGCGTGGGCCGCGGCGGAGAAGGTCAGCGGAATCAGGGCGGCCAGGGCCACCACCAGGCGACGGGACGACATCACGTGTGTACTCCTCGGGGAAACTCCGGTGATTCCACGATCGACCACCACCGCCCGGAGAGAAGCGGAGCCCCCCGGCGGGTGCTCCCGATGGGGTCGTAAAAGTCCGCGGACACTAGGTGCAACGCCTCGAATCCGTCAAGCTCACAGGGCCTTCACCTCGCTGACCAGCCGGGTCAGGGAGGACTTGGCGTCCCCGAAGAGCATCGAGGTGTTGGGGGCATAGAACAGGTGGTTCTCGATGCCCGCGAATCCGGGGTTCATGCTCCGCTTGAGCACGATGACCCCCTTGGACCGGTCCACGTCGAGGATGGGCATCCCGTAGATGGGGCTGGAGGGGTCGCTGCGGGCCGCCGGGTTCACGACGTCGTTCGCGCCGATGACCAGCGCCACGTCGGCCTGGGGGAACTCGGAGTTGATCTCCTCCATGTCGTAGAGGCGGTCGTAGGGGACGTTGGCCTCGGCGAGGAGCACGTTCATGTGGCCAGGCATCCGGCCGGCCACGGGGTGAATGGCGTACTTCACCGTGACCCCGCGCTTCTCGAGCAGGTCCGCCAGCTCCCGCACCACGTGCTGCGCCTGGGCGACCGCCATCCCGTAGCCGGGGACGACGATGACCGTGCTCGCGTAGGCCATCCGCATCGCGGCGTCCTCGGCCGAGACGCTGTGCACGGTGAGGTCCTTGGCCTGCGTCCCCGCGACGAGCGCCGGCGGAGATCCGAAGGCCCCGAAGAGCACGTTGCCGAAGCTCCGGTTCATCGCCTTGGACATGAGGATGGAGAGCAGGAAGCCCGACGCTCCGTCCAGCGCGCCGCAGATGATGAGGACGTTGTTCTGGATCGCGAACCCGGTCGCGCTCGAGGCCAGGCCGGCGTACGAGTTGAGGAGCGACACCACCACCGGCATGTCGGCCCCGCCGATGGGCAGGACCATGAAGACGCCGAGGAGCAGCGCGAGGCCGATCATCGCGTAGAACACCATCGACGTCTGGGGGCGATAGATGAGGTAGCCGAACATGGCGATCGCCACCCCGAAGAGGGTGATGTTCACCGTGTTCTGTCCCCGGAAGGTGACCGGGCGACCGGTGATGAACTCCTGGAGCTTGCCGAAGGCCATGAAGCTGCCGGTCACGGTGAGCGCGCCGAACAGCACCTCGAAGCCGAGCGCCGCCATGGTCGAGCGGGGCAGCCCGTGCTCGTTGATCCGGTACTCGGCCACGCCGACCAGCGTCGCGGCGAGCGCGCCGAACATGTGGCTGATCGCGATCCGCTGCGGCATCGCGGTCATCGGCACGAACATCCCCAGCGGGTAGCCGATGACCGTCCCCAGCACGAGCGCGAGGGCGATGAAGTCGAAGCGGACGATCTCGTGGTGGAACAGCGTGCCGATGATCGCCAGGGCCATCCCCATCGCCGCCTGCTGCATGCCGAGGCGGGCCCGGTCGGGATTGGAGAGGCTCTTGAGGCCGAGGATGAACAGGACCGAGGAGGCCAGGTAGATGGCCTGGATGACCAGCTCGCGGGTGTCCATCACCCCGCTCCTCCGGTCTTCTTCTCCAGCGCCCCGCCCGGCGCGGGCTTGGGCTCCCGGCGGAACATCTTCAGCATCCGGTCGGTGATGAGGAAGCCGCCGACCACGTTGATGGTCGCCGAGACCACCGCGATGAACCCGAGCCAGTTGGAGAGGGTGTCCCGGTTCGCGCCGGCCAGCACCAGCGAGCCCACCAGGCTGATGGCGGAGATGGCGTTCGTCGCCGACATCAGCGGCGTGTGGAGCAGCGGCGGTACCCGGGTGATGACCTGGTAGCCGACGAACGCGGCGAGCACGAAGACGTACAGCTCGATGATGCTGGTCACCGTCCCGTCCCTCCCGGCACCTGCCCGTTCAGCGTGACGAGCATCGCCTTGGTGATCTCGTCCTCGGGGTCGAGCTTCAGCGCCCCCTCCTTGGTGGAGAGATGCTGCACCAGGGTCAGCACGTTCCGGGCGAACATCTGGCTCGCGTGCAGCGGCACCGTGGCCGCGAGCTGCACCGGACCGAGCACCACCACGCCGCCGATCACCACCCGCTCACCGGCCTTGCTCCCCTCGACGTTGCCCCCCGTCTCCGCCGCGAGGTCCACCACCACCGAGCCCGGACGGAGGGTGGCCAGCCCCTTCGCGTCGATCAGGATCGGCGCCTTTCGTCCCGGCACCTGGGCAGTGGAGATGACCAGGTCCTGCAGGGGAACGGCCGCCGCGAGCGCCTCTCGCGTCTTGGCCTGCTCCTCGGCGGTCAGGGTCCGGGCGTATCCGCCCTCCCCCTCGTACTCGGCGGACACCTCCGGGCCGACGAAGCTGGCCCCGAGGCTCAGGACCTGCTCGCGCGCCGCCGGCCGCACGTCGAAGCCGGCGACCACCGCGCCGAGCCGCCGCGCCGTGGCGATGGCCTGCAGCCCCGCCACGCCCGCGCCCAGCACCAGCACCTTCGCCGGAGCCAGCGTGCCGGCGGCGGTAGTCAGCATCGGGAGGAGCTTCCCCAGCTCCGCAGCTCCGACGAGCACCGCCTTGTAGCCGGCGACCGTGGCCTGCGAGCTGAGCACGTCCATCGACTGGGCGCGGGTGATGCGCGGCACGCGCTCGAGGCCGAGGAGGGTGAGCTTCCGCGCGGCGAGCGCCGGCAGGAGCGCATCCACCGGGTCCACCCCCAGCATCGAGACGACGGTGATTCCCTCCGGGGCCTCGCCGATCTCCGCCGGGGTGGGGCGGCGCACCCGCGCCCAGAGCTCGGCGCCGGTCAGGGCCTCGGGCCGGGAGGCGTGCACCCGCGCGCCGGCCTTCTCGTAGTCGGCGTCGGTGAAGCCAGCGGCGAGGCCGGCCCCCCGCTCGATCGAGATCTGGTGTCCCGCCTTCGTGAGCCGCTGCACCACGTCGGGGACCAGGGCGACCCTCGCCTCTCCCGGCGCCGTCTCCCCTAGCACCGCGATGCGCATTCGCTACCCCCGCCTAGAAGGAGTTGCCGATCGTGAACTCGAACAGGATGGGATCGTCGATCGGACGCCTGGTGAGAGGAATGCCCCACTCGAATCGTAGCGGACCGACTGGCGAGAACCAGCGAATCCCGAAGCCGGTCGACCAGAACAGTCCCAGCGGAAGCGAGTGCTGCTTGTCCTCGAAGAAGCTCGCATCGACGGCGAACGAGTTTCCGGCATCCACGAACACCACGCCCTTCACTCCCACCTTGGGCACGATCGGGAACTCGAGCTCGAGGTTGAGCACGAACTGCTTGTTGCCTCCGACCACGAAGGCAGTCACCGGACAGTCGGGCCGGTTGCAGGTCGGGACGAGGATGGTGGGCGAGATCGAGCTCAGCGAGTAGCCCCGGATGGTGTTGATGCCGCCCAGGTAATAGAGCTCGGACACCGGAAGCCGCCGGTTGGGGTCGAGGTTGGCGATGTAGCCCAGGGTGAGGTTGGTCTTGAAGACGATGCCCAGCGGCAGCGGGAAGTAGAAGCGCGAGAAGAGCGTGTACCGGGCGTAGTTCAGGTCCCCGCCCAGGAAGTCGGGCGCGAACTCCGCCGAGGCGAACTGGTAGAAGCCCTTGGTGGGGAAGAGCCGGTTGTCACGGCGATCCCAGGCCAGGGTGAAGCGCACCGCCGAGGTGATCTGCGTGCCGGTGCGGAACCGGCCGAAGAGCGGCGTGGTGTTGGTGTTGATGACCCCGGCGTTGGGTCCGGTGCCGGTGCCTCCGGGCGAGGCCTCCACCCACTCCCGCGTGTAGCCCACGCTGGCGATGAGGTCGTCCCAGATGTGGTAGCCGAGCCCCACCGACCCACCGAGCGCCTGCCGGGTGAAGTCGAACTGGTCGATCTGGGTCCGGTAGAGGTCGAGGGAGAAGATCCAGTCGGTGTCGAAGAAGTACGGGTCGTAGAACGACAGCTGGATCAGCTGTCGCAGGCTGGAGAGCTGCGCGGCGAGCGACACCGTCTGGCCCCACCCGAGGAAGTTGTTCTGCGTGACCTGCGCGGTGAAGATGAAGTTCTCCACCGAGCTGAAGCCGAAGCCCACCTGGAAGCTGCCGGTGCTCTTCTCCTTCACCTCGACGTTGATCACCACGTGGCTGTCGTCGCGGCCGGGCTTGTAGGTGATCTCCACCGTCTCGAAGAACCCGAGCGCGGTGACCCGCTCCTTGCTCCGCCGGAGCCCGCTGCCGGAGAAGAGGTCTCCCTCGTAGATCCGCAGCTCGCGCCGGATCACCTTGTCCCGGGTCTTGGTGTTCCCGGTGATCTCGATCCGGTCGATGGTCTGCAGCTTCCCCTTCTCCACCCGGAAGTCGAGCGAGACGGTGCGCTCCTGGGGGTTGACCGAGGTCTCGGGGTTGAAGTTGGCGTAGGCGTAGCCCTGGTCCTGGTAGATGTCGGCCAGCGACTGGTCGTCCTTCAGGACCTTGGCCCGGCTGAAGTAGTCGCCCCGCCGCGACTCGAGCACCGCGTACAGCCGCTCCTTGGGGACGATCAGGTCGCCCGAGAAGTCGATGCTCGTGATCCGGTACTGCTCGCCCTCGGTGATCTTCACCGTGATGTAGATGAGCCGCTTGTCGGGCGAGAGCGCGACGGTGGGCTTCTCCACCTTCACGTTCAGGAAGCCGCGGTCGTAGTAGGCCGCCTCGATGATCGCCAGGTCGCGCTGGAAGGCTTCCTCGCGGAAGGTGCCCTCGCCGGTGAGGAACCCGAAGAAGTTCCCCTCCCGGGTGATCATCAGCGCCTTCAGCTCCTCGGCCGACACCTTCTCCGCGCCGATCAGGTTGACTTGCTTCACCATGACCTTCGCGTGCTCGTTGATGACGAACACCACGTCGGCCTGGTTCGTCCCCTGGACCGGGACGATCCGGTACGTGACCTCGGCGAGGAAGAAGCCCTTCTCGACGTACTTCTCCTGGATCTTCTTGACGTTCCGCCTCACCGCGTCCAGGTCGAGGATCTGATACGGCTTGAGGTCGATGGTGTCCTTGAAGTCGTCCTTGTTCAGCTCCTCGTTGCCCTGGAGCCGCCACTCGCGAACGGACGGGCGCTCCGAGACCCGGACGACGTAGGCGATGCCGCCGGCGGGGAGCCGCTGGGTCAGCAGCTGGATGTCCTGGAAGTAGCCGAGGCTCCACAGCGACTGGATGTCCGCACCGGTGAGCGCCGGATCGAAGGGCCGGCCCACCTTGTTCTTCAGGGCGCGCTTGACGACCTCGGGCTCGACCCGGCGGTTCCCCTCGATCCGGATCTGGCTGATGACGTCCGAGTCGCCCCCGGCCGGGACGTCGGCCTGGGTCGTCACACCCTCGGCGGGACCGCCGTCCGGCGAGCCGGTGGCCTCTGCGCCCGTGCCCGCGTCGGCCGGACCGGTGCTCTCCGCGGCGGAGGCGCCGGCGTCGGGCGCAGCGGTGGCCTCGACGGCGGAGGGGGTGCCCGCGTCAGGCGCTGCGGCCGCGGGAGCGCCGGTTCCCCCGGGCGTGCCACCGTCCACCCCCTGTCCACGCGAGGTGGAGGGAAGCACGAGCACGAGCAGGGCGGCGGCCAGGAGCCAGGTGGCGGTCGTCTTGCGTGCGGAAACGTTCAACCTCGTCGAGGGACAGCGGCCGTTGAAAGGCCGCGCACTGTAGGGGAGGGAGGAGGACAGGGACAATGGTGAAAAGCTCTACGCGGGCTCGACCTTGCCCCCGGCGAGCCGCAACCTCCGCGGCATCGAGCGGGCCAGCGCCTCGTTGTGGGTCACCACCACGGCCGTGATGCCCAGATCGCGGTTCACCTCGCGGAGCACCTGGTGGATGCCCTCGCCCGTCACCGGGTCGAGGTTTCCGGTGGGCTCGTCGGCCAGGAGCACGTGTGGCTGGAGCACCAGCGCCCGCGCCAGCGCCACCCGCTGCGCCTCTCCTCCCGACAGCTCGCCAGGGCGGTGGTCCACCCGCGCTCCGAGTCCCACCCGGTCCAGCAGGCTCCGCGCCCGCCGAAACGCCGTCGGCCGCTCCATCCGCTGCACCAGCGCGGGGATGGCCACGTTCTCCAGCGCGGTGAACTCCGGGAGCAGGTAGTGGCTCTGGAAGACGAAGCCCACCGTCCGGTTGCGGAAGCGAGCCAGGTCGGCGTCGGGAAGGCCGAGGACGTCCACCCCGTCGACGGTCATGGTCCCCGCCACCGGGGCGTCCAGCGTCCCCAGGACGTGGAGGAAGGTGCTCTTCCCCGAGCCGGAGGCGCCGACCAGGCTGACCAGCTCGCCGCGCTCGATGTCCAGCGACAGCGCGCGCAGCACGTCGATGCGCTTGCCGTGCAGCCAGTAGCTCTTCGACAGATCGCGGATCTCGATGAAGGCCATCGGGGGCCCTACTCTCCCTTCAGCCCTTCCACCGGCTCGACGCGCGAGGCACGCAGCGCCGGGTAGATGGACGCGAGGTAGGTCACCAGGATGGCGATCAGCACGGTGAGCGCGGTCTGGAGTGGCTCGATCTTCACCGGCAGCGAGGGGATGTAATAGACCTCCGGGTCCAGCCGGAGCCCCACCTTCTCGATGAAGAGGCACCAGGCGAGGCCGGAGAACAGGCCGAGGATTCCCCCCGCCAGGCCGATCTGCAGTCCCTCGGCGAGGAAGATCTTCACGATTCCGCCCTGGGGGACGCCGAGCGCCTTGAGGACCGAGATCTCCTTGCGCTTCTCCAGCACCAGCATCGTGACCGTGGCCACGATGAGCCCCGCGGCGACCACCACGATGATGGACAGGATGATCCCCATCACCAGCTTCTCCAGCCGGAGCGCGGAGAAGAGGTTCCGGTTCATCTCCCCCCAGTCCTTGGTGCGATAGGGGTAGCCCTCCAGCGTGTTGAGCACGGTCGAGGCGATTCGCCGGGCGTCGTCCACGTCCTTGACCTTGAGCTCGACACCCGTGGCCCCGGGAATGCCGAAGAAGGACTCGGCGGCCTTCAGGCCGACGTAGACGAACTTCGAGTCGTACTCGAACATTCCCGTGTAGAAGATGCCGGCCACCCGGAAGGCCTTCGACTTCGGGATGGGCCCCGACGGCCCCATGCCGCCCCCCAGCGGCGAGACGACGGTGACCGGGTCCCCCACCAGGACGCGGAGGCTCGACGCCAGCTCCCGGCCGAGCAGGATGCCGGGCAGCGGCGGGCCGGAGGGCGCCTCCTTCGGCATCTGGATGACGTCGTCGTCCTTGGGACGATCCATCCGGTAGCGACTGCGCACCGGGATGTCCTCGGAATGGGCGAGCCAGCGGATGTCGCCGCCGGGCAGGATGTTCCTCGGAAGGTCGGTCACCTGACCGGTGGTCTCCGGGTCGACGCCCTTGATGATCGCGCCGTCCACCTGGGCCTCGCTCGCGACCATCACCTGGCCGAGGAGGAAGGGGGTCTGGCCGACGACCCCGGGGACCCCGGCGATCTTCTTCATCACCTCGGGGTACTCGGGCATCCCGGCCTGGGGGTCGCCGTACTTCAGCACCACCACGTGGGCGTTGGTCCCGAGGATCTTCTTCTGCAGATCCACCTCGAAGCCGCTCATCACGCTGAGCACGATGATGAGCGCCATCACCCCCACGCCGACTCCGCCCACGCTGAGCGCGGTCATCATCTCGGTGGGGGACTGGCTCTTCGCCTGCGCCTCGTGCAGCGCCTTTGCCGCGGCCAGCGGGTCGCGCCGGCCGAGCTCGCGGATGCGCGTCCGCTCCACCACCGCGTCCGCGGCGCGGAGGATGCCGAGGATGATGAGCGGCGGGATGATTCCCAGCAGGAGCACCCCCAGCCCCCCGAGCAGGAGCCGCGGCCGGAAGACGTGCACGTGCCGGCGGGCCACGAAGAGCTCGAAGCCGGTGCGCACGTCGAGCCGGCCCGAGGCGTTGGCCACGAAGCCGGTGAGGATGCCCAGGGTGAGCCCGAGGACGAGGAGGCTGAAGGTGAGCCAGTATCCGAGCTCGGGACGGCCCAGGAGGTTGGCGAGGTAGATGATCTCCCGGAACCTGGGCCCCAGCGTCGCGTCGAGGGCGGGCAGCGTCGGCAGGACCGACAGGAGCGCCGGCAGCGGCACCCCGAGGTAGAGGACGGCGATGGTGGCCTCGGGCGCGGACAGCTTGCGCGAGCGCGCCGCCCCCACGAAGCCGCCCAGGAAGGCCACCACCGCGGCCAGCGTGAGCGCGACCCCGAAGGCCGCCGGCGCGCCCCACCCCACCCCGCGCGAGGCCGAGGCCAGGGCGGTCTGGACCAGCACCAGCACCAGCTCGGCGCCGAGGATGCCGAGCCCGTACGCGGCCAGGGTGCCGAGGTGGAAGTCCCGCCAGGTCGCCAGCGGCGAGGTGTGGGCGGTCCCGGCCGCCTCCGCGGTCACCGGCTCGGGGGTGGTCCGCGACAGGCTCCCCGCCGCCACCAGCGGCCAGCCGACGAGCCAGGCCGCCGCCGCCGGGCCGAGCAGCCACAGCGCCTGGGGCACGACGGCGCCCCGCCGGGCCTCGACCAGCCCCTTCACCGCGCCCACCAGCGGGCCCCACCCGAACGCCCCGAGCCCCAGGCGGGCCAGGACCGGCCCCCAGGCACCCGCGCGACTCACCTCGAGCGCGGCGAGGACGATCCCGGTGAGCACCAGCGCCGCGCCGACGGCCCGGAGCATCCAGCGAGCGTGGGGCCGGGCAGGGACGGCGACGCCGAGCGCGAGCGGCTCGTCCATCAACGCTTCTCGGGCTTGAGCAGCGGGAAGAGGATGACGTCCCGGATGGACGGGGTGTCGGTCAGGAGCATCGCCAGACGGTCCACCCCCAGGCCCTCGCCGCCGGTGGGCGGCATGCCGTGCTCCAGGGCCCGGATGTAGTCCTCGTCGTAGTCCATCGTCTCGATGGCCCCTCTCCTCTTCGCCTCGACCTGGGCCTCGAAGCGTCCCTTCTGGTCCAGCGGGTCGTTGAGCTCGCTGAACCCGTTGGCGATCTCCCGCCCGACGATGAACAGCTCGAACCGGTCCGCGATTTCAGGCCGCTGGTCGTTCCTCCGGGCGAGGGGGCTGATCTCGGTGGGGAACTCGGTGACGAAGGTGGGCTGGACCAGCCGGGACTCCACCCCGTGCTCGAAGAGGACCGCCAGCATCGCCCCGGGCCCGAGGGTGGCCAGGTGCCGGCGCTCGCTCTCGGGCAGCCTGGGGCCGATCTCCGCCCGGAGCCGGTCGGCGTCGCTCAGGTCCGAGTCGGTGAGCGCCGGGAAGGCCTGCCGCACCGCCTCGGCCATCGGGAGCCGGGGCCAGGGCGGGGTGAAGTCGATGACCTGGCCCTGGTAGGGGACCTTCGCGGAGCCGGTCACCCGCTCGGCCGCCCCGGAGACCATCTCCTCGGTCTCGGCCATCATGTCCTCGAAGGTGGCGTAGGCCCGGTACCACTCGAGCATCGTGAACTCGGGGTTGTGCCGGGTGCTGATGCCCTCGTTCCGGAAGTTCCGGTTGATCTCGTAGACCCTCTCGATGCCGCCCACCACCAGCCGCTTGAGGTACAGCTCCGGAGCGATGCGCAGGTAGAGCGGGATGTCGAGGGTGTTGTGGTGGGTGGTGAAGGGGCGGGCCGCCGCGCCGCTCACCAGCGAGTGCATCATCGGCGTCTCGACCTCGACGTAGCCCCGTCCGTCGAGGAACTCGCGGAGGTAGCGGACCAGCGCCGTGCGGCGGAGAAAGACCTGCTTCACCTCGGGGTTGGAGACGAGGTCGAGGTACCGCTGGCGGTAGCGCGTCTCGACGTCGGCCAGGCCGTGCCACTTCTCCGGCGGCGCGCGCAGCGCCTTGGTGAGCGGCAGGTACTCGGTGGCGGCCAGGGTGAGCTCGCCGGTCTTGCTCCGGAAGAGCGACCCCTTCACGCCCACGAAGTCACCGAGGTCGGTGACCTTGAAGCGCTCGAACTGGTCGCCGAGCGCGTCCTTCTTCACGTGAATCTGGAGCTCGCCGCTCCGGTCGCGGAGCTTGATGAACGCCGCCTTGCCGAAGCTCCGGAGCGCCACCACCCGGCCGGCGATGGAGTAGCCCGGCTTCGAGACCTCCAGCTGCTCGGCGGTGTCCGCGGCGTGCTTTTGGGAGATGTCGCCGGCGAGGTCCGCCGGATGGAACCCGTTGCCGAAGGGGTTGGTCCCCAGCGCGCGCCAGCGGCCGGCCTTCTCCAGGCGCTGCTCGTACAGCTCGTGCTCCTTCGCCGATTCGGTCTCGTCGCTCACGGTCTCTCGGAGCCCTCTCCTACTCCGGAACGGCCCGGTTGGGGTTCTTCACGCCGAGGAGCTGGGCGGTGACGAAGTCGTCCAGCTTCCCGTCCAGGACCGCGTCCACGTTCCCGGTCTCGACGCCGGTCCGGAGGTCCTTCACCAGCCGGTAGGGCGCGAGGACGTAGCTGCGGATCTGCGAGCCGAAGGCGATGTCCTTCTTCAGGGACTCGGCCTCGTCCCGGACCTGGTTCCGCTTCTGCATCTCGAGGTCGTAGAGGCGCGACCGGAGGATCTTCCAGGCCATGTCGCGGTTGGCGTGCTGGCTGCGCTCGTTCTGCATGGCGACGGTGATGCCGGTGGGGACGTGGGTCAGGCGCACGGCGGAGGAGGTCTTGTTCACCTTCTGGCCCCCTGCCCCGCTCGCACGGTACACGTCGACCCGGACGTCCTTCTCCGGGATGTCGATGACGATGTCGTCGTCCACCTCGGGATAGACGGTGACCGAGGCGAAGGAGGTCTGCCGGCGCGCGTTGGCGTCGAAGGGGCTGATGCGCACCAGCCGGTGCACGCCATTCTCGGCCTTGAGGTACCCGTAGGCGTTCTCGCCGCTGACCTTGATCGCGACGTTCTTGAGCCCGGCCTCCTCGCCGGCGACGAAGTCGTTGATCTCCACCGTCCAGCCCTTCGCCTCGGCGTACCGGGTGTACATGCGGAGCAGCATCGCTGCCCAGTCCATGGACTCGGTGCCGCCCGCGCCGGCGTTGATCTCCATGAAGGCGCTGGCGTGGTCGTTCTCGCCGGAGAGCATCCGCTCCAGCTCGAGCTTCTCCACCTCGTGCTCGATGCCGTCGAGGGACCCCTCGGCCTCGGCCCGCGCGGCCTCGTCGGCTGCCTCCGTGGCCAGCTCGAGCAGGGTCCGGGCGTCGTCGAGCGAGCGCTCCACCCGCTCGAAGGACGCGACCTGGGCCTGGAGGCCCGCCTTCTCCTTGAGGAGCGCCTGCGCCTTGACCGGGTCGTTCCAGAAGTCCGGCTGACCCGCGTCCCGGTCGATCAGCGCGATCCGCGACCGCTTGCGGTCGAGGTCAAAGATGCCCCCGGAGCGCGTCCAGGCGCGCCTGCAGAGAAGCAATTCGTTCGGTGGTGTCGATGGGCATGAACGTCAGGAGGTTCCGTGAGGCCGGGCACGACGGAGGCGGAGGCGGACGAGGGCCACCAGCCCCGCGAGCCCGGCGAAGAGCGCGGCAAGGTACGCGGGAACGTCACCGATGACAACGTACGGCGTGCTGCCCTCCATCAGGGGGAGCGCCGCCATCCGCCACTCGGGACCGGTGAGCTCCGAGGCGGAGACGGCCATCCGGTCGCTGGGAACGATGCCCACGTCGGTGGCGTCGAACACCCGGCCCACCGGATCGATGAAGGCGCTGACGCCGGTGTTGGCGGCGCGCGCCACCGGCCTTCCGGTCTCGACGGCGCGGGTGGCGACCATGTGCAGGAACTGGAACGGCGCCGAGCTGAAGCCGTACCAGGCATCGTTGGTCATATTGACCAGCACCTGCGCGCCGTTCCGGGCGTAGGTCCGGGAGATCTCCGGGAAGATGGCGTCGAAGCAGATCTCGATGCCCAGCCGGACCGCCGGCGCGTCGGGGCGGCGGAGGACGGCGGGCGAGAGGTCGTTGCCCGGGGTGAAGCTCGCGCCGACGATGTTGCCGACGCCGAGCACCTCGTCCAGCCGCCAGGGCACGTACTCGCCGAAGGGCACCAGGTGGTTCTTCACGTAGTGGTGGGCGATGCCCAGGCTCGGGTCGAGGAGGAACGCGGCATTCTCGTTGCCCTTGCGGAGGTTCTTCGGGTCGAAGACATCCACCCCGACCAGGATGCCCGCGCGGTAGCCGCCCGGCCGGAGCCCGGCATCGGTGAGCCGCGTGACGCCGGTGGGGAACGCCAGCGGGTAGCTCCCCTCCGGCCAGATGACGAGGTCTGCCCCGGCCTCGTCGGCGGCGGCGGTGGGAGGGAGGTACCTCCCGAGGATGGTGGCCGCCCGTGAGCTGCCCCGGGACATCTTCAGCTTCTGGTCGATGTTGCCCTGGATGACCGCGGCCTTGACCCGCGGCGCGGCGGCGGCGGCGCGGTCCATCGCCCGGACGTGGAAGGCGCCGTAGACGTGCCCCACCACCAGCACCGCGGCGGCGAGAGCGAGGAGCACGCGGGGCACGGAGCGCTCGCGGAGCCGCCACCAGCGCCAGCCCTCGTAGAGGGCCCCGTTCACCACCGCGATGGCGAGCGCGATGCCGTACACCCCGCCGAGGCTCGCGACCTGATGGAACCAGAGGTTCCGGGTCTGGGTGTAGCCGAGGTTGGCCCAGGGGAAGCCCGAGCAGAAGTAGTTCCGCATCAGCTCGGTGGCCATCCACACCGGGCCGATGGTCCAGCCCATGCTCCAGCCGAGGCCGCGCTCGATGAGACGGACCAGCCCGGCGGCGATGGCCCAGTGGAAGGCGCACCACGCGACCAGCAGCTCGAGCGCGGGGATGCTCAACCAGTTCGGCATCCCGCCGAACGTCACCATCGCGACGTTCACCCACCAGAAGGCGCCGGTGAAGAACACCATGCCCCCGAGCATCCCGGCGCCGAAGGCTCGCCAGGGCGACAGCCGGCGGATGGCGAGCAGCATCGGGACCAGGCAGACGAAGGCGAGTGGCTCCAGGACGCCCGAGGCGAACAGCTCGCGGCGGGGACCGACCGGGAAGGCGATGGGGAAGGCGGCCGCTCCGAGGAGGCCGGTGAGGAGGAGGGCCCCGAGCCTCCAGGGGACGAGGACGCGCTCCCGCCGACCGGAGACGGCGGTGAGGGCGGCGGAGGCCCCGGGCGAGGGAGGGAGAGCGACGGCGGACATCGGGCGGGGTGCTCCTACCAGAACCCGTGGCCGGGTGCGTGTCGTCCCCGTCCCGGGCGGGCGTCAGGGTCGACCGGGCACCATCCCGGGCCGGCCCAGCAGCCGGGCCTCGAGGGTGGCCATCCGCTCGGCGTCCCGGCGGCGGTGGTGGTCGTGGCCGAGGAGGTGGAGGAGCCCGTGCGCGAGGTAGAGGTCGAGCTCGTCGGCCAGCGAGCGGCGGTGGGCGCGGGCCTGCCGCCGGGCGGTGTCCAGGGAGAGGATGACGTCGCCGAGGTGCAGCGGTCCCCTGGCACCGGGGGGATGCTCGCCCCCGGGGAAGCTCAGCACGTCCGTCGGCCGGTCCTTCCGGCGCCACTCCCGGTTGAGGAGGCGAATGCCCGGGTCGTCGGTGAGGAGGACGGACAGCTCGACGTCCCGGAGCTCGAGGGTGGAGAGGAAGGCCCTGGCCCGGGCGCGGAGGTGGCGGAGATGACGGCTGCCGCCGGCGACCTCGGAGCGAACCTCGACCACGACCCGACCGCTGCGCATCGGAGGCGAACCCTAACGCCGAGACCACCTGGATCGACTGGATGATCGCGCCGCAATCGCGGCCGAGGCCTAGGAGCGACGACGGGATCGGGTCCCGTTCGCCACGGATGCTACCGTCCGTCGCTGCATGCCCCGGCGAACGACCTCGCCCCGCCCGAACGATCCGTTCCTGCTCGCCATGCGGCTGCTCCGCGACGAGGTCCCGAGCTTCGACGTCTACCCGTTCAGCCTTCCGGTCGTTCGCGGCCTGCACGAGCTGCCGCTCGACGTGAAGGTGACCTTTCTCATCGGGGAGAACGGCTCCGGGAAGTCCACGCTCGTCGAGGCGATCGCCGTCGCCGCCGGCTACAACCCGGAGGGAGGCAGCCGGGACAACAACTTCGAGACCCGCCGGTCCGACTCCCAGCTGCACCGGCACGTGCGCCTCGTCCGCAGCTGGCGAAGGCCACGGACGGGCTACTTCCTCCGGACCGAGAGCTTCTACAACATGGGCACCGAGGTCGACCGACTGTCCCAGCTTCCGGGCGGCTTCGCGACCCTGCAGGCCTACGGCGGTCGCTCACCGCACGAGCAATCGCACGGCGAGTCCTTTCTCGCGGTGCTCAAGAACCGGTTCGGCCCGAATGGTCTCTACATCCTCGACGAGCCCGAGGCCGCGCTCTCCCCGCAGCGCCAGCTGGCGCTCCTGGTGCGAATGCAGCACCTGGTCGACGACGGCTCCCAGTTCGTCATCGCGACGCACTCTCCCATTCTCCTGGCCTTCCCCGGGGCACGGCTCCTCCGCCTCGACGGCGAACGCATCGAGCCCGTCGCGTACCGGCAGACCGAGCACTACGCCCTGACCCGGGACTTCCTGAACGATCCGGATCGGTACCTGAAGCGGTTGCTCGCCGACGCTCCGAGAGATCCGGAGGACTGAGCTCTCACGCGAGCGATCAGCGCGCGGTGGCGGGCACCGGGATCACCCGCGCGTCCGCCGGCAGCTCCAGGACGAAGGTCGTCCCCTCCTCCGCCGTGGAGTGGACCCGGACCTCGCCGCCGTGCCCCAGCGCGACCTGCCGGACGATGTAGAGCCCCAGCCCGATGCTGCCGTCGAGCGCGCCCGGACGCAGGCCGCGCTGGAACGGCTCGAAGAGCCCCGGGAGCACCTCGGCCGGGATCGGCGCACCGTGGTTGTGCACCGACAGCTCCGCCTTCCCCTCGCGCATCCTCACCCGGACCGTCACCGGCCGTTCGGGATCGCCGTGCTGGAGCGCGTTGCCCACCAGGTTTCCGATGGCCTGGGCGAGCCGCTCCGGGTCCCACATGCCGGTGGCGTGATCATCGAACGCGCGCTCCACCCGGCGAACCTGGTCCTCGGGCATCCCCTCGAGCACCTGGATCACCACCGCATCGAGCGACACCGGCTCGGGCGTGAGCGGCAGTCCCTGCCCTTGCCGGATGCGGGTGACGTCGAGGAGCCCGGAGATGATCGCCTGCATCCGCTCGGTGGATCGCTCCATCCGCTCCAGCGTGCGGAAGTGCTCCACGCCGATGCCCCGCCGGTGCATCGTCTCCAGCCCCAGCCGCACCGAGGCGAGCGGGTTCCGGAGGTCGTGACTGACGATGCCGAAAAGCCGCTGCTCGAACTCGGCGGCCGCCTGCAGCTTCCTCCGCTCGTCCTCCACCGCGGCCCGGCCGAGCGCGGCCTCCCGCTCCACCCGACGGCGCTGGGTCACGTCGCGGCTGACGCAGGTGAGGAGCTCCGGCGGCCCGTCCGGCGAGGGAATCGGCGAGAGCGAGTACTCGTACCAGCGCGTCCGCTCGCCATCGAGAAAGGCGATCTCGCTCCTCGCGGGCGCCGCGGTGACGAACGCGGCGTGGACCTGGACCCGGAACTCGGGGAACGCGCCCGGCCCGAACAGCTCGTCCATCGTCCGGCCGATCATCTGCGCGGGGACGAGCCCCATCGCCGCCGCCCCGAGCAGGTTCACGTAGACGTACCGGATCTCCCGGTCGAGGATGTAGATGTTCTCCTGCACCACGTCGAGCGCCAGCCGGAGGAGCTCCGGCTCGTCCGATCCGGACGCACCGGTGCTCCCCGGACGCCCGTCGAGCATGCGAAGGGCCCCGCCGGGAGAGGTCATGTGCGAGCGAGCGTAGCGGCCGCCCACGATCCGTCGCTCGATGCGCGCGCACGGACGTCCACCAGTGAGCGGCCCGGCGGCGGTGCGGCCACAACCCTTCAGCGTTGCTGGACGCGGCCTTCGGGAGCGAGGGCAAGCGCCGCGGGCCGGACGCCGCCGAGCGCACCGGGCGGATAGACCGGTCGCGAGTGGTAGATGCCCTCGAGCGTGTTCAGGAACGACAGCGAGATGGCGTTGAGGTCGCGGAGGGTCAGGTCGCATTCGTCGAGCTGACCCTCGGTGAACACCGCGGTGATGATCCGCTGCACCAGCGCCTGCAGCCGCTCGCGGCTCGGATCGGGCATCGCCCTGCTCGCCGCCTCCACCGCGTCGGCGAGCATCACCAGCGCCGCCTCGCGGAACTGCGGCCGCGGCCCCACGTACCGGAACAGGGCGTCCTCGAGCGCACCCTCGCGCCCGTCGGCCTGCTCCACCGCCTTGTGATGGAAGTAGCCCACCAGGCGCGTGCCGTGGTGCTGCGCGATGACGTCCTGGACCGCGCGGGGAAGCTTGTAGCGCCGGGCAAGCTCGAGCCCGTCGGTGACGTGGCGCTTGATGATGACCGCGCTCATCCCCGGGGCGAGGCAGTCGTGGGGGTTCTCTCCCTTCTGGTTCTCGCCGAAGTAGAGCGGGTTCCTCCCCTTCCCGATGTCGTGGTAGTAGGCGCACGTCCTGCCGAGCAGCGGGTTGCACCCGGTGGCCTCGGCGGCCGCCTCGACCAGGCTCCCGACGATGATGCTGTGGTGGTACGTGCCCGGGCTCTGGACGATGAGCTCCTTGAGCGCGGGATGGTTCAGGTTCGCCAGCTCGAGCAGCTTGAGGTCGCTCGCGTAGCCGAAGCTCAGCTCGAGCAGCGGGGTCAGCGCGAGGGCCAGCGTCGGGACGATGAGCATCGACCCGACCCCGGCGAATCCTGCGGTCAGCAGGATGTCGCGCACCGGCCCCTTGCCCGCGGCCAGACCGAAGGCGAGGACGACGCCGGCGTTCACCACGCCCACCCAGACGCCGCTCCGGAAGAGCGCCGCCCGGTCCCGCGCGCGAGCCACCTGGGTCGCGGCCACCAGGCTCCCGAGGATGCCGTACACGGCGAAGAACAGGGAGTTGCCGAGCATCACCCCGGTGAGGGTCGAGAGCACCAGGCCGAAGAACAGCGCCAGCTCCTGGTTGAGGAGCAGCCGCACCAGCATCGCGCCCGCGGCGATGGGGAGCAGCACCAGCAGCGCCTGCATCGGAACCGTCGACCAGCGGTCGTGCATCGGCTCCGCCACCGCCGCCGCCAGCCGGAACGCCGCGAGGAAGAGGATCAGCAGCGCTCCGAGGAGCAACCCGTCGCGCCGGGTGGGCCGGAAGCGGCGGAAGGCCTTGCGGTGGAAGGTCCAGATGCCCGCCAGCAGCAGCGCCACCAGGACGGCGGTTCCGGCGCTCGCCTCGACGACGTCGAAGCGCTCGGTCTGGGCTCGCATCGCGGCGAGCATCCGGAGGTGGTCCTGGGTGACCAGCTCGCCGTCGCCGATGATCTTCTGACCCTTCTTGATCTGGATGACCGCGTCCTTCACCGCGGCCGCGGCGACGAAGCGGCGGCGCTCGGTCTCGGCGATGTTCGCGGTGAGATTCGGCCGGAGCGCTCGCCTGGCGACGCGCAGCACCGCGCGGCGGAGGAGCGCGGGCGAGTCGGGCAGGAGGTTGCCGGGCAGCGTGGCCCAGCGGTCCATCTCGGCGCGGGCCTCGCGGACGTCGAGCACCGACGGCGGGACGACGGCGCTGGGGTGCTCGGCGCCGTCGTTGAGGTCACGGATGGTGAGGAAGCTGCCGGCCGGACCCAGGTCCTCGCGCGCCCCCACCACCGGGGCGAGGAACCCGCGGGAGAGCACCGAGAGAACCGCGTGCTCCACCTCGGGGACGGCCTGCGCATCGACGAGCGCCTTCCAGTCCTCGTCCTCGAGGTCGAAGAGGCGCTGCTCGAAGGTCTGGCGGGTCTGGGCCAGGGCGGAGCTGTCCGGCGCCTCGACCTTTCGCTTCGCGGGGGCTCCCCGCGTGGGCGCGGACCTGGCCGCCGGAGGTTCCGCCTTGGGGAGCGCGCTCCGCAGGCCGGCGAACGCCTCCTGCACCGCGGTCTGCGCCTCGGGCACCACGGCGGGGTTGAAGTCGAAGACCGGACGGACTCCGGCCCGGGCCTCCTGCCGGCGCCGGTCGGTGAGCGCCGCGTCGGGCAGGTCGTAGTCGCGGGTGGCCTTGAAGCCGGTGGCGGAGGCGCTCTCGAAGGGACGCCCCACGTCCTCGGGCCGCAGCTGCGGGAGGGTCTGCACCCCGAAGCCGGGGGCGACCAGGAGGCCAGCGAGGACGGACACCACGCCGAGCAGGGTCAGCGCGGGCAAGTCGCGCCGGAGGGCGGCTCCCCGCCGGCTCTTCGCGTCGTCGTCCAAGAGCCGGGAACCCTAGGGTCCGCGGGCGACGGGGGACAAGCGGCGCTTCTCCACCAGGCAGCCAGTGGCGTGCGTCCAGGGCAGCGGACGTGTGTCCGCCGGTGGGCAGTGGCGCTACTCGGCGCGCAGCGCTTCCTGGGGGTCGACGCGCGTGGCGCGGTTCGCGGGGAGGAGCGCAGCCGCCACCGTGATTCCGGAGAGCATCGCCGCCGCGGCCAGCGCGGTGGGTGGATCCGACGGCGCGACGCCGTAGAGGAGCCGCTCCAGTGAGCGCCCCAGCAGCAGCGCCCCGCCGATCCCCGCAACGATGCCGATGCCGGCGAGCGCCAGCGCGCGGCGGAGCACCCACCACCGCACCGAGCGAGCCGAGGCACCGATCGCCATCCGGATGCCGATCTCGCGGGTGCGCTGGGCCACGCTGAAGGCCAGGACACCGTACACGCCCGCTGCCGCGAGGAGCACCGCCAGCCCGGCGAAGAGCCCGAGCAGCACCCCGGCCGAGCGAGGCGCGGCGACCGAGTCGGAGACCCGATCCTCGAGCGACTTCACGTCGAAGAGAGACAGCCCGGGATCCACCGCCGCCAGCTCGTGACGGGCCGCGGTGGCCAGCGGGGCGAGTGCCTGTCGGCTGCGGAGGACGAAGGTCAACCGGTTGGAGGTGTCCTGATCCAGCGGGTAGTACATCTCGGGCCGCGGCTTCTCCCCGAGGCCGTTGTGGTGCACGTCGCCCACCACGCCGACGATGCGCCGCCACGGCTCCTTGTCCTCGGCCTCTCCGGGCCGGATGCGGCCTCCGAGGGGTGACTTCCCGCCCCAGAAGCGGCGGACGGCCTCGGTGTTGACCAGCGCGACCATCTCCGAGCCCGCCCGGTCCGTCTCCTCGAAGGTGCGCCCCTCCTTGAGGGGGATGCCCATGGCCTCGATGTATCCGGACGAGGCGAAGCGGTACTCGATGGCCGGCTCGTGCGCCTTGTCGAAGGCCTGGCCCTCGATGGAGAAGTTCCCGTTGGACTGGCTGCCGCTCAGGGGCAGGTCGTTGATGGCCCCGGCATAGCTCACTCCCGGCAACGCCCGGAGCCGGGTGAGGAACGAGTTGACCGTCGCACGCTTCGAGCCGTCGTCGCGATAGCGCTCGACGGGCAGCTGGATGCGGAAGGCGATGGCCTGCTCGGGGCGGAACCCCGGATCCTGGTGAAGGAGCCGCTGCACGCTCTGGAGCACGAGGGCGGCGCCGAGCAGCGGGGCCAGTGCCAGGGCCACCTCGAACACCACCAGCCCCGACTGCAGCCATTGCGTCCGGTGGCCGAGGGCGCTGTGCATCTCGCCACGGACCGCCGCCAGATCGCCGCGGGCGAGCAGGAGCGAGGGCAGCACGCCGAACAGCGCGGTGGTGAGCACGCACAGGCAGACCGAGAAGGCCAGGACCCGGACGTCCAGCCCCACCCCGTGCGCGAGGGCCGGGGCGCGGATGGGAAGCGCGCCGCGGAGCACCGAGGCGCCGACCCAGCCCAGGAGGAGGCCGAGCGCCGTGCCGAGCACCGAGAGCACCGCCGCCTCGGCGAGGAGGGCCCTCGCCACCCGCCAGCGATCGGCGCCGAGCGCCATGCGGACCGCCACCTCCCGCCGCCGCGCGGCGCCCCGGGCGAGGAGGAGGTTGGCCAGGTTCACGCAGGCGATGAGCAGGACCAGGCCGACCACGGCTCCCAGCGCGCCCAGCGAGCTCCGGGCCTCGCCCAGCAGCTCGTCCACCCAGGGAATGACCAGGATTCCGTGGTGCACGTAGTCCGGATTCTCCTTGGCGATCTCCTTCACCACCGAGAGCAGATCCTTCTGCGCGGCGGCCACCGTCACGCCGGGGGCGAGCCGGCCGATGCCGTTCATGAAGTGCGTGCCGCGCGGGAGCAGCGCGGGATCGTTCTGGAGCGGGACCCACACGTCCGAGTCGCCCAGCCAGTGGGGCTGCTCCCGGACCACGCCCAGCACCGTGTGGTCGATGCCGTCGAGGCGGATGGTGCTGCCGACGATGTCCGGTCGGCCCGCGTACTGCTTCCGCCAGAAGCGTTCGCCCAGCATGGCCACCGCGGGTCCGCCGACCTTGTCCTCGTCCTCGGAGAACTCGCGGCCGAGGAGCGGCGGGAGCCCGAGCACCCGGAACGCGCCGGCGCTCATCCGCTGGCCCGACACGCGCACCGGCTCGCCGTCCCCGGAGAGGGTCTTGTTGGTGTTGGCGAAAAGCGCGAGGCCGCTGAGGCTCCGGGAGCGGGTGATCCAGTCGTGCGCGTCCGGCGCGGAGACCGAGGCCCGGGCCACGTCCGGCTGGACGTCGTAGATCCGGACCAGCTGCTCCGGCGCGCGGTAGGCCAGCGGACGGAGGAGCACCGCGTTCACCAGGGTAAAGACCGCGGTCGTCGCCCCCGTGGCCAGCGCCAGGGTGAGGACGGCGGTGGCGGTGAAGCCCCGGTCCTTGAGCAGCCGCCGGACCGCGACCTGGAGGTCCTTGCCGATCCCCGAGAGGAGAGACGGGCTCGGCTCGCGCGCCTGGGAGTCGTTCATGCCGAGGTCCTCAGCGAAGGCCGTGCCACCGGGACTTTCTCTCACGGACGGGGAGAAGCGCGTGCTCCGGGGCCCTTCGCCCGGTCAGCCCCGGGACCTGGGATCCCAATTCCGGACAGGGGGCCGCGGTGACGGCCGCTAGCTGCTCGAGCCCTCGGTGTCGGGGGTCGGTGTCGGGACCGAGGGCGCTGCCGGCGCAGCCGCCGTCGCCTCGGCCTCCGCCTTCACCTCGGCATCGGCGCGGTCGTAGGCCCGGATGACCTCCTGCACGAGCGGGTGGCGGACCACGTCCACCTCGGTGAAGCCGCAGAAGGCGATGCCCTCCACGCCCTCGAGGATGCGCCGGGCATGCGTCAGCCCCGACAGCTTTCCCTGCGGCAGGTCCACCTGCGTCACGTCACCGGTCACCACGGCCTTGCTGTGGAACCCGAGGCGAGTGAGGAACATCTTCATCTGCTCGACGGTGGTGTTCTGCGCCTCGTCGAGGATGACGAAGGCATCGTTCAGCGTCCGCCCGCGCATGAAGGCGAGCGGCGCGACCTCCACCGTCCCCTGCTCCACCAGCTGCGCCGCGCGCCCCGTGTCCATCATGTCGTGGAGCGCGTCGTACAGGGGCCGCAGGTAGGGGTTCACCTTCTCCGCCAGGTCACCGGGGAGGAAGCCCAGCTTCTCGCCGGCCTCGACCGCCGGCCGGGCGAGGATGATGCGCTTCACGCTGCGCGCCTGCAGCGCCGCCACGGCCATGGCCATCGCGAGGTACGTCTTGCCGGTGCCCGCGGGCCCGATGCCGAAGACGATGTCGTGCCGGCGGATCGCATCCACGTAGCGCTTCTGGGCGAGGCTCTTCGGAGCGACGTTGCGGCCGGCGCGGGAGAGCACCGGTCCGAGCACGAGGCTGTCGAGCCCCTGCTCCGGGGACGCAGTGCGCCCGAGCATCTTCAGTCCCTGCTCGACGTCCTCGCGCCCCACCGGCTGCCCCGCCCGGTGAATGTTCTCGAGCTGCTCCACCAGACGCACCGCGGAGGCCACCGCGTCGGCCGGTCCGGAGAGGTGGAGCTCCGTGCCGCGCTGCCCGACCCGCACCCCCAGCCGTCGCTCGATGGCCTTGAGGTTCTCCGCATGGTTTCCGGAGACGCCCAGGGCGACGTCGTTGTCCCGGAGGTCCACCCGGGCGGTGGTCACGAGCGAGGTGTCACGGGGCGACGCGGTGGGCAACGGGTCCTTTCAATGCGCCCGGGACTCGGGCTCGGCAGCAGCCGGGAAGGCTAGCGCAAGGGCGGCAGGAGGATGAACTCCTGGGGCCCGACGCGGCGGTAGTAGTAATGCTCCGCCCAGGGAAATCGCACGTCGGTGGACGACAGAAGCCCCTGCTCCACCAGCGCGTCCAGGGAGGCCGGGACCTCCCCCCGCTCCAGCCGGTACACCGCGAGGGCCCCCTCGATGCGGCTCACCTGGGCCCGCGTGATCTGCTGGCGGAGCACCCCCTCGGCGAACCCGGCCCCGGTGCTCGACTGCACCGCCCAGGGATTGAGCTGGGTTCCGAGCAGCACTCCGACGATGCCGGCGAGCACCACCATGCTGACCGCGAGGCGTCCCAGCGCTCCGCGGAGGCGGTCGCCGAGCCCGATGTCGTCCTCGGGAAGGTCCGGCTCGCCCACCGGCATCAGCGCGCTGACGTGGCCGAGGTTCGCGAGGTTGCAGAGCGCCTTGCAGGTCTCGAACTCGCCGAGGCACGAGAGGTCGATCAGCTTCCGCACGTCGCGGTAGCCGTTGACCAGCGCGAAGACCCGGCGCTCGGAGTGGCCCACCGAGGCGAACTCGCCACCCGACTCCATCGGGGCTCCGTCCGGCGGGAGGTATTTCCCCTGGGCGAACACCAGGTCGTAGCGGGGGATCTTCTTCCGGATCACCGGCCACTCGTCGACCATCCGGAACCCTTCCATCAGCACCGACTCGGCGCGGACCGGATCCAGGTCGTGGGTGTCGTGGTGGACGGGTCCCTGCTCGAACTCGTAGGTCCCGGTCTTCCAGGTGAAGAGACGGTAGAGGGTCTCGTTGAACTGCAGCTGGGCCATCCGCCGGTACTGGTCCTTGGTCAGGAAGCCCTGCGAGATGAGGCAGTCGCCCAGCCGCTGCAGCGAGCGCTTCTGTGTCTCCAGCGCGAGCTCCAGCTGGGCCTCGGAGATGAGCTCGGCGGCCACCAGCATGTGGCCGAAGAGGTCGCGCCTCCTCTTCTTGGAGACGCTCTCCGCTGAGACGATCGCACCGTCCACGAAGCCGACCTTCACCTCCTGGTCCTTGCTGCGGAGGTGGAGGACGCCGGTCTTCTGCTGCTGGGCGATGAGCTGCAGGATGTCGGCGATGCCGAAGTCCTTCAGCGTTCCGGCGAGAGCCATCTAGCTGCGCTCCCGGGCCAGGTGACGCAGCGACGCGCCCCAGGTCACCGCCAGCAGGACCAGCGCGAGGACCAGCCACCCGACCGTGCCCGCCGAGATCCCGGGCGTGCGGAGAAGCCCCTCGCGGTTGATGGCCACCGTGATTCCGAAGGCGAAGATGAACGCGTGCAGCGCGCCCCGGACGGGTAGGCCGGTGAACAGGTGCCCTGCCCCCGACCAGACGAGCCCGAGCCCGTAGGCCCAGCGGCTCACCCACGCCTGGTGGTGCCGGACCTCCATCTCCTTGTTCACCCGCGCCATCGGCGCCACCTTGCCGCGACGGGTGTAGACGTTGACGCACTGATGGCAGAGCTGGCTGTCCTCGAGCAGCTCGGGGTCGCAGCGACGGCACACCGCCCGGCCGCACTTGTGGCAGAGACGGCTCACGCCCCGTCCCCCGCGGAGGAAGCCCAGCGCGGCGAGGATGGCCACGCCGGCCAGTGGCACCAGCACCGCGGCGCTGGGGTCGAGCCCCCCGACGAGCGTCTGCCCCAGCTGGGCGGTGACCCGCGCCCGGCGCTCCGGACCGTCGGTCACCGGCGCCTCGGCGCGGGAGAGCGCGGGGGACATGATCGTCAGGTTCATCGCCGGGTGGCTGTCCGGCGGGTCGGCGCGGGTCATCAGCCGCTCGTCGAGCCGCTGCGCCGCGGCGGCCGAGTTCTGGGCGCGGTCCAGCTCGGGGCCCACCGCGTCGTCGGAGAGCGTCTTCGCCCGCCGGCGGTAGACGCGGCTCACGTTCCAGAGAGGATCGGGCAACGTCGGATCTGCCTCGCTCGCCTTGGTGTAGGCAGCGATGGCCTCTGGCCACTTCGTCTCTGCGAACGCCACGTTCCCCAGCAGGGTCTGCGCGCGCGCGTCACCGGGCCGGAGGGCCAGCGCCTTCGCCGCGTGGGCGCGCGCCGGCTCGAGCTTGCCTCGCCGGAGCTCCCACCGGGCCAGGGCGTACACCTCGGGGTAGGTGGCCTTGCCCGCGTCGATGCGGGTCTGCACCTCGGCCGCGGCGGCAGTGGCCTCCAGCCCGCCGCGCTCGAGCTGGAGCACGTCCTCGGCCGGCGTGCCGGCGAAGGTGGTGGCCTGCACCAGCGCTCCGGCCAGCGGGGGCACGAGGCACGCACCGGCGAGGAGCACGGCCAGGAGCCAGCGCTCCTTCGCCTCCAGGTAGAGGGTCACCGCGGCGAAGAGGACCAGGGACGGAAAGAGCAGCCCCAGCCGGAACACCCACGGCAGCAGCAGGACGAGGATGAGCAGCGCGCCGGCCTGCCAGCGCGACACGCCCCTGGGGAAGGCGTGGTGGACGTCGTGCACCAGCGAGGGAAGGGTCCGGAGGAAGAGCACGAGGAGCGCGGCGAGCGCGGTCGCGAGCCAGGCGACGAGCACCGTCGCTCCGAGGTCTCCGAGCAGGCCCCGGCTCCAGCGGGGGTCGGCGAGCGCCGCGCGCCCGGCGTTCCTCGCGTCGGCCCAGACTCTCCGGAGGTCGAAGGGGTCGGTCGCGAGGTGGGCCCGGAAGAGCCCCCAGTGCGCGTCGGCGACGTCGGGAGAGAGCGCCACCGCCGACTGCGCGAGCTCGACGGCGCCGCCCCCGTCCTTGCCGGTGGCGCGCACGCGGGCGCCTCGGAGCAGGGCCAGGCTCACCGACTCGAGGTCAGCGATGGCCAGCGTGTCCCGGAGCTCCGCGAGCCGGTCACGGGCGGCGCGGGAGGCCTTCGGGTCCCGCGTGCGCTCCGCGTCCTTCCAGGCGCCGAAGGCCTGGAGGAGCGCATCGTCACCCTCGGTCGGGACGAGGAGCGGCGGCGGCGGGGTGCGGTCACGCCCCGGCGTCGCGGCGGGTACGGCGGGCGTCTCCGGAGCCGGCGCCGGGGGGCGGCTCTTCGTCGAGCGGCGGGTCGGAGGTGGGGGCGGGCGGACCGGTTCCTGTGCCTCCCCGGCTTCGGCCTCCTGCTCCGGCTCGGGCGCTGGCGCCGGCGCCGGCTCGCGCCGGCGCGCCGGACGCTGGGCGGGGCCATCCGGAGCGAGCTCGTCCACCGGCCGGGGCGGCTCGATCTGAGCAGCCGCCCCGGTCGAGGCGAGGAACACCAGTGTGGCGACGAGCGCGGGGGCCGCGCGGGGAGAGGCCATTCGTTCAGCCGGGTGACCCCATGATAGGCGAGCGCCGCCGGGGCCCAACAAGAAGGGTCAATCGCGGGGTCCCGGGTCGAGGAGGACATGGGACGCACAGGAGACGCCGTGGAGCGGCTGGAGGAGATCATGCGCACCCTGCGGGCCGAGGGCGGCTGCCCCTGGGACCGCGCGCAGGACATCCGGACCCTCCGTCCCTACCTCGTGGAGGAGACCTACGAGGTGCTGGACGAGATGGACCGGGTCGGCGAGGGCGGACCCTGGCGGGCTCTCTGCGAGGAGCTGGGGGACCTCCTCTTCCAGATCGTCTTCCACGCCCAGCTGGCCCGCGAGCTCGGGGAATTCGCGCTCGCCGACGTGGCGAGCGCCATCTCGGACAAGATCGTCTCACGGCATCCCCACGTGTTCGAGGGACGGCCCGTCGCCGGCGCCGAGGAGGTCCTGCAGAACTGGGCGCGCATCAAGGCCGAGGAGCGGCGGCGCAAGCATGGCCGGGAGGGCTCGGTGCTCGACGGAGTGCCCAGCGCAGCGCCGGCCCTCCTCCGAGCCGAGCGCCTCACCGAGAAGGCGTCCCGCATCGGGTTCGACTGGCCGGACCTCACCGGCGTGCGGGCCAAGCTCGCCGAGGAGCTGGAGGAGCTCGACCAGGCCATCGCCTCGAAGGACGCCCGTGCCGTCGAGCACGAGCTCGGAGACGTCCTGTTCAGCCTCGCCAACCTCGCGCGGTTCACCGCCACGCCGGCGGAGGATGCGCTCCGGGCGGCGAATGCGCGCTTCACCCGGAGGTTCCACGCGGTCGAGGAGGGCCTCCGGGCGCGTGGGGTCCCCTTCGGCACCGCCACGCTGGCCCAGATGGAGGCGCTCTGGCAGGAGGCGAAGGCCGCCGAGGCCGCCCTTCCGCCTCCGGCGTCGGTGCCGCGTGCGGTCCTCGCCCGCATCGAGCTCCGGACGCCCGATCCGTCGGCGGCACACGCCTTCTGGAGCTCGGTCGCGCCAGCGCTGGGGTGGACGGTGGAGGTGGACGGTGGCGAGTGGTCGGTCGAGACGCCGGGGCTGTGCTTCTCCTACGCGCCCGGACCGGCCTCCACGGTCACCCTCACGGTGGAGGCGCCGGGGCAATTCGCCGGTGTGGCCGACCGCGTTCGCGCCGCCGGGGGAACCGTCCGCACCGAGCACCCGCTGGTCTTCAGCGACCCGGTGGGGACGTGTATGACGGTGCGACGCTGAGCGCGCCTGCGCGCATCTGAGTTCCCACAGGAGCTGTGTGGAATCTGGGGAGAACGCTGTGGACCGTGACAGTTGCGAGACGAGCGGGTGGCGGCCGACCGGGCGCGCAGAAGGTTTCAGCGCCGGACACCTTCGAGTCAGCACGCCACGTTAGGGCTCCGAAAAGGCCCACTTCTCCACAACAGCACTGGTCCAAGGGTGCGAAACCAGTTTTCCACGCGTCTGTGGGCGCCGCCCGGGTCTCCCTTGACGACCCCGGGCAAGCTGATAGGGAGGGCCGCCCGTGGCAAACACCAAGTCAGCTCAGAAGAGGAACCGGCAGGCGCAGAAGCGCCGGGCCCGGAACCAGTCCGTCCGGACGCAGGTGAAGTCGGCCGTGAAGAAGGCCCGTGAGGCGCTCGCCTCCAAGGACCCCGCGAAGTTCCAGGAGGCGCTCCGCGCCGCCGCGCGAACCCTGAACAAGGCCGCCAGCAAAGGCGTGCTGCACCAGAAGAACGCGAGCCGCCGCATCGCGCGGCTCTTCCACGCCGCTCAGGCCTGAGCCCCCGCCCTGCCCGCTGCCATCGACTGGCGTCAGCCGGTCTGGAGTCGGGTGACCGCGTCGGAGGCGAGCGCGCTCGCCAGCCTCCGGATCGCCGCCTGACGGTTGGCCTCCGTGGTGAGCACGTCGGGGCGCAGCGCCGGAAGGTAGTCCTCGTAGCCGGTGACGTCGGTCTGGGCGAGAAGCGTCCCGCCCTTGAAGAGCCTCACCCTCAGCACGGCCGAGACCCGGTAAGTGAGCGCGCCCGAGGTTCCGGGTGCGAGCTGGGCCACCCCGCCGCTGACGTTGAGCAGCTCGCCGTCGAGGTGGCCCTCGCTGCCCTCTCCCCCGAGGTATCCGCCGCGAGCAAGCTGCTCGCGGAGCGCGTCGGTGAAGACGCCCTCCAGCCCCGGCTCCGTCGTGCGATTCACGATGACCGGTGCGAACACGGAGTGAATGCCCTGGGGAAAGCCCGCGCCGGCGGCGGTGAAGCGATAGCCGCAGCCGAGCGCGGCGAGGCAGGCGGTGACCGCGAGCGTCCGTCTCATCCGACGACGAAGTTGATGAGCCGCTTCGGCACGAAGACCACCTTCCGCAGCGACTTTCCGGCCAGCGCCGCGCGGACCTTCTCCTCGTTCTCGGCGGCGGCCCGCACCTCCGGCTCGCCAGCATCGGCGGCGATGCGGATCTCCCCGCGAAGCTTGCCGTTCACCTGGACCGCGTAGGGCAGGACCTCGTCCACCACCAGGGCGGGATCGTAGCTCGGCCAGCCCTGGACGAGGGTGGATGGGCTCCCCGCCGGACCGTAGACCTCGGCCACCGCATCCGCGAAGTGCGGGGCAAAGGGCGTGAGAACCCGGGTGAGGAGCCGGATCGCCTCACCCATCGCGGCCTTCTCCGCCGGGGTTTCCGGCTCTCCGGCGTCGTGGAGCGCGTTCACGCACTCCATGGTGAAGGCGATGGCGGTGTTGAACGAGAGCTTGTCGATGGCCTCGCCCACCCGCTTGACGCACTTGTGGGCGGCGCGGCGGATCTCCAGCGCCTTCCCCTCGAAGGTCCCCGGATGCGTCGCGGTCGCGCAGGCGTCCTGGTGGGCGGCGGCGAGGGTCCACAGTCGCTTGAGGAAGCGTGCCTGGCCCTCCATCTGCTTGTCGCTCCAGTCGAAGTCCTGCTCGGGGGGGCCGGCGAAGAGGACGTACATCCGCACGGTGTCCGCGCCGTACTTCTCCACGATGGTCGCCGGGGCCACCACGTTCCCCCAGCGCTTCGACATCTTCCGGCCGTCCGGACCGTTGACGATCCCTTGCGTCACCAGGCGCGTCACCGGCTCGTCGGTCGGAACGAGGCCGAGGATCCTCATCCACCGGCTCCAGAACCGGAAGTAGAGCAGGTGCATGACGGCGTGCTCGGGACCGCCGACGTAGATGTCCACCGGGAGCCAGCGATGCGCGAGCCCTGGGTCGAATGGCGCCCTCGCATAGTGCGGTGAGAGGTAGCGCGCGTAGTACCAGGCCGAGTCGACGAAGGTGTCCATCGTCTCCACCTCGCGCCGGGCCGGACCGCCGCACCGCGGGCAGCTGGTCTCGACGAACGACTTCACCTTCGCGAGTGGCGGCTCACCCTTCCCGGTGAGGACCGCCTGGGTGTCGATCTCCGGAAGGCGGACCGGGAGCTGGTCGTCCGGGACGGGGATGCCCTTCCGCTCGGGGTCGCACCGGTCGCAGTAGACGATGGGGATGGGCGTGCCCCAGTAGCGCTGCCGGCTGAACCCCCAGTCCTTCTGGCGGTAGGTGACCGTCGGCTTGCCGAGGCCGCGCTGCTCGAGCGCAGCACCCATCCGGTCGCGGGCCTCCGGGGAGTGGAGGCCGCTGTACTCGCCGGAGTCGACGAGAATGCCGTCCTCGTTGAAGGACTCGGTCCAGTCCTCGACCGGGCCGAGGTCCCTCCCGTCCGCCGGACGAACCACCGGCTTGATGGCAAGGCCGTAGGTCCGCGCGAACTGGAAGTCGCGGCTGTCGTGCGCCGGCACCGCCATCAGCGCGCCGGTGCCGTAGTCGCTGAGGACGAAGTTGGCGATCCAGATGGGAACCGGGTGCCCAGTGAAGGGGTTGATGGCATGGGCCCCGGTGAACACGCCCTCCTTGGGCGCGCCCTCGGCGGTCCGCTCGATCTTCCCGAGCGCCGCGATGCGGGCCGCGAAGGCCTCCACCTCGGCCTTTCGGGCCGGCGCGGTGAGGCTCTCCACCATCGGGTGGTCCGGGGCCAGCACGAGCACGGTGGCGCCGTACACGGTGTCGATGCGGGTGGTGAAGACACGGATCGCGCGGCCGCCGACGACCTTGAAGTCCGCCTCCGCCCCCACGCTCTTGCCGATCCAGTTCCGCTGGGCGGAGGTGATGCGCTCCGGCCACTGACCGAGGTGGTCGAGGGCCTGGAGTAGGTCCTCGCTGTTCCGGGTGATGCGGAAGGCCCACTCGGGCATCTGCCGCTCGACGACCGGGGAGTCGCAGCGCTCGCAGCGGCCCTCCTTCACCTGCTCGTTGGCGATGACGGTGAGGCAGCCCGTGCACCAGTTCACCTTGCTGAACCGGCGGTACACCATGTCCCGCTCCCAGAGCCGGAGGAAGAACCACTGGTTCCACCGGTAGTACTCCGGGTCGGACGTGTTGACCTCGCGGGTCCAGTCGTAGGCGAAGCCGAGCGAGCGCATCGCCGAGCGGAAGCGCTCGATGTTCTCCCGGGTGCGGATCGCCGGATGGACGCCGTCCTTGATCGCCGCGTTCTCCGCCGGCAGACCGAAGGCGTCCCACCCCATCGGGTGCAGCACGTCGAAGCCGCGCATCCGGTAGTACCGGGCGTACACGTCACCGATCAGGTAGTTGCGAACGTGTCCCATGTGCATGGAGCCGCTGGGGTACGGCAGCATCTCCAGCACGTACTTCTTCGGTGCGTCCGGCCGGGCATCGGCGCGGAACAGGCCGTCCTTCTCCCAGCGCTCCTGCCAGGTTGGCTCCACGGACTTCGGGTCGTACCGCTCGCTGAGCTTCATGGTCGGTGCCCGGCTCGAACCGGGTCGTACGTCCTATCCGCCCCCGGGAGGTGACGCAACGTTCCACCACTTTGATAGAGAGCCAGGTCCCATGGCTCCGCCCGTCGTCACGATTCGAGAGATCTCCGCCCACGAAGACCAGGAGGTCGAGCTCCGCGGCTGGCTCTACAACAAGCGGAGCAGCGGCAAGCTCCACTTCCTCCAGATCCGCGACGGGACCGGCGTCATCCAGGCGGTGGTCTTCAAGAACGACGTGCCGGCCGAGCAGTTCACTCGCGCGGATCACCTCGGCCAGGAGACCGCGCTCATCGTGCGGGGCCTGGTGAAGAAGGACGCGCGGAGCCCCATCGGCTACGAGCTCTCGGTGAAGCACCTGGAGGTCGTCTCCGAGGCGAAGGACTACCCCATCACCCCCAAGGAGCACGGGGTGGCGTACCTGATGGAGCACCGCCACCTGTGGCTCCGCTCCGCGCGGCAGAACGTCATCCTCCGGGTGCGGGCGACGGTGGTGAAGGCCATCCGGGACTACTTCGACGGGAACGGCTTCACGCTCGTCGATGCGCCGATCTTCACCCCCGCCGCGTGCGAGGGGACCAGCACGCTCTTCACCGTCCCCTACTTCGACCTGGGCAACGCCTACCTCACCCAGTCGGGTCAGCTGTACATGGAGGCCGCCGCCGCGGCGCTGGGAAAGGTCTACTGCTTCGGCCCCACCTTCCGCGCCGAGAAGAGCAAGACCCGCCGGCACCTCACCGAGTTCTGGATGGTGGAGCCCGAGGTCGCGTACATGACCCTGGAGGAGGACATGGTCCTCGCCGAGGGCCTGATCTCCTTCATCGTCGGGAAGGTCCTCGAGAAGCACGAGCAGGAGCTGGTCACGGTCCTGGAGCGGGACGTGAGCAAGCTGAAGAACGTGAAGGCGCCCTTCCCCCGCATCACCTACGAGGACGCCATCGAGCGGCTGAAGGCCGCGGGGCATCCCGCGAAGTTCGGCGACGACTTCGGCGGCGACGAGGAGACGGTGCTGGCCAGCCAGTTCGACCGGCCGGTCATCGTCCACCGCTACCCGGTGGAGCTGAAGGCCTTCTACTTCAAGCGCGACTCAGACCCGCGGCTGGCGCTGGGGATGGACGTGCTCGCCCCCGAGGGGTACGGGGAGATCGTCGGCGGTGGCCAGCGCGAGGACGACCTCGAGACGCTGGAGAAGCGCATCGCCGAGCATCATCTGCCTCGCGAGGCGTTCGGCTGGTACCTGGACCTCCGGAAGTACGGGACCGTGCCGCACGCCGGCTTCGGCCTCGGCGTGGAGCGCACGGTCGCCTGGGTCTGCGGCCTCCACCATGTCCGGGAGACGATTCCGTTCGCCCGGATGATGGAGCGGATCACACCCTAGGCAGTCAGGGCGATGTGTATTTCCCCGTCACGGGCACTCTCTCTTCCTTCTTGTGCCCGGCGCACTGGCTGGCGGTGCCCTTCAGCGTTCCGGCGTTCGCCTGGACGTCGAGGGCGCCGCAGCCAAACTTGAGCCCGCCCTTCTCCTGGGCGGCGTCCATCAGCGCCTGCCGTTCCTGGTTGATCTTGTCCATCTCGGGCTGCAGCGCGTTCATGCAAGAGGCCATCTGGGCCTGAGGGCCCTTGCTGCACGCCTGCACCTTCGCCATCTGCGCGTTGAACCGGGCGTCGAGGGCCTTCCAATCCTTGGATTGCATCAGGTCCATCATTCCCTGGCCCTCGGCCATGGTCTCTTCCTGCGGGACCCGACGGCTCAGGATGAGCTCGGGACCACTGCGGCTGACCTGGTAGGTGTAGCTGCCGAGCGCCTTGCCGGCGCGGCTCCACGCACCCTCGGCCGTGGTCTCCTGCATCCCGCAAGGGAACTTGACCTTCATCACCATCGTCTCCCCGCCCGCGACCTCGAAGGTGTAGGTGTGCTCGCATCCGATCTCCAGGCCGTTCACGCTCGTCTCGATGGTGGACACGGCCGAGATCGCCGCGATCGGGAGCAGCTGCGGAGGCGCCTCTCGCTTGGCCTTCAGCGTGGCCTGCCAACCGGTGGAAGTCTGCTGCTCCTCGACAACCTCGACGTCGTTGCTCCGGACCACCACCAGGCTTCCCGGGGGCAGCTTTCCCTTGAGCGCGAACTTCCCGGTCTGGCCGGGACAGAGCTGGAGGCACTGGCTCGCAGTGGCACCGGCGGCCGAGCCCACCCCCGAGAAGGTGACCTCCGGCGTCCCGTACTTCGTCCTGAGCGTGTTTGCGTCCAGGCCGAGCTGCTTTCGCTCTGCGGACTGCTTCACGTAGTAGTCGGACTGCCTCTTCTGCCAGTCGCCACCGGCGGCCGGGGCTGCGAGTACCAGGAGCACGACGAGCCGATTCATGGGACCCTCCCCTCGGCCATCGAGTCTCCCGGATTCGTGTCTCGGGCGTCCACGAAATCACGCCGGCCCAGGCCCGACGCCGCCCCGCACAGCACCGCGAGGAGCACCAGGTCCGCCGGCCGCTGGAGCGGGAAATCCACCGTGGCCCTGGCGGCGAGCGCGGCGAGGCCGCAAGCGACGCCGAGCCCCTCGAGGCTCCGGGCCCGGAGCGCTGCAGCGAACGCCGTCCCGAACAGCGTCAGCAGCGCGACGAGCCCGACGATCCCCGCGTCCAGGAGAGTCTCGAGCCAATCGTCGTGGAGATGGTCCTGGACTCCGGTGAACCTCGCCTCGGGGTGGGCGGCGACGCAGGCCGGGTCGACACCGCAGCGCGAGCGCCAGCGCTCCAGCTCCCAGGCGGGCCAGTGGCGCACGACCGTGCCCGGCCCCTGTCCCAGCCACGGCGCGTCGGCCACGTGCGGCGCGGCCGTGGAGACCAGGTACCAGCGCCCGCGGAGCACGCTGCCCGGGGAACGGCCGGCGAGGGGAAGCGCCGCGACCACCAGCGCTGCGCCCAGCGCGAGTGCCAGCCACCGGCGCTCTCGCCCGGAGCCCGGGAAGAGGACGGCCACCGCCGCCGCCGCGCCGAGCGCCAGCACCGTCGCGAAGGAGCGCAGGAGTCCCAGCGCGAGGACCTGGATCGCGACGGACAGGAGCGCAGGTCTCGTCCAGCCGCGTCGGGCCCTCAGCGCGGCGACGAGCGTGAGCGGAGCGGTGACGCCGAGCACCGAGGCGACGAAGTCGGGGTTCCCCAGCGTCCCGTAGAGCACCAGTCGCCGGCCCTCCGCCTCCGGGACGAACCGCGCGAACGGGTCCAGTCCGAGCGCCTGGAGGAGCACCACCGCCGCGGCGAGCCCGCCCGCGGCCCCCACGGCGCGCCAGGGGAGCGGCGGACCCAGGAGGGTCGCGGCGGCGACGAGGACAATGCCGCCGAGTGTCCACCCCGCGGTGGCACCGGGCGCGAACAGCCAGGACAGCAGTGCGGCGGCCAGGGTGGCGAGGGCCGCGAGGGCCACCGGACCTGGCTTGCGCGGCCGCCGGACGAGGACGCCGACGCACAGCGCGGCCGCGCCCGCGGAGGTGAGCACCCACTTCGGTCCGCTGAACGGGCTCGCGGCCCACGGCCAGACCACGAGCACGACCGCCACGAGGGTCGCCGCTACGATCGATCCGGGAGTGAGCCAGCGCAGGCGGCGCAGTGTGCCACGCGGGCACGCGCTCAGTCCGACTGGAGAGCGAGGATCTGCGGCTTCGCCAGCGGGAACTCCGCGAGGAGCCGCGCCGTGTCACCGAGCTCGAACCTCGAGAACTCGAATCCCGGCGCCACAGTGCAACCGCACAGCGTCCAGCGCGACCCGGGCGCGGGCATCGCGCCGAACCAGGTTCCGGCGAGGACGATGTGCTGGGGCTGCTCGGCCGAGAGGACGCTCACCCGTGCGGGCGCTCCGGACGCGAGCTCGATGACCTGAAGTGGATCCCCGTCGTGGAAGTGCCACAGCTCGTCGGCGTCGATCCGGTGGAGACGCGAGCGCTGCCCCGCCGCGAGGAGGTAGAGGATCGCGGTGGACACGCTCCGGCCCGTTCCCGGCAGGGTCGCGCTGGCCCGGTACGTCTCGCGGTACCAGCCGCCCTCCGGGTGGGGGATCAGCCCGAACCGCTGGATGAGGCGCTCCATCGGCCAGGCAGCGTAGCGACCCTGGGAGGGCACCGACACCGACCGACGCCCCGGGGGGGAGTTGACGCCCGGCACCCCTCCCCGTTATCGACGCCCTTCGTGAGACTTCTCGCCCCCAGCACCACCACGACCACCACCCGCGAGGCGGGTCGGAGCGTCGTGTGTGCGTCGGTGGCCTGAACCCCTCGAGCACGCCGTCCCCGTCCCGCCGCCGGTTCCGGCGGGGCGTCCGCGCTTCGAGGCCCTCCATCGTCCCGCCAGTCGCCACCTCGGGCCTCGTCACCGGAGTCCGACCATGCTGCACGACGATGATCACCGCGCCCTCGGCCACCGCCTGGGGCTGTTCCACTTCCAGGAGGAGGCCGCAGGGAGCGTCTTCTGGCACCCGCGCGGGCTCCAGCTTCTCCGCGCCCTCGAGGACCAGCTCCGGCGGATCGTCCGCCATCAGGGCTACCGCGAGGTCCGCAGCCCCCAGGTCCTCGCCCAGCCGGTCTGGGAAAGAAGCGGCCACTGGAGCGTCTTCCGCGAGGGGATGCTGGTGCTAGAGGGCGAGGCCCGGGCTCTGAAGCCGGTCAGCTGTCCCGGGCACATGGAGCTGGTGCGCCGCCTGGGGCCAGCCTGGAGCGAGCTTCCGCTGCGCATCGCCGAGTTCGGCCTCGTCCACCGCGACGAGCCCTCCGGAGCGCTCCACGGCCTGTTCCGCCTGCGTCAGTTCTCGCAGGACGACGGGCACGTCTTCTGCCGCGAGGACCAGATCTCGGGCGAGCTGCTCCGGTTCGTCGGGAGCCTGCGGTCGCTGTACGCGGCGCTCGGCTTCGAGGACCTCGAGGTCGCCTTCTCCGGCCGTCCCTCGAATCGCCTCGGGGACGACGCCGTCTGGGACCGGGCTGAGGCCTTGCTCGCCGACGCGGCGCGAGCCGCAGGTCTCGCCTGGAGCCATCAGCCGGGAGAGGGCGCGTTCTACGGGCCGAAGCTGGAGTTCGCGCTCCGCGACCGCCTGGGACGCGCCTGGCAGTGCGGGACGATCCAGGTGGACCTGGTCCTGCCCGCGCGGTTCGAGCTCGGCTTCCTCGATGGCGCAGGCGGCCGGCACCGTCCGGTCGTCCTTCACCGCGCCCTGGTCGGAAGTCTCGAGCGCTTCCTGGGCATCCTCCTGGAGCATCACCGAGGTCGTCTCCCCGCCTGGCTCGCCCCCGAGCAGGTCGTGGTGGCGAGCGTCGAGGGAGGCGCAGCTCACGCCCGGAATGCGCTCCGGGCGCTGGAGGAAGCCGGAGTGCGCGCCCGGCTCGACGACCGGGACGCCGCGCTGTCGAGGAAGGTGGCCGATGCACACCGGCTCGCCGTTCCATACCTGGTCGCGGCCGGTCCGCGCGACGAGGCGAAGGGTTCCGTCCGGTTGCGAGAGGCGAGCGGGCTGCAGCGCGATCTTCCGATCGGCTCGCTCGGCGCCGAGCTGTCACAGCTCTGCGCGCCCCCCGCTTCGGGGTGACAGCCCGGACAGCGGCGTCCCCGCCCGCCGAGCCCAACCGGCGCGAGCGGCGGGGACGCCCCGTCGTGCGGAGACCGGCTCACAGCGCGGCCAGGAAGGCGAGGAGGTCCGCCTTCTCGCGGTCGGTCAGGCCCATCTGGAATCGCGCATCGTAGAAGGCGATGACGTCCTCCAGCCGCTCCGCCGAGCCGTTGTGGAAGTAGGGCGGGCGCGCCGCGAGGCCCCTCAGCGTCGGCCCCTTGAAGCGACCGATGTCCTTCCACCGGCCGGTGATGAGCGCGCGGCCCGGATCAGTCGTCTTCTCGAGCGCGCCGGTGGCGAGGTTGCGCAGCGTGTAGACCGGCAGCCCGGCGACGTCGAGGCCACCGACCGGCTGGACCGCATCGACGCCGATGCGGAGCGGCGCCGGCACCGAGTGGTTCCCCGCGTTCGGCGTGTCGTGACAGGTGGTGCAGGTCCCGGGAATCGAGGCGACCGCGAGGTCGTCGTTCAGGCCCGACACCCCGACGATGGCCAGGGGCCGGTGGTTGAAGATCTCCTGGCCCCGCGCGATCGCTGCCCGGGCCTCACGCACCGGATCGCCGGCGGCGGCCGATGCGCTCCATGCGTCGTAGAGGGTGAACACCGTCGGATCGAAGGGGCGGCCGGTGTGATCCGCGCCGAGCGGGTCGTTGATTCCCCAGTAGAACTCCTCGCTCACCAGCGGCTCGGGCCCGCCTCGAGCCTCCGCGGCGGCCAGCAGTCCAGCGCGCTGGTCCAAGACCTGCGTGGTGTAGAGCCCCAGCTCGTAGCCGACGATGGCCTCCTGCTCTGCCTGCGTCGGCGCGCGCGCAGCCTGGGCGTGCCCGGTGGTCGCGTCGGCGCTCTGGTGCGCGAGGTCGAAGTGCAGGGAGGCGAAGCCGTTCGGCGACGAGGCGTCCCGGAAGGTCTCGCGTCCGTCCCACATCACCGTGCTCAGAAAGCGGAGGTTGGTCGAGGGCAACGGACGCCGGAACAGCGACAGCTCCTTCGCGCTGGCGAATCCGTACGGATCCTCGACGCCCACCAGCTCGAACTCGGCGTTCGACGGGATTCCGATGCCCACGCGAATGAGACCCCGGTCGAGCAGGAGTCCGAAGGCGGCGCGGCGGGCGGCCACGCTGGACACGTCCGCGAGCGGAGAGGTGGCCCCGTCGACCAACCGGAACAGCGGGTCGAGCCCGTCGGTCCGGGCAAAGCGCGCCTGGACCACCGCCGGGGTGATGGTCATCCCGCCCTCCGGCACGTGGCAGGTGCTGCAGGAGCGGCCGTTCTGCCCGAGCGAGTGAAAGAACGGGTTCTCCGGATCGTTCAGCGGCGTTCCGTTCGCCGTCATCGTCCGGGAGGCGCCGAACCGGTTCCGCACCAGCCTCGGCAGCGGCCCGCGGCGGCTCCCGGCAGCGTCCTGGGACTGCACGGCGCTCGACGCGCCGCTGCCACCCTGCTCCACCTCTCCACATCCCACGGCTCCGAGGACCAGGCTCATCGCCAAGGCCCGGGCCTTCCCGCCTCGCGTCACCATCCCGCCACTCCCGGCAGCGGCGCGTCGATTCGCGCCACGCGGAGGCACTGCATCGGGCGGTCCGGGGCACGCAGCCAGCGCGCAAGCACAGTTGGCCTCCACGGACGTGGCGCGCGGCGCGACAGCGCGTGGGGTTTGCGTTGCGTGGGAAGCAGCGATCCGATGAAGTCGGGAGTTGCTCGCGGTGTCAGGCGAGCGTGGCGGATTGCTGCGCACATTCCCCGCGGGACGATCGAGAGTTCGGATCTGCATGTTCACTGCCGAGGACATCGCCGCCATCCCGCTGTTCTCCGGCCTTCCCAGCTCGGACCACGAGCGAGTCGCGCAGTCGGCCGCGGACGTCCACCTGCGCCCCGGCGAGTACGCGGTGCACGAGGGCGAGGAGCGGGCGCTCTTCGCGGTGATCTCCGGGAAGATCGAGGTCACCAAGCGGATGGAGGGCGCGGAGAAGTCGATCGGCTGGCGGCTCCCTGGCACCATCTTCGGCGAGGTGCCCATCACGCTCGGGGCGTCGTTCCCCGGGAGCTTCCGCGCCTCGGAGGCCACGCGGGTCCTCCGGATCGACGCACGGCAGTACTACGTGATCGCCGCGGCGGCGCCCGGCGTCGCGGTCGCGGTGGGGGCGCTCGCCCGCGAGAGGCTCGGCGGGCTGCAGGGCCTTGCCGCGAAGGCGCCCATCCCCCAGGTCACGGTCGTCGGCCACCGGTGGGACCCGGCCTGCCACGACCTGCGGCGGTTCATGGCTCGCAACCAGGTGGTGTTCGACTGGCTCACCCCGGACTCCACCGAGCTCTCCGCGCGCTGGCCGGGGTGGACACCGGAGGAGCACGGGCCGGCCCTCGGCTTCCCCGACGGGACGCTCGTCGTCCGCCCTCCCCTCCGTGACGTGGCGAACCGGCTGGGCCTCCAGACCGCGGCGCGCTCGACCGAGTACGACACCATCATCGTCGGCGGCGGTCCCGCCGGCCTGGCCGCGGCGGTGTACGGCGCCTCGGAGGGGCTCCGGACGCTGGTGGTGGAACGGGAGGCTCCCGGCGGGCAGGCCGGAACCTCGTCCCGCATCGAGAACTACCTCGGTTTCCCCAACGGCGTGTCGGGCGACGAGCTCGCGGTCCGCGCGCTCGACCAGGCCAAGCGCCTGGGGGCGGAGATCCTCGTGACCCGGAAGATCCTCCGCGTCGATCCCCGGACCCGCCAGGTGATGCTCGACGGGGACGACGTGCTGCGCGCTCGAACCATCATCCTCGCCACCGGTGTGAGCTGGCGGCGGCTGGCCATCGAGGGAATCGACCGGCTGATCGGCAAGGGCGTCTACTACGGCGCGGCCCGGAGCGAGGCCAGCAGCACCCAGGGGCTGGACGTCGTCCTCATCGGCGCCGGGAACTCCGCCGGACAGGCGGCGCTCCACATCGCCGGGCATGCCCGGAGCGTCACGCTCGTCGTCCGCGGGGACTCGCTGGAGAAGACCATGTCCCGCTACCTCGTCGACCAGGTGCGTGCCCACCCCGGCGTCCGCGTCGCGCTCCAGGCCGAGGTCCGGGGAGTCCACGGGGACGATCACCTCTCGGAGATCGACCTCCTGGATCGCGCCTCGGGAACCGTGCAACGGCGCGGGTGCGGCGGCCTGTTCATCTTCATCGGGGCCGACGCCGAGACCGACTGGCTCCCTGCCGACATCGCACGCGACGCACACGGGTACGTGCTCACCGGGGCCGACGTGACGAAGGGCGGCCACTGGCCTGGCAGCCGGGACCCCTACCTCCTCGAGACCAGCGTCCCGGGGATCTTCGCCTGCGGCGACGTTCGTTTCAGCCCGGTGAAGCGCGTGGCGTCCGCGGTCGGCGAGGGCAGCATGGCCATCGCCTTCGTCCACCAGTATCTGCACAACGAGATCGACTCGCTCAGGCCGGAGCCGAGAGCAGCGACGCCGCCGCGCGGCTGACGTCCTCGGGGCCCACCGGCTTGGAGAGGAACGCGCTGGCCCCGGCACCGAGTGCCCGGGCCCGCTCGGCCTCGGTCCGGTCGGTGGTCACCACCAGGATGGGCACCTGCGCACGGCGGGAGCCGGAGCGGATGTGGTGGATGAGCTTCAGCCCGTCGAGCCGCGGCATGTGGACGTCGGTCACCACCAGGTCGTACTCGCCGGAGACGAACCGCTTCAGCGCCTCGGCCCCGTCCGCCGCCTCGTCGCAGGTGCCCGAGCCGAGGGAGGTCATCGCCGCCACGAGCACCTGCCGCGCGGCGCGCGAGTCGTCGACCACCAGGACGCGGAATCCTCTCATCGGGATCGGGACAGCAGTTTACAGCCCGGGGCGCCGTGGCGCAGCGCGTTCTGCGAGCAATTCATGGAGATCGAGGAGCCGGCACTCGTCCGCGGTGATCGCGAGCACGCCCCGGACCGAGGCGCCCGGCCGGATCTCCGCCGGGGTGTAGCGCCGCACGCCCGCCATCCCGTCCACCCGCAGGCCCACCCGCCGCCGACCGATCCGGGCAAGGATCACCTTCGGCTTGGCCGTCCGCGGCGGCGTTCCGGCGGGGAGCAGCCGACGCAGGTCGACGATCGGCACGGCCGTGCCATGCACGTGCACGACGCCCTCGACGTGCGCCGGCGCCTCGGCGACCGGCAGCGGAACGACGCGGGGGAGGATCTCGTCCACCCGCGCCACGTCGATGCCGTAGACCACGGCGCCCACCCAGAAGGCGCAGACGTCGACCGCCTGGGGCTCGGCGCTCACCGGAGCAGCCACTCCGGATCCACCACGGTGCACGTTCCCTCGAGGGTGGGGAGAATGCCCACCACGCCGCCGGTGGGCCCGCTCCGGGGGCGTTCCAGCGCACCGGGCCGGACGCGCTGCACGCCGCGCACCCGATCCACCCAGAGCCCCGCCGGACCGAGCGCGGTGCGGACCACGAGGATGCGGGCCGGTCTCGGAGGCGGCGGGCAGTCCGGGCCGGCACAGGGCGGGGCGTTCTTCGGCAGTCCCAGACGCAGCGAGGGGTCGTAGACCGGGGTGATGGTCCCGCGGAGGTTGAGCACGCCGAGGAGCGGAGGGCGCGCCCGCGGAATCTCGGTGAGCTTCCGCGCGCGGAGGATCTCGGTCACCGTGCCCAGCGCCACCCCGTACTCGACGGCTCCGAGACCGAAGGTGAGGAGCTGCAGCTCGTCCACGCCCTCCGGGCGGTCCGCCTCCACGCTCGGGGCCGGAAGCTCGCCGAGGCCGCCGGCCTCCTCGTCCGCCCGGTAACGAAAGCGCGCCAGGAGCGCCTCGAGGCTCAGGGGCTCCTGGCTCATCCCTGCGCCACCAGCAGCGGCGGCCCGCGCAGCACCTCGTCGAGCAGCACACCCACGTCCAGCACCAGCACGGTGTGGTGGTGACCGACCTCCGCCGCCCCGGAGATGCCGGGCACCAGGCCCAGCCGCGGCCCGAGCGCCTGGGTCACGAGGTCTCGCTGGCCGTGCAGCGCGTCGACGATCAGCCCCAGCCGGCGCTCGGCCACGCCCACCACCACCAGGTACACACCACCCTCGGCACGGCGGGGAAGGCCGAAGGTCTCCGCCAGCGACACCACCGGGATGCTGCGGCCCCGCACCCGCACCATCCCCCGTCCATCGGCGGTCGTTCCGCTCTGTCCGTCGTGCGCCAGGACGTCGAGCACGCTGCTCAGCGGCACCGCGTAGACGCGCCCGCTCACGCCCACCAGCAGCCCGCGCACCGTCGCCAGGGTCACCGGGAGCGTGATCCGGAAGGTGGCGCCGTCCCCTGCCCGGCTCTCGACGTCGATGACGCCCGACAGGCCCGCGATGTTGGTCTTCACCACGTCCAGCCCCACCCCGCGACCGGACATCGCGCTCACCGACGACGCCGTGGAGAAGCCCGGGCTGAAGAGAACGGCCTGGAGCTCGCGCTCGCCGGTCGCGCGCGCACGCTCCTCGTCGAGCAGGCCCCGCTGGATCGCGACCTCGCGCACGCGTGCCCAGTCCACACCGCCGCCGTCGTCTGTCAGCGCGAGCACCACCCGCGCGCCCAGCTGCTCGGCGGAGAGGAGGATGCGGCCGGTCCGCGGCTTGCCCCGGCCCTCGCGGAGGCCGGCGGGCTCGATGCCGTGGTCGATCGCGTTGCGGACCAGATGCACCAGCGGATCGCTCAGCTCCTCCACCAGCCGCTTGTCGATCTGCACCTCCGCTCCGGAGGTCTCGAGCACCACCTCCTTGCCGGCCTCGCGAGCCATCCGCCGAACCAGCCGCTGCATCCGGTCGAACAGCGGGCGCAGCGGCACCATCCGGGCCTGGAGCAGCCGGTCCTGCAGGATGTCCAGACGCCGCACCAGGCGCCGCTGCTCGCGCAGCAGCTCCACCGTCCAGGCCCGCGGGGACAGCTCGCGCGCATCGGAGAGCCCACGGATGGCCTCGCCGATGAGCCGGAGCTCGCCCACGTCGTCCATCAGCGCGTCCAGCCGGGCGATGTCCACCCGCAGCGTCCGCGCGGCGCCCGCGGGCCCTGTGCCGTCGAGCGCCGACCGTGGGCCCTCCCCCTCCGGATCCGGCCGCCGCTCCTTCCTCACCGGCACCGGCCTGAGCTCCACCGACACGCCGCCGAAGACCGCCCGGAGCGCCGGCTCTCCCGCACCCGACCCGAGGAGCAGGAGGAAGGAGAGGACGTCGAGCCGGTCCGCCGCCGCCCCGGGGAGCGTCGACACCAGCTCGCCCACCCCGCGCAGCCGCGCCTTGAGCTGCTCCAGCTCGCGGTCGAACGTCTCCAGCGGGTACTCCACCCGCGCTGCCCAGACCAGCTCCCCACGCCGGAGCGTCTCGCGCAGCCGGTGCTCCTCGAACTCGGTGAGGACGCGGCGCATCTCCGGCGTCAGCTCCAGCCGGTCGAGCGGGTCCTCGCCCATCCGCTCCGGCCCCTCCTCCACCGAGGAGAGCCTGGCGGCGAGGCTCCGCGCCTCGTCCACCGCCGCCGAGGGCTCCTCGGCCAGGCGCTGGAACAGCTCCACCGCCTCGAGGAGGAGATCCAGGCGGCCGGGGGTGACCCGCGCCTTCCCCAGCCGGATCCGGTCCAGCAGGTCCTCCGCCGCGTGTGCCAGCTCCGCCATCCGCGTCTGGCCGAAGGTGGCGGCGAGCCCCTTGAGCGAGTGCGCCTGGCGGAAGACGGAGTTCAGGACCTCCGGGTCCGGGTCGGCGGCGGTCTTCTCCAGCAACAGGAGATTCCGGCCCAGCGCCTCCGCGGTCTCCACGGCCTCGGAGGAGAACTCCGTCGGAGGCCGGTCGCGGTGGGGGCTCACGCGAGGTTCAGGTACCGCCGGACCAGCGCGGTCAGGTGATCTGGCTGAAGCGGCTTGATGAGGAACTCCGCGGCGCCGAGCTGGATGCCGCGCTCGCGGTCGTGCTGTCGGGCCTCGCCGGTGACGATGAGCAGAGGCGTTTCACGGTAGTTCGGGTTCATCTTCACGAAGTTGATGAGCTCGAGCCCGTTGATGTCCGGCATGTTGATGTCGGTGATGATCAGGTCGAAGCGGTACCGGGGCAGCAGCTTGAGCGCGTCGAAGCCGCTGCTCGCACAGACCACCTCCGTGCCCTCGATCTGCGAGAGGGTCGAGGCGATGAACTCCCGCGACGCAGTCGAGTCCTCGACGATGAGAACCTTGTACCCCATTCCCCGGCCGAATTTCCGAGCCTAGCAGGTCCGGCTCGCGCGGGAACTCACCGCGTGGCTCGCACCGGTCCATCTGCCAGGAGTGTGACGCGAGTCCCCCGGAACGCCGGGGCGAAGGCCTCGTCGAAGGCCGACGTTCGCTCCTGGGCGGCCATCGCACCGCGCCCGGGAAGCTCCAGGGCGACGCTGTCGACCCGTGCACGGTTGAGGACGTCCGCCGCCTGGGACAGCGCCGTCCGCAGCACGCCCGGGTGCAGCGCCTCCCCACCCGGACCGAGCCCGAGGACCACCAGCCGGGGCGCACCGATGCGCCCGTTGGAGGGGAGGAGCAGCGACTCCCCGCGCGTGCCCTTGAAGAACCCGTCGACCAGCAGGCGCGAGAGCTGACCGCAGAGCCGCCAGTCCACGAACCCCGCGGCCCCACCGAGCGGCCGCTCGTCCTCGCTCACGAAGAGGCACACCGTGTCCACCGGGAGTGGATCGAGCGCGTCCAGCGTGAGGAGCACGCTGCTGACCGCGGCGCTCATCGCTGCTGCTCCACGTCGAGGGCGATCCGATCCAGCAGGCCGTTGACGAAGGCGCTCGAGGCCTCCGTGCCGAAGGCCTTGCCCAGCTCCACCGCCTCATTGAGGGTCACCTTCTTCGGGATGTCCGGCCGCCACTTCAGCTCGAACACCGCCAGGCGGAGCACGTTGCGATCGACCCGGGCCATCCGGTCCAGGCGCCAGTTGTGGCTGTGTTGCTCGATGAGCCCGTCGATCTCGTCGCGGTGGTCGACCACGCCCTGCACCAGCTCCAGCGCGAACCGCTGCGCCTCGGGATCCGGAGGACCCTCGGGCTCGGCGTTCCAGGCCGTCTCGAGGGCGTCCTCGGGACGGAGCGCGCTCATCTCCATCTGGTAGAGGGCCTGGAGCGCACGCTCCCGTCCGATGCGGCGAGCCCCCATCAGCGCTTCTTTCCGACCTCCGCCATCCGGGCGTACAGGTTCACCATCTCCAGGCACGCCATGGCCGCATCTGCGCCCTTGTTGCCAGCTTTCACCCCGGCGCGGTCCACGGCCTGCTCCACCGTGTCGCAGGTCAGCACGCCGAAGCTCACCGGGCACGGCGCGCTGAGGGCGATCTGGCCGATGCCCTTGCTCACCTCGCCGGCGACGTACTCGAAGTGCGGCGTGCCCCCGCGGATGACGCAGCCCAGGGCCACCACGCCCGCATACTGGCCGCTCTCGGTCACCCGGCGCACCAGCCCCGGCAGCTCGAAGGTGCCCGGCACCCGGAACACGTCGATGTCCCCGTCCGCCACCCCGTGCCGGACGAGGGCGTCCTGCGCGCCGCGGAGCAGCTGCTCGGTGATGAAGCCGTTGAACCGCGACACGCAGAGCGCGAAGCGCCCCTGCGGTGGTGTGAGGAAGCCTTCGATCACCCGTGCCATGTCCGCTTGTGCCTGCTGAGGGGAATCTGCTCCACGACCTCGAGAGTGTAGCTCTCCAGGCCTACGATCTTCTTGGGATTGTTGGTCAGCAGGCGGAGTCGCCGGAGCCCCAGGTCCTTGAGGATCTGCGCCCCCACGCCAAACTCGCGGAGCCGGCTGCGGTCCGCGCCCGGCCCGGCCTCCTCGGCGTCGGCCCGGGTGCAGACGAGCGCCGACGCGGGCCGCACCGCCTTGTGGAGGTAGACCAGGACCCCGCGTCCCTCGTCGGCGATGGCCTTGAAGGCCTGCTCCAGCTGGCTTCCGCAGTCGCAACCGGCGGTTCCCAGGAGGTCGGCCACCGGGCAGGCCCGGTGCACGCGGGTGAGCACGGGCACCGGCCCGGTGATGTCCCCCTTCACCATCGCCACGTGGACGTCGGAGTCGACGTCGCTCTGGTAGGCGTGGGCCGTCCAGGTGCCCTGGTGGGGGCGGCGGAGCTCGTCGGTGGCCACCCGCTTCACCAGCCGGTCCTTCTGCAGCCGGTAACGGATGAGGTCGGCGACGCTGAGCAGGGTGAGCCCGTGCTTCCGCCCGAAGCGTTGCAGCTCGGGACGGCGGGCCATGGTGCCGTCCGCGTTCATCACCTCGCAGATGACTCCCGCGGGGAAGAGGCCCGCGAGTCGCGCCAGGTCCACCGAGCCCTCGGTCTGCCCGGTTCGGACCAGCACTCCGCCCTCGCGCGCGCGGAGGGGGAAGACGTGCCCGGGCCGCACCAGGTCACCGGGTTTCGCCTTGGGAGCGACGGCGGCGAGGATGGTGCGGGCGCGGTCCGCGGCGGAGATTCCGGTGGTGACGCCGCGGGCCGCCTCGATGGAAACGGTGAAGGCGGTGCCGAAGGGCGAGGTGTTGTCCTGCACCATCAGCGGCAGCGCGAGCTGGCGGATCCGGTCCTCGGTGAGCGACAGACAGACGAGCCCGCGGCCGTAGGTGGCCATGAAGTTGATCGCCGCCGGCGTCACCTTCTCCGCGGCCATCACGAGGTCTCCCTCGTTCTCGCGGTCCTCGTCGTCGGTGAGGATGACCATCCGACCCCTGCGGATCTCGGAGATGGCCCGCTCGACCAGGGCGATGCTGCCGACCTCTTCCAGGCGACGTGCCATCAGTCGAATTCGAACCCGGCACTGCGGAGCATGTCCACCGTCAAGCCACCAGAGGCGGCCGAACCCGCGGAGCCAGCGGAACCGGCCGGGCGCGGGGCGTGCGCGGCGTGGAGGCGGGCAACGTACTTGCCGATGACGTCCGCTTCCACGTTGTAGCGTTCACCGACCGCCCGGTCGGCGAGCGTGGTCCGGGTCTGGGTCTCGGGGATGAGCTGCACCGAGAACCGGTCCTGCCCCACGGTGTTGACGGTGAGGCTGACCCCGTCGAGCGTGACCGACCCCTTCTCGATGAAGAGCGGGGCCAGCTCCGGGATCAGCCCGACCTCGAGCACCACCGAGCCACCCTCGCGTCCCCGGCTCAGCAGGGGCAGCACGCCGTCGACGTGGCCGAGGACGAGGTGCCCGCCGAGCCGGTCCGAGAGCCGGAGGGCGCGCTCGAGGTTCACCCGGGAGCCGCTCCGGAGCTCGCCCAGGGTGGTGCGCCGCAGCGTCTCGGGAGCGGCGTCGACCCGGAACCGGTCGGCGTCCCGCTCGACGACGGTCAGGCAGGCCCCGGACACGGCGATCGACTCTCCGGGCGCGAACTCGCTCGCCCCGAGGGCGGTGCGGATCCAGAGGGTCGTCATGGGGCCGGGGAGGACACGCTCCACGGTGCCCACGTCCTGCACCAGGCCGGTGAACATGGTCCGCCGTGGCTTATAAGGCCCTCCGGGCAAACCCGCCAATGACCGAGACCACCCCCGAGACCCTCCTCGCCGACACCCGCGCAGCCCTGGCCACCGCCCGCTCCGAGCTGGAGACCCTGCTCTCGGTCGAGGGGCCTCGCACCGAGGCCGACACGCTGGGCCCCTACCACCGGCTGCAGCTCGCGCTGTCGAACGCCGGCCACCGGGCCGGACTGATGTCGGAGGTGCATCCGGACAAGCCGCTGCGCGAGGCGGCGGAGGCGTCGGTGCAGGAGATCAGCGCCTACGCGACCGAGCTGTCGCTGCACCGCGGCCTGTACGACGCGCTCGCGTCGGTTCCGCCGGAGACGCTCGGGCCGGACACGCGGCGGTTCCTCGAGCACACGCTCCGCGACTTCCGCCGGTCCGGCGTGGACAAGGACGAGCCAACGCGCGCCCGGTTGAAGGAGCTCGCGGACAGGGCGGTACGGCTGGGACAGGACTTCGACCGCGCGATCCGCGAGGACGTTCGCGGCGTGTCGCTCCGTCCGGAGCAGCTCGCCGGGCTTCCCGAGGACTACCGCGCGGCGCACCGACCGGGCGCGGACGGAAAGGTGCGGATCACCACCGACTACCCGGACCTGCTTCCGTTCCGGACCTACGCGCACGACGGCGAGGCGCGACGACAGCTCTACCTCGAGAACACCTCGCGCGCCTACCCGGGGAACGAGAAGGTGCTCCGGGAGATCCTCGAGGTGCGGGCCGAGCAGGCGCAGCTCCTCGGCGCGGCGTCGTGGGCGGACTACGTGACCGAGGACAAGATGTCGAAGGCGGCGAAGGTCGTCGCCGAGTTCCTCGCGCGAGTGGCCGAGGTCAGCGAGGGTCCCGCGCGGCGCGACGTGGACCGGCTGCTCCGTCGAAAGCAGAAGGACGTCCCCTCCGCCACTCGGGTCGAGGACTGGGAGAAGGCCTACTACGAGGAGCGGGTGAAGCAGGAGGAGCTGGGCTTCGACTCGCAGTCGGTCCGTCCCTACTTCGAGTTCAACCGGGTACGGGACGGGCTGCTGACCATCACCGCGCGGCTCTTCGGCATCCGCTACGTGCCGATCGAGGACCCGGCGGCGTGGCACCCGAAGGTCGAGTCCTACGACGTGTTCCGCGGCGAGGAGAGACTCGGGCGCATTCACCTCGACCTCCACCCGCGTCCCGACAAGTACAAGCACGCGGCGCAGTTCCCCATCGTGAGCGGGGTGAAGGACGTGCAGCTTCCGGAGGGCGTGCTGGTGTGCAACTTCGCCGACCCGGAGGTGCACAGTCCGGCGCTGCTCGACCATGACGACGTGGTGACGCTCTTCCACGAGTTCGGGCACCTGATGCACCACGTGCTCGGCGGGCGGCAGCGCTGGCTCGGGTTCTCGGGGGTGGCGACGGAATGGGACTTCGTCGAGGCTCCGAGCCAGATGCTCGAGGAGTGGGCGTGGGATCCGGAGACGCTGAAGCTCTTCGCCCGGCACATCGAGACGAACGAGCCGATCCCGGCGGAGCTGGTGAACCGGATGCGCGAGGCGAACGAGTTCGGGAAGGGCGCGCACACCCGGCATCAGGTCTTCTACGCCCAGCTGTCGCTGGCGCTGCACAGCCGGCCGCCGGCGGACGTCGACATCACCCGGACGATGATGGAGCTGCAGAAGAGGTACAGCCCGTTCCCCTACGTGGAGGGGACGCACTTCTTCGCGAGCTTCGGACACCTCAACGGGTACTCTGCGATGTACTACACGTACCTGTGGTCCCTGGTGATCGCGAAGGACCTACTGGGCGAGTTCCAGCGCCACGGCCTGCTCGACGACGCGACGGCGAGCCGATACCGCGACACGGTCCTGGTCCCCGGCGGGAGCAGGGATGCGGCGGATCTGGTGAAGGACTTCCTCGGCCGGCCCTACGGATTCGAGGCGTTCCAGCACTGGCTGGAGAAGACGTGACGCACCACGGCGTGGTCCGCTCGTCGTTGCCGGTTCGAGCGGACTGGCCAGGGACCCCGCGGGTCGAGCAGCATTGCGGTCGAGCGCATGAAGGTCTCCCTCCGCCCGGCCGTCGATGCCGATTTCGAGGCGTGCCGGCGCACGTACTTCGCCGAGACGGCGTGGATCAACGAGCGCCTGCAGCTGAAGCGTGAAGACCAGGAGACGGCGTTCCGGAACCTGTGGAAGCCCAGCCAGGTCTGCGTCATCCAGGCGGACGGCGTGGACGTCGGATGGCTCCAGACCGTCGTGAGCAAGGACGAGGAGTTTCTCGGACAGATCTTCGTCGATGCTCCGTTCCAGAGGAAGGGGATCGGAACGGAGGTCCTGCAGCGGATCGTCGAGGAGGCGTCACGGCTGAAGTTGCCGATCCGCCTCGCCGTCGTGAAGTTCAACCCGAGCCGGCGGCTGTACGAGCGCCTCGGGTTCCGGGTGACGCACGAGGATGAGCGGAAGGTCTACATGACCCGGGAGCCCGATCGGCAACACTGACTCCTGGTCGGGTCACCGCCTCACAACGATCTCGGATCCAGGTCGCCTTGCCCGCGGATCCAGCGAATCGCCCATCGAGCTTCCTGCCCGACGGTCCACATCCCCGGGATTCCGGCATCATCGCTCGTCATCGACTCGAGCTTCGGGATGACCCATTCGTTCCACGGAGAGGCGAGGGCAAAGATGCTCCAGAATCGCACCTCGGGCTCGGGAGCCTCCAGGCCACGCACGAACGCCACACGCGCGAGGGCATCCCGGCGACGCATCTTCCCCGCGGGCACCCGCCGGCCGACTCGAGGCCCGAGCGCCTCGGCAGCTTGACCCCGGATGCCGGGGTCCTCCCGCGGGTCTTCGAAGATCTTCAGCAACCGATTGAAGTCTTCGGGCCTGAGGTCCCTCGCCCAGGCGAATCCGTAGACCGCGGCTCGCCGGGTCGCTGGCGGCACGCCCGAGCCGAGCGCCGCGCGCAGGACTCTTCTTCCTTCTCGGGACCTGCTCAGGGCATCAGCCGCCCACTCGGGTGAGAGCTGGGCGTTCTCGCCGTGGAGAGCCTGACGGAGTCGCTCGATCTCGTCCTTCGAGCGGAGTCGCCGGAAGCGAGGGTCGAGCGGGGTCGGGAGCTCGCCCGGAACACCAGGTGCCCTCTCAGCGCGCCTCGGCACGCACGTCGATCCGGTTGTCGTAGAACGTGCTGCCGCCTCCGGTGTCCGCGATCCGCTGGGAGGTCAGCCCATTCACGTTCCGCGCGTTGCCTTGCTGGAGCGAGTGGACGCCCTCGGCGACCGCAATCCCGGACGGGACCGCGTCCGTCACCTCGAGCACGAACGACACCTCGCCCAGCGCGTTGAACCCGGTGACGCGTTGCCCGTCCGCCAGCCCTCGAGCGGCCGCGTCGGCCGGTGAGAGCCGCAGCGTCTGCGGGCCCAGCTTCTTCGACAGCTCCGCGCGCTCGGTGAACGAGGAGTTCAGCCGGAAGAGCGCCGGAGCGGTCTGGAGGCGCAGCGGGAGCGCGTCCCCGTCGAGGTCCGAGTGCGTCGGGCGGAACCGCGGAAGCGGCTCGGGGAGACGGTCGTTCCGGATCTCGATCTTCCCCGAAGGGGTGAGCCACTTGCCCCGCGGAACGTTCAGTCGCACCGCGTGACCCGCGTTCAGCGCGTCGAGATCCACGCCGTCCAGCCACGACGTGCGCCTGGAGAGGATCAGGTCGATGTGCTCGTCGGCCGAGAGCTGGAACACGTCGTCGGTCAGCCCCAGCGCCTTCGCCAGCGCCTGGATCGTCTCCCAGTTGGACCTCGACTCGCCCAGCGGCGGGATCACCGGGCGCACCCGCTGCGCGTAGAAGTGGCCGTAGGCGCGGTAGAGGTCGGCAGTCTCGAGCATCGTCGGCGCAGGCAGCACCACGTCGGCGTGGAGCGCGGTGTCGGTCATGAACCGCTCGTGGACCACGGTGAACAGGTCCTCGCGGCAGAGCCCCTTCAGCACCGCGTTCTGGTCCGGGCACACCGCCGCCGGATTCGAGCTCGCCACGAACAGCGCCATCACGCGGGGGCCGTCGAGCTCGTTCAGCGCGTGCCCGAGCTGGTTCATGTTGACGATGCGGGTCCGCCCGGGGAGCAGGTCCGCCCGCACGAAGGTGCGCTGGTCGAACGCGCCGCCGCTGTTGGTGCTCGACAGGAATCCGCCGCCCTTCTTGGCCCACGCCCCCACCGCCGTCGGCAGGCAGATCATCGCCCGGGTGTTGAGCCCGCCGTTTCCGTAGCGCGAGGGAGCACCTCCGAGACGGATGAACGGAGCGCGCGCCGTGCCGTACTCCCGGGCCAGGAAGACCACGTCCTCGACCGACAGTCCGGTGAGCGCCGCGGTCCGCTCCGGCGGGTGCTCGGGCAGCACCTGCCGCTCGAGCTCCTCCCACCCCACCGCCTCGCGGGCGAGGTACGCCCGGTCCACGAGGTTCTCCCGGACGAGGACGTGCAGCATCCCGAGCGCCAGCGCTCCATCCGAGCCAGGGCGGACCAGGAAGACCCGATCGGCGTATGCCGCGCTCGCCTGGCGATGCGTGTCGACGAGGAACACCCGGCCCCCGGACCTCCGCACCGCCTTCACCTGGGTGAGGAAGTGAATGTTGGTCGCGAGGGCGTTGATGCCCCAGAGGAACAGCAGATCGCTGTGGACCGCGTCCTCCGGATCCGAGCCGGGGCTCTTGCCCATCACCTGCTCCCAGCCGGCGTTCTGCGCCGAGGTGCAGATGGTGCGGTCGAGGAGCGTGGCCCCGAGCCGGTGCATCAGCGGCTCCTGCGCGTTCCGCTGGATGAGCCCCATCGTCCCCGCGTAGGTGACGGGGAGCAGGCACTCGCGGCCGTGCTTCGCGATCAGCGACTGCCAGCGATCGGCGACGAGCCCCACCGCCTCGTCCCACGACGCGCGCCGGAACGCGCCCTGCCCCTTCGGCCCGGTCCGGATGAGCGGATGGAGCAGGCGCCCCGGAGCGTGGACCGTCCGCTCGAAGCCGTTCACCTTGGGGCAGAGGGTGCCGCGGGTGTAGTCGTGCTCGGGGTCTCCGCGAACCGACAGGACGGAACGCCCGTCCGTCTCGACGACCAGTCCGCAGGCGTCGGGGCAGTCGAACGGGCACGTGGAACGATGGGCGTGGCGCATCGCGGCCATCGAAGTGTGCCCGACGTGGTCAGCGGCTGCCACTCACAGCGGCCCGGGCCAGTGGGGGGTACACCGCCGCACGGGGCGGCCGGACATCGGCACCAGAGGCGCACGCGGAGACTTCACCCGAACCGTGGCGGGTCTCTCTCCACCGAGGTCGCGCGAGCGGACGCTCGCATCGCGCGCCGGTGCAGCCGTTCATCGTCGTCCGCCAGCGTGAGCCGCGCGTCAGTACGCCGAGACCACGAACTGCGTCTGCTTGACGATGGAGGAGCCGGACGGGTCCTCGAGGCGGAGCGCGACGTTGTACCGGCCGGGCGCGGCGCCGGCCGCCGCCTGCACCTGCGAGCCGCACGTGCAGCCTGCACCGCAGGGAGTCCCCTCGACCGTCTCGATGAAGTTCACCTGGCCCATCACCCGCTGCACGTAGACCTTCGCCTTCGTGCAGCACGGGTGAGTCAGGTTGTGCGACAGCCAGACCCCCCCGGGCTGGATTCCGAGCTGCACCTCGCTCGCGGCCGAGCTCCGGCTTCCACCCGGGACGAGCGGCGGATAGGTCGCCGCGTCCTGCTCGGAAGGGCTCGACGAATCCGAGCAGCCGCTGACCTTCGCCGACGACTGGTCAGGCCCGAGCGCAGGAGGCGGGGGAAGCACGGGAGCGGCGGCGGCCTGCTGCCGCTCCTCCGCCGCGGGGTCGTACTTCTTTGCTTTCTGGCCCGAGCAGGCCAGAGCCACCATCACCACCGGGAGCAGAAGACGCATGGAACAGGGACTCTCCGACAGGAGCGGATGGCGGTCCATGTAGGTCCTTTTCGGGCGTACCGATGAAGAAGTGTTGGGGTGGGAGTCAAACGCAGCGAAGGCCCGAAACCTTCATCAATGAATGGGCATCCGAACGGCACGTCCGTTGCGTAGGAACCTCGATATGCACCGCTCTCATCTCTGCAGCCATTGCCTCCGTCGCCGGATTCTCCTCTGGGCGAGCGCCTTTTTCGTGACCATCGGCGCCGTCGGGGCCGCGAGCTCCGCTGGGTCAGCTGGCGTGGCCCGGGGTCAGACCACCCCGGCGCCCATCCAGACCGCGTCGCGCTAGGCGGGACCGAGCAGGGCCCGGACCTCCAGGTCCTCGCCCAGCGCCCGGACCGCCTCGACCCGGAGCGACCGGGCCCCGGCCATCCGTTCCACTCCCAGTGGACCGAGCCAGGAGAGCCCGTCGCCCCCCACGAGCCTGGGCGCCAGATGCAGCACCAGCGAATCCGCAAGCCCCGCGCGGAGGAACGCCGAGAAGACCCGGGGCCCCCCCTCCACCAGGACATGTAGGACGTCGCGCCGGAGCAGCGCACGGAGCATCGCTTCCAGGTCCACTTCTCCCGGACGCCCGGGGACGGCCAGCAGCTCGGCGCCTGCTGCTGCCAGGGCGGCGGCGCGTGCTCCCCCCTGCCCCTCCACGTGCACGACCAGCGTGGGCGCGCTCGACGCCAGGTGGAACAGTTGCTTGTGCGGAGACAGGTGTGCCGATGACGCCACAACCACACGGAGCGGGTCCCTGCCTCCGCCCCCGGCAAGGCGTGTGGTGAGCGAGGGGTCGTCTGCCTCCACCGTCCCCGACCCCACCAGCACCGCGTCCACCACGTTGCGCAGCTGGTGCACCTCGGCGCGAGCGGCCTCGCCGGTCACCCAGCGGCTGTCCCCCGAGGCGGTCGCGAGCTTGCCGTCGAGGGACACTGCGGCCTTGAGCGTCACCCAGGGCAGCCCGAGGCGCATGGCCTTGAAGAAGGGGCGGTTGAGCGCATCGGTCTCGGCGGACAGCACGCCGGTCCAGACCGGCATCCCGATCCCGCGCAGCCGGCGCACCCCGCGGCCGTCCACGAGCGGGTTCGGATCCGCCGAACCTGCGAACACGCGCGCGACGCCCGCCGCGAGGATGGCCTCGGTGCACGGCGGCGTGCGGCCGAAGTGGTCGCAGGGCTCGAGGGTGGTGAAGAGGTCGGCGCCCCGGGCCCGGGGCCCCGCGTCGTCGATGGCCCGGACCTCGGCGTGGGGTCCACCGGGGGGCGCGGTGTGACCGCGTCCGACGATCTGGCCGTCGCGCACGACGACCGCGCCCACCGCCGGATTGGGATGGGTGCGACCGACGGCGAGGCGCGCCTCGGTCAGCGCCTGGCGCATCCACGCCTCGGCACCGGGCGGCAACTCGCCCTGCTCAGTCTTCGAGCCGCCCGCGGTGTCTCCGCGCGGCTTCGGCGCCGTGGTCATCGAGTAGGCCCTTCAGCTCGTCCATGAACTCCTCGATGTCCCGGAAGCTCCGGTACACCGATGCGAAGCGGACGTACGCCACCTGGTCGAGCGCGCGCAACCGGCGCATGACCTCCTCGCCCAGGAGGCTGGACGGGACCTCCTTCTCGCCCCGCTCGAGGACCCGCGCCTCCACCTCGGCGACCAGCGCCTCCAGCTGGTCCATCGAGACTGGCCGCTTCTCCACTGCCTTCTGCAGGCCCGAGATGAGCTTCTCGCGGTCGTAGGGCTCGCGCCGGCCGTCCTTCTTCACCACCAGCGGCATCAGCTCCTCGACCCGCTCGTAGGTGGTGAAGCGCTTCCGGCAGCCAAGGCACTCGCGACGCCGCCGGGTCACCGTCCCCTCGGCCGACTCGCGCGAGTCGAGGACCTTGCTGTCGTCGCGCTTGCAGAACGGACAGCGCATTCAGCCCCGGAGTCTCGATGCGTAGAGCGGGAAGCTCCGCGCCAGCTCGTGCACCTTCCCCGCGACGCGCGCGAGCACCGCTTCGTCGGTGGGGTTGTCGAGCGCCTCGACGATCAGCCCGCCCACGGTGGCCATCTCCGCCTCCTTCATCCCGCGGGTGGTGAGCGCCGGCGTGCCGATGCGGACGCCGGAGGTGACCATCGGCTTCTCCGGGTCGAAGGCGATCATGTTCTTGTTGACGGTGATCGCCGCCTTCCCGAGGACCGCCTCGGCCACCTTGCCGGTGAGCTTCTTCGGACGAAGGTCGACCAGCATGAGGTGGGTGTCGGTTCCGCCGGAGACCAGGCGCAGCCCGCCGCGGAGCAGCGCCTCGGCGAGCGCCTTCGCGTTGGCGACGATCTGGCGCTGGTAGGACGCGAACTCGGGCTGGAGCGCCTCCAGGAACGCGACCGCCTTGCCGGCGATGACGTGCATCAAGGGGCCGCCCTGGATGCCGGGGAAGATGTTGCTGTTCACGCCCTTGATGAACGGCTCCTTCGCCAGGACCATGCCGCCGCGAGGCCCGCGGAGCGTCTTGTGGGTCGTCGTGGTGACCAGCTCGGCCAGCGGCACCGGTGACGGGTGCAGACCGGCGGCCACCAGGCCCGCGATGTGCGCCATGTCGACGACGACGACGGCGCCGACCGAGTCGGCGACCTCGCGGAAGGCGGCGAAGTCGAGCGTGCGCGGATAGGCCGAGGCGCCGACGACGATGATCTTCGGCCGGTGCTCCTTCGCCAGGGTCCGGACCTGGCCGAAGTCGATGCGCTCGGTGGCCCGGTCCAGCCCGTAGTGGACGACCTTGTAGAGCTTTCCGGAGAAGTTGAGCGACATCCCGTGGGTGAGGTGCCCGCCCGAGTTCAGGTCCAGGCTGAGCATCGTGTCCCCGGGCTGCATCACGGACATGTACGCGGCCATGTTGGCCTGGCTGCCGGAGTGCGCCTGGACGTTCGCGGCCTCGGCGCCGAAGAGCTTCTTCGCGCGCTCGATGGCGAGGGTCTCCACCTGGTCCACGAACTCGCAGCCGCCGTAGTACCTCTTCCCGGGGTACCCCTCGGCGTACTTGTTGGTGAGCACCGAGCCGACGGCCTCCAGCACCGCGGGGCTGACGAAGTTCTCCGAGGCGATGAGCTCGAGCCCCTCCTCCTGGCGCTCGGTCTCCTTGCGGACGAGGACCGCGATCTCCGGGTCCACCTGGGCGAGGGTGCGGGTGTTCTCCATGCGCTGGCCTCTTAGCAGAGGCGACGGACGGGCGCCGCCCCGTCGGGGTTTCGCGGTCGCTCTCCGGACGGCGGGGTGCGAGACTCCCGGATTCATCGTGGACGACCAGGACGCAGAGCTCGCCCGCATCCGTCAGGCGATCGAGGCGCTGGACCGCTCGCTCCTCGCGCTGCTGCGGGAACGGCAGCAGCTGGGTGAGCAGGCCGCGCGCGCGAAGATCGCCGCCGCGGTGCCGCTGCGCGACCCGGTGCGGGAGGAAGTGGTGCTGCGCCGGGCGCGCGAGACCGCCACCGAGCTGGGGCTCGATGCGCACCAGTCCGAGCGGCTGTACCGGCTGATCATCGACATGTCGGTCTCGCAGCAGCAGAGCCATCTGCTCGAGCTCGAGACGGTGCCGCTCCGGGTGGCGTTCCTCGGCGTGGAGGCCAGCCCGGGACAGCTCGCGGCGCAGGCGAGGTACGGTGGCCGGCGCGGCGGCGCGTTGCTCGAGGGCCACCCGGCATTGCCGGACGCGGTCGAGGCGGTCCGATCGGGGCGGGCGGACGTGGCGCTGCTCCCGCTGGAAGGCACCCTCGAGGGCTCGAGCCGCACCATGGACCTCCTCGCGGACGCGGGCCTGATCATCAGCGGCGAGCAGATCCAGCGCGACGGGGAACACTTCACCCGCTACGTCGAGCTGGCGAGGGAGGCCCCGGCGGTCCCGGAGGACGCGGCGTGCAAGACGTCGGTCATCCTCACCCTCGCCGACCGGGCCGGAGCGCTGGACGAGGTCCTCCAGTCCTTCTCCCGGCAAGGCGTCAACCTCACCCGCATCGAGTCGCGCCCCATGCCTGGCACCCCGCCGCGGTTCCGGTTCTTCGTCGACATGGAGGGGCATGCCGCGGGAGCAAGGGTCTCGCGCGCGCTGGAAGAGGCGCGCCGGCACGCCGAGGTCCGCGTCGTCGGCTCCTATCCGGCGTTCGGGGACTAGCGGATGAAGGTCGCCTACGCCGGAGAGCCCGGAGCATTCGGCGAGGAAGCGGCGCGCCTGCTGCCGGATGCCGAGCCTCTGCCCTGCCCTTCCTTCGGCGCGGTGTTCGAGGCGGTGGAGAGGGGCAACGCGGAGCGGGGCGTGGTTCCGCTCCACAACTCGCGTGCGGGCATGGTCGAGGAGGTGGTCCGGCTGCTGGCCCGCTCACCACTTCAAGTCGCGGACCGCGTGGCGCTGCGCGTCCGGCAGGCGCTGCTCGCGATCCCCGGAGTGGGCCTCGAGGACATCCGGCGGGTGGCCTCGCATCCGCAGGCGCTGGCGCAGTGCAGCCGGTTCGTCCAGCAGCACGGCTGGGAGCTCGTCGCCCGGGGAACCACCTCGGGCGCGGCGCGGCAGCTCTCGGAGGAACGGGACGCCTCGTGCGCGGTCATCGCCAGGGCGGCGACGGCGCCCATCTACGGCCTCGCGCTGCTCGCCGAGGGCATCGAGGACGATCCGGAGAACACCACGAGGTTCGCGGTGTTGCGCCGTGTGGGATGACGGAATCCCCGGGGACCGGGAAGAAACTGGAGGGTTCGCGCGTCGAAACGGCGAGCCTGACCGATGCTTCCTTCACCGACACCCCCCGACGCGCACATCGTCCGGATCGACCTCCACCACGGACCGCGACACGAGCTGTGGCCGCTGTTCGAGCTCGCCGACGACTCGGCGCTGGCGATCCGTCGCTACCTCGACCTCGGCCTCGTGCACGTGGCGTCGATCGGCGGCGTGGCGATCGGTCACGCGCAGATCGTTCCCCACGACGTCCGGGTGTGGGAGCTGAAGAGCCTGGCCGTCCTCGCGCCCTATCGCGAGCGGGGCGTCGGGACCGGGCTGGTGCGCCGATCGGTCGCCTGGGTCCGCCAGCACGGAGCGGATCAGCTGCTCGTCGCGACTGCCAGCGCCGACCTCGAGAACCTCGGCTTCTACCAGCGCCTGGGCTTCCGGATGCTTCGCATCGAGCGCGACGCCTTCACGACCGAGGGCGGCTATCCCGCCGGCCTGTCGTTCGGCGGCGTCCCGGTGCGCGACCGCGTCTGGCTGGAGATGCCCCTCTAGCTCCGGCGGAAGCTCAGCTGACCGATGTAGTCGCGCTTGCCGAGCTCCACGCCGTTGTGGCGGAGCAGCGCGTAGATCATGTTGAGGTGGAAGAAGAAGTTCGGGACGCCTTGCTCGACGAGGTAGTCCGTCGCCCGCATCGACTTCCCCTCCCAGCGCGGCCGCTTCACTTCCCCGGCATCGGCGTTGGCGAAGTCGGCCTCGCCGAACGTCCCCAGGTACTCGACGACCGAGGAGATGCGGGTGCGAAGCTCCCCGAAGGTCCTCTCGGTATCGGGATGCGACGGAGGCTCCTTCCCCGCGGTGAAGGCGGCGGCGAACTTCGCGCTGTCGCAGGCGCTCTGGAACTGGCGCACCAGCGGGAACATGTCGGGCGCGAGCCGCGCCTCGAGCAGGTTGCTGGCGTCGTAGCCCTTCGCAGCCGCGTGCGCCTCGGCCCGGTCGATCCAGGCGAGGGTGTGGACAAGGAGCTTCTTCATCTCGACGACGAGCTGGAAGGGATTCATGGGGTCGTGCAGTTGAGCATCCAGGGAATGCCGAAGCGATCGGTCACCATGCCGAAACGCTCGGCCCAGAACGTCTTCTGTAACGGCATCCCGACGCTTCCGCCCTCCGAGAGGCGAGCGAACATCCGCTCGGCCTCGACGACGCTTCCGGGCTCGAGGAGAACCGAGAAGCCCTCCGGTGGCCGGTAGCCCTCCTCGAGCGAGACGTCCGCACCGGTGAGCCGGCCCTCGCCCAGGTCGAGGGTCGCGTGGAGGATCTTGTCTCGCCACTCCAGCGGAACGCCGGTCGCGAGCGGGCTCACCCGGTAGGGGAGCATCGCGACGATCCGCCCTCCGAGGACCGCGACGTAGAAGCGGAAGGCCTCCTCGCACCGGCCGTCGAAGGTGAGGTGAGGATTCACTCGCATCCCGGGAGTCTCTCCCGGTTGCAACGGCGAGCGTGAGGACAGAGAGTCGCCGCGTGCCGGCCGTTCGCAACAAGGCGTCCACCCGCACGCCGCGGAAGCACGAACGCCTCCCGGTGACCGTGCGGTCCCTCACGCCGGACCTCTGGGCCGCGTTCGAGGATCTCTTCGGACCGACCGGCGTGTGTGGCGGATGCTGGTGCATGTACTGGCGCATCGGGAGCCGGTACCAGCGGCGGCCCGGCACCGAGAACCGCAAGGACTTCCTCTCCGTCGTGCGGAACGGGCCGCCCCCCGGGCTGCTCGCCTTCGAGGGCGCGCGTGCGGTCGGCTGGTGCCAGGTGACGCCCCGGAACGACCTGGCCTTCCTCGAGCGAGCGCCCCGGCTGCAGCCGCTCCCTCCCGGTCCGGTCTGGTCCGTCTCCTGCTTCTACATCCGCCGCGGCTACCGGCGGCGCGGGGTCAGCGAGGCGCTGCTCGCCGGGGCGATCGAGCACGCCCGCGCGGCCGGTGCACCGGCGCTGGAGGCTTACCCATCGGACGTCGAGCTCGCGAAGGGACCTCAGCCCGTCTACACAGGCGTCGCCTCGATGTTCACCCGGGCCGGTTTCCGGAGAGTCGGGGGGCAGAATCCGGTCCGACCGATCATGCGGCGGACCTTCCGCCAGCGGTGAGGGTCGCGTGGGCGGCGCGCAGGAGCGGCGTTCCGACCGCCCTGGTCTCTTCGGCCGGTCCGGTGCTTCCAACGGTTGCTGGTGCATGTACTGGCGGATCGGCGGCGCCTACCGGGACCGCCCGAAGGACCGGAACCGCGCCGAGCTTCGCTCGGTCGTCCTCCGCGGTCCGCCTCCGGGCCTGGTCGCGTTCGACGGAGACCTGGCGATCGGCTGGTGCCAGGTCACGCCGCGCAGCGCGCTCCCCTACCTGGACGGGTTCACGCGCTTCGGGCCGCTGGATCCCCGACCGGTCTGGTCGGTGTCCTGCTTCTTCGTCCGCCGGGGGTACCGGGGCCGCGGCATCAGCCGCGCACTGCTCACCGAGGCCATCCGCCTCGCTCGCGAGGCCGGAGCGCCCGCGCTCGAGGCGTACCCGTCGACGAAGGATCCCAGGTGGTACACCGGCCTCGCGTCCACCTTCGCTCGCGCGGGCTTCAGGGAAGTCGGCGGCCGCGGCGCGGACCGGCCGGTGATGCGCCGCAACCTTCGTTCCGGATCGGTGAAGACCCCGCCACGCAAGCGCGGCACCGGACGAGCGTCACGGTGAGTCACCGGCGCCCGCGGGGGCCCGCGGCCTACTTGCTGTACCGCTTGAGCAGCAGCACCGCGTTCGTTCCACCGAACCCGAAGCTGTTGCTCATCACCGCGTCCACGCGAACCTCGCGCGGGGTGTTCGGCACGTAGTCCAGGTCGCAGTCCGGATCCGGCGTGGTGTAGTTGATGGTCGGTGGGATCCACCCTCGGGTGAGCGCCAGCACCGCCACTACCGCCTCCGCCCCGCCCGCCGCGCCGAGCATGTGGCCGGTCATCGACTTGGTGGAGCTGATCGCCATCTTCCTCGCGTGCGCCCCGAAGACGGTCTTGATCGCCTTGGTCTCGTTGGCGTCGTTGAACGGCGTCGAGGTGCCGTGCGCGTTGAGGTAGCCCACGTCCTCGGGCCGCATCCCCGCGTCCGCCAGCGCCAGGCGCATGCACCGCGCCGCGCCCTCCCCTTCCGGGGCCGGGGCGGTCACGTGGTGAGCGTCGGAGTTGGCTCCGTAGCCGGCCACCTCGGCGAGGATGTTCGCCCCGCGACGGCGCGCGTGCTCCATCTCCTCGAGCACCACGATGCCCGCGCCCTCGCCCTCCACGAAGCCGTCCCGGTCCTTGTCGAACGGGCGGCTGGCGTGCGCCGGGTCCTCGTTGCGCGTGGACAGCGCCTTCATCGCCGCGAACCCGCCGATGCCCAGCGGGGTGATCGCCGCCTCGGCGCCCCCGGCGATCATCGCGTCGGTCTCACCCATGCGGATCGACTTCACCGCCTCGCCGATGGCGTGCGCCGACGTCGAGCACGCCGACACTGGCGACCAGTTCGGGCCCTTGCACCCGTACTTGATGGTCACCAGCCCGGGCGCCATGTTGATGATCATCTGGAGGATGAAGAAGGGCGAGAGACGATCGAAGCCCTTCTCCAGCGCCTTCTTGTGCTGCTCCTCCAGCGAGCCCAGCCCGCCGATCCCGGAGCCGATGATCACGCCCACCTTCTCGGGGACGTAGCCCTGCGGCTTGTCCTTCCCGATCGGGAGGCCGCTCTCCTTCATCGCCATCTCGGTGGCCGCAAGCGCGTACTGCGCGTAGAGGTCCATGCGGCGGACCTCCCTCTTGTCGATCCACTCCTCGGGGAGGAAGTCCTTCACCTCGGCCGCGATGCGGGCGTCGATCCCGCTCGCATCGAACCGGGTGATGGGTCCCACACCGGACTTGCCGGCGAGCATCGCCTGCCAGTTCTTGTCCACGCCGGTTCCCAGCGCGGTGATGAGTCCGGTTCCAGTGATGACGACGCGACGGTTCGACATGGGCAAGGACCTAGCTCCGGCCCCGGGGCCAGCGCTACTTCTTGTGGGTGTTGATGTAGTTGATGGCGTCCCCGACGGTCTTGATGTTCTCGGCCTCCTCGTCCGGGATCTCCACCTCGAACTCCTCTTCCATCGCCATCACCAGCTCGACGATGTCCAGGCTGTCCGCACCGAGGTCCTCGATGAAGGAGGACTCGGGCTTGATCTCGTCCTCACCCACCCCAAGCTGGTCGGCGATGATCGACTTGACCTTGGCCTCGATTGCACTCGTCGCCATCTGATTCCTCCGGTCCCTTCTTTCCTCGAAGTGCTGCCGAATCTCTCGTTGTCGGGGGGCGCTGCGGGGGACCTCCGAACGACCAGGAGAGGTCCCGCGGGACCCCCGGGGCGCGCGCGGTATAGCCCACGCCCCTTTACATGTACATGCCGCCGTTGACCTTCAGCACCTCTCCGGTCACGTAGGACGCCGCGTCACCGGCGAGGAACAGCACCGCCTTCGCCACCTCGTCCGCAGACCCGAGCCGCCCCAGCGGGATGGCCTCGGTCATTTTCGCCTTCAGCTCCGCGTTCAGCCCCGAGGTCATGTCGGTGTCGATGAACCCCGGCGAGACTGCATTCACCCGGATGTTGCGACTCGCGAGCTCGCGAGCGAGCGACTTGGTGAGTCCGATGAGGCCGGCCTTGCTCGCCGCGTAAGCAGCCTGGCCCCCGTTCCCCATCTCGCCGACGACCGAGGTGAGGTTCACGATTGCCCCGGACCGCTGCTTCATCATCGGCCGCGCCGCAGCGCGACAGAGCGCGAACGCTCCCTTGAGGTTGGTGTCCAGCGTGCGGTCCCAGTCCTCGTCCTTCGTCCGGACTGCCAGCCCATCGATGGCCACGCCCGCGTTGTTCACCAGCACGTCCAGCCGGCCCGCGCTCTTCACCACCTGGTCCACCGCTGCCGCGCAGGCCGCGGTGTCGGCCACGTCGAACTTCATGCTCCGGGCATTGGGACCGGCCAGGGCCACGGCCTCGGCGGCCGCGGCCTCGTTCCCTGCGTAGGAGAGCACCACCGTCGCGCCAGCCTTCCCGAAGGCGACCGCGCAGGCGCGCCCGATGCCGCGCGAGCCTCCGGTGACCAGAACCACCTTTCCGGTGAACTCCATCGAGACGTTCCCTCGGGGCGGCGCGGTCAGCGGCCGCCGGCGGCGGCGAGCGATTTCTCCAGGCTCGCCGGGTCCTCCACGTTGAGCACCTCGATGTCCTTCGAGATGCGCTTCACCAGACCTCCCAGCACCTTCCCCGGCCCGAGCTCCACCACCCGGGTCACCCCGACGGCGGCGAGCGCGCGCACCGACTCCACCCAGCGGACCGGCGCGCTCACCTGCGCGAGCAGCAACGGGACCACCCGCGCGGCGTCGGCGTTGGGCGTGGCCTCGACGTTGGTGACCACCGGGATGCGCGGTGCGGACACCTTGCAGCCGGCGAGCACCTCGGCGAGCCGCGGCTTCACCGGCTCCATCAGGGCGCAGTGGAAGGGAGCGGACACCGAGAGCGGCACGACGCGCTTTGCCCCTGCCTCTTTCAGCTTCGCCGCCGCGCGCTGCACCGCCGTCGCGTGGCCGGCGATGACCGTCTGCTCGGGGGAGTTGTAGTTTGCCGGCGAGACGACCTCGCTGCCCGCGGCCTCGGCGCAGACGCGGGCCACGACGTCGGCGTCCAGTCCGAGCACCGCCGCCATCGCCCCCGTCCCCGCGGGCACGGCCTCCTGCATGAAGGTGCCTCGCGACCGGACCGCCCGCACCGCGTCGCCCAGCGGAAGCGCGCCGGCGGCCACCAGCGCAGAGTACTCGCCCAGCGAGTGCCCGGCGACGAACGCCGCCTTTCCGCCGCGCGCGGTCCACACGGCGTGCGCGGCGATGGACATGGTGAGGATGGCCGGCTGCGTGTTGCGGGTCAGCACCAGCTCCGACTCGGGGCCCTCGCAGCAGAGGCGGAAGAGATGGTCGCCCAGCGCGTCGTCCGCGGCCTGGAAGACGGCCCGCGCCTCGGGGAAGGCATCGGACAGGGCCTTGCCCATGCCCACTGCCTGGCTGCCCTGTCCAGGGAAGACGAAGGCGGTGCTCACCATCTCACCACGCCGGCGCCCCAGGCCATCCCCGCGCCGATCGCCATCATGGCGATGATGTCTCCCTTGTGGAGGCGGCCCGCGCGGTTCGCCTCGTCGAGCGTCGTGGGAAGCGACGCGGAGGAGGTGTTCCCGTAGCGCTGGATGTTCACCCAGCACTTCTCGAGCGGAAGGCCGAGCCGATCGCACACCGACTCGATGATGCGGAGGTTGGCCTGGTGGCCGATGAGGTGGGTGACGTCGTCCGCTGCCAGGCCCTGGGCACCGAGCGCCTCGAGCACCGCCTCGGGAAGCGCGCGCACCGCGTACTTGTAGACCTCGCGGCCATTCATCGAGACCTTGTTGAGCTTGTTCTCCAGCACCTCGGGCGACTGGGGGAACTTGCTCCCGCCGCCGCGGATGGTGAGGATGCCCGCGGCGTCCCCGTCCGAGTGGAGGTGGATGCCGAGGATGCCCCGGTCCGGATCGTCCGACGGGCCGAGCACCATCGCCCCGGCAGCATCACCGAAGAGGACGCAGGTATTCCGGTCGGTCCAGTCCACCACCCTGCTCAGCAGCTCGGCGCCGATGATGAGCACCCGCCGGGCGCTGCCGCTCTTGATGTACTGGTCCGCGATGGACATCGCGTAGAGCGAGCCCGCGCACGCCGCCGACACGTCGAAGGCGAACGCCCGCTTCGCTCCGAGCTTGGCCTGCACCGCCACTGCGCTGGAGGGCATCGGCATGTCCGGGGACACCGTGCCCATGACGATGAGGTCCAGCTCCTCGGCCCGGGTGTGCGCCATCTCCAGCGCCCGCACCGCAGCCTTCACCGCCATGTCCGAGGTCAGCTCGCCCGGGGCGGCGATGCGGCGCTCCTTGATTCCGGTGCGCTCGGTGATCCACGCATCCGACGTCTCGACCATCTTCTCGAGGTCGGCGTTGGTGAGGATTCTCTCCGGCGCGTAAGCACCCGTCCCCAGGATGGCGGTGCGTCTCATGGGACGGCCACCATGACGCATGCGGGCAGCAATGTCCTGCGCGCCCCCGGCGTCCGGTTGTGCTGACAGCGGAATTGACTGTGCGCGTCGTCCACGGCCGGCTTACTTGGTCGCGACGACCTCGCGCCCAGCGTACTGGCCGCAGCTGCTGCACACCCGGTGAGGAAGCACCGGCTCCTTGCAGTTCGGGCAGGAGATGACCTGCACCGCCGAGCGGAGGTTGTTGTTGGCGGCGCGCCGACGGTCGCGGCGCATCTTCGACGTCCTCTTCTTGGGAACTCCCACGGCATCTGCTCCTAGTTCAGCTTGATGTTCTTCAGTGCGGCGAGGCGCGGATCTACCTGGGACCGGGCACAACCGCACTCCCCTTCGTTCAGGTTCTGGCCACAGCTGCCGCACAGCCCCTTGCAGTCCTCGCGGCAGACGGCGTGCATCGGCAGCGCGAGGAGCACCTGCTCCCGGACCAACGGGTCCAGATCGATGCTCTTGCCGTCGAAGAGCTCCTCGTCGGCGCGCTCGAGCTCGAAGGTTCCCCCCCGCTCGGACTGCGCCTGGTCCCCTCCGGCCTCCTCCTCGGCATCGGCCAGGGCGGCCCTGGAGACGAGGTTCAGGGTGAAGCTCACCGGGATGCGGAGGTGCACGTCCGCCAGGCAGCGCCGGCACGGGGTCTGGACGGCCACCTCGGTCGACCCGCGCAGGAGCACCCCGCTCCCCGTCTTCTGCAGCTTCACGTGCAGGAGGGCCGGGCCATCCGGGCGGAACCCGGTGTCCTTGACCTCGGCAAGGGCGTGGGTGAGGAAGCTCTCCGAGAGCGTCTCGTCGAGGGAGAGGCCCCCCTCGCGGATTTGATCGACGGTGACGACCATGGGGGTGGAAGAAAAGGGCGCGGACCCTAATGACACGCCCATCCCCTGTCAACGACAGGGAGTTCCAGAGGCGTCATCGCCTCGACACCGAGGCGTCACCCGACCCGTCGCACCCCTCTGTTACAGGCGTGCTCCCGGGTCGAAGTTCAAGCTCCCCGGAGGTTTCCCACCCGTGTCGCGCATCCTGATCGTCGAGGACGAGCAAGACCTCGCCAACCTCCTCACCTACAACCTGTCCGCGGCTGGCTTCGAGACGGAGACCAGCCACAGCGGGGCGGCGGCGCTCAGCCGGGCCAAGGCGTTCAAGCCCGATCTGGTCCTGCTGGACCTGATGCTCCCGGACCTGCCGGGTAGCGAGGTACTCCGCCTCATCAAGGAAGATCCGAACCTGCGCCGCACGGCGGTGGTGATGGTGACCGCCAAGGGCCAGGAGTCCGACCGCGTCCAGGGCCTGGAGATGGGCGCGGACGACTACGTCGTGAAGCCGTTCAGCGTCCGCGAGCTGGCGCTCCGGGTGAAGGCGGTGCTGCGCCGGATGGCCCGGGACTCCGAGGGCACGGGCGTGCTCGCCGCAGGGAGCATCAAGCTCGATCCGGCGCGCCACGAGGTGACGGTGAGCGGCACCGAGGTCGCCCTCACCGCGCTCGAGTTCCGGCTGCTGAAGACGCTGCTCGAGCGCCCCGGCCGGGTCCAGACCCGCGAGGTGCTCCTCTCCGACGTCTGGGGCATCGAGGCGGAGATCACCACCCGCACGGTGGACACGCACATCAAGCGGCTGCGGGAGAAGCTCGGCGCCGCCGGGGACATCATCGAAACGGTCCGCGGGGTCGGCTACAAGCTGGCCAGCCCCGACAAGGACGCGTGACCGACAGCCCCCAGCCGCGCCGCATCGCCTTCCTGCTCCTCGCCACGCTGCTCCCCGGCCTCGCCGCCGGCATCGCGGCGGGAGCGCTCGGGGACGTCCAGACCGGGCTGCTGGCCGGTGGCGTCGCGGCGTTCGTGGCCCTGGTCGTCGCGGTGGCCAGCGAGAGCGAGGCGGCGCACTCCCTCGTCGAGGCCGGGGAGGCCGCGGATGCGCGCCAGCGCGCGGTGAGCGAGGAGCGCAACGACGCGCTGCTCGAGGTGCAGACGCTGGCCGCGGCCATCGAGGGGATGGACGAGGGCATGTGGATCACCGACGCCAACGGCGTGGTGCTCCGGCACAACGAGGCGCTGCGGACCATCCTCGGGACCGACCAGGAGCTGGTCGGCCAGCGGCCACTGTTCCTGGTCCGGCGCACCGAGCTGCACGACGCCGTGCTCCGCGCCTGCCGCGAGGGAGTGACCTCGAAGGTCGAGGTGTCGATGGACGCCCCGCGGAACAAGACGCTCGAGGTGCACATCGCGCCCCTGGGTGCCTCGCTGCCGGGCAGCGCGGCGGTGTTCCGCGACGTCACCGAGCGGAAGCGCCTGGAGCGCGTCCGTCAGGACTTCGTGGCCAACGTGAGCCACGAGCTGCGCACGCCCATCGCCGCCATCCTCGGCTACGCCGAGACGCTGCGGTCCGGGGCGCTGTCGGACGCGAAGCACGCTCCACAGATGGTGGAGATCATCCACCGGCAGTCGGAGCGGCTCGGCGAGCTGGTCTCCGACCTGCTGGAGCTGTCGCGCCTGGATGCGGGAGAGCGTCCCCTGTCGTCTTCCGCGGTGTCGCTGGGCGAGGTCGCGCGCCAGGCGAGCGAGGCGATGGAGCCCCGCGCGGCGGGCAAGCACCTCTCGCTGCACCTCCGGATCCCGGACAACCTCACCGCGCGGGCCGATCCGAAGGCGCTGGAGCAGGTGCTGCTGAACCTGCTGGACAACGCCATCAAGTACACGCCCGAGGGCGGAGCGGTGGAGCTCATCGGCGAGCGAGTCGGCGACCTGGCGGAGCTGTCGGTGAAGGACACCGGCCTGGGCATCGAGGCCCGGCACCTTCCCCGGCTCTTCGAGCGGTTCTACCGGGTGGACCGGGGGCGCAGCCGCGAGATGGGCGGCACGGGCCTCGGGCTCTCGATCGTCCGGCACCTGGTGCACGGGATGGAGGGTGAGGTCCGGGTGGCCAGCCAGCTCGGGGTGGGAACCACGTTCACCGTGGTGCTCCCGGTCGTCTGACCCCCAGGGGACCCGGGTGGGGCCGACCCACACGCCGATGGCCGCCGGGTGACGGGAGCGGGTACACTCCAGGGCGCCATGCGGGTCGCCATCCTGGCAGACATCCACGGGAATCTCCCGGCCTGCGAGGCGGTCCTCCAAGACATCGCGCGAAACGGGGCGGACGCGGTGGTCGCCGCGGGGGACCTGGCGCTGAGGGGTGCCCACCCCCGGGAGACGGTGGAGCTGCTCGCTGACCGGTGCCAGTCCCTCCTGATGGGCAACACCGACTGCTACATCGCGGGGAACTACCTGGGCGGGGCGTACCGCGAGCGCGAGCACTGGAAGCGCGACCTGCTCTCCTGGACCCGCGATCAGCTGGGCCCGGAGTGGACGCGGAAGCTGGGCGAGCTCCCCTTCAGCATCCGGTTCTCGCCGCGGCGGGGACAGGACCTGTACGTCTGTCACGCGAACCCGCGGAATCTCGAGGAGTCGGTCGATCCGACGCTCGACGACGCGGCGCTGCGGCGCTTCTTCGCGCACCTCGACGTCGCCGCCTGCGCGTTCGGGCACCTTCACTTCCCGTACCGGCGGCGCTTCGGGCGGATGCTGCTCGCCGACGTGGCCTCGGCCGGCATCCCGCGGGACGGGGACATCCGGCCGGCCTACGGGCTCTTCACCTGGACGCCGCGGGGATGGCGGGTGCAGATCCGCAGGGTGCGCTACTCGGTCCGACAGGCGACGCAGGCCCTCACCGCGCGGCGCGTGCCGGGAGGGCCGCTCCTGGTGCACAAGCTGCTCGAGGCCAAGTACCGCCACCACGCCGCGCTCATCGAGGCGGCCCGGCGGCACTCCGGCCTCCCGCCGGCGGGTGGCCGGCCGAGCATCGAGCCACTCCGGCACCTCGACGGGTCGGCGCATCCGACGCCGGCTCCGGTCGTCCTGACCCCGCCCGAGGGCATCCCGGCCCAGGCCGAGGGGGCGGTCCAGGCGATGGCCGCCTCGGCCCCGCTGGGGGCGAATGGGGTGGATTCGGTGGATGAATCGGATTCGGGCATTCACGACGAGACGGCTGTCACCTTCCGCTGAAGCCGTGCGCCGACCTTGCTAGGTTCCGGCGCCACACCGTGGCCCGACGCCAGGAGACTGCACTCATGACCCCCGCCACCCTCGAGCAGGCGCTGCAGGCGGCGCTCGCCCCGCGCGACCTTCTCACCCATCCCTTCTACCAGGCGTGGTCCGCCGGCGAGCTGCGGGCGGAGGATCTCGCGCGCTACGCCGAGCAGTACCGTTTCCAGGTCCATGCTCTGCCCGAGCTGCTGCGCCGGGCGCGGTCGCTGACCCGCGACGCGGAGACGACGAGCGAGCTGTCGCGCAACCTGGACGACGAGGAGGGCCGCACCGGCGTGGCGCACGCGCAGCTGTGGGAGGCGTTCGGCGGCGCGGTGGGTGCCGCGGCCGAGACGTCGCCTCTGCCCGAGACGCGGGCCTCGGCCGAATCGCTGACCGCGCTGGTGGGCGAGGACGAGCTGACGGCGCTCGCGGCGCTCTGGGCCTACGAGGTCCAGACCGCGCGGGTGGCGGACACGAAGGAAAAGGGACTCCGGTGCTACGGCGTGGACTCGCCGGCGGCGCTTCGCTTCTTCCGGCTGCACGGGGAGCTGGACGTGCACCACGCGCGGGGACTGCTCGAGGGCATCGAGCGGTGTCTGGCGCGCGGCGCCTCGCTCGAGGCAGCAAAGACGGCGGTGGAGCGCTCGTCGCAGGCGCAGTGGACGTTCCTGGACGGGGCCGAGCGGCTCCGGCAGGCGCGGCTCGCGGCGGCCTGAGCGAATTCACGACGGCAGGACGCGATGCCTGCCCCGTCGAGAATGCATCGCCCGATGTGCTCCGGCGCACCTTCCGCGTGCGTCTTCGCCGCGGTCGCGATGCTCGTGGCCTGCGTCGCACACGTGCCCGAGGAGGGGCAGTCCGACCTCCGGTGCCGGGACGATTCGGAGTGCACGGCGCCGCAGCGGCATCCGGTGGACGGCGCTCGATACGCGGTACTCGGCCTGCCGCATCCCGTGCGCTCGTGGAGAGGGACCGTCAGCGGGACCCACCTGCCCCGCGGGACTGTCCTGCTTCATCGCGAGTGACGGTCCACCGCCGAGCTGTGAACCCTGGCGGCTCGAGCGAGTCGATGGAGGGGTCGTCGTGACGCCGAACGACGGAGGTCCGAGCGTGCCTCTGACGACCGGCGAGGATGTCCAGGTCGATGCCGTCATCCGGGCGCTCGTCCGGAACCGTTGAGCGATCGAAGGCGATCGAAGGTGTCTGGCACCTTCGCGTGGCACCTTCGCGTGCCTTCCCCCGCCTCCCCCCGGGCACCCGGCTCGATCTGGCAGTCACACCGAGCGAGGCTCGCGGCTAGACACGGTGTCGAGGAGTGTCTCGATCCCGGCAGGACTCGGTGGACGTCGCGGAGCGGCAAAGAGTTCAGGAAGCGATGGCCGCACTGGCGCGGGGCGACCGGTCTGCCTTCCGGCGAGTGTTCGGGGGCTTGTGGCCTCTCCTCCGGACCTTCTGCGGGCGCGTTCTCCGGGACGAGGCGCTGGCCGACGATGCCGCGCAGGGGGCCCTGATGAAGCTCTTCCTCCACGCCACCGACTTCCAGTCCGAGGGAGACGCGGTCGGCTGGGCGCTGGGCATTGCCGCGTTCGAGTGTCGGTCGCTCATCAACCGGCGGGCGCGCCGTGGCGAGGACCTCGACCTCGGCGCGCTGGCCACCGTGCCCACGGCGGACCCCTCCCCCGAGGAGACCGCGATCCGCTCCGATCTCGGGGCCGAGCTCCGGGCCCTCGTGCACACGCTCCGCCCGATCGATCGCGAGACACTCGAGCGCGCGCTCGCGTCGACCCCTCCCGTCCGGAGGGACTCGGCCTTTCGCAAGCGTCTGCAACGCGCGCTGGAACGCGTGCGTGCCGCATGGAGACAGACCCATGGCTCCGATCACTGAGCAGCTGCTCGCGCGTCGTGGACGCTGGCTCTACGAGCTCGGTCGCGCTCGCTGGGCGTCCCGCACCGTCGTCCTCGTCCTGGCACTGCTGGTCGTTGCGCACCTCATCGGCCGTCCGGCGGGGCTGGTCCTCGGCCTCGGCGTGGTGCTCGCCATCGCGGGGTTCGCTCTCTCCATGCTTCACGACCGGTGGGCGCGGGCGTTCCGGGTCGGCGTGCTGGCCGGACTTCCCGCGTTTCTCCTCCCGCTGCTCATCCGGAGCCTGGACCTGTTGCCGCGCGGAACCGGGATCGATCCGTGCGTCCCTGCCTCGTTTCTCTCGGGAGTGGCCGCGGGCTGGTTCGTCTCACGGCGCGCGCTCGAGGAGGAGCACCGACTTCCGTTCTGGGTCGTGGCGGTGGCCACGACTGCGCTCGTCGGAACGCTCGGGTGCACTGTCGCCGGAGGTGGCGGCGTGATGGGCATGGTCATCGGGGTCCTCGCCGGGTCGGCGCCGGTTGCGCTGCGCGCAGGGATGCAGCGGAGCTGAGTCACGGGACCGGGCGCGAGTGGCTAGACCTCTCGACACCCCTCACCCCAGGAAGCGCCATGAAGCTCGTTCTCTGCACCCTGTGCATGCTCGCCTCGGCTCTCTCCGCGCCCTCCGCTCCAGAAGCTCGCGCCCACTGCAACCTTGCCGCCCTGACGGCGGCAGACCGGGCGCGTGATCAGCAGCTGATCCCGCTCCTCGCCGGCGCGCTCCGCGAACGCAAGGAGCTGCAGGACGGCTACGCCTATCGCTTCGATCGAGGCGTCTTGAAGGAGCTGGGAGAGTGGCTGGACATCGAGGCGAAGTGCTGCCAGCCACTGAGCTACGCGCTCGTGCTCGAGCCGCAGCCCGGCGGTGCCCTCTGGGTCCACATCACCGGGCACGATGCGAAGGAGTTCATCGACGAGGAGTTCGCACCGCTCGGGAAGAAGCTGGCCGCGGCGGGTCCTCGGCGGTGATCGCGCGTGGAACACTGGTCGTTGCCCTCCTTCTCCTCCCCGAGCACGGCGGGCCGGACGCGATCCGCTGGCGAACGGACGAGGCCGCCGCACGCGCGGAGGCCCTCCGGTCGGGGCGTGCGCTTCTGATCGATGCGTGGGCGGACTGGTGCGCGGGGTGCAAGCTGCTCGACCGGAACACGTGGTCGGACCCGGCCGTCCGCAAGGAGGTCCGGGGTCGGTTCGTGCCGCTGCGAATCGACGTCAGCCAGGCCGACGGCCCGGACGAGGCGCGCCTGAGGACGCTCGGCGTCGAGGCGCTCCCGGCGGTCCTGCTGTGCTCGCCGCGCGGCTGCGACCGCGACTCTCCGAGGTCGGTGGGCTACGTCGGTTCCCGAGAGATGCTCGTCTTCCTCCGAGGGCCTCCCCCGTCGGGTTGAGGCCGATTTTCGAGGTGCCCGATTCGAGGTGCCTGGCACCTCGCGACGCCTGAGCGAGGCTCACGTCCTATTTCTGCAGCAATTTCCATGGCTTCGCTATAGTCTTGCGCGTATATTCGTCGCCGTATATATGGCCACGGCGATGGCTCGGAAGGTCTCCAATCCGCTCGCGCTCGCGGTCCTCGCGCTCCTGATGGAGCGGTCCACGCACCCGTACGACATGGGGCGGACCCTCCGGGAGCGCGGCAAGGAAGAGAGCATCAAGCTCAACTACGGCTCGCTCTACAGCGTGCTCGAGCAGCTCCTCCGCGCCGGGTTCGTCGCCAAGCGCGAGACGCTCCGGGAGACCGCGCGGCCCGAGCGCACCATCTACGAGATCACCGACGCCGGTCGGGACGAGCTCCACGACTGGATGGCCGAGCTGGTCAGCACGCCGGCCAAGGAGTTCCGCGCGTTCGAGGCGGCCCTCGCCCTGCTCGGCGTGCTCGTTCCGGAGGAGGCGCTCCGGCTGCTGAGCCTCCGCCGCCAGCGACTGGACGCGCGCATCGCCGAGCAGCGCGCACGCATCGACGCGCTCGTCGCCGGAGGGCTCCACCCGTTCTTCCTGATCGAGAACGAGTACCGGCTCGCCCTCGAGAGCGCGGAGAAGACCTTCGTCGACCAGCTCCTCCGCACGCTGGACGACGAGCAGCTGATCGAGATGTGGCGGAGCTTTCACGAACAGAGCGCGAAGCAGCGCGAGACCGGAGGAGACGAGTGAAGGGCAATGGCGAGCGGTACGGACGGGCGCTGGTGATCGGGGGTGGGATCGCCGGACCGGTGGTGGGCATGGCGCTCCAGCGCGTCGGGATCGAGAGCACGGTGTTCGAGGCCAGCCCGGTCGCGTCCGACGGGGTCGGCTCCTTCCTCACGGTGGCTTCCAACGGGCTGGATGCGCTCCGAGCCATCGACGCACACCTCGCGGTGGTCGCCGCAGGGCTGCGGACCGAGCGGATGGTGCTCTCCAGCGGAACCGGGAAATGCCTCGGCGTCCTCGAGGCGGGCATTTCCCTCACCGACGGGACCACCACGACGACCATCGAGCGCGCGCGCCTCTACCGGGCTCTCCGCGACCAGGCACAGGAGCGAGGCGTCTCGATCGTCCATGGGAAGCGACTGGTGGACCTGGAAGACGCGCCCGACGGCGTCGTCGCGCGCTTCGCCGATGGCAGCGAGGAGCGCGGAGGCTTCCTGGTCGGCGCGGACGGGATCCGGTCCACCACCCGCACGCTCCTCGACCCCGACGCGCCCCGGCCCGAGTACGCCGGCCTCATCGGCATGGGCGGGGTGGCCACCGGAGTCGACATCGATCCCGACCCCGGGACGTTCGAGATGATGTTCGGCCTGCGCGCCTTCTTCGGCTTCATCGCGCCCGAGCGCGGACGGATCCTCTGGTTCGCCAACCTCCCGATGCGCCCCGAGCCCGACCGCGAGGCGCTGGAATCGGTCTCCCCGAGCGAGTGGAGAGGGCGTCTGCTCGAGATCTTCGCCGGGGACGTGTCGCCGGCGCGGGAGCTGATCGAGCGGACCGATGATTCCGCGTTCCGGCTCGGAGCGATGCACACCCTCGAGCCGCCCCGCTCGTGGCATCGAGGCCGCTCGGTCCTCGTGGGCGATGCGGCCCACGCGACCTCCCCGAGCTCCGGGCAAGGCGCCTCGCTGGCCATCGAGGACGCCGTCGAGCTCGCCCGCTGCCTCCGCGACGTGCCCGACCTGACCTCGGCCTTCGACGCGTACCAGCGCCTCCGTGAGGGTCGCGTGCGGCGCGTGCTGCGTGCGTCCCGGCGAGTGAACTCCGACAAGGCCGCGGGTCCGTTCGCGCGGAAGGTCCGCGACGCGGTGATGCCGCTCGTGCTCCGCAGGATGGCCTCCCCCGCGCGACAGCTGTGGCTGCTCGGGCACCACATCGACTTCACGGGACCGGTCGGAGGCAAGCGCGCCCTCCTCGACGCCGCCTAGGCCCGGAGCGGGCGAGCGAAGGCGATCGAAGGTGTCTGGCACCTTCGAGGTGCACCTTCGAGGTTCGGCGCGGCGGGGCCCGATCGGAGGTGTTTGACACCGTCGGCGTGCTAGGTGTCGAATTCCTCTGCGATTCCGGAATCTTGCGGGCGATGTCGATCCCCGGGACCCTCGCTTGTCGTCTCGACGTGGGCGCACTTCGGCGCCCCACGAACCAGGAGACGATGATGGAAGCCACGCTCGCAGCCCCCACCCTCGCCCCGGCCTCGTCCGCCGCCCGCTGGTCGGGCCGGGTGCTCACGGGGATCCCGGTCGCGTTCATGCTGTTCGACGCGACCATCAAGTTCGCCCACATCCCGGAGGTCGCCGAGGCCTCCCTGCAGCTCGGGTGGCCCACGCACCTCAATCCGGTGCTGGGCGTGATCATCCTCGGTTGCCTCGCGCTCTACCTCTGGCCGCGCACCGCGGCGCTCGGCGCCACGCTGCTCACCGGCTACCTGGGCGGCGCGGTGGCAATCCACCTCCGGGTCGGTGACCCGCTCACCAGCCACATCCTCTTCCCGGTCTACGTCGGTGTGCTGTTCTGGGCTGGACTCGCGCTGCGAGATGCCCGGGTGCGCGCCCTCGTCCTCTCGAAGTGAACCTCGCAGCCTGACGAACGGAGAACACCATGCGCTTTCTCATGACCTATCAGCAGGACCCGAACGTTGCCCCGCCCACGCCGGAGAAGCTGGCGGCGATCGGCGCCTACACGCAGAAGAACATGCAGTCCGGAGTCGTCGTGATGACCGGGGGCCTCGTCCGCCCGACGCACGGCACCCAGGTGAAGTCCGAGCGCGGGAAGTTCAGCGTGACGGACGGACCGTTCGCCGAGACCAAGGAGCTGATCGATGGCTTCGCGGTGATCGAGGTCCCCTCGAAGGCAGCTGCGATCGCCGTCGCCCGGGAGTTCATGCAGCTCGCCGGTGACGGCACCGGAGAGATCCTCCAGATGTTCGACCCGGGCGGTCCGCCTCCGGGCCGCTAGACGCGAAGGGTCGAGCGGGCGGACCCGAGCACCGGAGCACCGGTGCTAGGGTCCGCTCGATGTCCGGATCCGAAGCAGAGCGCGCCGTTCGCCGGATCTGGAAGGAGGAGGCACCGCGGGTCATCGGTGGCCTCGCGCGCCTCCTCCGTGACGTGGCGCTGGCCGAGGACTTCGCCCAGGAGGCCGTCGTCGCCGCGCTCGAGGAGTGGCCGAGGACGGGAATCCCCGACCGTCCCGGCGCCTGGTTGACCACCACCGCGCGGAACCGGGCGCTCAACGCGATCCGCCGGAACGCGATGGCCGAGCGAACCGGCGTCGCGCAGGAGCTGGAGGACGGGAGACAGCGGTCGGCCGAGGACGTCGAGGCGGCCCTGGCCGAGAACGTGGACCGGGACGTGCGCGACGACGTGCTGCGCCTGCTCTTCACCGCCTGCCATCCGGTGCTCTCGCAGGAGGCACGGGTGACGCTCACCCTGCGGGTGGTGGGAGGCCTCTCCACCGAGGAGATCGCCCGCGCATTCCTGACCACCGAGTCCACCATCGCCCAGCGCGTGGTGCGGGCGAAGCGGGCGCTCGGCGAGGCCCGGCTGCCGTTCGAGGTGCCGCGTGGCCCCGAGCTCCGCGCGCGGCTCCCCTCGGTGCTCGAGGTCCTGTACCTCGTGTTCAACGAGGGTCACACCGCGACCGTCGGCGTGGAGCTGATCCGGCCCGACCTGACGGCCGAGGCCCTCCGCCTGGCCGAGCTCCTCTCCGAGCTGCTCCCGGGCGAGCCCGAGGCGCACGCGCTCCTGGCGCTGATCCGGCTCCATGCCTCGCGCGCGCCGAGCCGGATCGACGAGCGAGGCGACCCCGTCCTCCTCGAGGCGCAGGACCGGACGCGCTGGGACACCGGCCTCATCTCCGCGGGCCTCGACGCGCTCGCGCGAGCCGAGGCGTCGACCGCGACCCCCGGTCCGTACCAGCTGCAGGCGATGATCGCCGCGTGCCACGCCCGGGCAGCGACGCCGGGAGCGACGGACTGGAAACGGATCGCCCGCCTCTACGCGGAGCTCGGCGCGCTGAGCCCGTCGCCGGTCATCGAGCTGAACCGCGCGATGGCCGTCTCACGGGCAGAAGGGCCGGAAGCCGGGCTCGCCCTGCTCGATGCGCTGGCGAACCATCCGGAGCTGTCGCGCTACCACCTGCTCCCCGCCGCGCGCGCCGAGCTGCTCGAGGCCCTCGGGCGCGTCGACGAGGCGGGGACCGAGTTCCGCCGGGCCGCTGACCTCACCCGCAACGCCCGGCAGCGGGCACGGCTCGAGGCGCGCGCCGACGCGTGCCGACGCGCGGGAGACGTCGTCCGGTGACCCCGGCGAGCGCCGGGGCCGCGATCGCCACCGCCGTGTGGCTCACCGCCTGCCACCCGAAGGCCGCGAACGAGACCGTCCTTTGGACGCGCCCGGATGACCCGGTCATCTTGCTCCGGACGACGCCCTGCTTCGGGACGTGCCCGGAGTACACGCTGCTGATCTACGAGGACGGCGAGGTCCGGTACGTGGGGTTCCGCAACAGCACTCGCCTGGCCAGGATTTCGACGGCGCCTTCGACCGGGAGGACACTCCGAGGATGAGACCTCTGCTGCTCGGCATCGCTGCCCTCGCATTCGCCTGCGCCACCTCCGGACAGGCCCCAGGGGGGACGACGGCTCGCGCGGCCCCGGCCCCCGTCCCGAGCGCTCCGCCGACGACCACGACTCCGGTCGAGGCCGCGGCCGAGTTCGCCCTGACCAGGTACGTCGACGAGGCGACCCGGACGCAGGGCATCGTCTGCGTCGAGCTCGACAGAGCCAAGGACCCGGCGAAGGTCCTCGCGCGCCTCGCCCCTCTCGCCACCCGCCTCTCGGCCGACCGGAGCGACTGCCGCAGCGAGCCGTCGGCCATCCTCTCCGTCGGCGCGCCCCAGGTGGCCGGAGACCAGGCCCGGGTGGACGTGGGCGTCGTCCTCGGCAGCGCCGGGATGCTGGAGCTCGAGCTCCGCCAGGGAACGTGGCAGGTCGTCCGCGTGACCAGCCCCTGGATCTCCCTGCGCTAGCCGCATCGGGGCGATGACCGGACTGTACCTTGCGAGCACGGCGCCTCGCGTGGGATGGCCCGTCTCGCCCCTTCCGTGACCACCCTCCCCCGCTCGAACGCCCTCCGCGCGTTCCGCTCGCTGGACTACCGCCGGTTCCTCGGCTCACGGCTCCTCTCCATCCTCGGCCTGGAGATGGTGAACGTCGCCGTCGGCTGGCAGGTGTACGCGCTCACGAAGCGTCCGCTCGACCTCGGCTACGTCGGGCTCGCTCAGTTCCTTCCCGCCGTCTTCCTCACCCTCGCCGCGGGACACGCCGCCGACCGATTCGACCGCCGCCGCATCGTGCTCATCAGCCACCTCGTGTTCGGCGTCTGCTCCGCCCTCCTCGGCTGGCTCGCCGTCACCCGCCTCGAGAGCCCGGTCCCCATCTTTGGCGTGCTCGTCCTCCTCGGATGCGCGCGCGCCTTCAACGCTCCGGCAGCGCAGGCCCTCATGCCCTCGCTCCTGCCCGAGGTGGACTTCCCCAACGCCGTCGCCTGGAACTCGAGCACCTTCCAGGTCGCCAACGTCGTCGGACCGGCGCTGGGCGGCGTGCTCTACGCGGCGTTCGGCGATCCGGAGCCGGTGTACCTGCTGGCCGCGAGCCTCGCGGTCCTCGACGTGCTCGTCCTCGTCGGCGTCAGGACCCGCACCGGCCGGATGGAGAAGAAGGCCGCGTCGTGGAGCACCGTCCTCGCCGGCGTGCGCTACGTCTGGCACAACAAGACCGTCCTCGGCTCCATCTCGCTCGACCTCTTCGCGGTGCTCCTGGGCGGCGCGATCGCGCTGATGCCGGTGTTCGCCCAGGACGTCCTGCACACCGGAGCCTGGGGGCTCGGCATCCTCCGGAGCGGCCCCGCGATCGGAGCCGGGCTGGTCGGCCTCTACCTCGCGGCCCGCCCGCTCAAGCGACACGTGGGGCGGACGATGCTCACCGGCGTCGCGATCTTCGGCGCGACGATCATCGCCTTCGGGCTCTCGCGCTCGCTGTGGCTGTCGGTGCTCATCCTCGTCGTCATGGGCGGCGCGGACATGCTCAGCGTCTTCGTCCGGCTGACGGTCGTGCAGATCTCGCCGCCCCCCGAGATGCGAGGCCGGGTGAACGCGGTGAACATGCTCTTCATCGGAGCGAGCAACGAGCTCGGCGAGTTCGAGTCCGGCCTCACCGCCCAGTGGCTCGGCCCGGTGCGCGCGGTGCTGGCCGGCGGCGTCGGCACGCTCCTCGTCGTGCTCGCCTGGATCCGGCTCTTTCCCGACCTGCGCCGGCTCGACCGGATGCCGACCGACTCCGCGACAGCCCGGCTGGAACGCGAATCCAGCGCCGCTGAAGCGGTCACCCCCTCGGCCTGATTCCGTCCAGTTCGGCGAGGTGACGTTTGCGCGTAACCCCGCTGCCGAGCGGAGCTTTCACAGGTCCGTCACCGGATCGCCACCGACGCTCGTTACTTCCGCAAGCGGTCTCACTCGTTCCCCGACAACCCAAGGAGTCACAGGACCATGAAGAAGCTGCTCATGGCTGCCTCGCTGCTGCTCGGCACCGCAGCCTCCGCGGACGGCCTGCTCATCAACGGCGCCGGCGCGACCTTCCCCGCGCCGCTCTACCAGAAGTGGTTCAGCGAATATAACAAGCTGCACCCGGAGATTAAGTTCAACTACCAGGCCATCGGCTCGGGCGGTGGCATCAAGCAGTTCAGCGAGGGCACCGTCGACTTCGGAGCGAGCGACGCGGCGATGAAGGACGATCAGATCGCCAAGGCCCCGGACGTGGTGCACATCCCCACGGTCCTCGGCGCTGTCGTCGTCGCCTACAACGCCCCCGGGATGAAGAACCTCCGCTTCTCGGGCGAGACGCTGGCGAACATCTTCCTCGGGAAGATCACCAAGTGGAACGACCCCGCGATCTCCGCCGACAACCCGGGCGTGAAGATGCCGGATCAGGCCATCGTGATCGCCCGCCGCTCGGACGGCTCGGGCACCAACGCCATCTTCACCGACTACCTCGCCAAGGTCTCGGCGGAGTTCAAGAGCAAGGTCGGCTCCGGGACCAGCGTGAACTGGCCGGTGGGCCTCGGGGGCAAGGGCAACGACGGCGTCACCGGGCTGGTGAAGAGCACCCCGGGCTCCATCGGCTACGTCGAGCTGGCCTACGCCATCCAGCAGAAGCTCACCGTCGCGGAGCTGAAGAACAAGGATGGCAACTGGGTGAAGGCCTCGATCGACAGCACCACCGCCGCCGCCGCCGGCGTCGAGATGCCGGCCGACTACCGCGTGTCGATCACCAACGCCTCCGGCAAGGACTCCTACCCCATCGCCGGCTTCACCTGGCTCCTCGTCCACAAGGATTCCAAGGACCCCGCCAAGGGCAAGGCGATCGTCAACTTCCTCCGCTGGGCCCTCAACGACGGCGAGAAGCTTGCGACTCCGCTTGACTACGCCCCGCTTCCGCGCGAGGTCCAGGAGCGGGTTCTGAAGACGATCGACACTCTCACCGTGAACGGCACGAAGGTCAGTGCCAAGTAAGGGAGCCATGGCCGAGGCTGCTGGTCATCTGGCGGTCGAGGCCACCGAGGACGGTCGCCCGGGTCCGGGCAATGTGGGCGACCGCGTCTTCAACGGAGTGCTGTGGACCCTGGGGATCATGATCCTCGTGGTCGCGGGCCTGATCGTCCTCAACCTCGCGCTGATGGCGAGGCCCCTGGCCAAGGAGCACAGCCTCTGGGGGTTCGTCACCAGCACCGAGTGGAACCCGGTCGAGGACCACTTCGGCGCCCTCACCTTCCTCTACGGAACGCTGGTGACCTCCGCGGTGTCGATCGCGGTCTCGGTCCCGATCGCCATCGGCCTGTCGCTGTTCATCACCCAGTTCGCGCCGCCGAAGCTGGGCCGGATCCTGACCATCCCCGTCGAGCTGCTCGCCGCGATCCCCTCGGTCGTCTACGGCCTGTGGGGCCTGTTCGTCGTCGTGCCGTGGCTGCGGGAGTCGATCGAGCCCTGGCTCGGGAAGCACCTCGGGTTCCTGCCAATCTTCGCCGGACCACCCATCGGGCTCGGGTACCTCGCCTCGGGCTTCATCCTCGCAGTGATGATCCTCCCCACCATCGTCGCGGTCTCGGTGGAGGTGATGAAGACGACCCCGGAGGCAAACCGCGAGGCCGCGCTGGCCCTCGGCGCCACCAAGTGGGAGGCGGTGATGATGGCCGTCATCCCCTACAGCCGGGCCGGCATCCTCGGCGCCGTGCTGCTCGGGCTGGGCCGTGCGCTCGGCGAGACGATGGCGGTGACCATGGTCATCGGCAACTCGCCGCAGATCTCCGCCTCGCTGTTCGCCCCGGGCTACAGCCTTCCCGCGGTCATCGCCAACGAGTTCGCCGAGGCCACCAGCAACGTGCACATCGCCGCCCTCGCCGGACTGGGCCTCATCCTCTTCGCCACCACCTTCCTCCTGAACGCGGGGGCTCGGGTGCTGGTCACGGCGGTCCAGAAGGGCCCCAGACGGGCGAAGGGATGATGCTGAGCGCATCCTTCACCTACCGGAAGGTCGTCGACCGGGGAATGGCGGCGGTCTGCGCCGTCTGCTTCGTGGCGGCCTTCGTCCCGCTCGTCTCGGTGCTCTGGCTGGTCATCAGCAAGGGCGCAGCCGGCCTGTCCTGGGCCTTCTTCACCGAGCTGCCGAAGCCGGTGGGCGAGGAGGGGGGCGGCATCGGCAACGCGCTCCTCGGTACCCTCTACATGGTGGGACTCGCTTGTCTCATCGGATTGCCGCTCGGGGTGGGCGCCGGCGTCTACCTCGCAGAGAAGGGCGAGGGGACGGTGGGCAACACGGTGCGGTTCATGGCCGAGGTGCTCTCCGGGGTTCCGTCGATCGTCATCGGAATCGTCGCCTACGCGCTGGTGGTCATTCCCATGGGGCACTTCTCCGCCTGGGCGGGCGGAGTCGCCCTGGCCATCCTCATGATCCCGACCCTCGCCCGGGCAACCGAGGAGCTGGTCCGACTCGTTCCGGGCTCGCTGCGCGAGGCCTCGCTGGCCCTGGGCGTGCCGAACTGGAAGACCAGCCTCCGGGTCATCATCCGCACGGCGATGGGTGGGATCGTCACCGCCTGCCTGCTCTCGGTGGCCCGCGCCGCCGGTGAGACGGCCCCGTTGCTCTTCACCGCGCTGAACAACCAGTACTGGAACGTGAATCCGGGCGCGCCAACGGCCTCTCTCACGGTCGCCATCTACAACTACGCCATCAGCCCGTACGACGACTGGCACGCCAAGGCCTGGACGGCGTCGCTGGTTCTCCTCATCGTGGTGGGACTCTTGAACATCGCCTCCCGCGTGCTGACCAGAAGCCGCCTCAAGGGTGCACGATGACTCCCGCTGTCCCGGCCCAAGCCATGACTCCAGAGAGACCCGCTCCTCCTCCGCCGACGGTGGCGCAGCAGCCGCCGCTCACGGCCGGGACGGAGACCCCATTCAAGGTCGAGGTGCAGGACCTGAACGTCTACTTCCGGGCCAACCACGCGATCCGTCACGTCTCGCTCGGAGTGAAGCCACAGACCGTGCTGGCAGTCATCGGCCCCTCGGGATGCGGGAAGTCCACCTTCATCCGCGCGCTGAACCGGATGCACGACCTGGTCCCCGGGGCGCGGGTCGAGGGCAAGGTCTTCGTGGACGGGAAGGACCTCTACGCCCGTGGCATCGATCCGGTGCTCCTGCGGCGCCGGGTGGGGATGGTCTTTCAACGACCGAATCCGTTCCCCACCATGAGCATCTTCGAGAACGTGGCCGCCGGACTCACCTTGAACGGCATCGGCGGCAACCACGCGGAGATCGTCGAGCGCTGCCTCCGTCAGGCGGCCCTCTGGGACGAGGTGAAGGACCGCCTGAAGCATGCCGGGACGTCGCTCTCCGGCGGTCAGCAGCAGCGGCTCTGCATCGCCCGCGCGCTGGCCGTGGAGCCCGAGGTGCTGCTGATGGACGAGCCAGCGTCCGCTCTCGACCCCATCGCCACGGCCAAGATCGAGGAGCTGATCCACGAGCTCAAGGAGAAGTACACGATCGTCATCGTGACCCACTCCATGCAGCAGGCGGCTCGCGTCTCGGACAACACTGCGTTCTTCTACCTGGGCGAGCTCATCGAGATGGGCCAGACCGCGCAGATCTTCACCAACCCGCGCGAGCGACGGACGGAGGACTATGTCACCGGCAAGTTCGGGTAGGCCGACCGCCTCGCACACCGACAAGGCGTTCGAGTCCGACCTCCGCCTGGTCCGCGAGAAGCTCCTCGCCATGGGCGCCAAGGTCGAGGAGCAGATCGCCAAGAGCATGCGCTCGCTCACCGACCGGGACTCGGAGCTCGGCGAGCAGGTGAAGGAGGCAGACCTCGAGATCAACCGGCTCGAGGTCGACATCGACGAGCTGTGCCGGAAGATCCTCGCCCTCCGTCAGCCCGCGGCGAGCGACCTGCGGCTGATCACCACCGCCCTGAAGATCGTCACCGACCTGGAGCGCATCGGAGACCTGGCGGTGAACATCGCCGAGCGGGCGATGGATCTGAACCAGGCCCCGCCCCTGGCCGCCTACGTGGACATGCCCCGGCTCGCCGAGCTCGCGCAGGAGCAGGTGAAGAAGGCCCTGGACTCGTTCGTGCGCGCCGACCCGGACGAGGCCCAGGAGGTGCTCGCCGGTGACGACCACCTCGACGACCTGTTCGTGAAGATCTTCAACGAGCTCCTCGCCTTCATGATGGAGGACTCGCGGAACATCCGGCGCGCCACCTCGCTGGTCTCGATCTGCAAGCACCTCGAGCGCATCGGCGACCACGCGGTGAACGTGGCGGAGATGGTCATCTACATGGTGCGCGGCACGGACGTGCGGCACCCACGGAGCCGGGCCGTCGAGAGCTGATGGCCGGTTGCTCCTCGGCCTGGCTCGGCCGCAGGACGTGACCCGACGCCAACTTCTCTGACAACCTCGGATTTGCGTGGGCGTGGCCGGAACTCCGAGACGCAAGGTGCTCGTGGTCGACGACGATCCGAGCTGGCGACAGATGCTGTCCCTCGAGCTCGAGGAGCTGGGGTACGAGCCGGTGCAGGCCGCCGACGGGGCCGAGGCGCTCCGCCTCCTCGAGACCATCGAGTGCTCGGTCATCCTCCTGGATCTCCGCATGCCCGGCCTGGACGGCCACGAGGTGATGGCGCGCCTTCCCCCCGAGGGTCCGCGGGTCGTGATCCTCACCGCTGCCGGCCTGGACGAGGTGCAGGAGGCGCTCGCCGCCCGGCCGCACTACTACCTCCCCAAGGGCGCCGGCCGGAACGAGCTCGCGCTGATGCTCCAGTCGCTCGCCGCCTGACGCTTTCCGTTGATCCGCCCCGAGCGGTGCCGGAAGCTCGCCCGTCGGTCTGCACGCGGGGAGGAGCGTCATGCGCGTGGTGCCTGTCCTGGGCCTCTTCGGAGCGCTGGTGGCGTGCGGCGGCTCGTCGGACAACGGCGGCGGTGATCTCGCGGCGAAGTACGCCGGGCTCTGGACCGGGACGCTGACCAGCACGGTGGGCGGCAGCTCCACCACCCGGAACGGCGCCAAGCTGGCGATCGAGGAGGTCCGCCCAGACCAGGTGAAGCTGCGTGGCTACTGCAGCACGACCGACGTCTACGGCGAAGGGCCGCTCGCGACGGTGAGCGCCAGCGGGCTCACGCTGATGCCGCTGGTCTGCAGCTTCGCGAGCAGCACCTGCCCGACGGTGACCGTGGACATCAAGAGCGGCAACGGATCGCTCACCGGGCCGCTGAACGCGACGCTGAACGTGGCCCTGACGGCGCAGGTGACCGACTGCGCGGGCACCGGGACCGACCTCCTCACGTACACCGCGAGCAGCAAGGCGGCGTACGGGTCGGCGGCGGTCGGCGGGGCGACACTGGAACGCTGAGGCCGCGGTCCGGCGGGGCGACACTGGAACGCGAGGCCGCGGTCCGGCGCAGCGCCTCCGCGGGTCCCGTGTTCCGGACACCTCGCGCCCTTCCCTCTGCCACGACGCGTGGCCTGAGGCCTGCAGCGGCGCATCCCGATGGGGGCGTGGGGGGTGGCGAGCCTGCTGGGGGTCTGGCTCGCGGCGGCGACGGGGACCGAGGCGCGTGCCCGTGCCGGCTCGACACTCCCGGCGGTCTCGGCTCCGGTGCCTGCACGCCGGCCCACGGTGGAACGCCGGCGCCCTCCAGAGCGGTCTCGACGGCGGGCGAAGGAGCGCGCCCGGTCGAGGCCTCGCCAGCTCTCGGATGCCGGGCGCCGGCAGCGAGCCAGGTCACCGCCGACGGCGGCGGACGCGTCCCCGGTCCGACCGGAGGCTCGACCGGCAGAGGATTCGTCGAGGCACCTTGCCGGTCCGCCCGCAGACGCTCGCCGCGAGCACGTGACCATGCCGGTGCGTGGAACCTCCTTCGACGCGCAGGAGCGCGTGCCCGGTCCGGGTGCTCGCCTTCCGCCCGGGGTGCGGCTGCTCGATCCGCCCGAGCCCGGGAACATCCGGGCGCTCGAGGCTCTGCCACCGCCGCCGCCGGCCACGCCCACCGCCGTCGGGAGCGTGTCGCCCGCACTGCGCACCGGAACACCTGCTCGGGATCCCGAGGCTGCGCCGACCGGCGGCATGACACGCGCCGGCGGCCCGTCCCGGTCGGCGACGTCCGCACGCGACCCGGACACGGCGCAGACCCACGGCACGACAGCCGCCGCTGGTTCGGCTCGGACGCAGATGCGCGCTGCCGATCTGGGCGCGGCAAGCACCGGCGGGGCCCCACCCGTCAACGGTGTCCCTCGGACCGGGACCCGCGCCCGCGACTCGGACACGGCACAGACCCACGGCACGACAGCCGCCGCTGATCGGGCTCGGGCCTGGACGCGCGCTGCCGATCCGGACGCGGCAGGCACCGGCGGGGTGCCACCCGTCGACGGTGTCCCTCGGACCGGGACCCGCCCTTCGGGCTCCGGGGCGATCAGCGTCGACGACGACGACCCCGACGTGCGGCTCCCGACGGAGCCGCCCCCGCTCCCCTGGGCGCTCCTCCAGCCGCTGCCCTTCGAGCGCGAGCTCTCGGTGGACGGCTTTCCACTCTCCCCGGCTGCCGGCGCGCTCCTCCCTCCCTTTCTGGCCGTCGCGAGCCGCGCGTGGATCTCCGCGGCGTCCGACGTACGGCTGAGCGGGCTCGGATGGACCGAGACGCTCGTCCTCGACCACGGCCTCGTCGGGCCCCGCTGGGCGGTGGCCGGCCGGTGGGCACCTCCCGCGCTGTCGTCCCGTCCTGCCTCCGTCGGGCTGGCCGGCCCGATCGTCTCCGACGGCGTCGAGGGCGCAGTCTCGGCGCCGCGCGGCGCCTGGCGTGCCTCGGGCGTGCTCGGAGGCCCGCTCTCGGTGGGCCGCCTCGGCGCGGTGCTTTCCCTCGATGCCTCCGGCGTCGGGCTTCCCGCGACCGAGCCCGGGCTCGCCGGCGGTGGGCGCTCCCGGCAGACCCTCGCGCTCGTCACCCGCTGGGTGCCGGGCACTGCGGACCAGCTCTCGCTCCTGCTCCTCGCCGGACGGCGGACCGAGTCCCCCGACTGCTTCCGCTGCACCGAGGCGGCGGCGCGGCTCGAGCGCGAGATCGCCCTGTTCGCCGGCATCGGCTGGGGGCACACGTTCGCGCCCGGGGCCGGTCTCGAGCTCCGCCTCTCGCTGGAACACCACAGCGAGGCCGCAGGGGCGCTGGACTCGACCGACGCGCCGAGCCGGCTGGATCTCTCGCGGTGGATCACCGACGGCGCGCCCGGCCCGCTGACCGCGGACGTCGGCGCGAGCACGCTCGAGGAGACGCGGAGCCGCCTCCGGCTGGTCGGGAGCGCCCATGGGGTCCTCGGCATCCAGCGACTCGAGGGCGGGGTGGACGGATGGCTCGACGCCGGGCACCACGCGCTCTCGCTTCCCGGCGGGGTGCGGTTCCTCGATCGCGGCCCGGATTGCCGCGCCGGCGAGGCCGAGGACTGCGCCTACCGGGTGGAGTTGGACGGACTCGACGCCGCGGCTGGGGCGTGGGCGCTGGCCGCGCACCTCGAGGATGCGCTCCGTCTGGGAGACCTGACCGTGCGCGTGGGCCTCCGGCTCGACGCGGCGCAGGCGAGCGCCGCCGGGTCCACCACCGACGTCCGCCTCGGCACGGGACCCCGCCTTGCCCTCGCCTGGAACGTGGGCGGCGAGGGACGTCACTGGCTCCTCGCCCACGCCGGACGGAGCCACGAGCCGGACCTCCTCGCGGTGATGGCGCGCGCGGCGCTGCCCCGCCAGCGGGTCATGGCCTGGAGCGATGGCGGGTTCGACGGCTGCGCGCAGCCAGGGCCGGGCTGCGTCCAGCTGGGCGGACCGGCGACCGTCGCGACAGGCGGCCTCCCCCGGACCGACGAGGTGGCCGTGGGCTGGCGGGGTCGGCCCGCGCGCGGCCTCGAGGGCGGCCTCGAGGGGCGCTGGCGGAGGACCTCGGGTCTCTGGACCGAGGAGGAGACCGGACTGCTCACCGACCCCGACGGCCAGTGGACGAGCAGGGACGGTGCCTGGGCCTCGCGCCGGACACTCACCTCCGACGCGCGGGCCTGGCGACAGTCGCTCGGCCTCGGGATCTGGGCCCGTGCACGCGCCGGGCCGGCGCGTGTCTCGCTGGTCTGGGCGCTCACGCGCGCGACGGGGACGGCCGCAGGCCCTCTCGATGCCTGGCTCGCCGATCCACGCACCGCACCGCTGGCCGAGGGCCCGCTGCCCGACGACCAGCGCCACCGGGTCACGGTCTCGCTCGCTCTCTTCGCCCACCCCGCCGTGGAGCTGGGCGCGCGCCTGCGCTACGCCACCGGCGCTCCGCTCTGGGAGACCTTCGGCGTCCGGGGCTCGGCGGGCCTCCGGACGGTCCGCGGAGCCCGGGGCACCGGCGTCCTGAGCGACCTCCCGGTGGCACTGCGAGACCCCGACGTGTTCACCGCCGATGCGTGGCTCCGCCTCAGGTTGGGGATGCTCTTCCCCGGGGCCCTTCCCCGGCTCGACCTCACCCTCGAGGCCGCGCAGGTGGCCGGCGGGAACACTCCGGTCCACCTCTCCGCCAGCGCGGGAAGGCTTGGCGCCGTTCTCCGTCGGGAGCCGCCGTTCCAGCTGGTGCTCGCGGTCCGCGCCGGTGACTGAGGCACCCCCGTACGAATGGGAAGGCCTGGAAATTCACGGGCGTGGTCCCCGGCGAATACGCTAGACGGGTCTGCCCGAGGCTTGCTCCCCGCACGGGCCTCCGACGACAATCGACACCAGCGGGGCCGGAACGACCGGAGGGGAGCCGACGATGAGGAACGCAGTTCGCTCGCTGGTGGTGTGCCTCGCAATCCTCGGCGCGGGCAACGCGCTCGCGCAGGACCGGGGACGCACCGACGGTCCCGAGGGCTCCGAGATCGGCAAGGGTGGGTACACGTCCGGCCCGGGCGGCCTCGGCGGCTTCTCGCTCACGCTGGACGGTGGCGGCGCGATCACCATCAAGGGTGGGCAGTTCAGCCCGCCCCTGTACGCCGGTCTGACCGCCTCCTTCTGGGACGCGGACTTTTACCGGATCGACCTGAGCGGGTTCTATGTGCCGGATCCCAAGCTCTGGGGTGTGCTGCTCGGCCCCTCCTTCCACACAACCACCTGGCCCATCGCCTTCAGCGCCGGGTTCCAGGCCGGGCTTCACATCCCTCATGAAGGCGCGGTGAATTTCATCATCTCCCCTCGGGTCGGAATGGACTGGATCACCACCAGCCACTTCCAGCTCGGAGTGTTCGCCAACTTCGACATCAACCTGGCCAACTTCGATTTTTCCATCGTCCGCGTGGGCCTGAGCATCGGGTGGCGGTTCTAGGCCCCGCGTCGTGAGCTCGATGCCCGTCTCTCTCTTCCTCGTCGTCCTTCTCTCGCAGACCCAAGGTCCTCCGCCGGTGGGTTCCGCCCCGCCGCCCGCATCTCCGTCCGCGCAGTCGGCGCCTGCCGCGAGTGGCCAGTCGTCGGCGCCGCCTCCCGTTCAGGGCGTCCCCCCGCCGCCGATGGAGTCCGCACCCGGTCCCACGCAGTCACCGCCGGCGCCCGCAACTCCCGCCACGCTGGCCGCTCTTCCGCCGCCCCCGCCGCCGTCGCAGCAGCCGGTGAACATGTCCCAGTGGGACTCCAACAGTCTTCCGCCCGTGTACGAGCGGAGCGACCAGCCGCCGCTGAGCGATCAGGAGGTCTCGAAGCTCACGCAGGCCGGGTTCCCCACTGATCAGCTCGTGCGCCTCATCGCGGAGCGCCAGTGCGCCTGCGACGCCTCGCCCGAGGGGCTGATCCGGATGCGGGTGGCGGGCGTGGACACATCCGTCATCTCCGCCGTCTCCAAGTACGCCTTGAAGCCGAACGGCGTTCTGAACCTCGAGGTGACGCTCGACTTCACGGGCGAGAGCCGGCGAGCCAAGAACGCCTACCTCTACGTCTTCGTCGATGACGGCGACGTGACCCGCGTCATGAGCACCAACGTGGACGAGCTGCTCCGACGGCCCAACGCCCACGAGACGACCATCGACAACAGCGACATCCTGATCAAACGGACGGTGCGCCGCATCGTTCTTCCGGGCCAGCTGCAGCTGAAGAACTACGGGCGCCACACCCTGGTCGTGGCAAGCTCCGCCAGCCCGAGCCTCACCCACCCTTCGCAGCTGAAGTCACAGGATCGTTCCGCGGCTCAGGTATATCTGTTCGACTATCCGAGAGCCTCGCTACAGAGTCTCTGCCGACTGACCGCCGGATACCGGCGCGACGCGCAGATCGCCGACCGCTGGCGCTTCCAAGGTAGCCGCTTCGAATGCGAATGGAACTGACCATGACCCGCACCCGAATCGCGTTGTCCCTCCTCGCCGGCCTCTGGCTGGCGTGCTCCACCGAGCGCGCCTTCACCAAGGGCGAGTACACCGACCCCAACGAGATCGACCTCCTCTCCGACGAGTGGGCGCCCAGCGATCTGCAGCTCATCGCCAAGAAGGTGGTGGGCGATCTCCAGGCCTCGCCGGCCTTCGCCCAGATCCAGGGTCGCCCGGTGGTGATCGTGGGCAAGCTGAAGAACAGCACCTCCGAGCACATCGACATGCAGAGCCTGGGGGACAAGATCCAGACTCAGCTCGCCAACACCGGAAAGTTCGCGTTCGTCGACGCCAGCGCGCGCCAGGCGGTCGCGGAGGAGTACGAGTACCAGGGAAGCGGCTACGTCCGCCCCGACCAGGCGAAGGGCCCGGGCCAGCAGATCGCGCCGGACTACATCATGACCGGCGATCTCGCCTCCATCAAACAGCGGGTCGGAAGCGACGAGTTCATCTACTACAAGATGACCGCGAAGCTGACCAACCTCCGCACCGGCATCCTCGAGTGGACGGACGAGAAGGAGCTGAAGAAGAAGTTCGTGAAACAGGGCGTCCGCCCGTAGCGCTCGCCCACCGCGCGCTCCCCTCGTGGTCCGTTCCCTTCTCGCGGTTCGCTGGCCGGTCGCCCTCGCCGCGATCGCGCTGCTGCTGACCGGCTGCGCCGGCGACTACATCGCCCGGACCGCGGGATACCGGCATGCCTACGAGTCGTACCAGTACCCGCCGGCCATCCAGGGCTTCGACAACGAGGTGAAGTCCGGCCCGCAGATCGACCAGCTCCTCGCGATGATGGACGAGGGGATGGTCCTCCACGCCGCCGGGCAGTTCGAGGAGAGCATCAAGGTGCTCGCCCAGGCGGACAAGCTGAGCGAGCGCCTCGACTTCGTCTCCGTGAGCGAGGAGGCCAAGGTCCTCGTCTCCAGCGAGCGGGAGCGAGCGTACCGGGGCGAGGACTTCGAGAAGCTGATGATCTCCACGCTGCAGGCACTGAACTACGCCCAGCTGGCGAAGGACGAGGACGCGCTGGTCGAGGTGCGCCGGGTGAACGAGCGCATGCAGCGCATGATCAACGACGAGAAGAAGCCCTACGAACAGCTCGCGGTGGCGCGCTACCTGACCGCCGTCCTCTGGGAGGACCAGGGGCATCCCGACGACGCATTCATCGACTACAACTTCGCGAACAAGCTCGCAGGCGACCTGGGCTCGCTCGCCGAGCCGCTGGTCCGGCTGGCGAAGGAGACGGGGCGCGACGACGCCTACCGGCAGCTCCAGCGCCAGTACCCGTGGGTGAAGCCGCAGCCGCTGGGGAAGGACGAGGGGCAGATCCTGGTGGTGCTCGAGGCGGGCAAGGCCCCGGTGAAGACCAACGGCAGCGTGAGCGGCGGGCCCAAGGCAGAAGTCATCGCCATTCCCGTCTTCCGGGATCGCAACTGGATCCGGCAATCGCAGGTGGTTCTGGACGGAGATGCGAACACGGCGGTGCGGCCCACAACCATCACCTCGATCGAGCAGGTGGCGAAGGTCCACCTCGAGTACCGGATCGGTGGGCTCCTCGCCCGCCAGTTCGCAGCGGCCGCGCTCCGGACGGGTGCGGCGGTCGGAGTGGGTCAGGCCACCGGCAGCGAGGCACTCGGAATCCTCACCTTCCTCGCGTTGAGCTACGTGAACCAGCCGGATCTGCGTTCCTGGATGTCGCTGCCCGCCGAGTTCCAGCTGGCGCGCTTCCGCACGCCGGCCGGCATGCACCGCCTCACCGTCGTCGCCGGCGGTGGCGCGCGGGAGCTGCAGGTCGACGTGCAGCCCCGCCGGGTGACGCTGATCGTCCTCCGGAGCTACTAATCGGAGGAGTGACCGAGGCGTCCTTCACCGCAGGCGCATCGGCCACCTGGGCACTGGCTCGCCGTGGGGCGTCATCCTTCTTCCGGGGACCTCCCCAGCGACCGGTCCGGGTCGGTCCCCCCACCGGCGCCGACAGCCCGCCGCGCTTCTCCAGGTACTTCTGCAGCCGCGAGAGCACGGTCACCAGCTCGGGCGCCTCGCCGAGCACGCCCAGGAACGGGTCCGTCCCCAGCCGCTCCATGCGGGCCGGAGCGTCGAGCGCGGTGAACTGACGCGGGTGCAACCCGGGCACCACCTCGTCCCAGCGGAGCGGCATCGAGACCGGAGCGCCGGGGAGCGGCCGCGCCGTGTACGGTGCGGCGAGCAGCTTGCCCCGGCCGTTCTGCAGATAGTCCACGTAGACCTTCGAGCGCCGGGCACGGACCGCCCGCTCGGTCGTGGCGATGTCCGGGTGCTGCTGGACCAGCGCCTCGGCGAGTACCTGCCCGAAGCTGATCGCGGCACCGTGGTCCAGCTGTCGCTCCAGCGGAACGAGCACGTGCAGGCCCGAGCTCCCGCTGGTCTTGATGAAGTGCGGCAGCTCCAGCTCCTCGCACAGCGCACGCGCGGCGACGGCGAGGGTGATGACGTGCTCGAAGGGCGCGCTCTTCGGGTCGAGGTCGAGGATGCACCAGTCGGGGTGCTCGAGATCCGCGACCCGCGCGCTCCAGAGGTGAAAGGGAATGGTGCCGAGATTGACGAGGAAGGCCAGCGTCTCCGCGTCCTCGCAGACGAACTGCCGGATGGGTCCCTCGTCGCCCTCCATCTCCACGGTGTGGACCCAGGACGGCACGTAGGGTCCTCCGGCCTGCTTCTGGAAGAAGCTCTCGCCGTGGATGCCATCGGGGAACCGGGTGAGCATCAGCGGCCGGTCCCGCAGATACGGAAGCATCCAGGGGGAGATCGCCTGGTAGTAGCGAATCAGGTCGCCCTTGGTGAGGCCGTCCTCCGGAAACCACACCTTCTCGAGGTTGACGAAGTTGACGGTGCGCTCCTCGGAGCGCCACGGCGGCAGACACTGCTCCGGCCGGCGGTCGTCGCGGAAGCGGCAGAAGACCGGGGCGCGCGGCGACCCTCCGCGTTCCCACTCCTTGTAGCGAACCTCTGCGACCAGCGTCGGATCGACCCAGAGGAGGTCGCGGTCCCGCGGGGCGTCCCGGCAGGGCGGGCTCGCGCGGCGATGCTCGGTGAGCTCGCGCTCGACCCGCGACGCTTCCCGGGACCCGAGCCCGCTGCCCACCCGGCCGGCGTAGACGAACTCGCTGCCGTCCCGGGTGGCGAGCGCGAGCGAGGTCAGCTCGCGGGTATGGCCGACGACGGCGAAGTCGCCGACGTGATGGGTGACGACCTTCTGCCAGTCGGTCCCGCGACCGGCGTGATGGGCGCCATCGGAGCGCTTGGCGACGATGCCCTCCAGTCCCATCTGCTTCACCGCCTCGTAGAAGGCGTTGCCCTCGGTCTCCACCGGCTCGACGCAGCGCACGCGGCCGCCGTCCGCGGTCAGCCCGCGCAGCAGCTCCCGGCGACGCGCGAGCGACAGCCCACGCAGGTCGCGCCCCTCGGCGGCGAGGAGGTCGAAGGTCCAGTAGGTGGCCGGGTGCGCGCCGGGCGGAGGTCGGGCCCGCTGAGCGCGCTGCTGGAGAAGGCTGAAGGAAGGACGTCCCTCGGAGTCCTCCACCACCACCTCGCCGTCGAGGATGAAGTCGTCGGACGGCAGCGAGCGGAGCGACTCGACCACCTCGGGGAACTGCTCGGAGGGGTCACTTCCGCCTCGGTAGCGGAGGCGAACCTCCTTCCCGCGACGCTCGGCGAGGATCCGGTACCCGTCGTACTTCAGCTCGAACCACCATCCGCTGCGGGTGAACGCCCGGGGGGCGCGGCTGGCGAGCTGGAAGTCCACGTCCGCGAGGCGCACCTCCCGCTCGGGCGCCCCGGCCTGCTCGATCGCGCGGCGAAAGGGAGGGGTCGCGACAGACCTGTTGCGAGGCTGACGTCTGCTGGCGGCCATGCGGAGGGGGGTATATCTACGCTGTCATGGCGGCTCGCGCGATCGGCTCGGGGATCATCTCCTTCGGCCTGGTGAACATCCCGGTGAAGCTCTACGCGGCCGCCGAGAGCGCGGCGCAGATCTCGTTCAACCAGCTCCACGACAAGTGCAAGAGCCGCATCAAGCAGCAGCTCTGGTGCCCGGTGGACGAGGAGATCGTGACCCGGGACCACCTGGTGAAGGGCTACGAGTTTGCCAAGGACCAGTACGTGATCTTCACCGCCGAGGAGCTGAAGGCCCTCGAGGAGGCCTCCACCAAGGCGATGGAGATCACCGAGTTCGTCCCGCTCTCCAAGGTGGATCCGCTGTACTTCGAGAACGGCTGGTACCTGGGCCCGGACAAGTCCGCGGACCGCCCGTACAAGCTGCTGGCCCAGGCCCTGGAACAAGCGCAGCACGCGGCCATCGCCAAGTACTCCACGCGCGGGCGGGAAGAGCTGGTGCTCATCCGCCCCCGCCAGGGCGCGCTGGTGATGCAGACCCTCCGCTACGCCGACGAGCTCCGGCCGGTGAGCGAGGTCCCGATCGGCGAGGGCGAGGTGAAGCCAGCCGAGCTGCAGCTGGCGAGGCAGTTCATCGACCAGCTCTCGACCGAGACCTTCGACGCCGGCAAGTACGAGGACACCTACCGCAAGAAGCTGCAGTCGGTCATCGACGCGAAGATCGCAGGTGAGCCGGTGTCCATCGCGCCGGCCGAGCCGCCGCGGACCCAGGTGATCGACCTGATGGAGGCCCTCAAGGCGAGCCTGGCCCGGAAGGGAGCTGCGCCCGCGGCAAAGGCCCCTGCATCCGCGGAGGCAGAGGAGGCCGCGGTCTCCGAGCGGAAGCCTCCGAAGCGAGCACCCGCGCCGGCCGCACAGGCGGCGGCGAAGAAGCGCGGCAAGCGGTAGGCGCCCCGGGCGTAGCCTTGTCGTATGCGGCTGCGTCATGCAGCGGTCGGCAGCGCGCTGTTCTTTGCCCTCGCGCCAGGGGTCGTGGCCGGCGTGCTTCCGTGGTGGCTCACCCGGTGGAGGATGAGCCCGGCGCCGCTGGCGGTCCGGATCGCTGGAGCGGTGCTCGTCCTCGTCGCGGTCCCGAGCCTCGCGAGGCTCTTCGTGCGCTTCGTCCGGGACGGTCTGGGGACGCCGGCGCCGGTCGCCCCCACCGAGCTGCTGGTGACCACCGGCGCGTACCGGTACGTGCGTAACCCGATGTACCTGGCGGTGCTCTCGGCCATCCTGGGGCAGGCGCTCCTGCTCGGGCAGCCGGTGCTCCTCGCCTACGCCGCCGGCGTGGCGGTGATGTTCGTGATCTGGGTCCGGTTCTACGAGGAGCCGGTGCTCCGGCAGCAGTTCGGAGCGGAGTACGACGCATACCGGCGGGCGGTCCCCGCATGGTGGCCGCGCCGACGCCCCTGGACTGGGTAGTCAGACCCCGCTGGTACCTCTTTCCCGATCATGCAGCAGACCCGGGTGGAGACGCGGACCTACACCCTCGCCGATGCGGCGGCCGTGCTCGGCACCTCAGAGGAGCGGGTCCTCCAGCTCGTCGAGGCGGGCCTTCCCGAGCGAGCCTCACGGCTTCGCCGTCCGGGGGCCCGGGCCCTCACCTTCCAGGACCTGGTGCTGCTGCGGAACGCGAAGCGGCTCGTGGATCAGGCGATCCAGCCGGCCCGGGTGGCGGACGCGCTCCGGCAGGCCCGGGCGAGGCTTCCCGCGGGCCGGCCGCTCAGCAGCGTGACGCTCGAGCCGGTGGGCCAGGGGGTCGTCCTCCGCGAGGGCAAGGTTCGGGTGGACCCCGGATCCGGACAGGTGCTGCTGGATCTCGACGAGCCCTTCGCGCCGGCACCCGCCCCCACCGCAGAGATCGACGCGCTCTTCTCCGAGGCGCAGCGGCTCGAGGACCGTGCGCCGGCGCGAGCCCGCGTCCTCTATGCGGAGCTGCTCTCCCGCTCCCCCGGGCACGCCGACGCACACGTCAACCTCGGAAGGCTTCTCCACGAGGAAGGTCGTCTCGCCGAAGCACAGACCCACTACCGCGCAGCCCTCGCCGCCCGCCCGGGAGACGCCACCGCGGCGTACAACCTCGCGGTGGCCCTGGGCGATCAGGGGCGCACCGCCGACGCGGTCCACTGGTACGAGACGGCGCTGCGCACGGACCCGGGACTGGCCGAGGCGCACTACAACCTCGCCTGCCTGCACGAGCGACGGGGCCAGCCGGTCCTCGCGCTCCGGCACCTGAAGGAATACCGGCGGCTCGCAGGCTGAGCCCCGCGTCCGTCCTTCTCCGCTGCCCAGCAGTTTGCAGCGTTGCCACCACGTCGTGGTAGGCCTCGGGCCCGTCCCCGGAGGCCACCCGCGATGCGCATCCCCCTCGTCCTCTTCTTCGGCACTCTCGTCCTCGCCGGCTGCAAGCGCGAGACACAGGAGGCGGTGGCGCAGGCCAAGGGCGCGGCGGCGGATGCCGAGCGAGCGGCGAAGGAGGCAGCCGCGCAGGCCCGGAACGCCGCGGACCAGGCCAGCGCCAGCGCGCACTCCGCTGCCGACGAGGCCGCCGCGAAGGCCCGGAGCGCTGCCGACCAGGCGAAGGCCGCCGCCGACGAGGCTGCAGCCAAGGCCCGGGGCGCGGCGAACGCGGCGGGCGATTCGGCGCGCCGTGGGCTCGACGACGCGACCCAGGTGGTGCATGACCTGGGAGCCGGGGACCAGGTCCGGGGCGTGATCGTGAGCGCGGGCCGCACCGAGCTGGACGTGCGCCCGCCGGACGGGCCGGTGCGGACGCTCTCCACCGACGGCCAGACCCGGTGGATCCGCCACGGATCGGCCTCGGGTCGCGATGGCTTCCCCATCGGCTCGAGCGTCCGGGTGACGTACATCGTGAAGCAGGGGCAGCAGCTGGCCACCCAGGTCGAGGCGGTCGAGCGTTGACCCTCCCTGTCCAGCCGCCGGTCTCGCCGATGCTCTCGAAGCTGGTCCGCGAGCTCCCGCCGGCGGGCGACGTCATCTACGAGCCCAAGTGGGACGGCTTCCGCACCATCGTCTTTCGCGACGGCGAGGCCGTGGAGCTCGGGAGCCGGAACGAGCGGCCGATGACCCGCTACTTCCCGGAGATCCTCGGACCCCTCCGCGCCTCGCTCCCCGAGCGCTGCGTGGTGGATGGCGAGATCGTCATCGCCGGTCCGCGGGGGCTCGACTTCGATGCGCTGCTCAACCGCATCCACCCCGCGGCCTCGCGGGTCAAGAAGCTGGCCGAGGAGACGCCGGCATCGTTCGTGGCCTTCGACCTGCTGGCGATCGGTGACGAGGACCTCCGTCCCCTCCCGTTCGAGGAGCGGAGGCGCCGCCTCGAGCAGGCCCTGGCCGGAACGAAGCCACCCGTCTACCTGACCCCGGCGACCCGCGATCGCGCCGTGGCCGAGCAGTGGTTCAGCCGCTTCGAGGGCGCCGGGCTCGATGGGGTGATGGTGAAGCCCATCACGCTCCCCTACCTCGAGGACAAGCGCGAGATGCTCAAGGTGAAGCACGAGCGCACCGCGGACTGCGTGGTCGCTGGTTTCCGCTGGTTCAAGGGAGGCGGCGGGGTGGGCTCGTTCCTCCTCGGGCTGCACGACGAGCACGGTGCGCTCCACCACGTGGGCATCTGCTCCGGCTTCGCCGCTGCCCAGCGCAAGCAGTTCGAGACCGAGCTGCAGCCGCTTCGCGACGGAGGGCTCGAGAGCCATCCCTGGAAGGACTGGGCGAGCATGGCCGGCGAGAGCGAGCAGCGGATGCCGGGCGCGCCGAGCCGGTGGAACAACAAGAAGGATCTCTCCTGGGAGCCGGTGCGGATCGAGCGAGTGGTGGAGGTCAGCTACGACCACCTGCAGGGCTCGCGGTTTCGACACGCGACACACTTCCTCCGCTGGCGGCCCGATCGGACGCCCGAGTCGTGCACCTATGGACAGCTCGAGGCGGTGGTTCCCGCCGAGCTCAAGGTGCTGTTCGGGTCCTGAGGCGAGCGGAGCGTCGCTGCGCTAGGGTCCCCGACCCGGCCATGCACCTCTTCCTCCTCGTCGCGTTGCTCGCTGCGCCGGCCGACGCGGGCTCCGCCGCGCCTCCACCGGCAGCGCCGAAGCCGGTCTCGTTCGAGTACGACGCCCGCCAGCCGCTGGACGTCAGGGACACCGTGGTCGCCGAGATGCCCGAGCTCACCCTGCACGATCTCACCTACGCGAGCGCGAACCAGCAGCGAGTCGCTGCCTACCTCGTGGTTCCGAAGGGCAAGGGCCCGTTCGTCCCCATCGTCTTCGGACACTGGGGAAACGGGAGCCGCGCGGAGTTCATCCCCGAGGCCAAGCTCTACGCCCGGGTCGGCGCCATCTCCATCCTCCCCGACTACCCCTGGGATCGGAGCGAGCCGTACCGCCGCACGACGGAACACTTCGACAAGCCGGAGCTGGACCGGGACACCTTCGCCCAGGCGGTCATCGACCTCCGTCGGGCGGCCGACGTGCTTCTCGCCCGGAATGACGTCGACCCGAAGCGCCTGGCCTACGTCGGGCACAGCTACGGAGCGCAGTGGGGAGCGATCCTCACCTCGGTGGACAAGCGGATGCGCACGGCGGTCCTCATGGCCGGCGTCGGGGAGATCGGTGACCTTCTTCTCAGGAATCCCGACCCCGGGTTCGTCGAGCTCCGCAAGGCTCTGCCGCCCGGGGTCCTCGAGCGCTACGTTCAGGTGGTGGGCGAGGTCGACGGAGCGCGCTTCGTCCGGAGGGCGGCGCCCGTCTCGGTGTTCATGCAGTTCGGGCGCTTCGAGCAGTACTTCGACCGAGACTCGGCCACTCGATACGCCGCGGCCGCCACCGAGCCGAAGAAGGTCCTCTGGTACGACGCGGCCCACGACCTGAACGACCCGCAGTGCCTCCGTGATCGCTACGCGTGGCTGGTGGAGCAGGTCGGCCTGAAGCCCGGGCTGGCCTTCTGACATGACCGGTCCCGCGAATCCGCCAGCTCCGAGCGGCGCGCTGGCGCGACGGTTCGACCAGATGTTCCCGGTCCTCACGTCGGGGGAGATCACCAAGGTGCGGAGCTACGGCGACGTGCGCCGGTTCCAGCCGGGAGAGCTCCTGGCCCGGGTGGGAAGGCCCAGCCCGGGGATGTACGTGATCCTCTCCGGCCGGCTGTCAGTCGTCAGCCGCGATCCTCTCGGCCGAACGCAGCCGGTCGCCGAGTTCGGGCGCATCGTCGGAGGCACTCCCGAGGAGATGGAAATACTTCCGGGCGAGTTCATTGCCGACCTCGGAACGCTCACCGAGAAGGCGAGCGCGATCGACGTCCAGGCGGTCGACGAGGTGGAGGCGATCGTCGTTCCTCCCGACCAGCTTCGCGCATTGCTGATCGCCGACGCCGATCTCGGCGAGCGCATCATGCGGGCCCTGCTCCTCCGGCACGTGGCCATGATCGAGATCGGCTTCGGTGGACCGGTCGTCATCGGGCCACTCCGGTCTCCCGAGGTGACCAAGATCTCCGCGTTCCTCGGACGCAACGGAACTCCCTTCCGGGTGGTCGACCCGGAGGAGGACACCGATGCCGCGTCGCTGGTGAGCCGCTACGGTCCGGGCGACCTCCCCATGCTCGTGATGCCCGACGGCACGGTGCTCCGGAAGCCGACGAAGCAGGAGCTGGGCCGGGCGCTCGGGCTCGTGGCAGGGACCCTTCGCAGCGAGCCCTACGACGTGGCGATCGTCGGCGCCGGGCCCGCGGGTCTCGCAACCGCCGTGTACGGCGCCTCCGAGGGCCTCTCGATCCTGGTGCTCGAGCAAACGACCTTCGGCGGTCAGGCCGGCGCCAGCGCGCGGATCGAGAACTACCTCGGGTTTCCCAGCGGCGTTCCGGGACAGGCGCTCATGGGGCGCGCCTTCGCCCAGGCCCAGAAGTTCGGAGCCGAGTTCAGCCTCTCGACCGAGGTGAAGCGCCTGGACTGCATCTCGGAGCGCTCGGGTCCGGATCCGGTGCTGGTTCTCCACCTCTCCGACGGCCGCCAGGTCCGGGCGCGTGCGGTGGTCGTCGCGACGGGCGCGCGCTATCGCCGTCCGGAGATTCCGGACCTGCCGCAGTTCGAGGGGCGCGGCGTGTCGTACTGGGCCTCGCCGGCCGAGGCCCGGCTCTGCCGCGGTGAGGACGTGGCCCTGATCGGAGGAGGAAACTCGGCGGGACAGGCTGCGGTCTTCCTCTCGGGCCTGGCACGGCAGGTCACCATGCTGGTCCGCGGGCCGGGCCTCTCGGACACCATGTCGCGCTACCTGATCGATCGGATCTCCTCGACCTCCAACATCGCCATTCTCTGCGAGACCGAGGTCGTCCAGCTCACCGGTGCACCGGACCAGGGGCTGCAGAACGTGCGGTGGCGTCACCGGCGCACCCGCGCCGAGGAGGAACGTGCGATCGGTCACCTCTTCGTCTTCACCGGCGCCGATCCGGCTGCGTCGTGGATGGAGGGCTGCGGCGTTCCCCTCGACGAGAGGGGGTTCGTCCGGACGGGGAGCAACGCAGGGGTGATCGGGCGCCCGCCGCTGCCGATGGAGACGAGTGTCTCGGGGATCTTCGCCGTGGGCGACGTCCGTTCCGGCTCGGTGAAGCGGGTGGGCGCGGCGATCGGAGAGGGCGCCGCGGTCGTTGCCCAGATCCACGCCTACCTCGCTCGGCGCGGCCCTGCTGCTCGCGAGGCTCAGCGACCGCCGTCCCAGTCGGCGTAGATCGTCACTCCTCGGAATCCTGCGCCGGCTCCTTCCGCGCCTTGCTCGGCTGGACCCGCTTCGGTTCCCCCTGCTGCTTGGGGAAGTGCGGAGGCCAGGGAGCATCGCCGAGCCCCTGGGCCTCGTCCCGCGCCGCCAGGTCGAGCAGCGGCTGGAGCGAGAAGGCCCGATCGTCGATGCCCGCGCCGACGTCTCCGAGCTTCTGGAAGCGCGCCGGAACCGTGGCCAGCGTGAGGTCCGCCGGGTTCACCGTCTCCATCTCGGCCCAGGTGACCGGGCAGCTCACCTTCCCCTCGGGGTTGGCGCGCACCGAGTAGACCGAGGCGATGGTCCGGTCACGCGCGTTCTGGTTGTAGTCGATGAACACACGGGTGCCGCGCTCCTCCTTCCACCACTTGCTGGTGGCGAGGTCGGGCAGCCGGCGTTCCACCTCGCGGGCCAGCGCGAGCGCCGCTCGCCGCACCTCGAGGAAGTCCCAGCGGGGTTCGATGCGCACGTAGATGTGCACCCCGCGTGAGCCGGAGGTCTTCGGCCAGCCAACCAGCCCCAGGCCGTCGAGCACCGAGTTCACCTCGAGCGCGACGCGGCGCACGGTCGCGAACTCGACGCCCGGTTGCGGATCGAGGTCCACCCGGAGCTCGTCGGGATGGTCCACGTCGCTGCGCCGGACCGCCCACGGATTCAGGTCGAGGCAGCCGAGATTCACCGCCCAGATCAGATGCGCGACGTCCACCGGGCACAGCTCGCGCGCGCTCCGGCCACTGGGGAAGGTCACCGTCACCGTCTCCATCCACTCCGGGAGCGGGCTGGGAACGCGCTTCTGGTAGAAGAACTCACCCTCGGCGCCGTTGGGGTAGCGCTTCAGTACGGTGGGACGCTCTCGTACCCCGCGGAGGGCGCCTGGTCCCACGGCTAGGTAGTAGCGGACCAGGTCCAGCTTGGTCTCCCCCCGCGCGGAGAAGAACGGCTTGTCCGGGTTCGAGATGCGGACCACCCGTCCGTCGGCCTCGACCTCGGTGTGCACTGTGGCCACGGTTTCTCCCGCCAGGTGTGTTAACGCTTGGCTCCGATGAGACTGGGGAAGTACCAGCTGCTCCGGAAGCTCGCCACGGGCGGAATGGCGGAGGTGTTCCTCGCCAAGACCGACGGGCCGATGGGCTTCGAGAAGCTTCTGGTCATCAAGCGCATCCTGCCCCACCTGGCCGAGGACCCACAGTTCGTGGAGATGTTCCTCGGCGAGGCGAAGCTGGCCGCGCAGCTGAACCACCCGAACCTGGTTCAGCTGTTCGACTTCGGCGAGGCCGAGGGCAGCTACTTCATCGCGATGGAGTACATCGATGGGCCCACGCTCCGTCTGATGCTCTCCCGCGCGCGCGACCTCCGCGCGCCCATCTCTCTGGGCCTGGCGGCGCGAATCGTCTCCTCTGCGGCGGAGGGGCTCGCCTACGCGCACGACTTCCGCGACCACGTGACCGACGAGCCCCTGCACCTCGTGCACCGGGACGTCAGCCCGGACAACATCCTGGTCGGCCGCAGCGGGGCGGTGAAGCTGGTGGACTTCGGGATCGCCAAGGCGCGGGGTCAGAGCCACCACACCCAGGCCGGGACCGTGAAGGGCAAGGTCGCGTACATGGCGCCCGAGCAGCTCCGGGGCGAGCCGCTCGACCGCCGGGTGGACCTCTACGCGCTGGGCGTCGTCCTCTACGAGCTGTGCACCGGCCAGATGCCGTTCGAGGCCAGCAGCGACGCGAGCATGGTGCGCGCGGTCCTCTACGACGCCGCCATCCCGGCGGTGCGCCGCGTTCCCACCCTCCCCCGCGCCATCCAGTCGATCCTCGACCGCCTGCTGGCGAAGGACCGCGACGCCCGGTACCCGGACTGCCGCACGCTCCACGCCGACCTCGAGGCCTTCATTCCCTCGACCGGCGAGGCGACCAACGGCTTCGCGCTCTCGCGCCTCGTGGCACAGCTCGCTCCTCCGCCTCCGCCCGCGCCGCCCACGCCGCCCCGCGCGACGCAGATGCCGCCCGGGGTGACGTCCTCCGCGTTCGCGCCGACGTCGAGCAGCCCCATCCTCCTGAGCGAGCCCGTGCCGGGTCACGGGCGCGGGACGGCGGCGGCGCCGCTGGAGATCCTCGAGCTCGATCGGACCGTGCGCTCGCAGGGGCGTCGTACGCCTCCACCGGTGGCCGGCCTCGAGGTCCGGACGGTCCCACCGCCAACGCCCGCGTCTTCCCCCTCGGCCTTCGTCTTCCCGACCGCGCTGGAGACGGAGCGGGACGCGGTCACCACCCCGGTTCGCATGGGGCTGGGGCACGGAGATCGGCGCACCCGAACCACGGGCACCGTGCGACGGGTGAGAGGCGGCGGCGGGCCGCTGCGTGCGCTCGGCGTGGTCGTGCTGCTCGCCGGGCTCGCCGCGGTCGGGGCCTATCTCGGGCTCGCCGCGGCGCACCGCACGGACCTCCTCGCCCGCGTCGGGCTGCCGGTTCCGGGGGCGCTCGCGCCGGCGACCACGTCGACGGCCCCCGCAGCGACGCCGGAGACCACCGCTCCGCCGTCGGGTCCGGGCACAGGCCCTGCCGGCGCGCCGGCTACCTCGCCCTCGACCGCCTCCGCGGCGCCGCACCCGCCAGTCGCGCCACCTTCGACCGCCGCAGCGCCCGGACCCGCCGGCGCCGGATCGACCACGCCCGTCGCTCCGCCTTCGACCGCCTCCGCGCCGTCAGGACCCGCCGGCGCGGGATCGACCACGCCCCATGCTCCGCCCGTGTCCGCACCCACCGTCGCGGGATCCACCGCGCCGGGCTCGGCCCCCTCCACGATCCCGGCCGCTCCTGCCGTCCCGCCGGCCAGAACCGGCTCGGCCGCCTCGGCCGCCTCGGCCGCGAGGGGAGCCACCACGACCGGCTCGGGCTCGACTGGCGCGAGCGCCGCACCTGCCACCACGCCGCGAGCGACCTCGCCGTCCGGAGAGCTGGCCTCGGCCGCAGGCGTCGCCTCCGCTCAGCCCGACCCCACCCCGAAGGCGAGAAGCGAGACGGACCGGGAGAAGCTTCTCGGTGCCTTCGCCGAGCTCGAGGCGGCCAAGGAATCCACCGTCGTCCTCGAGAGCACGCCGAAGATGAAGGTCCGGATGGGCGGGAAGATCCTCGGCACCACCCCGGTGAAGCTCACCATCCCCGCGCAGGCCGCCCCGGTCGATCTGGAGTTCTTCGACACCGGTCTCGGCCTGTCGAAGCCCGAGCAGCTCACGCTCAAGCCGGGCGACAACGGCACGCACAAGGTGGAGTTCGCGAAGGGAAAGCTGGTGCTGAAGCTCCAGGACGGGGTCGAGGTGATGGTGGACGGAAAGGCCGTGGGCACCGCGCCGATCGCTCCGCTCTCGCTCTGGGAGGGCAAGCACGTCGTCCAGCTCACCCGGGGCGATCAGAAGGAGCGCCGGACCCTGGAGATCAGCGCGGACGACCCCATCGAGCTCGAGTTCGACTTCCCGGAGGCCGAATGAGCACCCCGCCCGACGCGGAACACTGGCGGCTGCACGGCGTCCGGGTCGTGCGTAGCACCGAGCTGGACCCGAACACCGCGCAGACCCCGGGCATGACGCGCGCCGCGGCCATCAACCACGCCCGCGCCGGCGCGGAGAAGCTCTGGGCGGGCACGGTGATCATCCACCCCAGCGCCAAGACCGGGGCGCACCACCACGGCGCGCTGGAGTCGATCATCTACGTGGTGAAGGGCCGCGCCCGGATGCGCTGGGGCGAGCACCTCGAGTTCACCGCCGAGGCGGGGCCGGGGGACTTCATCTTCGTGCCGCCCTACGTGCCGCATCAGGAGATCAACGCCGCCGACGAGCCGCTGGAGTGCGTGCTCGTCCGCAGCGACCGGGACCCCGTCGTCGTGAACCTCGACATCGCCCCCGTCGAGGCGCCCGAGACGGTCCACTGGGTGGACGACATCCATCCAGCTCCACGGACGCGCTGACAGCGACCCGGGCAGGGTCGAGGTCGACACCGGACCGCGACTGGACGCGGGGAGTGCACCTCTGCTTCATTCTTTCACCGGCATCGTTCACCCATGGCACCGGCCACCACAGCTCGCGACGTCTGCCGCCATTGTGGGAACGAGTGGCGTCCTGGCTGGGAGCGCTGCCGTCGCTGCGGCGCGACGCTGCGGAACCGCGTCGCCCTGCCGGTGACCGAGGAGGAGAAGGAGACGTCGGGTCTCGAGCTCGACCGGCGGACGCGCCGTGGGCCGAGGGAGGCGAACACCGCGCGGGTGCCTCACGTGGAACCCTCCGAGGCACCGACCCGCGAGCTCTCTCCCGAGACGCCGGCGGCGCGCGACCCCTCGGCGTGGATCTCCGCGGTCCAGCTGGTGACCGGTGCGCTCGGAGTGCTGCTGCTCGCGCAGCTGCTGGCCCCCGGCGTGCTCCCTTCCCTCACCCGGCTGCTGGTCCTCGCCGTGCACGGAGAGCGCATCAGCTGGCTCTCCTGGGCGCTCGCCTCGCTGCCCTGGGCGCTCACCGGGACGGTGCTCTGGCTCGCGCTCGGGGCGGCCCGTTCGGTCACGGGGCGCTCGCTGGTCCGCAACTCCGCGGTGTCCGCGCTGCTGGCGGTGTTCCCGGGCCCGATGCTGCTCGGCTGGCCAGCGCTGCACGGACACCTGGTCTCGGCGCTCTTCCGCCGCGGCGGACGCAAGCCCGCGGCGCTGCTCACGGGCTGGAGCCGGGCGGTGCTGGGATGCGTGTCGGCGGCGGTGCTCCTCACGCTGCTCGACGGGCTCGGAATCCTCTCGCTCCCTCCGGCGGCGCTGGCGGCGGCGACGGCCCTCGCCGTGGCGGCGCGACAGGGTCACCTCTGCGCGCTGGCCATCAGCCTCCCCGTGCTGTTGCTCCGCCCCGGCCGCGCGGGTGCACCGTTGCCGAGCCAGCTCGTCTGTCCGCAGTGCGGGGGTGACGCGCCCACGCTGCAGCGCTTCCGCGACGGGCTCGCGGGCAGCGCGTGCGCCCGCTGCTCCGGGGCGCTGCTCGGCCCGGGGCAGGTCTCCACTCTGCTGTCGATGGCGCAGGTCGAGGACGCGATCTACCGACGGGAGATCCGCCTGGGCTCCACCGGGACGCGGCCGCTGCACTGCCCGCAGTGCGGCACGGCGATGCGCAACATGCAGCTGCGCACGGTGACGACGCGCGGCTGCCCGGCGTGCGGGAGCCTCTGGCTCGACAGGGTCGGGCTGGCCCGGCTCACCGGTGGACGAGCGATGCTGACCGCGTCTCCGACCCGGGCTCCGCCGTCGCCGGGGCGACTGTGGCCCCTCGTGGCAGCGCTGACCACCCTCGTGGTGGCGGGGCTGCCCTGGGTGGCGGTGCGCGCCGGATGGTGCCGCCCCGCAGTTGGTGCGTGCACCTCGGTCTCGGTCTCCGCGACAATGCGCTGATGCACCGTCTGGACGAGGGCGACGAGGATCGATGATCCGCGCCGCGCTTCCCCTCCTGGTCCTCCTCGTCGCGCCCGCACCCGAGCGCACCGAGCGGGTGCACGAGGCGATGAAGCAGGCCTATGCCCGGGGCGACCTCCAGGACCGCTTCCCGGCAGGCCTGGACATCCGTGCTCTCGAGTCGGCGGACGCGGCGCTGGACCCGATCGTCGCCCTGCTCCGCTGGCTCGGGCTGGGAGGGGTCGCCGCGCAGCTGGTGCGGCTCGTCGGCGTGGGCGCTGCGGTGGTCGCGGTCCTCCTCTTGGCCGCCTGGCTCGCGCGGAGGCTGGCGGAAGGGGCTGACGCCAGCCTGGCCGCGGACGGGACCTCCACACCCGCGCTCGACGCCAGCCCGCTTCTCGACGCCGAAGCCCTCGCGGAACAGGGCCGCTTCGGGGAGGCGATCCACCTGCTGCTCCTCAGGACGTTCGAGGTGCTGGCGCGACGGATGGGCTCCCGGCTCGCGCCGGGGATGACCGCCCGCGAGGCGCTGGCCCGGCTCGTCCTCCCCGCGCCGGCACGCCCGGCGCTGGCCGATCTCGTCGACGCGGTGGAGACGACCACCTTCGCCGGACGGGCGGCCTCCGAGAGGGACTACCGGCGCTGCGCCGAGCGCTTCGGGGTCCTGAAGTCCGCGCTCGCCGGGGCCAGCGGATGAACGGCCCCGCGCTGTTCTCGCGCCGCTGGCTGCTGGTGCTGGGAGCGGTGGGCTGCGTCTCGCTCGGCGTCGCCGCGGTGCTCGTGCTCGATGCGCCCGCGCCACCCGATGCGCCGCCGCCTCCGAGCGTCACCAGCCGCGCTGCCAACGGACACGCCGCGTTCCTCGGCTTCACCCGCGCGCTCGGCATCACGGTCCGGGTCGGCCCTTCCCGGCCCCACGACGAGGCGGTGCTCTGGGTGCTGGAGCCCGACCTCGACCTCGACCGGCCGGGAACGCTCGCGCAGCTCGCCGAGCGCACGCTCGCGGCCGAGACGGTGGTGGTGGTCCTCCCGAAGTGGACCGGCGACGGCGACCCGGCGAGGCCCGGCTGGCTCGCGACGGCGCGGCTGCTGCCAACGCGCGACATCGCGGCCGGGCTCACGGCGCTCCATCTCAAGGGAACCGTGGTGCGCCGCCCGGGGCAGCTCGAGGTCGAGTCCCACATCGGCGGCCGCAGCGCCTCGCTGGAGAACGCGCAGCTGTTGAAATCCGAGGACCTCACGCCGCTCGTCTCCGGCTCCGACGGCATGCTGGTGGGAGAGCGGGAGGAGGACGACCAGCGGCTGATCGTGGTCGCAGATCCGGATCTGCTCTCGAACGCCGGCCTCGCCCGGGGTGACAACGCCGAGGTGCTGGCCCGTCTTCTCTCGCACGTCGACGCCTCGACGGACGGGATGACCGTCGACGAGAGCCTCCAGGCGCGGCAGGCGCGGAGCATCCTCGCCGGGCTGCTGCACTTCCCGTCGGTGCTGGCGGTGCTCCAGCTGCTGGTAGTGCTGGGTCTCGCGGTCTGGGCGGCCATCCCCCGGTTCGGACGGCCGCTGGACGAGATCGACACCGCCCCGCACGGGTCCGCCGCGCTCATCGAGAGCACGGTGACGCTGCAGACCCTCGTCGGCTCGCCGCTGGTCGCAGTGCGCGCGCTGCTCGAATCGGCGCGACGCGAGCTGCTCGATCGGATGCACGCCCCGCAGGGCCTGGACGAGCGCGGGGCCGACGCGCTCCTCGACACGCGCCGGCGGGGGCGGGAGCTCCCGACCGCCGGTAGCCTCCGCGCCGAGGTCCAGGCCGCGACGACTTCCCGGGCAGCGCTCGCCGCGGCCCGCAGGATCCAGCGCTGGAGAGAAAGGATGCTCGATGGAGCTCGCTGAGACCCGTGCCCTGTGCGAGGGGCTGCGCGCCCAGGTGCACAAGGCGGTGGTCGGTCAGGACGAGGTGCTGGACCTGCTCCTGGTGGCGCTGCTCTCCGAGGGGCACGTGCTCCTCGAGGGCCCGCCGGGCACCGCGAAGACGTTGCTCGCCCGTGCCTTCGCTGCCTGCCTGGCGCTGCGCTTCTCTCGCGTCCAGTTCACGCCGGACCTCATGCCCGGCGACGTCATCGGGACGAATCAGTTCGACTTCCGCACCAGCCAGTTCGTCCTCACCCGGGGGCCGGTCTTCACCGACGTGCTGCTGGCGGACGAGATCAACCGCACGCCGCCCAAGACCCAGGCAGCGCTGCTCCAGGCGATGCAGGAGCGGGTGGTCACCATCGACGGGAAGAGCCACCCGCTCGGCCGGGCCTTCCTGGTCATCGCCACCCAGAACCCCATCGAGCAGGAGGGCACCTATCCGCTCCCCGAGGCCCAGCTGGACCGTTTCCTCTTCAAGGTGCAGGTGGGCTACCCGAGCCGCCAGGACGAGCAGTCGATGCTCCGGCTCCACGGTCAGCGCACCACCTCACCGTCGCTGGAGGAGCTGGGACTGGTCCCGGTGGCGACCGCAGAGGCGCTCGACCGGGCGCGGGCGGCGGTGGCCGGCATCCGCCTCTCGGATCCGATCGCGGACTACGTGGTGGACCTCATCCGCGAGACGCGCGCCCGTCCCCAGTTCCTCGCCGGAGGGTCTCCCCGCGCGATCCTGATGCTCGCCGCGGCGTCGCGCGCCTGGGCGGTGCTGCAGGGGCGGGACTACGTCATCCCCGACGACGTGAAGCGCCTGGCCATCCCCGCGCTGCAGCACCGGCTGGTCCTGGCGCCGAGCGCGGAGATCGAGGGCATCACCGCTGCCGAGGCGCTCCGGCAGGTGCTGGACCAGGTGCCGGCACCGCGATGATCCGCCCCACGCGACGCGCGCTGGTGGTGGCCGGACTGGGCGTACCGCTCTCGCTCCTGCCAGCCCTGCTCTCGTCCCGGCTGTGGCCGGTGTGGGCGATCGCGCTGCTCCTCTTTCTCCTCGCGCTGGGTCTCGACGCGGTGCTCGCGCCGCGGCGACCGCGGGTCGCGGCCGATGCTCCCCCTCTTCTCCACGTCGGCCGGACGGCCACCCTCTCGGTGGACGTGCTCCTTTCCGGCGCACGCGCCGCCGAGCTGGTGGTGGACCTGGACCCGTCGCTGGAGCCGGTGCCCGCGACACGACTTCGGTTCGAGAGCGGCCGCGCGGCGGTGCAGCTCCCCCTCCGCGCGCTGCGGCGGGGGCCCACCGAGCCGCCGGTGGCCTGGGTGCGCTGGACCGGGCCGCTGGGACTGCTGTTCCGCGAGGAGCGGCGCGTGCTCGAGCTCGCCTCGGTGGTGACACCGGACACGACCGAGGTGCGCGAGGTCGCGCTGCGGTTCGCCGGTTCGCCCCTGATGCAGCTCGGGGTGAAGCTGGAGCGCCGCCGCGGCGAGGGCTCGGAGTTCGAGTCGCTCCGCGAGTTCGTCACGGGGATGGATATCCGCGCGCTGGACTGGAAGGCGTCGGCGCGACACCGGAAGCTGATGGCCCGCGAGCACCGGGCGGAGCGCAACCACCAGCTGGTCGTCGCGGTCGACTCGGGCCACGCGATGTCGGTCCCCCTCCAGGGGGTCACCCGGCTGGACCACGCCGTGCGCGCGGCGCTGGTCCTGGTGTGGGTCGCGCTCCGTTCGGGTGACCGGGTGGGCGTGTTCGGCTTCGACGCGCGGGTGCGCTGCTGGGCGGATCCTCTGGGCGGAGGTCGCGCCTTCCCGCGAGCGCAGCAGGCGCTGGCCTCCCTGCCCTACAGCGCCGAGGAGACCAACTACACGCTGGGGATGGCGGAGCTGTCGGCCCGGGTGCGCCGTCGCTCGCTGGTGGTGCTCTTCACCGACGTCACCGACAGCACCAGCGCCGAGCTGATGCTCGAGAACCTGGACCGGATGCGTGCGAGGCACCTGGTCCTCTTCGTCACACTTCGTGACCCGGGGCTGGATGCGATGGCCGGCGCGGTCCCGGGAGCGGTGTCGGACCTGCACCGGGCAGTCATCGCCGGAGAGCTCCGCAGCGACCGGGAGCTGGTGCTCCGGCGCTTGCGGCGGATGGGCATCCAGGTGCTCGACGTCCGGCCCCAGGACGCCTCCCCCCAGCTGGTCTCGCGGTACCTCGACGTGAAGCGGAGGGAGATGGTGTGAGCGGAGAGCTCCGCATGCCGTCGGTACGGTTCCGTCAGGAGCGCGAGGCGAGCTGGCGCACCCTGGAGGCGCTGGTGGACCGGGTCCAGCGCTCGGGGCTCCGGTCTCTGTCGGCGGACGAGCTGGCGCGACTCCCGGTGCTCTACCGTGCCGCGCTCTCCTCGCTGAGCGTGGCCCGGGCCATCGCCCTGGACGCGGCGCTGCTCGCCTACCTGAACGCGCTGGCTGCACGGGCGCACGTGGTGCTCTACGGAGGGCGGGAGCCCTTCGCGCCTGCCTTCCGCCGCTTCTGGGTCCGGACCTTCCCCCGCACCGCGCGGTCCCTTCGCTGGCACTTCCTGGTGGCGATCCTCCTGACCGGGCTGGGCGCGACGGTGGCCTGGCGAGAGCTGGCCCGGGACCCGGCACGCTGGTCGGACTTCATCCCCCCCGCCTACGCCCAGGGCCGCGGTCCCGATGCGAGCGACGCCGATCTGAGGTCGGTGCTGGAACAGAAGGACACGCCCCGGTCCTCGCTCATCAAGTTCAGCAGCTTCCTCTTCACCCACAACGCGACCATCGGGCTCGCCTCGCTGGGGCTGGGTTTCGCCGCAGGGGTCCCCACCGCCTTCCTGCTCCTGACCAACGGATTGATCGTCGGCGCGTTCGGCTGGCTCTACGGCGCGCGAGGCCTCGGCCCGGAGTTCTGGGCCTGGACGCTTCCGCACGGCGTGACCGAGATCTGGGCGTTGCTGCTCTGCGCCGCCGCGGGGCTGCGGATGGGACAGGCGCTGGTGTTCCCGAGGAGGCTCTCGCGGCTGGCCAGTCTGCGGAGAGCGGGAGAGACCGCAGGAGTGGTGGCGCTCGGATCGGTGGCGATGTTCCTGCTCGCCGGCCTCATCGAGGGGGTGTTCCGGCAGACGGTGGGAGACCCGGGCATCCGCTGGACCGTGGCCGGGAGCACCTTCGTGCTCTGGTCGGTGTACTTCGGCCTCGCGGGGCGGTCGCCGTGAGCTCCCTCCGCGGGCTCGAGACGCCCGAGGGCGTGCCGATCCAGCTGGAGCTGGCGAGCGTGGGCGACCGGCTGGTCGCGGTGATGATCGACCTGATGCTGATGAACGTGCTGGGGCTGGTCCTCTTCATCATCGTCATGCTGACCGGCGCTCGCGGGCGGCTCGAGCTGGCCGCCGCGGTGATCCTGGTGGCGTTCTTCGTCGTCCGCTGCTTCTACTTCCCGATCCTCGAGCTGCGCTGGCGGGGGCAGACGCCCGGAAAGCGGGCGACGAAGATCCGCGTCATCTCGCGCACGGGCGGACCGCTGACCGCGCAGGCGGTGGTGGCGCGGAACCTCCTGAGGGAGCTGGAGCTGTTCCAGCCGCTCGCGATCCTGCTGGCGCCCGCGGCGATCTCCGGAGGCTTTCCGGCCTGGGTGGGGCTCATCGCCGGGCTGTGGGTGCTGGTCTTCGCGGTGCTCCCGCTGGTGAACCGCGACCATCTCCGGGCGGGGGATCTGGTGGGAGGGACGCTCGTCGTCCGGGCGCCGCCGATGCTGCTGCTCGACGACCTCGGGGCGACGCGCGGGCAGCCGGGGCTGCAGTTCCGGGTGGAGCAGCTGGACATCTACGGGGCGTACGAGCTGCAGACGCTGGAGGCGGTGCTGCGGCTGGGCAACACGCTCGAGAACTCCCCGGCGCTCGCGGCGGTGGCGGAGCAGATCCAGAAGCGGATCGACTGGACGCCGGGAACGGAGCGGGTGAGCCCGTTCGAGTTCCTCGGCGCGTTCTACGCTGCGCAGCGAGCGCGGCTGGAGCAACGGCTGCTGCTCGGCGAGCGGCGGGAGCGGAAGCGCGCGGCCGCTAGCGGAACACCGACGTGAGCTGCTCGATGTCGACGCCTTCCTTCTCCGAGCGCAGCTGGTAGTAGATGACGGTGTAGACGACCGCCGTCACGGAGAGCGCCAGGGCGCTGGGGATGATCTGCCCCATGAGCGTGGCCAGGACACCGCCTCTCCGTCCGAAGATCACTCCGAAGATGCCTCCGAGGAGCGCGCTGCCCACGAGGAAGAGCACCATCAGGCCGAAGATGCTCCAGCGGTGTCCCGCGGTGAGCTCGGCGCTGCGAGCTCTCGGATTGGCCGCCCCCTCGGCGATCACCACCGGGGCGAGAAGGCTCCAGCGGACCGCGAGGATGATGGCGGGAATGACGAGCGCCAGCGCCGCGCCGAAGAGGAGGATGCCGGTGACGAACGCCGCGACGAACAAAGGACCGGCCTTGGACCAGCCGCGGGCGAGCGACTCGGCGGCGGAGGGGTTCCGACCTCGGAGCTGCTCGAGCACGGTGTACGTGACCAGCCCCTGGACGATGTAGCCGAGGATGCTGCTGATCACGATGCCGAGGAACCACAGACCCCAGGCCGAGAGCGACGTGGGCGTCACCGGTGCGAGGACGAACATCGGGACGTAGGCTGCGAACGAGACGGCGACGAAGAACACGATGTTCTTCGACCAGATCGAGAGGCTGCGAGAGATCGCCGAGCCGACCGAGAACGTCTCGCGGGCGGGGACGGCGGGGGCGGGCACGAGCTCGGCGGGGCGCATGGACCGAACGATGACCCGGGTCTCGGGGAGCAAGCAAGCAGGCGTTGGGGAGGCCACATCTCCTTGAAATGACGCCGGTTCGAGAGCCGCTCGCCGGGCATCGAGGCTTGCGCCGGACCTGAATTGCCGGTACGAGAGCGGTCCGGTTCGTCGTCCTGCGCGATTAGCTCAGATGGATAGAGCGTTGGCCTCCGGAGCCAAAGGCCACAGGTTCGAATCCTGTATCGCGCGCACTCAAACCCGCCGGAGTCGCTGAGGAAATCTCGGCGGGCTCCGGCGGCTTTTTTTTCGTCCACGAGCCCCCGCAGCACCAGCGCAGCACTGTCCGCAGCCTTTGCCGCCTCCGCCGCGGGCAACAAGTTCTCCTGATGCTCGGGGCGGCCTTCCTCACCGACAAGGCCAGGGGAGTGGCGACGATCGACGTCCTGGTCACGACCCGGGTGAGCAAGCCCAACGATGTCTTCGACAAGTATGGGCGCTTCGTCGGGGACTTGCTCCTTTCCGACGTCACGAACCTGAACCACTGGATGCTCGCCGCCGGCTGGGCCTTTCCGCACTCTACAACTCGCTCCAGGACGACGAGCTACAGGCCTTCCTTGCGGCCGCGAAGAAGGGCAAGAGCAAGCTGCTCAACGACTACTCTCGAGACCTCTCATTCTGGGACCCGAAGCTCCAGACACCGCACAAAGAGCCGCCCGGCTTCTGCTACGACGAAGCCCAGGACAAGGGCCCGGTGCAGTTCCCGAAGCTGTTCCGCAGGATCGTCACCTGGAAGTCCGATGCCAAGACAATCTCGTGGAGTTCATCGACGCGGATCAGCACTTCAACGCGACACCGGACGGGCTCGTCTACAAGGAAGCGCCCTCAACGCTCTTCGGGCCGGACGGGAAGAAGGTCACGAGCTGGTAGGTCAGGCTTTGGCAGCCTTGCACAGGCTCGCAAGGGCCGGGAACGCTCCTCACCCTCATTCAACACCGTCCGATAGAGATCACGGACCGCTGCGGGTCCCCGTGAAGACATACGAATAGGGCCACGCGTCGTGGGGACCGCATCCCGCCACGCCCCCAGGGTCGGAGTACACGCCTCCGCTGACCTGGAGCGTCAGTTGCTCGCCAGTCACCGAACCGTACGCGATGAAGAATTGCGCCAACCCGTCGCACGCCTTGGCATGTCGCCGGCACACGAGAGGAGCCAGCTCTGCGAGAACGAAGGTTGTATTGCTCTGAATGGCTGTCGTGAAATGCAGAGCGCCGAATTGCCCACAGGCGGCTCCAAAATTGGCCGCCACCCAAAGGTAGTCGCAGCCCGAGTACACGACCTCGATTTGCGCGGGTGCGTCCGCGTTCCACACGCCCGCATCGACCGGATTGACCAGCCTCTCCTCTGCTCTGCCGACGTACGTCCCCGCGAGTCCCAACGCGGCCGTGGAAAGATCGATGCATCCGTCACGGGCGATCTTCACCCCCGACGAGCCCGCCCTGGCCGACTCACCGCACCCAAGGACGACCAACCCCGCAAGAAGTGCGAGCCATCTCATGTCGAATCCCCCGCCGTCAGCATACCGCTGGACCGAAGACCGGAAGAAGGTCACGGTCTGGTAGGCCGTCACGACGGCATGGAGAGTCTTCCGGGGCGTAGCCGGCCCCTTGAAGCGGATTTCTCCCCGATGGGGCGAACGGCCACCCCGCGTCTTTCGCGGCCCGGAGACATACGGGCAACGAAGTCCAGGGCCATGCCACCCGCGAGGACACCGGGGCCCAGCTCCCAGCCCCTGGCGACGAGGCAGACGAAGGCCGCCAGGTCCGCGGCTCGGATCCGAATTCCGTTTCTGGTCAGCCGAACGTGGGGAATCTCGCCGCGCTCGATCAGGCCGAAGACCGTGGCTCGACTAACACCGAGCGCCTCCGCCACGCACTTCACCCGAGCAGACCGCGTCCGCTGCATCGATTCGAATGACCCGCCTAGGAGGTCGGCAGGCCGTCCAGAGCCGCCCCTTCCACTCGGGCCCTTTCGCCTGCGCATCCTCGCCAGGCTAGACGGCCAGCGGCCCACGTCGAAGCCCCGGCGTCCGAAAGGCCGTAAGGAGGACCTCGTACCATCCGGGGACATCGCAACATTTCCGGGATTCCCCCTTGGTCCGGGTCATCAGGTCCAACTCCGTCACACCGTCCCCGGTGCGTGGTCCGAGTCCAGGGCTCGGCTGGAGGCAACTTCGGCATCGTTACAACTCGCTACACCTGTCATCAAAGCTGCGACAAGGTGAAGCCATGCCGCCGCGCATTGCTTTCTCGAAATAGAGAAGGGCATGTCCACGTGGCCGTGGCCTCCATCCGCTTCTGGAACGAGCAGACTTCCCTACGTTGCTCGTTGTCGGCACGGACCCGAGTCTTCTGCGTCATGGAAGCCCAGGTGCTCGTCGTGGAGGACGACCCCGACATCCGCGAGGCTGTCGTCGGCCTCCTCCAGGCCGAAACGCCATGGCTGCGCGTCGCTTCCGCCAGCGACGGGATGGAGGCGCTGGAGTTGCTCGAGGAGGGCGCCGAACCACGCCTCGCCCTGCTCGACGTCATGATGCCGGTCATGAACGGCATCGAGTTTCTCGATGCGCTCCGTGAGCGGCACCTGGCGCCCGAAATGGCCGTGGTGCTTGTCTCAGCACACGTGCGCATCGCCAAGCACGTGCACTATCCGGGAGTCACCGGACTGCTGCCCAAGCCGTTCGGGCCGGAGGATCTGCTCGCCATCGTCCGCCACCACTGCCCAGCGCCGGCCGACGACGCGACAAAGCACTGACGGCATCCCACACTCGCGAAGTGCTCTCGACGGCCTTCCCGCCGAGGCGCTGTACCGCCGCGCCCTGGACGGCAGGCGCCGGGTGCTGGGCCCGGAGGCCGTCCCGACCCTCAACGTGATGAACGACCTGGCCCGCGGCTGCTGGTGATGCTGTGGCTGGTGCTTGGCAGCAAGTCGTGGCCAGGGCGTCGGCCTCGGGCTCGACATCGGTCCCGAGGCCGACTCGACCAGGTTGGCTCACCTGCTCAGGCAGCAGGGGCCCTGAGCTCTCCCTTGTCGACGAGCACCTTCCCGTCGACCGTCACGGTCGCTGCCGGGACGAATCCGATGAAGTTCCACGAGCTCACGTCGGGACCACCGGCCCAGCTGGTGTCGCCGGTCATGATGCTCACCGTCCCCCAGACCGGAGTGGCGTTGACCTTGCTGCCGGCTGGTGAGCGCAGGTTGGGATTGGTGCCAATGTTCACCACCCCCACGGCATCCTTCGCGCCGCCCGAGCCTTCGTAGTCGCGCTTGAATTCCTCCAGGGGTCCACTCTTGGCCTGCATCTCGACGATCTTCCCGCCCTTGACCGTCAGCGTCAGTCCGTCGATCGGCTTCTCGTGGTACCAGAAGCGGTCCACGACCACCTTTCCCTCGGCGCTGCCGGGGACCGCCACCAGGTAGACATCACCTGCGGGCAACCAGGCGACGAGGGTCTGGCCCTTCTTGGCCATCTCCGATGTCACCAGCCCGTCGCTGAAGAGCACCGGCCGACTTTCGATGGACATCGACACCGATGTGCCGTTGACCGCGGAGACCGTGAGGCGCTTGCCGGCGAGCCCGCGAACGATGGGAGCCGCGGCCTCCTTCAGCTTGGCTGGCTCGACGTTGATCCCGTTCCAGTAGAGGGAAGACAGCTGCGCTGGCGTGATACCAAACCGCTTCGCTCGCCAGTCGGCAGGCTCCATCCCGTTACCGAGGTTGATCGCCTTGATCCCGTGCTTGGTGTAGGCCTCGTTCGCCTCCTGGAAGGCCTTGCCACGCGCCGCGAGGCGAGCGGGATCGACATCGCTGCATAGCCCCGGATTGCTGCCGGACGAGACCGAGATGTCTGCGGTCATCGCGGCAATGAGCTTCAGCGTGGCGGCTGCGTTCCCCGCGTCGCGCTCGGCGGGAACCTCATGACAGGTGCGGCGAACCAGCTCATCGCTGCTGAGGGCGAAGAAGCTCGCCCCGCCGGCCTTCGTCACCTCGAGGGCGATCGCCCCGAGCAACGGGAGGTCCTTCGTACTTCCCGAGATCCGCACCAGATCTCCCTGGGCGATGCCAGCACTCTGGACGAGTCGCTTGGCGACCGCCTCCGGAGCTGGCGGGCTCGCCAGCGCGACTGCGCCCCATAGGCACAGCGCGAACGTCAGACGGTTTCGATTCATGGATTCACTTTCCTGGGTTTGATTGCACGACCACAAGGCGACTCTTTTCTGGAGATAGTCAAGCGACCGATGAAAACGACGGGGCACACCAACCCACGCATCGCGCAGATCTGCCTGTCCGGACGAAGTCGGAGCACCAAGCTGCCGCCGTTGCACGGAAACGCGGCAGATGGGTTTCCCGGAGCGAGGAACGCAAAAGAGTTCACGCCTTTGCTGGCGCCTCCGTTCGCGGCGGTTACCCTACGGACGCGCTTGGACGTTCCCGCTCATCGCTCGAGTCATCTGCACTAGGTCAGACGCCTTCGATTCGTAAATGCTTAGTCACCCGAATCCGAGGTCTTCCATGTTTGCTCGCAACGTGCATCTTCAGCTGAAGCCCAACACCGCTACCCAGTTCACCCAGACGCTGGAGAAGGAAGTTCTCCCGCTTCTGCGCAAGCAGCCAGGGTTTCAGGAGGAGATCGCTTTCATCGGCTCAACCGGGAACGAGGCCTACGCGATCAGCTTCTGGGAGTCGAAGGACAAGGCCGAGCAGTACGGCCGTGCAGCGTACCCGGAAGTGCTGAAGGCCCTGGGCAACGTCGTCAAAGGGACTCCGGAAGTTCTGAGCTACGAGGTGTGCAGCTCGACCATTCCCAAGATCACGACCCGCGGCTGAGCCGGTTGTCCGAGCAGTGTTCCAGGGCGGCGCAAGCCGCCCTTTCTTTTGCCCGCACCGTCGCGACGTGCCCGTCCCATCGCCCGCCACGCTCCGAGCATCCAGCCTCGTCCTGCCGCAGGCCTGCTCGCGGTGAGCTCGACGGCCCGCGCCGTGGCGTCGAGCATCGGCTCGGGTCGAGCTCACGACGTCGTCGCTACGTCTGTCGTCGCAACGGCCGCTCCGAGGCAAGCAGGTCCACGCGCCGCAGGATGGCCCGGAGCCCCGACCCCGTCACCCGTCCCTCGGCGAACCCCTCGACGGCGTTCCACAGCGCCTCACGGTAGCTGGCGCCGAACTCGTTTGCTCCCAGCTCGCGCAGCATCAGCAGCTTTGCGGCCGCGCGCCACGCCTTCGCTCTAGACCGCGGCTTCTGCTGACATGGACGGGTCGGGAGGCACCTGAGGAATCCACGGAGTTCCTCCTCGAGCTCGTTCAACCACTGGTCCCGGGGCGAGGGGCGGAACAAGGGCACCACGCTCGTCGTCGACATGGGCATCCTCCTCGGCGGGGCACCAGTGAAAGCCTGCCAGGAGACCGTGACGCTGCCATGGATGACCGCATCCGTCGCAACTGGTCGCCATCGCTCCTCCGATGTGGTGCAAACGTGGTACAGACTGCACCACATACAGGGACCCGACAAGGGTCACCCGTGTGGTACACTGCGCACATGCAAAAGCGGAGCACCAAAGTGCCGCCGTTGCCGAGGAAATCGACCATTCCGAGGAAGGGGACGAGCCTGCGTCTGCCCGTGGATCTCCTGGCGCGTCTCGATGCTTACGCCGCGCGCCACGGGGGAAGGAGAACGGACGCCATCGTGCATCTGCTCCGTTGGGCGCTCGAGCAGGCCGGTGGTTAGCCGCATCTCCTCCGCCGAGGACGGTTCCTCGAATCGTAGCTTCGAATCCTAGTTCCCCGGATCGTCGTCATCGTCATCTGGCTCGCGCTCGCCCCTTCTCCAGGGCAGAGCGTTGACCCTGCCCGAGACGCAGCGTCCCTGGGCGAAGCCATTGAAGCTCGCCGCGCGGTAGTGGATCCCGCCATAGAGACGAGAGATCCCGGTCTCGAGCATCGAGTCCGTGAGGCTGGCGAAGGTCCGCGGATCGAACCCGTCCACGTCGTGGGTGTGGTCGGTGTATCCGACGTCTCCGAACAGGACCTGCAGCGTGCGCCTCCTCCCGCCTTGAAGCGCTTGGACGACGAACGCGCGGACCGCCTCCGCGACTCAGGAGGTAGTCCAAGTCCTCGCGACGAACTCGGATGCCGTTGCTCACCCGGATAGCAGGCAGCTCGCCCACTCCACGATCCGGTAGACGGTGGCACGACAGACCTGGAGCTCCTCCGCCACCTCCGGCACCGTGAGCAACCGCCCTCCCCCGCCCCGCAGGACTGCGAGTCTCGCGCTGTATCCCACGGTGGTCCCACGCGGAACGGTCCCGGAGCGTCCAGCCACTCGGCGACTACTTGCGCGATCGCGAAGCCCGCCGACTTGCGGACACACCCCTTCGGCTCCTCGATACGGGCTTGGTTGTGCTTCCTGCTTCAAACAACTGCCGAATACCGTGTTCCAACAGTTCGACGGCCCTCTCCAGGGCGCCCAGTTGTCCAATCCGCGCTATCGCCACGGACAGGCGCAAGTCAAATGATGGGGGGCGCAACACTTGAACCGCGTCGAGAGCATTGCTCCGCGCAATGAACCGCGCTGGTAGCAACCCGACTCCATATCCCGACTGAATGAGGGCTAGCTGCAACTGTATGTTGTAGTGGATTTCAGCGGCAACCATGGGGGTGAAGCCGGCACGTTCCATCTGATCGATGAGGCTTGCCCGAAGCAAGCACCCAGACGGGTTGAGCACCCAGGGTGCCCTGCTCAAACTCTCCCAATCACCGTCAATGTTGCCTGCGCTGCTTTGAACGATCTCCATGCGGTCGCTGGCGACGATATTCGTCAGAAGCGGTGAAGGCGCGGTTTTGCCTTCGGGCAAAAACACGACAGCAACGTCGAGCTCACCGGCGAGCAGCCGGTCGAATAATTCACCGGTGAGCGCGCTCAACAGTCGCAGCCGGACCTTGGGGTATTTTTCAGTCAGCGCGCGAATGGGTTTGATGAGCGTTCCCTCGGACAACGCATGCGCGAGCCCGATGCGCAAGAGGCCGTGAGGTTCGGCGTCGCGCGCCGCAACAGACTTTATCGCTTCCGTCCGCTGCAACAGATCTCGCGCCTGTTCGAGCACCCTGGAGCCCAGCGAGTTCAGGCGCGGGGGCTTTACCGAGCGGTCGAGCAACTCGGCACCCAATGCAGCCTCTAGCCTTTGCAGCTGCCGGGTAACAGCGGATGGCGTCCGGTATAGACGACCGGCTGCACCGGCGATGGACCCGGCCTGGGCAAACTCTACGAGGGCGCGCAGATCATCGAGCACGGGAGCCTCCTGGACTACTCCTGAAACCTCCCCAGTGACTAGCAGCATCGTGCGTCACCAGCAACATCATTGTGATCATAATGCACTGGTGGAATTGTTGGCTCTCCGTTAGAGCAGGGCGCGCTGATGCATTCGCGAAGATCAACACGAGCATCTGGGGCAGTCGATCGCCTACGCGCGCAGCAACGGCGAGGTTCCGCCCTGGTCTAAGTCGGACCGAAAAGAGCGTCTTCATGGGCACTTTACTTCAGGATGTTCGCTATGGCTTGCGCATGCTGGTCAAGAAGCCCACGTTCACGATCGTGGCTGTCCTGACGCTGGCTCTGGGCGTGGGAGCCAACACGGCCATTTTCAGCATCGTGAACGCCGTGCTGCTCCGTTCTCTTCCGTTCCCCGACCCCGACCGTCTTGTAAGGATCTACTTTAACAACCCAGGGGTAGGATTACGGGCCGTTCCGTTCTCCGTACCGGAATTCGAAGACCTTGGAAGACAGACCGACGTGTTCGAAGATGTGAGTGTCATCGTCTCTGGCCCCACGAACTTGACCGGAACCAAACAGCCAGAACATTTGGAAATGGTCGAGGTTTCTCCCAACTACTTTTCCATGCTGGGGGCCACTCCCGAACTAGGACGCTTATTTGGCCACCAGGACTTCGCGCTCGGTTTCGCGCCTGTGGTCGTGATCAGCGATGCCTTGTGGCGCCGCTCTTATGGGGCTGACCCTGGCGTCCTCGGCCGCAGCCTGCGCCTCGATAACGATCTATACACCATCGTAGGCGTACTCTCTCCCGGATTTCGCCACCCCGGACCGAACATTCCAGCTGTGGAAGTGTGGATTACCTGCGGATTCAGTGCCGATCCGTTCCCGGCTCCAGCGCGTGGCCTGCGGATACTCCCAGCGGCAATCGGTCGTCTCAAGCCAGGCCTCACCCTGGCGCAAGCTCAGGCGCACCTCGATGCCATGACTGCTACTTTGCGTCGCGACTTTTCGACTGATTACCCTGCGCAAGCCAGATGGACGATTGAGATTGTGCCGCTGCAGCACTCGTTGGTGGGTAAGGTTCGACCGATGCTGGTCGTACTAATGGGTGCCGTCATCTTAATTGTCTTCGTCGTGTCTCTCAACATTGGCAGCCTGCTTCTGGCGCGCGCCTCGGGTCGACAGCAGGAGATAGCCGTACGCGCGGCGATGGGCGCGAGCGGGGGCCGAATGATTCGGCAGATGCTCACCGAATCGCTGTTGCTGGCTTTCATCGGGGGAATCGCAGGGCTCGCGACAGCGGTGATCACGCTGAAAGCCGTCTTGCGATTTGTGCCAGCGAACCTTCCGCGGCTAGGCGAAGTAAACATTGATTGGCGGGTGGCGGGATTTGCTTTACTGATTTCGGTCACGACCGGGCTACTGTTTGGACTGGCTCCCGCACTTCATTCCTCGAAGGCAGGACTTGCTAGCACGATGCGCGAGGGCTCGAGCTACAGTGCGAAGGCCGGGCGCATGCGCGATGCGCTGATGGTGTCGCAGCTGGCTTTTGCCGTAGTGCTGATGGTCGGCGCGGGGCTGCTATTGGAAACGCTTCGCGATCTGTTGCGGCAGAATCCGGGCTTCAATCCGTCGCAAGTTGTGACGGCGAATATCTATTTGCCAAACCCGAACGACCCGAAACTCGATTCATATCAGACCTTCGCGCAGCAGATTCCGTTCAATCGCGAACTGCTGCGACGCGCGAACGCGATTCCCGGCGTCGAGTTGGCGGCGATCACGTCCAATTTGCCGGCCGCCGACACAATCAACAGCGATTCGTCGGCCTACGGGGCTACCAACCAGAATTCGCTGGCCATCGAAGACCGGCCTACGGAACTCTCGGGGGATTTGAACGTCGAAATCATTCGAATCAGTCCGGACTATTTTCGGGTGATGCAAACACCGCTGGTGGAAGGCCGCGTTTTCACCGAAGCCGACGAGAACGGCAAACTACCCGTGGTCATCATCGATGAGGCGACGGCAAGGCGCTACTGGTGGCCGGATCATGATCCGGTAGGCCGGCGGCTGCGTATCCGGTTGCGTTTCGGGCGGAACCCTCTGAATCAATGGAGCACCGTGGTGGGCGTGGTGAAAAATATCAAGCACGACGGGCTCGATGTCGATGGCGTGCCGCACCTCTATGTTCCGCTGAATCAATTTGTCGGGCGGACGTTGAGCTTGGCGCTGCGAACTTCGTTGCCGGCGGGTACGCTGGAGGCGCAAATTCGCCGCGCGATTCAGAGCCTGGATCCGGAGCTGCCGGTGTTCAAGGTCAGCTCCATGGATGAGGTACTGGATGCATCGCTGGCATCGCGCAGGTTCTCGGCGAACTTGGTGACGGGATTTGCGGCGGGGGCGCTCTTGCTGGCCTCGATCGGAATCTACGGCTTGCTGGCCTATATGGTGGGCCAAAGATCACACGAGATTGGTCTGCGGTTGGCGTTGGGTGCACAGCGAGCGGATGTCTTGCGACTTGTCCTGGGGAAAGGTGTAGTCCTGGCTGGCCTCGGAATTGGGGCCGGCGTGATATTTGCCGCTTCTACGGCCTCGATGATGGCAAGTTTGCTCTATGGCGTTCGCCCACATGATCCGGCCGTATTTCTAATGGTGCCTTTGGTTCTGCTCGTGGTTGCGATTGCCGCTAGCTACGTTCCGGCTTGGCGAGCGACCAAGGTGGATCCAATGGTGGCGCTGCGGGAATCGTGAGTCCCTTGCGGTGCTCACCCCCAGGCGGGCTATCACCTCGCGGACGGAGAGCAACCGTCCTGCCCCACCGCGGCTCGAAGCACTCGGCTGGGTCCCACGGGGGTCCCCTCGGAACCGTCCAGGAGGGTCCAGGGCGTCCATCCGCACTCAACGTCTCAGGAGCTTTCCACCACACGCTCCGCGGCTCGGCACCTTGACGGCGGACGACCACCCGCCACATCAAGCGCCCATGAACGCACTACGAGCTCACGAGCGAGGAGGGGCCGAGGGCCTCAGGTACGAGCAGGCGCCAGACCCGGTACCCGGCATCGGGGACGCGCTGGTGCAAGTTCACGCCGCCAGCTTCACGCCTACGGAAATGGACTGGCCGTCGACGTGGGTAGACCGTGCGGGGAAGGACCGTCGCCCGGTCATCCCCGGGCACGAGGTCTCGGGCGTCGTCACTGCGCTCGGCTACGGCACGACCGGCGTCGCCATCGGCGACGCCGTTTATGGGTTGACTGATTGGTACCGCGACGGAGCGGCCGCCGAGTACCTCGCGGTCGAAGCGCGGAACCTCGCGCCCAAACCCGCGACGCTCGATCACCGTGAGGCGGTGGCGATACCGATGGCGGGCCTGACGGCGGTCCAGGCGCTGTTCGATCATGGTCGGCTCGCGGCCGGGCAGACCGTGCTGATCCTCGGCGCCGGTGGCGGCGTCGGTACATTCGCGGTGCAGCTTGCGCACGCAGCAGGCGCGCGGGTCGTGGCGAGCGGACGGGCGTGGGCGCGCGAGCTGGTGCTCGGGCTCGGGGCGGACGCTTTCATCGACGCAGATCGCGACGACGTCGCACTGTCCGCGAGGGAAGTGAGCCTCGTGTTCGACCTCGTCGGCGGGCAGGCGTTCGCGCGCGCATGGTCATCGCTGAGGGACGACGCCACGGCGGTGTCGGTCGTCGAGACGCCTCCCGTCAGGAGGGATGGTCGCGGGGCGCGGGGGCTGTTCTTCGTCGTCGAGCCCAACCGGGCCCAGCTCAGCGAGCTCGGCCGGCGCCTCGCCGCCCGCGAGCTGCGCCCGGTCGTGGGTGCGGTCATGCCGCTGACCCAAGGGGGTGCCGCCTTCGCGGCCAAGCGGCGCGGCAGCTCGCCCGGGAAGATCGTGCTGCAGGTCGCGGCCGATCCGCAGTCATGACGCCTGCCGGTCGCCGGGGACCGGAGAGGCGGGATCTTTCGAATCCAGTGCGGTGCGCTGAGGCCGGCTGGACGGCGTGAGATGCGCCGGCCACGGCGGAGACCGCCTCATGATGCGCAGGTCCCTCGCTCTCGGCCCGCCGTGGGACGACTGACGGTCGGGTCCCGGTAGGGTCCCACGGGCGCCTGCGACGGCGCTCCACGGGGCCAGGCTCGCGACCAGCATGCCCTCGGAGCACAGCGTCGAGGAGGAAGTCCTTCTCGAGACGTCCGTAGCCCCTCGGAGAGCTCCGCATCTTCGTGGCGGAGCAATGTCTGAACAGCGGCGGCGCGCCCCCGCGGAGAGCAGCGCCGCGGTGCTGGGTCGCAGGTCGTGGAAGCGAATTCGCAGCACATTAGTCATCGCCTCTGCAACGCAAGTACGCGCAGCCGCATTGCGATCGTAGACGCCACGCACGTTCTGCTGCTGCTCCGACTCGGCTGAAGCACAGGTGCAGCGGCAATGCGGTTCCAGCGAGCCGCTGTCGCTTGCCGGGCGTTTCGCGATGTGTCCCCGATTCGCCGGCGCGACGGGGGCTCGACCACGGTCCGGTCGTCCTCCGTGGGCGGGAGATCGCGACGCTCGCGCGCGTCGAGCTGGCTTCGCGTCTCGTTTCGCGATCGCGGGAGGGAGCACCCCATGAAACGGTTGATCAGAACTCTTTTCGTCTTGTTCTACGCGTGGTGCGGCTTTACCGGGAGAGCGTTGGCCCAGTCGGCTGAACCAGAAGCGCACAGGTTCTTCGAACCCAAGGAGGGGAAGGACGTCACCTTCTACACGCCAGGGGGAGAGCTCACGTTCTACGGCTATCTGGATGTCTCGGTCGACGTGACGACCAAGGGCATCTCTGACTTCAAAGACTCAAACGGCAACGGTCCAACGGGGCATGTCGGCTGGATGCCCGCCCTGTCGACCAACCAGTCGTACCTCGGAGGGCGTGGGTTCGTGAAGCTTGGCGAGCCCCTCCGCTTCGTGTGGCAGCTCGAGACACAGATCGACATCACCGCGTCGAGCGGGATCGCCGAGACCAGCAGCAACCAGAGCAATGTGGTGAAAGGGGGCCTCACCTATCGCGACACCTTCGTCGGCTTTTCCACGCCCTGGGGCTCCCTCAAGTTCGGCAAGACGCATACACCGTACAGGAACTCGACATTCCGGATGAATCCGTTTTCGGGCATGATCGGCGACTACTCGGTGGTGATGGGCAATACTGGCGGTGACAATCGCGTCGAGTTCGGTACCAGGCTCGAGAATTCCATCTGGTACGAATCGCCAAAGATCTACGGGTTCAGCCTCGCCGTGCTCTATTCGCCCGGCCAGAACAGAGGGATCGAGAGCGACAACATCCCCGCGGGAAGTTCCGATTGCAGGGGTGGCAACATTCCCGGGAGCGGTGGCACCGGAGTTCCGGGCGGTGCTCCGATTTCCTGCAACGATGGCGGCTTCGGAGATGCCCTGAGCGCCAGCCTGTCCTATGAGTACGCATCGGGTGGTTGGAACTTCTACGTGACGGCTGCCTACGAGCGGCACTGGGCGGTCAATCGAAACAGCGACATCTACGGGATCTACGGATTTCCGCTTCCTGCCGCCATCAGTAACTACGACACTCTCGATGTTGCGGACGAAGACGCATTGAGGATTGGCGCGCAGGTGGTCCTGCCGACGCGCACCACGGTGGGCGGATTCTTCGAGGACTTTCACCGATACGTTGCGCAGGAACTGATGTTCCAGAACGAGCGGCAGCGTCTTGGTTTTTGGGTGACAGCCAGCCAGTGGTTGACCAAGGCGGACTCCCTGCATTTCGGCTGGGCTCACGCCTTCAAGACCCCCGGCGATCCGGGACAGCACAACACCGCGATCACTGACATCGGGAACGGAGGATTTGCTGGTGGATTGGACGCCGACAACGAGGCGAACATGCTCACGGCTGCGATCAAGCACAACTTCGGTCACGATATTTTGGTGTATTTTGCCTGGGCGTATACCATCAACAATCAATTTGCTCACTACGACCTAGGCGCTGGAGGTCGCGGGGTGACGACCGACTGCCATGATGGCGGTCTCCCCGCTTCGGGCGACACCACCTCGAGCCCCCACTGCTGGGCTGGCGGGAAGCTGATGGGGTTCTCCCTCGGCATGAGTGCACGATTCTAGAGATCGCACCCGGAGCGAGGGGCTCGGAGAGCGCGGCCGGCTTTCAGTCGCCGGGGATCGGCCGCCACTCTCCCTGCATCTGGAAACCGGCCCAGGCGAACGGTGAGGAGAATCGGCGCTCCTTCCGAAGCTCCAGCTGTGCCTGACGAAGCGCGGCGGCCGGCGCCAGCTTCTCCTCGAGGAGGGCGCGGTAGAAACGGTCCATCAGGGCGGCCGTGGCCTGGTCGGACACCTTCCACATGCTCGCGACCACCCGAGGCGCTCCTGCGTTCATGAATCCGCGGGTCAGACCGAGCAGCCCCTCGCCGCGGAGCTCCTTCCCCAGACCCGTCCGGCACGCCGAGAGCACGACCAGCTCGGCGTCGAGCCGCATCCGGTACACGTCCGCGAGGGAGAGAAAGCCGTCCTGCGGCTTCCCCGATTCGTCGTACATGGAGAGGACCACGCCCGACAGCTCGGGCCGCTTGGCATCCAGCAGCGCGTGGCTGGCCAGGTGCACCACCCGGGCATGGGCCACCTTCTCGCCCAGCGCCGTCGCCCGGCTCGCCTCGGAGCCCAGAGCCATGAAGACCCGCCCGGGCGGAGCGTGCGCTGCGATCGCCGCGGCCTCGCGTCGGGTCGCCGGCAGGGGCTCGAGATGGCGGAGCCCGCTGTCGTCGAGCGAACGGGCCAGGTCGCCCGAGAGCGAGGCGACCTCGACGGGAGGCCTGGCGGAGGTTCCGTCTCCTGGCGTCAAGGTGGGATCCGCGAGAACCGCAATCTCGATGGCTGGTGGCGGCCGCGCCTTCGTCGCTCCGCGGAGCACGGCGAGCACGGAGGCCGAAGGGACCGCGACGATCTCGTGTCGTTCGAGCAGGGCACGGGAGGTCCCCGGCTCTGGAAGCGCTCCGAACGGAATCTCCGCGAGCGCCCCGTCCGCGGCGACGATGATGCGCTTGCCGGAAAGGCCGGAGCCGACCGGCGCCAGGACCATCCTCGCGAGCGCCTCGGCCGCGGCCCGCCCATCATCCACGGCCGAGGGGTTGCTCCAGGCCCGGTACACCTTGGCGACGGCCGCCTCCACCACCGATCGTCGTGGGAGCTGGGCCGAGACCAGGCGGTCCGAGGACACTGCCCAGACGTAGCTTCGCTCGTCGCCGAGGAAATACTCGAGGAGGACGCTCGAGGGATCGAGAACCTGCGCTCGTATTTCCTCGAGTGTGAGCGGTGCGGGGCGGGTGAGGCTCGCGTAGCTCGGGCTCGCCGCGCGCATGCGGGCCTGGATCTCCTCGCCTTCGATCCTCAGGTTCTCCAGCGAGCGCTCCATCGCGTCGGCCTCGGCCGGGGTATGGGCGCGACGCAGGAGCTTTGCCTGTTCCTGCTGCTGGGTCTCGAGGCGCCGGTCGAAGGCGCGTTCTTCCTCGCGAAGTGACGGCGGAACCTGGTCGCGAACGTCCGCCCGGGCATCGGCGAGAAGCTCGAGGAGCGAGCGCGCTCGAGCCGTCTCGCTGGCACCGAGAGCTTGAGCGCTCGATCCGGCAGATGGCGATCTCGCATGGAGATCCATCAGGACATTCACCAGACCCTCGTACCGGCCGTGCTCGGTGGCCCAGTAGGACGCGCGCGCGGTGGCACCGACGACGGTGCTCCTCGACTGCTCGACCATCCTGATTCCCTCGAGAATGTGCTCGCGCGCCTCCTCGAGGCGCCCGAGCTGCCGCTCGGCCCGCCCGATGTTCATGAGGGCAATCGCGTCATGCGCCCGGTCGCCCATCTGGCGGTGCGCCTGATGGCTCCGCTCGAGCAGCACCAGCGCCTCGCCGGGGTGCCCCTCCTCCAGCAACACGCGGCCGAGATTCCCCTCGAAGGCCGTCACCGCTCGGCGATTGCCGGTCGCCTCGACCATCTGGATGGCCTGCTGGAAATTTCGCCTCGCCCGGGGGTACTGGCGGAGGGCCAGGTAGCAGAGTCCCAGGTCGTTCAGGGTCAGCGCCGCGAAGTGCTTGTTCCCCGCCCGCTGCAGGACCGGGAGCGCCTTCTCCAGATGCGGAAGTGCATCCTTGTGGCGCCAGGCAAGCGCGAGCGCGTTTCCCATCCCGAACTCGCAGAGCGCTTCGTCCATCGGACGGTCGAGAGCGTGAAATCGCCGCGCCGCCTCGTCGAAGTCGGCGAGGGCCCGGTCCAGCTGCCCCAGGAAACCCAGGTCCGTGGCGCGGTTCTCGAGCAGCTTGGCCTGGAGGAACCCGTCCCCGGACTCCCTGGCGAGCGCCAGAGCATCGGTGTAGCGCTCGACGGCCGTTCCGTGGTCGCCCTGAGCGCTCAGGGTCACGGCGAGGTCGTTGACGATTCCCAGCTCGGCGGTCGGATCGGGTCCAGCGCGCCGGCGCATCTCGAGCGCCTGCTGGAGCAGCTTGGTGCCACCGGCGAAGTCCCCCATCTCCGTCGTGACGCCGCCCAGCATCGCGACGCAGTCGGACTCTCCGGCCAGATCGCCGGTGCGGCGCCAGATCGGGAGCGCCTCCTCGAACGTCTTCTTGGCCTCGGTCAACTCTCCCTGCTTCTCCAGCAGCTCGCCGTGTCGGCTGAGAGTGATGGCGAGCTCGAGCGGGTCGTTCAGCCCCCGCCAGATCTCGATGCTTCGCCGATATTCCTCTCGGGCCTTCGCCGCCGATCCCGTCTGTGCGTCGGCGCCATGCTTCGCGGCCGCCGCGCGGAGCTGCTCGGCCTCCATTCTCCGGCGGTCGGCGTCTGTGGCCGGGGCCGGTGGGTCGACGGTGAGCCGATAGGTTCCGGGTCTGGAGGTGGCCGCGCGGAGCCGGATCTCGATTCGATGCGTTCCAGGGGCGCTCGAGAGGACGGTCAGCGTGAGCGGGTCACCTCGGCCGATGGCGTTGTCCACCGACCCGAGCGTGGATCCGTCCGGAGCCAGGACCCTGACCTCGGCGTCCAGGTGGGCCTGGTCGACCCTCAGATGCAGGCGCTGGCCGACCTGGAGAGGAATCTCGCGGGTCTGGACCTGACCAGGGGCAAGGCTCTCGCCCGCCGGCGACGGCGGCGCCGGTTCTCCGACGGTCGCCCAGAACGGGGCGGCCGAGAGCAACAGGACCCAGAGCATGCGCCTCCCGCCTCAATCCAGTGCCAGACCGCCGCGACTTATCGCACCGCTCCCAGTGCGTCCTGGATCCGTGATCTCGGGGCGGCTTGTGCCGTTCCCGGCTGGACGCTTCCGTCAGTCAGTTGCTCGAGGGGGAGTGGGGGTTGCCGGGGCTTCCTTGTCGGCAAACACTCGGTTGGTGACGCGGCCGCTCCCGGGGCAGAGTGTCCTGCTTTCGCGGTGAAATCCGTCTTGTGAGCGCTGTCCCTCGGGGTGCCGAGCCATGAACAGCAGTCCGTTCAACTGGGTCCAGCTCGCCGGCTATGCGGCCTCGTTGCTGGTGTTCTCGACCTTCTACATGAAGACGATGATCCCGCTGCGATCCGTCGCGATCGCCAGCAACGTGGCGTTCCTGACCTACGGCTACTTCGCGAGCCTGTATCCGGTCTTCCTGCTCCACCTGGTGCTGCTCCCGCTGAACGTCCTCCGGCTCCGGCAGATGTACGGGCTCAAGGAGCGGCTGCGTCGATCGCTCGAGCGCCGGGAGCTCTCCCTCGAGTGGATGCTCCCGTTCGTCAAGCGGGAATCGTTCAAGGCGAAGGAACGGCTCTTCGGCAAGGGCGACGCAGCCGACAAGCTCTACTACCTCGAGGAGGGAACGGTGTTCTTGCCGGAGGTGGATCGAACCGTCCAGGCCGGAGAGATCATCGGCGAGATGGGGGTGTTCTCGCCCTTCAAGGAACGAACCGCCTCGGCCGTCTGCACGGCGGACTCGACGTTCCTCGTCCTCGACGAGCGCACGGCGCTCGAGCTGTACTACCAGAATCCCGACTTCGGGATCTTCATGGTGCGCACGATCATCCGGCGCTTCCTGGACCAGCAGGCCCAGATGAGCGCCCGAGCGAGCTGACCCTCTCTTCGAGCGCGGCCAGCGAGCCGGCACCCTCCTCCGTCCTCCGCTGGCGGCAATTCTCCTTCGTGCTGCTCGCCGGTGCCGGCATGCTGGTCGCGGCGCTCATCGCCCTGCAGGCCACGAACACGAGCTACGACATGCGGCAGGTCATGGCGGTCGACGTTCCACCGCTCTCCGTTGGTCTCCTCGAAGCGAAGGACGTCGGCTTCTACCAGGAGGTGACGCGGCGCATCGGGGAGCAACCGGGAGTCGAGGGTGTTGCGCTCGGTAGCTTCGTGCCCTGGCGCGACGCGGGTACCTGGCCCCGCTTCCAGTTCACGGTCGAGGGCTACACACCGGTTGACGGAGAGGAGAGCCCGCACGCGGGGCTGCGCTTCGTCGGACCTGGCTTCTTCTCGGTACTGGGGATCCCGGTGGTTGCCGGCCGGGAGTTCACGACCGACGACCGAATGGACGGCGAGCCCGTTGTCGTCGTCAGCCAGAGCATTGCCCAGCGACTCTTCCTCGACGGCGACGCTCTCAATCGAAGGCTCTCCTGGACCGGCCCACCCTTCTGCAAGCCGCGGCCCTGCCGGATCGTCGGCATCGTGGCGGACGTGGACGACGAGAACGTCGTGCGGTCGCCGGCGATGACGATCTATCAGCCCGTTCTCCAGAATGGCCTGGTGAGCCGCCTCTTCGTGCGCACCTCGGGTGATCCCTACGCGCTCGTGCCAACCGTCACACGGATCATCCGTGGTCTGTCCCCGACTCAGGCCGTCGAGCGCGCCGCGACGCTCGAGGACGTACGGGCGAAGGTGCTGGCACCCGAGCGGCTCAACGCATTCGTCATCTGCGGGTTCGCCGGCATCGCGCTTCTGATCGCGGTCGTGGGCGTTTCGGGCGTCCTCGCATTCTCGGTCAGTGCCCGGACACGCGAGTTCGGCGTCCGCCTTGCCCTCGGCGCGGCCCCGAGCCGCCTCCTCGGGGGCGTGCTCTCGGAAGGCGCCCGCATCGTGTTCGCGGGAATCCTCGCTGGGGCCGCGGGCGGCTACGCCTTCGCGCGAATCGCCGCGAGTCACCTCGAGAACGTGCGTGTCCCCGGAGCGCTCCCCATTCTGGCGGCGGCGGCCGTCCTCGCGGTCGCCGCCGTCGTCGGCTCCCTGGTGCCCGCCGCCCGAGCAGCGCACGTCGACGTGCTCCAGGCGCTCCGCTCGGAGTGACCTGCCGCGACGCCCGGAGCGACCCGTTCCGCTCTCCTCTAGGGCGTCCTCGTGCGCACCGACCTCAGCCCCTCGCGAATGTCCTCGGTGAGCGCCTTCGGCTGCTCCCAGGCCGCGAAATGGCCGCCCTTGTCGCGCTTGCCGAAGAACACGAGGTTCGGGTACGCGCGCTCCGCCCAGCTCCGGGGCGCGGGGTAGAGCTCGTCCGGGAAGGCGCTCACCGCCACCGGGAGGGTCACGCCCTTCGGGGCGAAGAACGGCAGCTTGTTTTCCCAGTAGAGGCGCCCCGCGGAGAGCGAGGTGTTCGTCAGCCAGTACAACGTGACGTTGTCGAGGACGTCGTCCCGGGTCAGGCCCTCGGGGCGCCCCTCGAACACGCGCGTGATGAGCTCGTAGCTCCAGTCGTCGTGGTCGATCATGAAGGCCGCCAGGCCAACGGGCGAGTCCGCGAGCCCGCTCAACGTCTGCGGGCGGGTGCCCAGCATGATCGCGTAGCCGAGGTGCTTGCCGACCTTCACCAGGTGCTCCCAGGCCTCACGTTCGTCGTCGGGGAGACCGTCCGGCGGCGGTGCGCCACCGAGCGCCGCCTTCGAGATCTCGTCGGGGACCACCCCGGGCATGTTGGTGTGGATCCCGAGAAGCCCCGGGGGCGCCTGCGACGCCAGAACGTCCGTGACGACCGCGCCCCAGTCGCCACCCTGCGCGACGAACTGCTTGTAACCGAGGCGCCTCATCAGCTCGGTCCAGGCGCGTGCGATGTGCGGCACATCCCAGCCGGTGCTCGTGGGCCGGCCCGAGTACCCATAGCCCGGCATCGACGGAATCACGACGTCGAAGGCGTCCGAGGCGCTCCCGCCATGGGCGGTCGGGTTGGTCAGAGGATCGATGATCTTCAGCTGCTCGAGGAACGAGCCGGGCCACCCGTGGGTGACGATGATCGGCAGGGCATTCTCGTGCTTCGAACGAACATGGACGAAGTGAATGTCCAGACCGTCGATCTCGGTCACGAAGTGCGGGAGGGACCTCACCTTCGCCTCGCACTTGCGCCAGTCGTACTCGGTCGCCCAGTAGTGGGCGAGCCGCTGGGTCGTCGCGAGCTGCGAGCCCTGGGTGATGTCGCCCACCGTTTCACGTTCGGGCCATCTCGTCGCCTTGATGCGTCTCCGCAGGTCCTCCAGCTCGGAATCGGGGATGACGGGAACGTCGAACTGACGGACAGCAGTGCCGTCGTTGCTCACCTGGGTCATGTCTGGGACCTTTCTCCGCGCCGGGACGACCGGGTCGGCCTTCTCCAGCGCCCCAGGGCGGTACGCCTCTCCATCCATTGACTCAACGAGATTGGGTGTGACCCGTCGCGTGTGAGACAGCGCGAACGCCGGTGACGTTCGCGGCGGCCCATCGGCAGCCCGCGGCAAATCCGAGCTTCCGTGTTCCGGTGAGACGGGCTGTGAATTAAGCCTCGCTGGCCGAGTCACGGCACCGCGCATGCCCCCCCACGCCATTCCCAGCCAGGTGATCTGGTCCTACTCCATCGGAGGGCTGGTGCTCGCCGTCTGGCTGGCCGCGACCGCTCTCCGGAACGAGTGGCCGAGGGCGCGAGGATTCGACCGGCTGATCCTCCTCGGGGTGCCGTTCTACGCGGCACCACTCGCGGCCTTCGGGACCGAGCACTTCACGCTGCCGGACATCATCGCCTCGCTCGTTCCGGCGTGGATCCCCTGGCCCCGGTTCTGGACGTACCTGATCGGCGCCTCCTTCATCGCGGCCGCGCTCGCCCTGGTGACGCGGATCCGGGCACGTCTCGCCGCGAGCCTGCTGGCCCTGACGTTCTTCTGCTTCGTGATGCTGATGGACGTGCCGGCATGGCTCCAGGACCCGCGAGATCGATTCGCGCTGACGCTCGCGCTCCGAGAGCTGTCCTTCAGTGGTGGGGCCCTGGCGCTGGCGGCTGCCCTCACCTCGGATGCGGACGAGCGTCGCAGGCACGGCCTGGCGACCATTGCGCGGTACTTCGTCGGGCTCCCCGTGCTCGTCTTCGGCGTCCAGCAGCTCATGCACGGCGATCATGTCCCCGCCGTTCCGCTGAAGCGCCTCACCCCCGAGTACGTCTACGGGCACGCCATCTGGACCTACCTGGCGGGCGTCTTGTTCCTGCTCGCGGGCGCTCTCCTGCTCCTGAACAGGCGGACGCGGGATGCGGCGAAGTGGCTGGGGGTGACGGTGCTCTGGCTGGTGCTGGTCGTCTACGTGCCCATCGCCGTGATCCAGCGAGCGAGCCTCGAAGGGCTCAACTACGTCGCGGACACGCTGATGTTCTGCGGGGCCATCCTGCTGCTCGCGGGCGCGATGCCCCGGGAGGCGGCGCGACCCGCACTCTCGACGGGCTCGCTGCAGCCGGACCGCTGACCCCTGCTCGGCAGGTCCACCCTTCCGGTCACCCGCTTGACCTCGGAGCATGTTCCGAAGTGGAGACTCCCGCATGCCCATCCCTGACTCCGGACGGACGCTCCGTTCCGGCGAGCTGGCGAGGTTGACCGGCGTGAGTCGCGACACTCTCCGTCTGTATGAACGTCGAGGCCTGCTGCCCGCTCCGGGACGGTCGGAGAGCGGGTATCGCCGCTACGGCACGAGCGCCGCGCATCGGGTTCGTCTGATTCGCGCTGCGCTGAGCATCGGCTTCACAATCGACGAGCTCGGCGAGATCTTCGCCGCACGCGACAGAGGCCTCGCACCCTGTCGCCGCGTCCATGCGCTCGCCATCCAGAAGGCGAGCTCGCTCGAAGCACGCGTCACGGAGATGCAGAGTCTCCTCGGCGCGTTGAGGCTCGCCATCCGCGACTGGGATCAGGAGCTCACCCGGACCGGACCTCACGAGCGCGCCGGCTTGCTCGAAAAGTTCCTGGCGCTTCACCCGGAGAGCACGGCGAGCGTCTCCCCGATGATGTCTCCCGGGCTCAAGGACAGGCTGCAACGACGGCGAGGACACACGCAATGAACGACATCTCGAGGAGCCGAATGCTCGCGATCGCCGTGACTGTCATTCTCGCGCCGGCCGGGGCGAGGTCGTCCGGGGACGGAATGGAAGACTGCCCCATGCATGCGCAGCACCGGGCGCGCGCAGCTCAACAGCAGCGAGAGCGCGAGGACGAGGGGATGGGCTTCTCACAGGAGCGGACGACCCATCACTTCCTGCTCGCATCCGATGGGGGGACGATCCAGGTGACGGCGAATGCTGCCGATGACCGCACCACCATCGAGCAGGTGCACCGCCACCTGGAGCACATTGCGCGCGCGTTCCGGGCCGGCGACTTCACTACCCCCGCGTCCGTCCACGGTCAGGTCCCACCGGGCGTTCCGGCGATGCGTCAGCTGAGGGCCGAGATCTCCTACGCGTACCAGAGCCGGCCTGACGGGGCTGCCGTGGTGATACGCAGCCGCAATCCCGAGGCGGTCGCGGCCGTGCAAGAGTTTCTGCGTTTTCAGGTGCGCGAGCACAAGACCGGCGACCCGATCCGTTGAGCCGCACCTCGGTCTCGCCTCTCGACTCGACGACTGCTCAGTTCCGCCGGCGGCGGCCCCGAGCGAACCCGCCGAGCAGGACGAGGGCTCCAGCCACGGGGAACATCGGCCCGACCCCGGCGCCGCAGCTTCCGCCAGAGAGCGAGGCGGGGTTACCGATCCCGCCGCTGAGCGGCGGCTGCCCGTAGCCTGGCCCCGCATCGGTGGTCGTTCCACCAACCAAGCTACCCGCGAGGTAGGTCTGGACGTCGAAGCTCTTGTCGATGGCCAGACCGGCGTCCACCGCGTTCACGATGTCGTCCCAGCGGACGAAGAGCAGCTGTCCCGAGCCGGTGGTCGTGTCGTCCGAGTCGAAGACGACGGCGAGGCCCTGATCGTACGGAGCCAGTGCCTGGTTGTTCACCGCGATGCCCTGGTAGTACGGGCTGGGGTTCGGGCCGTCGATCACGATCTCGTTCACGAATCCGAAGTTCGGCTGGACCTCGTAGAGCAGGAGGTGCCCGTCGCTCGACACGAGCGCCCAGTCGGCGGAGCCGCCGTCGCCCCTGTCGTTGGCGTGATAGACGGCGAGCCCCTCCATCGTCTGCCCGAGATGACCACCGTCCTCGACGGAAACCGGGGGCTGGAGCGTTCGGGTCACCTTGAAGAGTGCTGCATGGTCCAGGTCGGACCCCTTGGTCGTTCCCACGAGCAATTGGTCTCCGGGGATCTCAGCGACCGCCGTGACGTTCTCGGGGAACTGCGCCTGTAGTCCTTGCGTGCCCCCACCGGTGAAGTTGGTGTCATACGACACTCCGCCGTCCTCACCGATCAGGTGATAGGCGTTCAGATTCTTGACGTAGGCCGCGTAGATGACTCTGTCGGGCCCGAACGCGGTGGCCTCGTCGGACCCGAGCCGGTTCCCTTGCGTGACGTCGTCGAGCCGCGCATCACCGTCGTAGACAAACCACAGGTAGGCCCCCGGGGTCACCGCGTTCCGTCGGGTGCCGCCAACGCCCAGGCCGTACGCGACCGACATGTTCGTGAACGGCACCCAGCCGGAACCATCCGCGTTGTGATCGGGGTGGCTCAGATCGACGTTGATGGTGAGCGGAATCGGGCCACCGTCGAGCGCGAACGCTTGCGGCACACCACGTCCAGCCGCGACGTTGCCCGGCACGAAGACCCGGGATCCGGACATCGGAATGCCCGCGTCGAGCTCGGGCAACCAGATCGCCGGCGAGCCCTTCGAGGCGAGGAAGCTGGGGCTCGTCGCAGAACGGGAAACGTGGACCTGCGCAGAGACCGAGGAGACCGCCAGCAATCCGGTGAACAGACCGATCAGACGCGTCACGGCGACAAGCCTACCAGTCGCGCGTGGCCCCGCCATTCCGTGCCGGGCCCGCCCGCGGACCGTGGGTGAGCGTCCCACCTCTGCGGTTGACGAAAATTGTCAGAGGACGTTGCGGGCACCGAATTTCAGGAGAGCGAGGGCGGACATCCTTGAACACCCTCACTTACCCCTGGGGCTGAACCCTGCCCTGAGTCACCGCTTCGAGGGTCGTCGGACCGCTCGGACCCGTCCGCTCGAAGCGCCGCCGGCGTAGAACAGGTCCCGCTGGTCGGACTCGAGGCCGCTCACCGCCATCCCCTCGGGCATCGTCAGCCGGGTGAGCACCTCGCCTGTCTCGGGGTCGATCCGGCGAATCTCGGACTCCGACTCCTCCCAGGTCCCGTGCCAGAGCTCGCCGTCCACCCACGTCACGCCGGTGACGAAGCGGTTCGACTCGATGGTGCGGAGGATGGCTCCGGTCTTCGGATCGATCTGATGGATCTTCCGCTCGCGGTACTGCCCGACCCACAGCGTCCCTTCCGCCCAGGCAAGCCCCGAGTCGCGGCCGGCGCCCGGAGCGGGGATCGACGAGAGAACCTTTCCCGTCACCGGGTCGACCTTCTGGATCCGCGCATCCGCGATCTGCCACAGGTACTTCCCGTCGAAGGCGGTCCCGGCGTCACCGGTGACGTCGAGCGACCGGACGTTCTCGCCGGTCGCGGGATCGAGCGCGCGAAGCGTCTCACCGGTCGCGAACCACACCAGGCGGCCATCGAAGCTGACCCCGGCCACGTCGGAGACGCCCGGGAACGGCCCGTACTCCCGGACGACCTCCGCCTCCTGCTCGGTCTTCGCCATGCCGATCTCCTCTACCCGAACCCCTCGGAGCCGGGGAGCAACAACGTCGTCGCGAATCCTGCGACCGGCGCGGCGAGCCAGCGCTGAGACCGCCCGCGCCCGACCGAGCGGACCTGACGGGCCTCCTCCAGCATCCGCAGCGCACGCTGCACGGTTCGCTGGCTGGATCCGAGCGCGAGGCCCAGCGCCGAGGTCGACCACCCCTCGCCGTCGGCGAGCAGAGCCAGGACCTCCGCGTCGGGGCTCTCGATGGGGGGCGCCAGCAGCCGCACGGTGCCCGTGCCGCGCGGGACGAGCGTGAAGCCGTCAGTCGTGGCCTGCACCTCGGCGAGCGGGCGTAGCTCCTGGCGGAGACGTCCCATCTCGACCCGCAGCCGGGCGCGGTGGGAGGCATTCATCCTTCGCGCACCGAAGACTCGCTCGATCAGGACCTCGCGGGCGACATCCCCCGGCCACGCCTCGGCGAGGGTCCGCAACAAGGCGAAGAGCACCGGTCGCCTTGCCAGGCTCACGACCCGTTCCCCGCGCCGCGCCGCCCGCCGGCAGCCGTCGACGATCAGGTCCGCCGAGGCGAGGACCTCGGCGACCTCGGCCAGCGTCACCGGCCGCGACTCCCCCGGGGCGACGAGCCTTGCCGCGGGCAGGACCAGCGTTCTGCCTGCGTGCTCGACCTCGGCCTCGAGCGCACCGATCCCCGACCGGGCTGCCGCGTCGCGCGCCGCCACCAGGGCCGTCCGGGCCGCCTCTGCCCGTCCTCGACGGATGGCGATCTCGAAGGCCACGAGCGCGGCGACGGCCGCTAGCCGCGCCGGCAGATCCCGCTCGAGCGTTGCGAGCGCCCCGTCCGCCTCGTCCACCCGGCCGAGGAGGAGCTGCCGTCGGATCTGCAGCAGCCGGGCGTGGGCGGCGTTCTCCCGGTCGCCGTGGGCCGCGAAGGTCCGCAGGGCCTCCGCGAGCGCCCTCGCCGGCGAAGCGAGGTCCCGCGCAGCCAGCGCAATCTCCGCCTCGGCGGTGAGGCAGCGGGCCCGGTCGAGGCTCTCCGTTGGACCGAATGCGCGGCCGGCGCGCCGGAGGAGCTCGCGAGCCTTGGGGAGATCGCCGAGCTGCGCCATCGCGATCCCGCGCAGCGCCAGGGCCGCCGGATCGTCCCGCAGGGCCACCCGCTTGAGGGCGCCCAGCGGATCGCCGCTCCGGAGCGCTCGAGCCGCTGCGGTGATCGAGGAGTCCATCGTTCGTCCGTAACCCCGTCGCTCTTGTTACTCCCGGCGCTCCTGGACGGCCGCTATTCCTGACGAGTCAGTGACGACCGACAAGGAGCCGAGGATGAACCTCGCACGATCGAAGGACGAATGGCTTGCAGCACGGACCCGGAAGCCGCTGGGCGTCGCCGCGGCCGGCGCCCTCCTCGCAGTGCTGGTCCCGAAGTGCCCGATGTGCATCGCGATGTACCTGTCGTTTCTCGGCGCCGCCGCGTCGTGGTTCGTGTGGCTCCGCCCGCTCGGCGTGGCGCTGACGCTGGCCGGACTCGTGGTCGCTGCCTGGCGCTACCTGGGCCGACGGGAGCTCGCCGGGAAGCGGATCGGAGCGAGGACGCCATGAAGATCGCGAACAGAACGATCCTGATCACCGGCGCCAGCCGGGGCATCGGCGAGGCGCTCGTCAACGAGGCCCTCCGCCGAGGCGCGGGGAAGATCTACGCGGGGACGCGCGGTCCGCTTCGCCATCCCGACGCCCGGGTCACGCCGATCGCCCTCGACGTGACGGACGAGGCACAGATCGCTCGCACGGCCCGGGAGGTCCAGGGCCTCGACCTCCTCGTCAACAACGCGGGGATCGCCCTCTACGACGACCTGGCGAGTGTCGACACGATCGAGCAGCAGCTGGCGGTCAACTGCTTCGGCTCGTTGAAGATGGCGCGCGCCCTTCTCCCGTTCCTCGAGCGCTCCCGCGGGGCGATCGCGAACGTCCTCTCCCTGGCGGCGCTGGCGCCCGTCCCGGTCATCCCGGGGTATTCGATCTCCAAGGCCGCTGCGCTCTCGATGACGCAGTCGCTGAGGTCGTCGCTGGCGGGCCGCGGAGTCGCGGTGCACGCCGTGTTCCTCGGGCCGGTCGACACGGACATGAACCGCGGCTACGAGATCCCGAAGATCTCTCCGGCAGCAGCGGCGGTCGGGATCCTCGATGGGCTGGAGCGCGGGGAGGAGGACATCTTCCCCGACCCCGCGTCGCGGCCGGTGGCCGAGGGGTATCGCACCGGCATCGCCAAGCTGCTGGAACGCGAGTTCTCGGCCGCCTCGCCCTGAGTCATCGGTCCTCGAGCATGGGTCACGTCCCGGTGGCCGTGACGTTCTCGGCGTAGGTCCAGCGGGTCAACCCGTCGAGCTCCGCGAGTGGCTGATCGTCCCGGATGACGGCCCCGGCCTTCTCCTCGCCGGAGAAGCCGCGGTTGCTGCCGAGGGTCGTGATGGTCCAGCTCGCACCGCCGCGTTCCCAGCTCCACTGTGCATCCCAGCCCGGGAGGGTGCCGAAGGCGGGCAGCGGCAGCTTCGACCCCGCGCCGAGGTAGCCAGGGGTGACCGTGAAGTAGACCTGTCGCGCTTCCGAGTCGCCGTTCTTCGACCACGAGGCGACGTAGCCGACCGCGTCCGGGCGGGTGTCGAGCCGCAGCGTGCACGGCTGGTTCGCGACACAGCTCACCGCGTGACCGGGAGCCCGCTGGGGCAGCTGCAGGGTCATGGACGAGAGGTCCTTCACGAAGACCTCCGCGGTGCGGACCACGGTCCCGGTGGCGGCGACCGCCCTGACCACGTGCAGCTCGTCCCCCTGGCGGTCGCCCACCGGGACGACAGGAACGTCGAAACTGACGGGACCTGCGGCGCCGACCCTGATGTCGAACGGATCGTTGAGCGTCGCCCGCGTGCGGTGGGTCGTGATGTAGCCGGAGACGAGCGCCGCCACCTCCTGATCACTCTTGTCGAAGGTGATGGTGGCCGTCCCCGGAACGAACCAGTCCGGAGAAGAAAGGTCCACCGTCTCGGCCTGGTCCGACCCGGAATCCAGATCGCGGCGGAAGATCAGCTGCTTCAGCTCCTGGACGCCGTCGTCGTTCGCACGAAACGCGCCCACCACCAGGTCATGCGTCCCCGAGGCGGCGCGGAAGGTGTCGGTGGTGAGGGCCCCCTCCTGAGCGAAGCGCCCGGAGTCGTAGTCGCGGATCCAGTAGCGGAAGTTGAAGGGAAGCGTGTCGCCGAAGGTCACGGCGAGGTCATGCGTCGGAGTGCTGTCGGGAAGGATCGCGGTGCACTCCGCGTGCAGCACGGTGCCATCCTCGGTCGACTGGAAGAAGGTCGAAACCCAGCTCGTGTCGGTGCCGTCGGAAGCCATGCGGGCGCAGCCCACCGCCAGACCGAAGCGGCCGTTCTTGACCGAAAAGTGGTACTCGCCCTGCGGGCCGTCGAGCTGCTTCCAACCGCAAGTCCCGTCCTGAGCCGCGACCCAGGTCACCGGAGACGGCCGCGTCCCGAAGAACTGCGAATGCGCGCGGGTGAGGAGCTGGACATCCACGCCACCGGGCGAGCTCGAGCAATCGTCCTGCGCCGGTGCCGGTCCGCTGTCCTTCTCACCGCAGGCAGACAGAACGATGGACGCGACAGCGAGAAGCGAGACAGTCCTCATCTGGACCTCCAGCCCTGACCCGGCAGATGCCGGCCACCGTTCCCCGCACCAGGTGGGCGCCGGCGATTCACACACCAGCGTGCGAGCGGTCGTTCATTCGATTGCGTCTTTCCGCTGCGACCGCATCGAGTTGCGAACGAACGATCACAACGACGCGCGCTTCGCTGATCCGTGGATCAGCGGTCGACAGGTCGACGACGAGGTCACGCAGCACCCGAGCCCGCGCGCGGGCATCGAGAAGAGGTTCGCGAGGTGTCAGGCACCTCGTCGTGGGCGCTCGACAGGGAGGCGACAAATTCGTCGCCGGCCTTCCAGGGATCCGACAATTCTGTCTGGCGACCTGCGTCACGGGGAGAACGCATGCGCGTGGGCGCTCGATCCTCGCACTGACCGGTCGGTAGGGCATCGACGCTTTCGTCGCCTTCGGGATCAGTTCCTACAGAATTGTCGGACGGGCCGAATGTCAGCCCCGGCCACTCCCGAGCGAGGCGCGACGCTCCTCCGTGGTCCATCGCTTGCAGCCTCCCCTGCCCGGCCCGCGCCGGGCCGAAGGAGAGCGAACGATGAACAGAGGCCTCGGGTTCGCAGCGCTGGCATGTGCCCTCACCTTCCTCGCCCCCGAAGCACGCGCGGAGGAGACCATCAAGGTCGGCATCCTCCACTCCCTGTCGGGAACCATGGCCATCAGCGAGACGTCGCTGAAGGACGTCGCGCTGATGACCATCGAGGAGCTCAACGCGAAGGGCGGCCTCCTGGGCAAGAAGATCGAGCCCGTCGTCGTCGACCCGGCCTCCAACTGGCCCCTGTTCGCGGAGAAGGCGCGGCAGCTGCTGACCAAGGACAAGGTTGCGGCCGTCTTCGGCTGCTGGACCTCGGTCTCGCGAAAGTCGGTGCTCCCGGTCTTCGAGGAGCTGAACGGGCTGCTCTACTACCCGGTGCAGTACGAGGGCGAGGAGCTCAGCCCCAACGTCTTCTACACCGGCGCCGCGCCCAACCAGCAGGCCATCCCCGCGGTGGAGTACCTCATGTCGAAGGAAGGAGGCGGCGCGACCCGCTTCTTCCTGCTCGGCACCGACTACGTCTACCCGCGGACCACCAACAAGATCCTCCGGGCGTTCCTGCACTCGAAGGGAGTGACCGACAAGGACATCCAGGAGACGTACACACCTTTCGGCCACAGCGACTACCAGACCATCGTCGCGCAGATCAAAGCGTTCGGAGCCGGCGGGCACACCGCGGTCGTCTCCACCATCAACGGTGACTCCAACGTTCCCTTCTACAAGGAGCTGGGGAACCAGGGCCTCAAGGCGACCGACATCCCGGTGGTGGCGTTCTCGGTCGGCGAGGAGGAGCTGCGAGGCATCGACACGAAGCCGCTCGTCGGCCACCTGGCGGCGTGGAACTACTTCATGTCGGTGAAGAACCCGGTGAACACCGCCTTCATCAAGCAGTGGAAGGACTACGTGAAGAAGAGCGGCCTTCCTGGCGGCGACGCGCGCGTCACCAACGATCCGATGGAGGCCACCTACGTCGGCATTCACATGTGGGCCCAGGCGGTGAAGAAGGCCGGGACCACGAAGGTGGATCCGGTCCGTGCCGCGATGAGCGGACAGACCTTCTCCGCACCCTCCGGCTTCACCCTGAAGATGGACGAGTCCAACCACCACCTGTGGAAGCCGGTGATGATCGGCGAGGTGCAGGCGAACGGTCAGTTCTCCGTGGTCTGGAAGACCTCGAAGCCTCTCCGCGCCCAGCCCTGGAGCCCGTTCATCCCCGGCAATGAGAAGCGTGCCGAGCGCTGAGCGGCTGCTCCCGCTCCTCTTCCTGCTCGGGGCGACGGTGGCCTCCGCTGGCGAGGCCACCGCGCACGAGCCACGCCCGGACACGACCCTCGATGCCGCCACGCTGGACAGGCTGGTCGATCCCGAGTCGCGCGACGAGACCCTCGCTTCCCTGGTGGAGACGTCCGACCTGCACGCTCTGCCCGTCCTCCGGGCGCTCCTCGAGGGGACCCTCCACCGCGGCCCGGCGGCGATGCTCGTCGACCGGGAGGGCACGCTCCAGGATGCGCTCACCGGTGCTCCGGTCCAGGTCGACCGCGACCAGCTGGAGCCGGTGACCATCAACAACCGCTTCCGGAAGACGCTGGAGCGGGCGGTGGCGGCCCTCTCGCTCTCCGTCGGCTCCGCGCCGGACCGCCTCGCCGCGGCGCGCACGCTCCAGGACAATCCCGGCCCCGAGGTGCTGCCCGCGGTTCAGACCGCCCGGGAGCACGAGAAGGACCCTCAGGTCCAGGAGGTCCTCCGCGCCACCGCTGCCATGCTCCTGCTGGCCAGCCCCGAGGCGGCGCAGCGGCTCGCGGCCGTCGACGAGCTGCGGAGGGCCCACGCCAAGCGGCAGCTCGTGCAGCGGCTGGAGGTGGAGCAGGACCCGACCGTGCTCGCCGCCATCCACGACGCGATCCGGGACGTGGACCTGGCGCTCCAGCGGGGGGCGATGGTCGGCCTGCTCTTCTCCGGGCTGAGCCTGGGCAGCATCCTGCTCCTCGCCGCGCTCGGGCTGGCGGTGACCTTCGGCCTCATGGGCGTCATCAACATGGCCCACGGCGAGCTGCTGATGGTCGGCGCGTACGCCACCTGGCTGGTGCAGGGGGCCTTCCGCGGCTCGCGACACTTCGACTGGTATCTCGTCGCCGCGCTGCCTGTCTCCTTCCTCGCCGCGGCGCTCGTGGGCGCGTTGCTGGAGATCACCGTGGTTCGCCGGCTCTACGGCAGACCGCTGGAGACGCTCCTCGCCACCTGGGGGGCGAGCCTGCTCCTGATCCAGGCCGTCCGCGTCGCCTTCGGGGCCCAGAACGTCGAGGTGTCGAACCCGAGCTGGATGTCCGGCGGGGTGACTCTCCTTCCGGACCTGGTCCTGCCCTGGAACCGCATCGTCATCCTCGGATTCTCGCTCGCGGTCCTCCTCGGCGCGTGGCTTGTCTTGAAAAGGACCCGCCTCGGGCTGCTGGTGCGCGCCGTCACCCAGGACCGGCAGCGGGCCCGCGGCCTCGGGGTCCGCACGCCGCGGGTGGACCTGCTCGCCTTCGCGGTGGGGTCGGGCATCGCGGGCCTCGGTGGTTGCGCGCTGTCGCAGGTCGGCAACGTGGGGCCGGAGCTCGGTCAGGGCTTCATCGTCGACTCGTTCATGGTGGTGGTGTTGGGCGGCGTCGGGCAGCTCGCGGGCACCACCATCGCCGCGGCCAGCCTGGGCGTGGTGAACAAGCTGCTCGAGCCATGGGCGGGCGCGGTGATGGCGAAGATCGCCGTCCTGGTCTTCGTCATCCTCTTCATCCAGCGACGCCCGCAGGGGCTGTTCGCGCTGCGCGGCCGCGCGCTGGAGGAAGGGTGAGCACCGCCACCGTCACGTTCGCACCGCCGATCGTGGCGCCCTCGCCCGCCGGCCACCGGCTCTATCCGCGCCGGGTGTGGGCGGTCATCCTCGGCGTCTACGGCGTGCTGGTGCTGGCGATCCCCGTGCTCCACCTCGCGGTGCCGGCGAGCTCGCCGCTTTACGTCTCCGACTACACCGTCACGCTGGTGGGCAAGATCCTCTGCTACGCGACGGTGGCCCTCGCGATGGATCTGGTGTGGGGCTACACCGGCATCCTGTCGCTGGGCCACGGCCTGTTCTTCGCCCTCGGCGGCTACGCGATGGGCATGTACCTGATGCGGGCCATCGGCCGGGACGGGGTCTACGGCGATCCCGTGCTGCCGGACTTCATGGTGTTCCTGGACTGGAAGCAGCTGCCCTGGTTCTGGCTCGGATCCGACCGCTTCCTCCAGCAGGCGCTGCTCGTCGTGCTCGTCCCCGGGCTGCTGGCCTTCGTCTTCGGCTGGTTCGCCTTCCGCTCGCGGATCCGCGGCGTCTACTTCTCGATCATCACCCAGGCGCTGACCTACGCAGCGATGCTGCTCTTCTTCCGGAACCAGACCGGATTCGGCGGGAACAACGGATTCACCGACTTCAAGCGCATCCTGGGGTTCCCGCTCGCCAGCCCGCGGACCCGGGTGGTGCTGCTCGTGCTCTCGGCGACGCTGCTGCTGGCGGTCCTGGTCCTCTGCCGCGCGCTGGTCCTCTCCAAGCTGGGCCGGGTGCTCACCGCCATCCGCGACGCCGAGGAGCGGGTGCGCTTCTGCGGGTACGACCCGGTGTCGTTCAAGCTCTTCGTGTGGACGCTCTCCGCCGTCCTGTGCGGGATGGCCGGCGCGCTCTACGTGCCGCAGGTCGGCATCATCAACCCGGGCGAGATGTCCCCCGCGAACTCGGTGGAGATCGCCATCGCGGTCGCGCTCGGCGGCCGGGGAACGCTGCTGGGTCCGATCCTCGGGGCATCGCTGCTCCACGGAGCGAAGAGCGTCCTGACCGTCGCCTTCCCCGAGCTGTGGCTCTTCGTGCTCGGCCTCGCCTTCATCGTGGTGACCCGGTGGTTGCCTCGCGGGGTGCTGGGCCTCCTCTGGCGGGAGGAGGGGCGATGAACCTCGACTCGCCGGCCGGACCGGTCCTGTACCTGAGCGGAGTCACCGTCACCTTCGACGGCTTCCGCGCGCTCGACTCGCTGAGCCTCCTGGTCGAGCCCGGCGAGCTCCGCTGCGTCATCGGCCCCAACGGCGCGGGGAAGACGACGCTGATGGACGTCATCACCGGAAGGACCCGTCCGGACGTGGGCGACGTGCACTACGGGGAGGCCAACGACCTCGCCCGGATGTCCGAGGCGGAGATCGTCCACGCCGGCATCGGGCGCAAGTTCCAGAAGCCGACCATCTTCCGGGCCCACACAGTGTTCCAGAACCTCGAGCTGGCCTTGAAGATGGACAAGCGGGTGATGCCCACGCTGCGGGCGCGTCGCACCGCCGAGCAGGAGGCGCGCATCGACGAGGTGCTGGGGCTCGTCGGCCTCCGGGGCAAGGCGCGGACGCTCGCCGACCTCCTGTCCCACGGCGAGAAGCAGTGGCTCGAGATCGGCATGCTGCTGGTCCAGGACCCTGGCCTCCTGCTCCTGGACGAGCCGGTTGCGGGGATGAGCGACGAGGAGACGGAGCGAACCGGCGAGCTGTTTCGCTCGCTGGCCGGCAAGCACTCGCTGGTAGTGGTGGAGCACGACATGCACTTCGTGGACAGCATCGCGAGCAAGGTGACGGTGCTCCACGAGGGGCGGGTCCTGGCGGAGGGCCCGATGGAGACGATCCGGGAGAACCCTCGGGTCATCGACGTCTACCTGGGGCGCTGATGCTGAGCGTGCGCGGACTCGACCAGTATTACGGAGGGAGCCACACCCTCCGCTCCATCGACCTGGAGGTCCCGGCCGGGAGCTGCACGGCGCTCCTGGGGCGGAACGGCGTGGGGAAGACCACCCTCCTCCGCTGTCTGGTGGGTGAGCTCCCGGTGCGGCGCGGAACCGTGGAGCTCGGCGGCGCCGACGTCACCCCGCTCCCCTCGTACGAGCGCGCCCGGCTGGGCATGGGCTACGTCCCGCAGGGGCGGGAGATCTTCTCCCGGCTCACCGTGTCCGAGAACCTGAGTGTGGGCGAGACGGCGGCGGGCGGGGGCGCGACGGTGGAACGGGCCGAGCTGGAGGAGCTGTTCCCCATCCTCCGCACGATGCGCAACCGGCGCGGCGGAGACCTCTCGGGCGGCCAGCAGCAGCAGCTGGCCATTGCCCGGGCGCTGATCTCCCGGCCACGGCTCCTCCTCCTCGACGAGCCCACCGAGGGCATCCAGCCCTCCACCATCAAGGAGATCGGCCGGGTGCTCCGGGCCCTGCTGGCGCGGAAGATGACCATCGTGCTGGTGGAGCAGTACCTGGACTTCGCCCTCGAGCTGGCCGAGCACTGCGCGGTCCTGTCCCGCGGGGAGATCGTCCTGCGCGGTCCCATCGGCGAGCTGGATCCGGCGAAGGTCCGCCGACACCTCGCGGTCTAATGGCCGGGACCACCCTGATTGCTCGTTCCTCGCTTGCCCTGGCGACCGAACTCTGCGTCGCGCCTCCGGTCACTTGACCCGAGCCAAGCTCTCCTTCGGCGCTCCTTGATCTCGGCCGCCATTTCGGCGCGATCCTCCGACCTATCAGGGTGGTCCCGGCCATGAGCTGCGCTACAAGGCACGACATGGCTCGGGGCCAGCTCACCTTTCGGCGGTCCGGGACGGGGACGGCGGTGGAGACCGCCTTCGCGGAGAGCCCGCTCCGCTTCCTCACCCCGCGCAACCACGGCACTGCCGCGTGGGCCTACACCAGCACGCTCGGCGGAGGGCTGGTGAACGGGGACCGGCTGGAGCTGGAGCTGTCGGTCGGGCCGGGGGCGCGGGCGTTCGTCTCTTCCCAGGGACCGACCCGGGTGTTCCGGTCCTCTCGCGGAGCGGCGTCGACGACGGTCGCGCGGGTGGAGGAAGGCGGCGCGCTCATGCTCTTTCCCGACCCGACGGCCTGCTTCGGCGGCGCCCGGTACGCGCAGCGGACCGAGGTGTTTCTCGCTCCCGGCAGCTCGCTCGCCCTCTGGGAGGTGCTGTCCGCCGGACGCGAGCGCTGGGGGTTCACCCGCTGCGAGAGCAGCCTTCGTGTTCTTCCCTTCCTCGACGAGCGGTGGCTCCTCGACCCGGAGCACGGTCCGCTCGAGGAGCGGATGGGCCGCTTCGGAGCGATCGGGACGCTGCTCCTCGCCGGCCCGCTGTTCGCCGGCATCGCGCAGGGTGTCCGCGATCGGGTGGATGAGGCGCCCGCCGGAGGAGGCGCGGCACTGCTCGAGTCCGCGAGCCCGCTTCGCGACGGCGCCCTCGTCGTCCGTGCCGCCGCGCCCTCGGTGCAGCAGCTGGTGCAGAGGCTGCGCCACCACCTCGCCGCCCTTCCCTCGCTGCTCGGGGACGACCCCTGGAGGCTCGATGCATCTGTCGCCGCGTGACATCGACAAGCTCATCCTTCACGGGGCCGGGTTCCTCGCCCAGAAGCGCCTGGCCCGCGGTCTCCGGCTCAACTACCCGGAGGCGGTGGCGCTGATCGCCGCGCAGATCCTCGAGCTGGTCCGCGACGGCAGGAGTGTCGCCGAGCTGATGGACGTGGGGCGGCGGATGCTCGGCCGGGCGCAGGTGCTCCCCGGCGTTCCCGAGCTCATCGCCGAGGTGCAGGTGGAGGGGACCTTCCCCGACGGCACCAAGCTCGTCACGGTCCATCACCCCATCGCGCTGGAGCAGGGCGACCTCGCGCTCGCGCTGCACGGGAGCTTCCTCCCGGTGCCGAAGTCCTTCCCCCCCGCCGCCGAGGTGCCGGTGCCGGGCGAGGTGATGGCGGCGGCCGGAGACATCGAGCTGAACGCGGGGCGGGAGACGTCGAGCCTCGCGGTGCTCAACACCGGCGACCGTCCCATCCAGGTGGGGAGCCACTACCCGTTCGCCGAGACCAACCGGGCGTTGCAGTTCGACCGCTCGCGCGCCTACGGGATGCGGCTGGACATCCCCGCGGGGACGGCGGTGCGCTTCGAGCCGGGCGAGAGCAAGACCGTACAGCTCGTGGCGATCGCCGGGGCGAAGGTGGTCCGTGGGGGCAACGCGCTCGGCGACGGCCCGGTGAGCGAGGCCGGACGCGCCCGGTTCCTCGCCGCGGTCAAGGATGGCGGGTTCTCGCACCGGGAGCAGCCATGAGCCGCCGCATCGACCGGCGGCACTACGCCGACCTCTACGGGCCGACCACTGGCGACCGGGTGCGTCTGGGCGACACCGCGCTGGTCGCCGAGGTGGAGCGCGACCTGACGACCTACGGCGACGAGTGCAAGTTCGGCGGCGGGAAGGTGCTGCGCGATGGCCAGGGGCAGAAGTCCGGAGCCTCGGACCACGAGGCCCTCGACGTGGTCATCACCAATGCGCTGATCGTCGATCACACCGGCATCTACAAGGCGGACGTGGGCATCAAGGCCGGGCGCATCGCCGGCATCGGCAAGGCAGGGAACCCGGACGTGATGGCCGGGGTGACGCCGGGAATGGTCGTGGGGGTGACCACCGAGGCGATCGCCGGCGAGGGGCACATCCTGACCGCCGGAGGGATCGACAGCCACATCCACTTCATCAGTCCGCAACAGGCCGACGAGGCGCTGGCCAGCGGCATCACCTCCTGGCTCGGCGGCGGGACGGGTCCGGCCACCGGGACCAACGCGACCACCTGCACGCCCGGCATCTGGAACATCGCGCGGATGCTCGAGGCTGTCGACGACATGCCGCTGAACGTGGGGTTCACCGGCAAGGGCAACAGCTCGCGTCCGGAGGGGCTGGTCGATCAGATCGCGGCCGGGGCCATCGGCCTCAAGCTCCACGAGGACTGGGGAACGACGCCGGCGACCATCGACTGCTGCCTCGACATCGCCGAGGCGGAGGACGTCCAGGTCACTCTCCACACCGACACGCTCAACGAGTCGGGCTTCGTGGACGACTCGATCGCGGCGTTCCAGGACCGGACCATCCACGCCTACCACTCGGAGGGCGCCGGGGGCGGACACGCGCCGGACATCCTTCGCGTCTGCGGCGTTCCGCACGTCCTCCCCTCCTCCACCAATCCGACCCGGCCGTTCACGGTGAACACGCTCGACGAGCATCTGGACATGCTCATGGTCTGCCACCACCTCGATCGGGAGATCCCCGAGGACGTGGCCTTCGCCGAGAGCCGGATCCGCGCCGAGACCATCGCCGCCGAGGACATCCTCCACGACCTCGGGGCGATCAGCATGATGTCCAGCGACAGCCAGGCGATGGGCCGGGTCGGCGAGGTCATCACCCGCACCTGGCAGACGGCGCACAAGATGCGCGAGCAGCGGGGGCGCCTGCCCGGAGAGCAGGGCCACAACGACAACCTTCGCATCCGCCGCTACGTGGCGAAGTACACGATCAATCCCGCCATCGCGCACGGCTTCTCCCACGAGACCGGCTCGGTGGAGGTGGGGAAGCTCGCGGACCTCGTGCTCTGGAAGCCGGGTTTCTTCGGCGTGAAGCCGGAGCTGGTGATCAAGGGCGGGTTCATCGCCTGGGCGCAGATGGGGGACGCGAACGCCTCCATCCCGACGCCGCAGCCTCTGATCATGCGGCCGATGTTCGGCGCGCGGGCGCCCGGGGCGATCAGCCTCGCGCTGGTGAGCCAGCGGGCGCTGGCCGAAGGGTCCGTCGCGCGGCTGGGGCTCAGGAAACGGCTCTCTGCGGTGCGGGGATGCCGGGGACTCGCGAAGCGGGACATGAAGCTCAACGACGCCCTCCCGAAGCTGGAGGTGGACCCGGAGACCTACGAGGTCCGGGCCGACGGCGTCCTGCTCCAGTGCGAGCCGGCAAGGACGCTTCCCCTCGCGCAGCGGTACTCGCTCTTCTGATCGATGACGACCTGGCGCTACCTGCAGCTGGCGGACTCGGCGTTTCCCACCGGCGGATTCGCGCACTCGGGCGGGCTCGAGGCGGCGGCGCAGGCGGGCGAGGTGAAGGACCTCCTGGCCTTCACCCGGTCGGCGCTGTGGCAGGCAGGGCTCGGGGCCCTTCCCCTCGCGCAGGACGGCTGGCGGGATCCAGGGGCGCTGGCGCGGCTCGATGCCCGGGCCGACGTCTTCCTGGCCAACCACGTCGCGAACCGCGCGAGCCGAACGCAGGGCGCCGCGTTCCTTTCCACCTGCGCGCGCGTCTTCCCCGCGGAGGCGCCCCGGGTGCCGGAGGGGCTCTACCTCCACCTCGCGCCGCTGTGGGGCGTTGCGTTCCGAGGGCTCGGGATGTCACTCGAGGAGACGCGGCACCTGTTCCTCTGGAGCAGCGCCCGGGGAGTGCTCTCCGCAGGCGTGCGGCTGGGCCTCGCGGGAACCTACGAGGCGCAGCGGATGCTCGCCGACCTCGGCACGGCGCTGGACGAGGTCGCCGCGCGGTGCGCATCGCTCGGCGCGGACGACCTGGCCCAGCCGGCGCCGCTCCTCGACCTGCTCCACGCCACCCACGACCGGCTGCACTCGCGCCTGTTCCAGTCCTGAAGGAGCCTGCACCCATGGGCCACGAAGGCGACCACACCCACGCCGACCATCCCGGCCACTTCCAGGAGCGGGAGCGGCCGATGCGGCGCGACACCCGCGAGCGCGCGTTCACCGTCGGGGTCGGCGGTCCGGTGGGGAGCGGGAAGACCGCGCTGGTGCTCGCCCTCTGCAGGCTCCTGAGGGATCGAGTCTCCCTGGGGGTGGTGACCAACGACATCTTCACGAAGGAGGACGCCGAGTTCCTGGTGCGGAACGAGGCGCTCGCGATGGAGCGGATCCGGGCGGTGGAGACCGGCGGCTGTCCGCACGCGGCGATCCGCGAGGACATCAGCCACAACCTCCTCTCGCTCGAGCGGCTGATGAGAGAGGTGAAGCCAGCGCCCGAGCTGCTCTTCGTCGAGAGCGGCGGCGACAACCTGGCGGCGCAGTACAGCCGGGAGCTGGCGGACTTCACGATCTACGTCATCGACGTCGCGGGCGGAGACAAGGTGCCGCGCAAGGGAGGCCCGGGAATCACGCAGTCGGACCTCCTGATCATCAACAAGACCGACCTCGCGCCGCACGTGGGGGCGGACCTGGGGGTGATGGATCGCGACGCGCGGAAGATGCGGGGAGCGGGCCCGACGGTGTTCGCGCAGGTGACGCACGGGGTGGGCGTGGAGGAGATCGCCGGCCATGTCCTCCGCGCGGCAGGGATCTCGGGCCGATCGCTCCCGTCCTGACGCGGCCGTGAGTCAGACCCGCGCCTGTTGGGGCGACGAGGGCACGCGGTTCCTGCCCGAGGGGGACGCGGCAAACGGCCGAGGACGCGTCCCTGGCGAGATCTCCACTGGCCTCCGCGACCCCACGCCCTCCGGGGATCCGCTGATCCGGGAAACACTCGGGCGGGTCCAGGGGGGCCCGCAGGCCTCCCGGCCCGGGGACCGCTCCAAGATGACGCTCGAACCGGGAATGGGAAACCGCAGAAAACGCTCTGACGGGTCAGGCCAGCGCGGCTGGGCGGGCGAGCGTTCCAAGCTGTCTCGGGTGGGCCGGGCCAGGGGTTTCCCGGATCAGCGGATCCCCGGAGCGCCCGAGATCGCGCAGGCCCCTCGCACCCGGCAGGGCGCGCCGATCCGATCACCCCGGACTGCCTCGGGGCAGAACCGGACCTCCGTCCAACCACCCAATGGAACGCGCGCGCCCTACCGCGTCCCGGTCCGGCGCCGCACCGTTGCCACCGACGCCCCGCCCCGGAACCGCGCGACCTCGATCTCGTACTTCCGGATCTTGTACCCGATGATCCGCTCGGTGGTCCCGAGGAGCCGCGCCGCCTTCGCCCGGTTCCCGCGTGAGCTCTTCAGCGCGTCCACGATCAGGTCCTTCTCGAACTGCTCGATCGCATCCGAGAGCGACGACTGCACCGCCGTTCCCGACGCCTCCGCGGTCTGGAGCGTCGGCGGGAGGTCATGCCCGTGGATCACCTGGCCGTCACAGGTGAGCACCGCTCGCTCCACGATGTTCTCCAGCTCCCGCACGTTCCCCGGCCAGTGGTAGCTCATCAGCATGTCGATCGCCGGCGTGGCGATCCGCTTGATCCTCTTGTTGTGCCGTCGCGCGTACTTGATGAGGAAGTGATCGGCCAGGAGCATCACGTCCGGCTTCCGATCGCGGAGCGGTGGCACGAAGATCGAGAACACGTTGAGCCGGTAGTACAGGTCCTCGCGGAACTGCCGCTCGGCCATCGCCGCCTCGAGATCGCGGTTCGTCGCCGCGATCAACCGGATGTCGGCCTTGATCGTCTCCGTCCCACCCAGCCGCTCGAACTCCCCTTCCTGCAGCACGCGAAGCAGCTTCACCTGCGTGGCGAGGTTCAGCTCCCCGACCTCGTCGAGGAACAGAGTCCCCCCGTGGGCCAGCTCGAAGCGCCCCCGCTTCCGCGCCTGCGCACCGGTGAACGCGCCCTTCTCGTAGCCGAACAGCTCCGACTCGATGAGCGTGTCCGGGAGCGCGGCGCAGCTCACCTTCACGAACGGCCTCGACGCTCGTGGCGAGTTGTAGTGGATGGCGTGGGCGATGAGCTCCTTCCCCGTCCCCGACTCGCCCCGGACCAGCACGGTGGTGGCCGTCTGCGCGACCTGGGCGATCTGCTCGTAGACCTGCTTCATCGGCCCGCTGGTGCCGACGATGTTCGACAGGTCGTACCGCTCCTCCAGCTCGGAGCGGAGGCTCTTGTTCTCCACCAGGAGCCGGTTGCGCTCGTCCTCGATCACCCGCTGCGCTCGCAGCGCCTGCCCCATCATCGCCGCGACCACTCCCAGGAACTGCATCTCCGCCTGGAAGTCGCGCCCCGGCTGGAACGGCACGTCCACCATCAGGACGCCCGCCGGCTTCTGGTCGAAGGCGATGGGGACGCAGAGGACGCTCACCTCGGGCATGCCCGTGCGGCGGCGCTGGAAGGCGCGGTTCAGGAGCAGCGGCTCACGGGCGCTCGCAGGCACCACCACCGGCCGGCCCGACTGGAGGACCCGCCCGATGATCCCCTCCCCCGGCCGGTAACGCGCGCCCATCCCCTCGTCGGAGATCCCCACCGCCGCATCCACCTGGAGGACCCCGGAGTCCTCGTGGAAGAGGAACACCGCGCCCCGTACGATGCCGAGCCCCTCCTCGAGCAGCTCCAGCGCCCGCTCCAGCACCGCGCGAACCTCGCCAGCGCGGGCCAGCGCCCGTCCGATCTCGGCGAGCACGGCCAGCGCGCGCTGATCGTCCCGGGCGAGGTTGGCGCGCTTCGGCACAGTGCGTCAGAGTGCCAGGCCCGCCCCCCGAGCCGCAACCGGCACTCTCAGGTCCAGCGGAACAGCCGGAGCGCGAGGGCGAAGCTCCCCGCCCCCCACAGGACGAGGACGAGGGCCGGGCCGAGCAGCGCCCCCACCCCGGCCCCGTCGATGGAGATGGCCCGGAGCCCGTCGATCAGCGCGGTCAGCGGCAAGGCCTTGAGGACCGGCTGGGCCCAGCCCGGGAAGTGGCTCGCGGAGAAGAACACCCCCGAGAGCACCGTCATCGGCAGGGTGACGAGGTTCATCAGCCCGCTCGCGGTCTCCGAGTTCTGCGCCCGGCTCGCCACCAGCGCCGACAGCCCCCCGAAGGTCAGGGACCCCAGGAGCCCCCAGACCACGAAGGTGAGCGTGTTGCCCGCGACCCGGACGTCGAAGATGAGCCGCGCGAACCCGATGAAGAACAGCACCTCCAGGAACGCGAGCAACAGCCTCCCGGTGGCGAACGCGAGCAGGAAGTCGAGCTTGCGCATCGGGGTCGCGGCGAGCCGCCGCAGGAGCTTCCCCATCCGCATCTGGACGATGGCCCAGCCGAGCCCCCAGACGCTGGAGGACATGATCCCGAACCCGAGGAGCCCGGGCACGAGGAAGTCGATGTAGCGGGTGCCGGGCAGGGTCACCTGCTCCTCGTCGAGCGGCCGCGGGTCGGTCCGTCCCGCCGCGCGCTGGAGCGCATCGACCACCAGGAGCTTTGCCGATCGCGCCTCGGGCTGGGTCGGGTCCAGCAACAGCCGCGGCGTCGCCGCCGGCACCACCGCCAGGGCGATCTTCCCGCGGCGGAGCGCCTGGTGGGCCTCGTCGAGGGTCATCTCGGTCGGAGTCAGCCCTTCGCTCGCGCGGAGGGCGGCCACGACCGCGGCGCGGTCCGGACCCTCGGCGACGGCGACCGAGAGCCGCATGTCGGCCTGATTCCGGAAGGCGAGCCCCAGAACCACCGACATGAGCAGCGGGAAGCCGAAGACCCAGAAGGTGGCCGAAGGCTCGCGGGCGAACGAGCGCAGCCGCATCAGGAGCAGCTGCCAGAATGGGTTGAGCCAGCCGCGGGCGCCGGTCATGTCTGCTCCGGCTCGGCGAGCGTTCGCCCGGTCAGCGCGAGGAACACGTCATCCAGCGTCGCCGCCCGGGTCGAGAGCCGGACGAGCTCGCTCCGGTGCTCGTCGGCGATCCGGAGCAATGCCGGGACCGCCTCGTGCAGGGCCTGGACGGAGAGGGAGACCGTCTCGCCCCGCTGCCGCTGCCCGCTGAGGCCGGGCACGCGCTCCAGCGCCTCCGCGGGAATCGCTGGCGAGGCGACGAACTCGACGAGGTGCTCGCCGCCGAGCGAGTGCACCAGCGCCTCCGGCGTCCCGCGGGCGACGATTCTCCCGTGGTCGACGATGACGATGTCGTCGCAGAGGACCGCCGCCTCCTCCATGTAGTGCGTCGTCAGCACCACCGTGCGGCCACGGCCCTTCAGCCCCTCGATGATGGTCCAGAGGCCCCGGCGGCTCACCGGGTCCAGCCCCGTGGTCGGCTCGTCGAGGAAGAGCAGCTCCGGGTCTCCCACCAACCCCACCGCCAGGGCGAGCCGCTGCTTCTGCCCGCCCGAGAGCGTCCCCACCCGCGCGCCGCGCTTGTCGCCGAGGTCCACCTGGGACAGCGCCGTCTCCACCGGCGGGCCGGACCGGTAGAAGCTCCGGAAGAGCGTGAGCGTCTCCTCCACGGTGAGCTTCTCGTGGAAACGCGTCTCCTGAAGCGTCACCCCGATGCGGTTCCGGATGGCCTCCGGGTCCCGGTCCCACGTCCTGCCGAGGACGCGAACGGACCCGGAGGTGGCCGGCTGGAGGCCCTCGAGGATCTCGACGGTGGTGGTCTTGCCCGCGCCGTTCGGCCCGAGCAGCCCGAGGCAGGTCCCGGCCGGCACGGAGAGATCGATACCGTCGACGGCGACCAGGTCGCCGAAGCGCTTCACCAGCCGCTCCACCTCGATCGCCAGGGCCGCCATGTGAGGCCGGACCTGTTACTCAACGGACAGCGGACCAGGCAAGCAGGTCCGGCACGGGATCGCGTTTCTTCACATCGATCTGGGCTAGCGGGAACGCGTCGACGGCACGAAACGAACGGGCCGCGGCGATGTCTCGAACGGAGCGCGCGGGCCCACGCCCGTCCAACAGACGACAGCGACCGGCCCCTGCCATCGAATGGTGGCGTGCTCGCGTCAAGCAACACATACGTGCGGTGGCAACGACCTGACCATCCGCACGGCGCCCATGCCGAAGAGGTGACAGGCGATCACGCGTGACTCGGACCGCCTTGACCGGGATCCGAGCGAGGGCGTACTCGGCCGGCCTCCGCGCGACGAGTGCGCTCGGGGCGTGGAGGGCAGTCCCACCCGCAGGCGGATGCCTGACCGGCATCCGGGAATCCACCAAGGCTCATGCGACTTCGACTCCGTCCGTCTCTGCTCGTCTCGCTTGCCGTGCTGTCTTCCACCGCCTTCGCCGGAAACGACGACCACGGCAAGAAACACAAGCCGGATCCGGCGACCATCGCCGCGCGTCAGAAGATCTTCGGCAAGGAGAACGTGGACGCTCGTTCCGGTGACGTCCGGGAGGACAAGGTGATCTTCTCCTGGATCACCAATGCCTCGTTCGCCGCGTCGATCCGCGGCCGGGTCGTCCTGCTCGACACCTTCGTCACCCGCCTAGAGGTCCAGCCCGGGCGCACCCCGTTCACCATCCAGGATCTGGTCGACCTCGACCCCGAGGCGCTCTTCCTCGGCCACGGCCACTTCGATCACGCGGACAACGCCGCGTACCTCTCCAAGAAGACGGGCGCGACCATCTATGCCTCTCCGGAGACCTGCGACAACATGCAGATCGACGCGGCTCGCCTCGCGGGCCTCATCGGCGGAGCCTCCAAGGTCCCGTGCGTCTCGTTGACCTCGCGAGGCTCCATCCCGGGCAGCGAGGTGGTGACCATCCACCAGCTGGAACCGATCGCGACCATCAAGGCCTTCAAGCACCTCCACTCGACCAACACCGCGCCGCAGGACACGAGCTTCCCGCCGGTGGTGATCAACACCCCGGATGCGGGCGTGTGCGCGCCTCCGTGCAACCTCCCCGACCCGCGCGACCCGGCCATGTTCCCTTCGGGCACCTCGCAGAACTCGGTGCTCGACCTCTCGACCTCGCGAGTCGGTCAGGGTGGGCCGATCAGCATCTACTATGTGTTCCGTCTGCGCGGCGGCAGGGAGTTCACCTTCGCCTGGCACAACACGAGCGGCGCCCTCCGCGAGGGCTGCGCCCTGCCGAACAACATCGCCGGGACGAACCCGCCGCAGCCGAGCCAGCCCGGCCAGGACGCGAAGGGCTGCTTCGGTCCGGAGGTGGGGCAGAAGCTCCGAAACCTGATGTCGTTCCTCGGCCCGACCGACGTCGAGCTCGGTTCGGTGGTGAGCCTGGGCTTCGGCATCAACGGCGAGCGGGACATCGTGGACTACAACTCGTCCGTCGCCCCGAAGATCTTCATCCCCAACCACGTGACCGCGGTGGCGGTCGAGAGCTCGTCGCTGGAGTGGAAGGTGGGCTACCGGATGCAGCAGAACGCGATGGGGATCCCCGCAGAGAACCGGCCCGAGCTCTACTGGATCGTGGATCCGAACGATTACCTTCGGCCCATCGTCTTCGACGTGGACGACCCCCGCTGGGACAAGTCGCACCGCGGCTGGTGACCGTCTGACGCGTCGGCGCGTGGCGGGCTCCCCTCGAGTCCGCCACGCGGCACGCCCGTGCTCAGCGTCCGGCCCTGAGCTCCCGGCCGA
>Ga0207643_10000004_pt1 | contig 187006 bp, 191 predicted proteins | sample KBSMisM62_FD_184313 | JGI IMG/M metagenome (GOLD analysis project Ga0207643, IMG submission 184313) | Miscanthus rhizosphere microbial communities from Kellogg Biological Station, Michigan, USA - KBS Miscanthus M6-2 (SPAdes) (version 2) | ecosystem: Host-associated > Plants > Roots >... | reverse complement strand
CTGGAGCAAAGGCGCCATGATCGACCATGCGAGTTGAATGTCTGCTTTGGGTCATTAGCGGACATATGCAGTGCAAAAGGGCACGTCCGCTTTGCCCCCAATAGCGACCGCGAAAGCGGACGTCCGCAAAAAGTCATGTCTGCTTTGCCCCCGAAAGCGGACAGATGCAGTGAAACGAAATGTCAGCTAAGAGCCAGAAACGGAAGGCGACCGCAAAGAAAGCCTCTGTTGACGGCTTTGTTCACTTAGATTCTATGACCAACGCCGCCTATCACACCCTTACAACTGACGACTTCAGCATCTTCCAACACTTCCAGCGCGTGCGGAGTATTGGGGGGAATAAGTGCTGCCACCCCGCTGCCAATGATCGTCGGTTTGCCGTCAAGGGTGAGACGGCATTTTCCGCTCAAAACGAGGAGAACCTGCTCATGAGGATGGGCGTGTTGCTTCGCTCCTTCACCAGCCTTGTATCGTAGCAATCCGACTTCGACCTGCGTGCCAGTAATCAAACGGCCGTAGGCAGTGGAATGCTTTGGCGTGACAAATTCCTCGGGAACATCTTCAAGTTGGTAGATGGGCATGAGATCGGTATCCCTTAAATCCAAACATCATTCTGAGCTGTGCGGTCGCCTCCCTTATCACCGGTATTGAGGACGCCGCGTGGCTCAATTAGCAATAGTTTGACCTCGTGCTCGGCATGCGTCTTGTGTTCGATGCCCTTCGCGACGACAAACATTTCGCCTGTGGATACTTGCACCGCGCCATCACGAAAATCGATCCGCAGGGTACCCTCCAAAACAATGAATGTCTCATCTGTATTCTTATGATCATGCCAAATGAAACCTCCCTGTAGCTTCACGATTTTGAACTGGTAGTCATTCATTTCGGCTATGACTTTCGGCTGCCACTGTTCGTCGAACAAATTGAACTTCTTGCCGAAGTTGATCGCCTCGTACTTCATGGGTCTTCTCCATCGGCAGTCAGGGGCGAAGCGACTTTGGACTGTGTGCCGGTCAATTATCTCGCCGGGCTCACTCTATCACTTCAAGCCGACCCATCGAGAAAGGCCTTCGCCTGTTTTAGATCTGCCGTCTCGTGTCCTTCGGTGAAGCGGTTGTAGATCGGTGCAAGGAGGTCGCGGGCTTGAGCGGGCCTTCCTTGATCGTGCCAGAGGCGAGCGAGACTGGTGGAGGCACGCAGCTCAAACGTTCGGGCATCCTGGCTGCGCGCAATTTCAATGGCGCGTTTGAGTGCTTCCTCTCCTCGCCCGGCAAGGGGCTGCTCGCAAATCAGTAGCTCACCCAGCTGCCGATACACTTCCGCAGTGAAGTGATGCTGACCGCTCCGTTCGACCTCGGCGAGCGTGTTATCCAAGGTCGCGAATGCCGCGTCCATGCGTCCCGAATGAGCTTCGGTTGCTGCGAACAAGACGGCGCAAAGCGGCGCTGGAAATCGGATGCGCTGTTCATTGTAGAGCGCCATTCCATCGGCCATGAATTTCTCGCCGGCTTTGCGATCGCCGGCATGCCATCGCGCCCAACCTTCCGCAAACGTGCCGATCGCAAACCACTGCGGCATCGCGTGCTCGTTTGCCAGAGCCAGCAGCGTCTCTGCATGCTTACCCGCATGGGAGATATCCCGACGCATCATCTCGAACAGCGTTTTGTAGCCATGCGCGAAAGCGAGTGTTGCGACCTGATTGCTTTCAACGGCTCGCACGACAGCTTGCTCGGCGCACTGACCGGCTCGATCGGTTTCGCCGAGCGGCCACAGCGTCAATGCGAGAACAATCAGCGCAGAAACGCCGGTATCCTGGGCAAAGCGGAATGCAAGATCGTGGTCGCGCTCACTGTCGTAGATGGCGAGCGATTTTTCCAGGTATGTGCGAGCAGACGAGAAGTCGCCCTGCAGCCAGGATGTTGAACCAAGTAGTCGTTGGGCGACCCCGGCTTCCGCCGACTTCGGCCGATTCGTGGTACCATTGACGAAAGCCTCGGCGCTTTCGCGAGCCTGCGCGAGCTCCCCACGAACCCAACTGCCCGCCCACAAGCCGTAATAAGCAGGGAAGCCTTCGGTCACGTCCTCAACTTCAACGGCCAGATCGCGGGCCCGTGAGAATGCGGCGGTTGTTTCAGGCGCGGCGTACCCCTTTGTATGAATGAGCGCCTGCCCTTGACCGATACGAAGCCGCAATCTCAGCACGCGCAGCGTCGGACTCTCAGCCAGCTTCTCAGCCACCGCCAGTGCCTTTTCGAGATGTGCAATTGACTCTTGATAAGCTGCATTACGCAGCGCGCGTTCACCGGCCCGTTGCCAGTACTGCAGAGCGCGCTCATTTGAAACAGCTTCTGTAAAATGATGAGCAAGCAACTCCGGCTGGGCATCGACAATCTCGGGCCACCGCTCCTCGAGTGTTCCTGCAATGCGCGCGTGCAGCGCCTGTCGCGATCCACGCAACAATGTGCCGTAGGCCGCATCTCGCACCAACGCATGCTTGAAAAGAAAGGTCGCTCGCGGTGGCGTCCCTCGACAAAATACAAGCCCGGCATCAGTCAGTCGCACAAGCGAGCTTGCCACTTCTTCCTCGCTCTTTTGAACAACCAAAGTCAGCAGTTCGTAGGAGAACTCCCGTCCTATCGCCGCCGCGATTTGCGCAACCTCCTTCGTCGCTTCCCCCAGCCGGTCCAGCCGGGCCAAGAGTGAGGCATGAAGGGTTGCAGGAACTGCCAATGCCGGACGCGGCTCGTTTGAAACTGTCTTCGTCGCTCCGTCCCCGTGAGCATCAGCCTCCAATACCGCCTTTGTCAGCTCTTCCACGAAGAGAGGGATTCCGTCGGTACTCTCCACAATCTCCGCTGTGATTCTTTCTGGAAGTGCGTTTTTTCCGGCCAGTTGTTCGACCAAGGCCGTACCCTCGCGCCGAGTGAGACGCGTGAGTGTCAGCGTTGTGACATGTGCATGGCCCGCCCATGGGGAGGCGAACTCGGGACGGAAGGTGACGAGCAGCAACACCGGCAGCCACGCCACATTCTCCACCATTATATCCAAGAGCTCACGCGAGCTGGGATCGATCCAGTGGACGTCCTCAAACACCACCAGCACGGGTCGCTGGCGCGAGAGCAAGGTGAGCTGTCGGATCAGTGCTGCAAGGGTCTTCTCCTTCTTTTGCTGGGGACTCCAGTCGAGCGAGGTATGCCGGTTATCTCTTGGGATCGAAAGCAGTTCTGCCAATAACTGAATGTCGGTAGCTTGATCCACTGAGGAACCCAGAATCGATGCCAGTTTGTCCAGCTTGGTGTTGGGCGCGTCTTGCCGTTCAAAACCCGCCGCTCGCTCGAATTGCGCAATCACCGGATGGAAGGCGCTGTCGGTATGCTGCGGCGAACAGAAATAGCGGAGGCGCACGTGTGGGTCGCGAGCGAGTTCCTCCGGCAGCGCGACCGTGAGCCGCGATTTGCCTATGCCCGCTTCGCCGGAAAGCAGCACCACCTGACCTTCACCGGTCTTGGCCCGCGACCAGCGCCGAAGTAGCAGTTCAAGTTCTTCTTCTCGCCCGATCAGGGCAGTCAGCGCTCCCTCATGCAGCGCCTCGAAGCGGCTTTCCACCGAACTTGGCCGCAGTGGAGCCCACACGCGCACCGGCGCGGCAATGCCTTTGAGGTTTTTGACCCCAATGTCCTGCAACTCGAACAGATTTCCGAGCAGCCTGCGAGTATCTTCGGCGATGACGACCATGTTCGGCGCCGCGACGCCTTGCAACCGTGCCGCCAAATTCGGCGTTTCGCCGACGATGCTACGTTCCTGCGCTGCGCCAGACCCGATCAGATCGCCAACAACAACGATCCCAGTCGCAATACCCACGCGGCTTTCAAGGAGGACCGGCGTCTTGAGCGCAGCAACCCCTGCGATCAACTCCAGGCCAGCCTGTACCGCGCGCTCCGCATCATCCTCATGCGCCTGCGGATAGCCGAAACAGGCAAGCACGCCGTCGCCCATATATTTCGCCACGAACCCGTCGAAACGCTGCACCGTGTCAGTGACGCATTTCTGATAAGTGGAAATGAGATCTCGCAAATCCTCCGGGTCCAATCGCTCAGCGAGTTCCGTCGAGCCGACTAGGTCCACGAACATGACGGTGACCTGCCGGCGCTCTCCGATCTTCGACTCCAGTTGAGTAGAAGGTTCAGGGGCCGACAACGCCGCAGCCGCAGGCTCTCTGATGGCTGCGAGGATTTTCCGCCGATGCCCGAGCGGGATACCAATGTCCTTGAGGTCCTGGTCGGTCAGGTGGGGCAGTACAGAGGTGTCAATTTCATTTTCAGCAAAACGCTGCGCGTATTGCCCGAGACCAAGTTGCCCAAGCCAGTTCGTAATCTCTTGCACGTAAGTCCCCCGGACTTACCGGCCTCAGGTAGGCAGTTAGACAGTCTATCCACTTCGCGACGCAATCCGCTATGGGCCAATAGCGGACAGTGGCGCATTCATTCGATCACTTCATCGGCTTGAGCCACCAAGGTCGGCGGTATCGTAAGCCCAAGCGACTTCGCAGTTTTGAGGTTGACGACGAAATCAAATTTCGTCGGCCGCAGAATGGGAAGATCGGCTGGCCTCTCGCCTTTCAACACACGTGCGACGTACAGGCCGACCTGCCGATACGCATCGGTGATACTCGGCCCATAACTGATCAGCCCCCCTTCGACTGCATAGGCGCGAAACTGATAAATGGCGGGCAAACGGTTTTGTGCCACAAAAGCAATAATCCGACTGCGGCGCGTATCGAAATATGGATCGGATGCAACCAGGAGTGCGCCAACTTGTTCGTGCAAGAGCGCAGCAAAAGCTGCATCCAGCTCCGCATCGTTGCTTGCTTTGGCGACAAAAACCTGTCGGCCAAGGTCCGTTGCGGCTTTTTCGAGATCGCGAATTTGGTCCGCCGAAGGCGGATAATTCGGATTGACGAGTGCACCAAAGCGAACGATGCCGGGAATCGTCCTCTGCAGAATGCCAAACCGCTTCTGATCCATATCCCCGAGCAGGATGGTCGTCCCCGTGGCATTGCCGCCTGGCCGGTTCAAGCTTTGCACAAGACCGAGCTCGACCGGGTCCGCGCCCAGGGCGAATACCACGGGAATGGTCGCCGTCGCCTGCATCGCGGCGCGGGCTGAGTTCTGTCCGCCGGTCGCCGCCACGACGGTTACGCGCCGTTGCACGAGTTCGGCCGCAAGAACTGCCAGACGGCTGTAATCACCGCGGGCCCATCGATATTCGATGGTGACGTTGCCGCCGCTGACAAAACCGCCCTCGCTCAGTCCTTTTTGGAATGCCGCCAGTTCGTCGACCGTGTCTTCGGGTGAACGCCCGCTCAAATAGCCGATGACGGGCCCAGCGGGTTGCTGCGCCTGGCTTGCGATCGGCCACGCCACCCCTGCGCCTGCCAACAGACGAATGAACTCGCGCCGCCTCATCGTCGCCCCCGACAGTCAAGATAGGGCATCGTACGTGGCAAGCGAGCAGACTGAAAGGGAGCACTCCCACAGGTGGTTGTGCAGCATAATTTCGGCTTTGGGTCGACCGCGAAAGCGAACATGAAATTTGCGAACCGAATTCCCACACAACTTACTTCAAGTTTGTCCACAAATTGGCAGCTGCAGAGTGCATTCATCACGCTCTTTTATTTCAACAATCATGGAAATGAATTTGCCAGGAGGCCGATATTTCGATAAATACTGAAATATGAAAAAGCCTCAAGCCTTGGCCGGACTGGCCGCGCTCGCGCAGGAAAATCGGCTCGATACTTTTCGCCTGTTGGTGCAGGCAGGACCGGACGGAATGCCCGCCGGCGAAGTAGCGGCAGCGCTCGGTCTGCCGCCAAACACTCTCACCTTCCATTTCGACCGGCTCCGTGAAGCCGGATTGGTCACCGTGCGGCGTGAAGGCCGTTCCATGATCTACGCGGCGCGTTACGACGCAATGAACGGGCTGCTCGCCTACCTCACCGAGAATTGCTGCCAAGGCGCTGCGGCGAAATGCACGACGCCAAGCCGCGAACCAGTTACCGCCAAAAAACGAGTGAAGGAGCGCGTATGAAAACCGGCTTGCCGGTTGCTGTGATTGGTGCAGGCCCCGTGGGCCTCGCGGCCACCGCGCATCTGATCGCGCGCAACATTCCGGTGCGGCTGTATGAATCCGGTGACACGGTGGCTGCGAACGTGCGCGACTGGAGCCACGTGCGGCTCTTTTCGCCTTGGAGCCTCAATATCGATCATGCGGCCAGGGCAATTCTGAAACGGCACGGTTGGCAGGAACCGCGTGGCGACGGACTGCCTACCGGTGGCGATCTCTATGAAGCCTATCTGCGCCCGCTGGCCGAAACACCGGAATTGCGGTCGGTCATTGAAACCAAAACAAGCGTCAACGCGATCTCGCGGCAAGGCATCGGCAAAGTCGTGACGACGGGCCGTGAGGATCGTCCCTTTTCGCTGGTCGTCCAGAATGGTGCGGTACGGGTGGATCAAGCCCGCGCGATCATTGATGCGTCCGGCACGTGGCAGAACGCAAACCCACTTGGCGCGTCCGGCCTGCCAGCAATAGGGGAGGCCGAGGCTACCGATTTCAACGCATACGGCATTCCTGACGTTCTCGGCACCGACCGCGCCACCTACACAGCCAAACGCATTCTGGTGATTGGCGGCGGTCATTCGGCAGCAAACGTTCTGCTCGATCTGGCGCGACTTGCCGAAGCCGACAGGCAGATTGAACTGACATGGGCGGTGCGCGCAACTGACCTGACGCGCGTATTCGGTGGTGGCGCTGCTGATCGCCTTGCTGCGCGTGGAAAACTTGGCAGCGATCTCAAATCGCTTTCGCAAAGCAATCGGCTCAATGTCGTCACCGGCTTTTCAGCGGACGCCGTGACCGTTAAAAATAACGCTGTCATCGTGTCGGGATTGACCACACGCGGCGGCGCAGACTTAGGCCCATTTGACCGGATCATTGTTGCCACCGGCCAACGGCCCGATCTCGACATGACGCGGGAATTGCGTCTCGATTTGGACCCATGGCTTGAATGCCCGAAGGCGCTCGGTCCCGCCATTGATCCAAATTTGCACTCCTGCGGCAGCGTCCCGCCACACGGTTACCGTCAGCTTGCTCATCCTGAACCCGGTTATTTTGCGGTGGGTGTCAAAAGTTATGGACGAGCGCCGACCTTCTTGATGGCCACCGGCTATGAGCAAGTGCGGTCTGTCGCGGCCTATCTCGCTGGCGATCTCAAGGCGGCGGACGACGTGCAGTTAGTGCTGCCGGAAACCGGTGTCTGCACGACAAATTTTGGAGCGCGCAGCGAAACGGATTCCGGCTGCTGCGGCGGTCCCGCTACTGCTACTGCAGATGCATGCTGTGCCGACGACGAAAAGGCGAAAGCGGAAGGCGCTACCGGATGTGGCTGCACTACGTCATCGAAATCCGAACCTGAAAAGGCAATGGCCAAGAGGAGCGCGTGCTGTGGCTGACCGGCCCTACAACGTTCTGTTTCTTTGCACGGGTAATTCGGCGCGCTCGATCATCGCCGAGGCGATCCTGAATAAGATCGGCAGCGGCAGGTTTCGCGCGTGGAGTGCGGGAAGTCAGCCGAAGGGCCGAGTGAACCCGCGTACACTGACGCTGCTGCGGGGCTTGGGCTTCGACACGTCCGGCTTCCGCTCAAAGTCGTGGAATGAATTTGCGAAGCCGGGCGCTCCGGCGCTCGATTTCGTTTTTACCGTTTGTGATAACGCCGCGGGCGAAGCCTGTCCGGTTTGGCCGGGCAAGCCTATTACGGCGCATTGGGGGATTTCTGATCCTGCCGAAGCCACCGGCACCGAGGCTCAAATCGGGCAGGCATTCTCGGATGCCTACCGGATGCTGAACCAGCGGATCGGTCTGTTCACCTCGTTGCCTATCGCGTCGCTGGATAAATTGACACTGCAAAACCGGCTGCGGGAGATTGGCCGCAGCCAGGGTGCCACTGCTAAGGCGGATGCACAGTGATTGGCGACCTTCGACGTCGCGCAATTGCGGAGGCGCTTGGAACGGGACTGCTGCTTGCTGCAGTGGTCGGCTCAGGAATCATGGCGCAGCGGCTGGCGGGTGGAAATATTGCGCTCGCGCTCTTGTGCAACACCATCGCTACCGGCGCGGTCCTTACGGTCCTGATCCTGATTTTTGCACCGCTGTCCGGTGCGCATTTCAATCCCGTTGTCAGCGCAGCATTTGCTATCCGCCGCGATCTGGCTTGGACCGATGCCGTTCTCTATATCGCCGCACAGGTAGCCGGTGGCGTTGTTGGTGTTTGGGTGGCTCACCTGATGTTTGATTTATCGCCGCTGCAGCTTTCGCAGACGGTCCGGACCGGACCGGGTCAATGGCTTTCCGAAGCGGTGGCGACATTCGGTCTGCTCCTTACAATCTTTGGAGGCCTCGCCAGCGCGCCTGCGTCCGTTCCTTATGCGGTGGGCCTCTATATCACCGCCGCCTATTGGTTCACGGCCTCAACCTCATTCGCCAATCCGGCTGTCACGGTAGCGCGCTCGCTGTCCAACACGTTCGCAGGCATAGCGCCTGCCGATGTTCCCGCGTTCTTGGCAGCGCAAGCCATCGGCGCAGCGGCTGCGGTGATCGTCAGCGGGTGGCTGTGGCGCAAATCTCCTGTTACCGGCGCGCGCCTTTAAAGCCAAATGACGTTGCACGGGCGAACGCTAGTGACCGCCATGTGCCTCGCTCAGGTTTGCAACCTGCTGCCACATGTTGTGGTCCCAGCAATCATGGCGCAGCACCTGATGCCGCTGTGGCACCTGAGTGCGGGACAGGCTGGCTTGATGGCCAGCGCATACGCATTTGGATACATGCTCGCGGTCCCGGTTCTGACCGCACTCACGGATCGTTTCGACGCGCGCGGCATTCTGCTGGCTGGCTCTGCCGTCAGCGGCCTGGCGACCATTGCATTCGGATTTTTCGCTGACGGCCTCTTGTCGGCATCCCTGATATGGGCGGTGGCGGGCGCTGGCTTCGGCGGAGCCTATATGCCGGGCCTCAAGGCCCTGACCGACAGGCTGCCATCGGGCGATACGTCCCGCAGCGTTACTCTCTACACCTCAAGTTTTTCGGTAGGTGTGGGCTTGTCGTTTCTTGTTTCGCAGCTTGTTGCAGATTTCTATGGCTGGCGGACCGCTTTTTTCGTCACCGGAGTTGCGCCGCTTGCGATGGTGATCGTTTGCTTCCTGCTCGCGCCTTTCAATCCGAAGCCATCGCCCGGCCACCCACTCGATTTCCGTCCCGTGTTCCGCAACCGCGCGGCGCTTGGATACATTTTCGGATATGGCGCGCATTGCTTTGAGCTTTACGGCATGCGGACCTGGATCGTCGCGTTCTGGACCTTTGTGGTTGCACGTAACGATGGCGGAGCGCTGCTTGGGCCTATTGCTGTCAGCGTGCTTGTCACATTGCTTTCGCTCCCGGCCAGCATTCTTGGGAATGAGGCTTCGATCCGCTTCGGACGCCGCCGTGCGATTTCGGTGATCATGTTTGCGTCCGCGGCGGTGGCAATCGCCATCGGATGCAGCGCGACGCTGTCGGCGCTCTTGCTCCTGCCGTTGGTGCTGCTCTACGGCGTCACGGTTCCCGGCGACTCTGGATCGCTCACCGCTGGTATGAGCCTGAGCGCGATCCCCGCTAGTCGAGGCGCGACGATGGCTCTGCATTCGACTGTTGGCTTCGGACTTTCGGCTCTGGGCGCTTGGGCCACGGGCGTAGCACTTGACGCCGCGGGTGGGCCTGCCACCGCGACCGGCTGGCTCGCCGCATTCTCGCTGCTCGCGGCTGGCGTCCTGCTCGGTCCGATTGCGCTTCGGTGGGCGGCTACCCGCCCCTAGTTGTTGCGTACTCCCTTTGCGGCACAACGGCCAGTGCGCCGACCGAGGCCGCAAGTCCCTTCACGCCGCCTGGACGAATTCCACGCCTGTTTCAGTCACTGTGCGCCAGACGAGCCGACACGGCCGGATCGAGTAGCCGCCGTCGAAAGTCATCTCGAACTCTTTCGGCAGATCAACCGTGTTTGCGATCTGAATGCGCGCGCCGCTATTGGTCACATTGCGCACGATACAATCGATGATCGCTGACCGACCCAAAACAAGTTTTGCGCTCTTCAGTACACGCGAGCGCCCCGCTTTACGGCGTTCTGCCACTGTCACTACTCCTGTGAATTGCGCTCAAATAATCGGAAAAATTGGCTAAATCGCTAAATCGATTGGCCGTTCAGCGGTCCGGCGAGAAAGAACTCATTAATCAAAACTGCCCGGCCCGCCTCCTTGTGCAGGCCCTTGTTATTTTTGTGCTTTTGGGCATCCTAAAACCGGTGCATATCGGTGCAGGTCAAGGTCATGCAGCTTTTCACCACGGCCGAGGCTGCCGCCTATCTCAGGCTCAAGGAACGCAAGATCTACGAAATGGTGGCGGAGGGAACGGTGCCCTGCACGAAGGTCACCGGCCGATGGTTGTTTCCGAAAGCCGAACTTGATCATTGGCTCGCCTCCAGTATCTCGCGGCCAGGAGGTATGACGCGCCCGGACGCAGCGCTCATCGTCAGCGGCAGCCATGATCCGCTTTTTGAATGGGCCCTTCGCGAAAGCGGCTCGGGACTGGCGACCCTGGCGCTCGGCAGCGAGGCGGGGTTTTCCCGTTTTGCCGCCGGGGAAACCATTGCCGCTGCAATTCATTTGCATGCCCTGGACGACATCGAAGCCGATGCCAATGTCGATGTCTTGCGAAGCCGCAACGAACTGCAGGACGCCGTGATGATTGCGTTTTGCCGCCGCGAGCAGGGATTTCTGGCCGCACCAGGAAATCCACTCAAGCTCGGCTCGATCGAGGATATCCGCAAAAAACGTGCGCGCATCGCCATGCGGCCGAAAGGCGCCGGTGCGCAGCTGCTGCTCCTGGCGCTATCACATCGCGCCGACATTGCCCTGGACCAACTTGCCTCCGTTGTACCTGTCTGCCCAACCGGCCCTGACATCGCGCAGGCAATTCGCGCCGGCCGCGCCGATACCGGCATTGCCACGCGCAGCGTCGCAAACGCGGCCGGGCTCGATTTTATCCCGATTGTCTGGGAGCCGTTCGACCTGGTGATGCGCCAGCGCGACTATTTCCATTCTCCGTTGCAGTCCTTGCTGAAGTTTTTCCATTCGCCGGATTTCGCCACGCGTGGGCGTGAACTTGGCGGCTACGACCTCAGTGCTGCCGGTACCGTACGGTTCGTAAACTGATGACTGATGCACAAGTCTGGCCGACCGAATTGCGGCTGCGTAAGGACCGCAAGGTCCTGATCGTTACCTTCGACAGCGGGGAACGCTTCGAATTGCCGGCCGAGTACCTGCGGGTCAAGAGTCCGAGCGCGGAAGTACAAGGCCATTCGGAAGAAGAGCGAAAGACCGTCCCCGGCAAGCGGAATGTCGAGATTATTGAGGTTTTGCCGGTGGGCAATTATGCCGTGCGCCTCGTCTTCGACGATCTGCATTCCACCGGCATTTTCGGCTGGGACTACCTGCACGACCTTGGGCGCAACCACGCGTCGTACTGGCAGGAGTATCTCGACGAACTTGCTGCCAAGAACATGACGCGAGATCCGGCGGCGCGCCGCAACTAGCGGCTGCGCTGCCCTTTAGCGGATTGAAGTTGAGACGACGTCAGGTCGCGCTGGCGTATACCGGGTCTTCCGTCTCACGCGGGTTTTTTAGCGCGCTGTAGACGACAGATCCGTGCATCAACGCCGTAACCCCCAGAAACACCAGGCTGGCCTCGATGGCATTGTGGAAATCGGGAGCGAGACAAAGAAAGACTGCGCCTGCGAGCGCGAATGCATAAGGTATGGCGTGCACAAAGGGGCTGCGAGCCGACTTCCCGCACAATACGAAGGTCGAATAGGCCGCGGTCAGCTCAAGCATGAGACCGGTCGTCATCAAAATTGACTGGGCATACAGGAAAAGCGAGCCGGCAAGCACGGCGAACCAGATGCCGGCCGCAATGTTGTCGCGCGCCGCCTCGCCGATCTGCATGGTCGTGCTGGTGGATATCCGCATATCGCTCATAACGATCCTCCGGGCCAATTTGGACGTACTCCAATAGACGAAGAGGTGTTGCACGATTGGCACTTTGGGCGGGGTAATCCATGTCAGTTGAGTAAGCAGATTTTAACGCGCCGAAAAACCCCGTAATATGCTTGGAATCTGGGCCGATGCCGCTAAAATCGGTGTGCGCGATGGACGGTATATCTGGCCGCGACGCATTGGGGCGCAGCTCAAGAGGGAAATTCAATGAGACTGGATGGTGGATGCTTTCGATTTGCCGGCACGTTTGCACATCGGCGATGGCTGCGTCCGCTGACGGCGTTCGCAGCTATAGCCCTGCTGCTCGCAGTTCCTGGCGGTGCCCGCGCGCAGGGACCATCCACTTCAAAACCAACCGCTCACGTTTATCTGCTCAGGGGCGTGCTTAACGTCTTCTCAATGGGCATGGACCAGATCGCATACAAGCTGGAGCAGCGGGGCATTCAGACCACGGTAACGAACTATCTCCTCTGGTCGTCGGTCGCGGACGACGCTGCGGCCGCATACAAGAGTGGAAAGGTGCGGACCATTATCTTGGTCGGGCATTCTTCCGGTGCGACGGTTCTGCCGGATATGGTCGAGCGCCTGACCAGGCTCGGCGCTCCGGTCAAATTGGCCATTGGTCTGGATTCCGTGTTTCAAACGACGCTGACAGGTAAAGTCGGCCGCTATATCAATTTCTATATCGGCAATGGCGCGGGCACACGCGTTGCTCGAGGAAAAAACCTGCAGGGAGAGCTGTCGAACGTCGATGTCGAGAATACGCCAGGTGGCGTCGGTCACATAACGATCGACAAGAACGAGATCATACAGCAGAAAGTCATTAACGCGATCCTCTCCTCGCTTTAGATTGCCGGCCTTGGCGCGAGACCGCGGCTCTTAGACGAAGGGTACAAGCATCGGAACCCGGCGGCGGTAGGACTCGTATGCGCTCGGGTCGAGCTCCGAGGTAAGAAACTTTTCTTCCTCACGCGCTTTCACGGACAAGCCAAAGGAAATCAGTACCGCACCGAGAATGGCCGTCGCCGTTCCGACGGCCACGCCTGTCGCCAATATGCCGGCGATGAGTCCGGTGTAAATCGGATGACGGACAAGGCTGTACGGACCGGTATCGATGACCCGATGGCCTTCTTTCCGCGTGATCTCGTTCGACCAAAAACGTCCGAGATGAATTCGTGCCCACCACGTGAACAAGACTCCGGCCAGGACAACAATTGCAAGCGCGTAGGTAACGCCGTTGCCGGCGTTCCATAGCGGGCGTTCGCCCAGGATCTGCGCAATCCACGGCGTAAGCAGCAATCCTCCAATAATAATGGGAAGCCTGTGAGCCCGGGCACGCCAGGTTAGTGGCCGCTTGACCGTTCGAGCCGCCCAGAACGATCCCAACGTCCAACTGACAAGCCAACCAATCCAGATGAGAGCAATCAGCTGGGTCGGCCAGGTGGCAAGCCATCCGCTCCAGACCGAGGCAAAAATTTGGTGAAGACTAAGCGGCACGTGCGTCGGCCAGGTAGGCTATGGTTTCGCGCAGAGCGGATTCAATAGGCCGTGGCGCGTAGCCAAGCTCCCGCTGCGCTCTTTCCGTCGAGAGGGCTGTAGATCGCAATGCGATCCGGACGGCCTCTGCCGTGGCGGAAGGGGGGGTGCGCGTTACGTGATCGGCCATGAACTCCATTATAGCAGCAGTCACCTCGGCAAGCTGCCCCGGAACGGGAACGCGAAGGCTATCGCGGCCGCTGATCGCGGCCACATATTGGAGAAGCTTTTTGAGAGGAATACTTTCGCCACCGAGAATATACCGTTGGCCGACCTTTCCGCGTTCCATGGTGAGGATCAGGCCCGCTGCGACGTCGCGCACGTCGACGAGATTCAGAACGAAATCGAGATAAAACTGAAAACGCTTGCCTAGAAAACGCCGGATCATCGCCGTTGGCGGTGTAAGGTTATGGTCATGAGGTCCGATCGGCATTGTTGGGCTGCCGATAACCACCGGAAAGCCGGATGCGGCGGCTTCCATCGCCAGTCTCTCGGCGAGCAATTTCGACCGTGTATAGGGACCCGGCATGTCGTCCGCGGTTAGCAAGATATCTTCGACGTTGGCCTCTCCCGATGGCGAGGAACGAAACAGAATGGATTCGGTCGAGCAATGGAGCAACCGCTCAACACCACGCTTGCGCGCGGCCGAAATGACAACCTCGGTGCCGCGGCAATTGACGGCATGAAAGTCGTCCTTACGCGCGACCCACATGCCAGGCAGGCCGGCAAGATGGTAAACTTCGTTGACCCCATCGAGTGCCTGATCGACCAATTCGCGGTCGAGTACCGAGCCCTTGATGTACTGTGCATTTGCCACGGCGCGCCCCGGAGGGCGTACATCGAGAACGCGCGTTTGCCGGCCGCTCGCGACGAGCGTTGCCACCAAATGCTGGCCGATGAAGCCGCTGCCGCCCGTGACAAGAACGCAGGTCATCGATCTTGCTGCACGCCGCCCTGGCTTTGGTAGACCGAGTTCGATCCCTGTTGGATTATCGCAGCAAGATCGCGCCTGAAACCGAGTGAAATGAACAATTTTGCCATCACGAACACCGGACCCAGGAGGAGGTGAGTGGGATTGTCCATAAGGGCCGGTTGGCGGCGCTCATACACCTGATGCCCGATAATTTGCATCGCCACACCGATCAAAATCAACACAATCGAGATTGCCCAGACAACCATGACGCTCGCGTGGCTCGCGATTGTCGCGGCCGTAAAGAGCAGAATTGCGGCAGCGCCGGCGATTGCCAGGCCGATCGGAATGTCGAGCAGGATCCAATAGATCAGTACTGGAATGGCCAACAGAATCCCCAAATTGACCTGAAGGCAAAACACCGAGACAGGCAACAGACTGAGGGGAAGAACTGCCCCCAGGAACAGGATCACGATGCCGACGACGTGCAAGGCGCAGTTCATGGGGTCGCGATGGTATTCCACGTAGTCCGTAAGCTGACGCCGTAGATAAGCACTCATGTTGCGCTCGCTCCTCTAGACCGCGTGACTATTGAACGGAGGATGACATGAACTCCGCCGTCCTAACAATGCCGGACAATAGTCCCTTGGTGTCGCGGTCTTGTGTCAGGTACGCGGGATCTGGACCAGCGGGCACCAAGTGGCTGTAGGGATTCTCCCATTGAGCCAAGTGTCCGCCCGCCCGCCTGCAATGACGTACGATTTCTTTCATCAGGCCAAGGAACTGCATGCACCAGATGGTCAGCATCCGCAATATGCACCTGCGCCATCATCATATTGTGCTGACCATAGGAGCGGGGAACATTATGCTGACCGTAGAGGGGGGACCAAGCATGGCGTCGGATCCGGTTTTGGCCGCGGCCGAGCGAGCCGACGCAGTCGCGATGCCTTTTCGGCAGAACGATCCCGGCGAACTCGTCGCTAAAAATCTTACTTGCGATCCGCCGACACGACGAAAGTAAAAGTGTGCGTCGATGCTTACGCTGCGTCAAATCGAAGTCATCCGGGCGATCATGGTGACGGGCACGGTTGGAGGTGCGGCCCGTCTGCTCAACGTTTCGTCACCTGGTGTCAGCCGGGTGATGAAGCACGCCGAGACGTCCGTCGGAGTCAAGCTGTTCAGCCGTAGAGGAGGCCGGTACAGCCCGACACCACAAGCCAATGCGATTTTCAGCCAGATCAACGGCGTCTATGACAAGATCGAAGATCTGCAGTTTGTGATTTCGCGAGTCCAGCGCGGTGCCGAGACGGAACTGAAAATCGGTTCGGTGCCGAGCATCGCCAGCATAATGGTGCCGCGCGCGATCGCGGACCTGCGCAGGGCATTGCCCAACCTGCCGATCGAGGTGGATATCCTGAAAATCGAGGATGCCGTCGATTATCTGTTGCTCGGCAAAGGCGAACTGGTGGCGTTGAGCTCCAAGCTCGATCACTCGGTGCTTGCCATCGAGCCGTTGGCCCGCGGCCGGCTCAAATGCATCGTGCCGGAGGGGCATCCTCTGGCTCGCCGCTCGCGCGTCACGACGGATGAAATCGTGAGATACCCGCTCATCGGTGTCGATCCGAACGACCCTTACGGGAGGATCATGGCAGGCCTCTTTGCCAGCCACGCGTTGCATTATGAAGTCACGATCCGCGCCCGCTTCGGGTCGACGGTCTGTGCGCTGGTGTCATGCGGTCTTGGCATTGCCATCGTCGACGAATTCACCTTGGCCGCCGACCAGTGGCCGCGTTTGCGTGTGCTCGACATTGCCGAGCCGACCGCATTTCAGACTTATGTCGCCCACCGCAAGGATGTCCCGCTTTCGAGCCACGGCGCGCGATTTGTCGCGGCTTTGCGGGGTCAAATGGAGACCGCAGCGCGATCACGCCACGCGCGAAAAAAATAACATCATGTTAAGTTTTGCGCACGTTTTGGTTATTGACCTTATACGATGGGATTAGCAAGGTCGCATCATCGGTCGTGCGGACCCGGATGTGGGGGCGCCGCCCTGCCAGAAGCCCGATCCAACGGGCCTTGTTCTATCAAATGAGGGAGCTTCCCATGTTTCGTTCAGGACTTTTTGCGTCGTTGATTGTCGCGGGGGTTGGCATGACCAATCCGAGTTTCGCACAGTCGACCGTATACATTCCCGCCATTCTCGAACTGTCCGGTGCCGGCGCGGTATCGGGCACCAATTTCCGCGACGGGATGCTGCTGGCGATCGATGAAATCAACGCCAAGGGCGGCATCCTGGGACGCAAGATCGAAACGCCGTTGCTCGATACCCAGAGCGATGCCGGCATCTCGCGCGCCCAAGTGCAAAAGGTGCTCGATAACAAACCCTTTGTCATACTCGGCCCTGTCTTCTCGGGTTCCGTGCTGGTCGACATGTTGCTCACCCAGCAGGCCGAGATCCCGGAGATTGTCGGCGGTGAGGCAGCAGCAATCACTCAGAAGGGGAATCCTTACGTTTTTCGCACTTCGTTCGGTCAGCAATTCAGCATGCCGAAGATCGCGAACTACATGCGTGACGGCGTCAAGGCGAAGAGCGTCGGCGTGCTGTGGGTGAACAACGACTTCGGCAAAGGCGGCCGTGACACCTTCATCAAGGAAATGAATGCGCGTGACATCAAAGTGGTCGCCGATATCTCGACGGAATCGGGACAGGCCGATTTCTCGGCCGACGTGGTCAAGCTGAAGGGCGCCAACGCCGATGCGATCTTCGTCTATCTCAATGAAGAAGAGAGCGCGCGCTTTCTGCGGGAAGCCAAAAAGCAGGGCCTCAACAAGCCGCTGATCGGCGAGACAACCTTGCTCGGCCAAAAAGTGATCGACCTCGCAGGCGAAGCGGCCAACGGCGTGCGTGGCCATGTCGGACTGACCGTCGATGCGCCAATTCCGGCTGTGCAGGAGTTTGCCGCCAACTTCAAGAAGCGGTTCAACTATGCCTGCGATCACAACGGCATCAAGGGCTACACCGCGGTTTACTTCATCAAGCATGTGACGGAAAAAATCGGCAAGTTCGACAGCAAGGCTTTCGCACAGGCTGCGCACGGCATCACCATATCGCCGAAGGACGAGCCTGGCATCCTGATGGAAGCCACCTGGGACAATAACGGCGATATCGATCGGATCAGCTTCCTGGGTGAAGTTGTCAACGGTAAGCAGAAGGTGGTCGAGACCTTGCCGAAGCTCGGCAAGTAGTCGTTCAAACGCACTCTTCCGCCCGGTGTGACCACCGGGCGGATGCCAAAGGCCTTCGCCAGTGGCTTCTTTCATTCAGCTTTTGGTATCCGGCCTCGCGACCGGTGCAATCTACGCGTTGATTGCGGTCGGGTTCACGCTGCTCTGGCAGACGTCGCAGACGATCAATTTCGCCCAGGGCGAATTCGTCATGCTGCCTGCGTTCTTCATTCTCGCTGCCATGAATGCAGGCGCCCCGTTCTGGCTGGCGTGTCTCATCGGCATCGCACTATCGATCGTGATTTTGGGGATCTTGTTCAAGGTCATCATTGTCGACCCGATGCTGAAATATGGCGTGCTGCCGTTGGTCATCTCGACAATCGCCTTGTCGCTGTTTCTCAAGGAAAGTGCCAAGGACTTCTACAGCTCGCAAGCGCAACCGTTCCCCACGCTGGTGCCGGCGACCGATATCCATATTTTCGACGCGGTTGTCTCGACGCAAAGCCTGGCGGTGCTGGCGGTCGCAATCCTCACTGTGACGGCGTTGAACATTCTTCTTAACAAGACCCGGCTTGGCCGGCAGATGCAGGCCACCGCGCAAAATCCGACCTTGGCACGCATCCTGGGCATCCCCGTGCAACGGATGGTGCTCTACACGTTTCTGCTCAACGCGGTATTGGTTGCGATCGCTTCGATTCTGGTGAGCCCTATCTATCTCGCGAAGTTCACCAATGGGGAGACGCTTGGCATGGCCGCCTTCATTGCGGCGATCATCGGCGGCTTCAATCAGGTGCGCGGCGCAATTCTCGGCGGTGTGATTCTCGGCGTGCTCGATAATTTATCGGCTGCATATATTTCGTCGCAGTATCGCGGCGCGTTCCCGTTGATCGTTCTGATTGCGGTCATCCTGCTTCGACCGCAGGGCCTGCTCGGGCGGATCGAGGAGCGCACGGTATGACCCGCCTTGGTACCCTGGCCGTCATCATTGCGGTTGCCGTGGCAATCGCCGCGCCGTTTTTTCTGAAGCCGTATGGCATTTTCCTGATTTCGACCTGGGCTGTCCTCACTATTGCTGCGATCGGCCTCAATTTGACACTCGGCTATGCCGGCCAAATCTCGCTTGCACAGGGTGCTTTCGTCGGAATTGGAGCCTACACGGTTGCGCTTCTGACGCCGCTTGGCGTGCCATTTTTCGTGGCATTTTTCGCCGCAGGCCTTCTGTGCTTTGCGGTGGGGTGGGGGCTCGGCTACCCGGCACTTCGGGTGCAGCACCATTACCTTGCCTTCGTCACGCTTGCTTTCACCACGCTCGTTTTCCTGGTGTTGCGCAACGAGGAGTGGCTGACGAATGGCATTTACGGCATCACCGGCACGGCACGTCCGACAATATCCGGTTGGAAGACGAGCGGCGCGCGCGATTTCTACTTTCTCTGTCTGGGCGTTCTGGCGCTCCTTTCACTCGCAACCTGGTGGATGCTCCGTTCTCCATGGGGCCGCGCCTTCGTTGCGTTGCGGGAAAATTCAATCCGCGCACTTTCACTCGGCCTCGATACGCGGCGCTATACGCTGATGGCTTTCGCCATCGGCTCGAGCCTCGGCGGGCTGTCCGGCGCACTATACGCGCCACTGGTGCAGTTCATCGAGCCGAACTCGTTCGCGCTCGGTCTGTCGTTCAACCTGCTGCTCATGGTGATCGTCGGCGGCAGCGGCAATTTCTTCGGGCCTTTCGTTGGCGCCTTGGTCGCTGTGCTGTTGCCGGAATGGCTGCGCATCACGCAAGGCTACTACCTCATAATCTATGCTGCCGCGATCATGGTCATGATGGCGTTCTGTCCCTCAGGGCTGCTGGGACTTGTCGAGCGGGCGATCAGGGCTTTGAACGGCCGGCGCGCGGACGCCACGACATCCGTGCGTGCGGAAGGTGCCGGAACATGACCGCAGTGCTCGAAGTCTCCAACCTGCGCAAGGCGTTCGGCGGAGTCGTCGCGGTCGATGGCGTGTCATTTGACGTCAACGCCGGCGAGATCCTTGGAATTATCGGACCGAACGGATCGGGCAAGTCGACGATGTTCAATTGCGTGCTCGGGCAACTGCAGCCAAGCGCCGGCGAAGTGCGCATCGACGGCCAGGTCACGACGGGCGCGCGGCCCTGCGACCTTAACCGCCTTGGCGTCAGCCGAACATTTCAATTGCTGCAGGTTTTTCCGCAACTTTCGGTGCGCGACAACCTCATTTTGGCGGGACAGGAACATCAGGGTTCGATGGCGTCGCGTCTGTTCGGGCGCGCCGACGCCGGCCTCGGCGAAGCCGCCACCCGTATGATCGAGTTCTTTCGCCTGTCGCATCTTGCGGAAGAGCAGGCCGGTTCGCTGAGTTACGGTCAGCAAAAGCTCCTCGATGCCGCGATGGCCTTCATGGCCGGTCCGAGGCTCGTCCTGCTCGATGAGCCGGCGGGTGGCGTCAACCTGACCATGCTCGGGCACCTGCGCGAGCGGCTGCAGGCCTATCACGCCGAACACAAGGCGACGTTTGTCGTGATCGAGCACCAGATGGAGTTCGTCATGGCGCTTTGCACGCGCGTGTTGGTGCTCGCGGAAGGACGCATCATCGCGGAAGGCGCCCCGCATGATATTCGCCGCAATCCCATCGTGATCGAAGCCTATCTGGGGCACTGAGAATGAGTTCCGACCCGCTGCTCATTTTGGATGGCGTTTTTGCCGGTTACGGCAAAATGACGATCCTCAACGGGACAAGCGCACATATCCGTCGCGGCGCGATCACGACCGTGATCGGCCCAAACGGCGCCGGCAAGTCGACAATGTTCAAGACCATATTCGGGCTGCTGCCGGTGCGCAGCGGCACGATTCGTTTCAATGGCCGCGAGATGACAAATTTCGCTCCTCGAAAGGTTCTCGACGAGGGTGTCGCCTATATTCCGCAGGGCCGAAACATTTTTCCCGAATTGAGTGTTCGCCACAACCTGGAGCTTGGTGGCGTGGCCTTGTCCGATCAGGCGAGCCTGCCGGCGCGCTTGGAGAAAGTCATGGAGCGCTTTCCGATCTTGAACGAAAAGGCTCGCGCGCAGGCTTCGACGTTGTCCGGTGGCCAACAAAAGATGCTCGAAGTTGCGCGCGGACTTTTGCTTGACCCGAAACTGATCCTGATTGATGAGCCGTCGATCGGACTTTCCCCGCTCATGGTGCAGGAGGTGTTCGCAATCTTGAAATCGCTCCGCGACAACGGGGTTACCATCCTGCTGATCGAGCAGAATGCGAAGCAGGCGCTGCAGATTTCCGACTACGGCTTAGTGCTGGAACAAGGCCAGACACGCATCGAAGATACGGCTGCAAATATCCTTGCAGACCCGCGAATTGCACAACTGTTTCTAGGCGGCGGCCTGGCCCAACCGGAGCGCGTGGCATGAACGGGCGCAGGATGTTGCTCGGGCTCATCGGCGCGAACATCATGGGTTCGCTGTCGCCGGCATTATTTGCTGAAGCATTTGCCACAGCTGGAATCGATGGCTTCTATCATTTGATAGACGTCGATCGCCTGCGGGAGCGGCGGTTGCCGCAGCTTCTTGATGCGATCAAGGTCGCAGGGTTTTCCGGGACAAACATCACTTATCCCTTCAAACAGGACATACTCCCGCTTTTGGATGCGGTAGATCCCGAAGCCTCCCAGATTGGCGCGATCAACACCGTCGCGATCGCGCTGGACGGCCGTACGACGGGATACAATTTCGACCGTCGCGGATGGCGTCGCAGCTTCGAGGAAGGTCTCGGCCGAGACAGCGCCCAAGGCGCGACTGTGGTGCAGATCGGCGCCGGTGGCGCCGGGCATGCGGTGGCGTTTGCCTTGATGGATCTGGGCGTCGCGCTTCTCGTTGTTCATGATCTCGATGGCGCGCGCGCAAACGCGCTTTGCAGCGATCTTGCAAAATATTATGGGTCGTCGCGCTGCCGGGTTGCGCGCGATCTCGAGCGCGAGATCGAGGCAGCTGACGGTATCGTCAATGCGACGCAGGTGGGCATGCGGGGCTTTCCCGGCAATCCGGTGCCGGTATCCGCGATCAAATCAACGCATTGGGCTGCCGACGTCATCTACACCCCGGTCGACACGGAATTCATCAAGTCCGCGTCGGCGAAGGGTGCGCGCGTCCTCAGCGGTGACGGGATGTGCGTGCACCAGGCGGTCGAAGCTTTCCGGCTCTTCACCGGGATCACGCCCGATCTTGCGCGGCTTCACCGTGCGTTTGCTGCCGGCTACAGGGCGCGTGAGGCTGCGCTCAGCGAAACAGTTTGATTCAGCCAGACCGAAGGACAAAACAATGAAAACCTCGATAGCCACGGTTTGTCTCAGCGGCGGTTTGAGCGAAAAGCTGCAATCGATCGCAGCGGCCGGGTTCCGCGGCGTGGAAATCTTCGAAAGTGACTTGCTGTCGTATAACGGTACGCCGGCCGACGTTGCCAAGGAGATGTCCGATCTCGGCCTGCACGCCATCACGTTCCAGCCGTTTCGCGATTTTGAAGGCATGCCGGAACAGCAACGCCAGCGGACCTTCGAGCGGGCCGAACGCAAGTTCGATCTGATGCAGGAATTGGGCTGTGACTCGCTGCTGGTGTGCAGCAATGTGTCGCCGGACTCGCTCGGCGGTATCGATCGCAGCGCGGCTGACTTTCATGAACTGGGTGAGCGCGCGGCCAGGCGCGGGTTACGCGTCGGCTTCGAGGCGCTGGCTTGGGGGCGCCATATCAACGATTATCGCGACGCTTGGGAAGTTGTGCGCCGCGCGAATCATCCCGCCATTGGACTCGTACTCGACTCTTTTCACACTTTCGCCCGCAAGACCGATCTCAGCCCGATGCGTGCCATTCCCGGCGACCGGATCTTTCTCGTCCAGCTCGCCGATGCACCATGGCTCGAGATGGACGTCCTGAACTGGAGTCGGCATTTCCGCTGCTTCCCGGGGCAGGGGGATTTGCCGCTCCTCGATTTCATGGGAGCGGTCGCGGCGACAGGCTATCAGGGCGATCTGTCACTGGAGATTTTCAATGACCAGTTCCGCGCCGGTTCGCCTCGTTCGGTCGCTGTCGATGGGCAGCGTTCCTTGGTCTACCTGATGGATCAATTGCGCGCGAAAAGCGGGAAGCCGGTTGCCGATACTCCGCAGATGCCGTCCCGGTCGAAATGTCTCGGTGTCGAGTTTATCGAATTTGCGGTCGATGATCGTACCGCCGACGAGCTTGGGCAATTTATTGCGGGTCTGGGATTTCGCAACATTGCCCGCCACAAGTCGAAAGCCGTGTCCCGCTGGACGCAAGGCGCAATCAATCTTGTCATCAACAAGGAAAAAGAAGGGTTTGCGCATTCTCACTACATCACGCACGGGCCATCCGTGTGTGCCATCGGACTCAAGGTCGAGAGTGCGGCAGCAACACTCGACCGGGCCGAGAAGCTGCACGACACCCCGTTCCGGCAGAAGGTCGGGCCGGGCGAACTTGAAATTCCGGCAGTCCGCGGCATGGGCGGCAGCTTGCTCTATTTTCTCGACCCGACCAGCAAACTGGCGAAGGTCTGGGATGTCGAATTCGAGCCGGTGGCAGCGGGCAAAGGTGCCGATGCCGGCCTCACGGTTGTCGACCATATCTCGCAGTCGACGCACTACGAAGACATGCTGTCCTGGTTGCTCTTTTACACCTCGCTCTTCGACGTGCAGAAAACACCGCAGGTCGACATCAACGATCCGGGAGGCGTGGTTCGCAGTCAGGTCGTTGAGACGGCGGACGGCACATTACGCATCGCCCTCAACGCCTCGCAAAGCACGCGCACGCAATCGTCGCGTTTTCTCAACGAGTACTTCGGTTCTGGCGTCCAGCACATCGCCTTTGCCACCGACGATATTCTGGCGACCGCTGCCCGCTTGAGGGCAAACGGTGTGGAAACCCTGCGCATTCCGGAAAACTACTACGATGATCTCGAGGCACGCGTTGATCTTGGCGGCGACCGGCTGAGAATGCTGAAGGCCAATAACGTCCTATATGACAAGGACGACAACGGCGAATATTTTCAGCTTTACACCAAGAGCTTCAAAGATCTGTTCTTCCTCGAAATCGTGCAACGGCGCGGATACAAGGGGTTTGGCGCCATCAATGCACCTATCCGCCTCAATGCGCAGTCACGGCTTGCGGGCGAACACGCGGTCTCCGGGCTGTGATCCGTAATCCTATGCGCTTGATCCGGACTTGATACTTTGGCTTCTCTTGCGGATCGACAAAAGGACGTGCGACGCGTCCGTACAAGACTTGATTTCACGAAAAAAAGCTCGGCAGAAGCGTCGCAGAGCCCCGCAAAACGGGCCTCACCCCTCGTCAGGGAAAGGTCGTAGCCCCAGCCGCAAGAAGAACGCCGCTTAAAATTAGCGGTTACGGCGATTCAAGCCGGCGGCGGACGTAATCTGATAGCACCCTGACAGCACGGACCGGCGACCGGATCCTACCGTCACCGCAGCCCGCCCCCTGGCATGCCCCGGATTTCAGGATGGGTGCGGACGCAACCCGCCCCGACAAAATTTTCATCGCTGCAGACGAAACGAGCGCGCGTTCGATGATCCAGATTCGATTTTCTGCTTCGAGCGACCGATCTCGTTGCATTTGGGGCAGTAAAAAAGGCGAACTGCCGAATTCGAGTCAGCGCGAATTGAGCGATACCAAATCATCGCGATCCGGCATGCAGAACAAATCGGTACTTCGATCTGTGCGAGGGAACGCGCTTGGGGTTCAGCCATGACCCGTTTTCCATTCGGCTGATAACAATACTGCGTCGATCCGTCGCTGCGTGTCTAGAACTCCGCGCGACATTGATAAGCGAGCAATCGGGTCCGGGTCGCAAATTCGCAAGCATTCAAAGCGAACTCAGTTGCTGGTGATGTTTTATACATCTGATGTTTTATACATAGCGATATTTTGGAATGATGTTTTATACATCTGATGTTTTGTACGTCTGGTGACCATGAGTCCGCCCGGATATTCTGCATCGTGGACTGGTTCACGTCACAAGCTGTCGAGTCCCCAGATAAATGCCGTCCTGTGATGCGCATGAAACAAGCTGCAATGCATGTCGCAATGAACTGCCGTGCAGAGCGTACGTTGCGCGGACAACGGCGTAAGGGAGATCGTCCATGACAATGCAAAACCACCAGAGCTCGGGATCGAGCTACTTCCAAAGCGTCACCGGCCAGCTGTTGGCGTTGGGCGTTGGAGTTCTCGTGCTGATAGTGCTTGCTGCCGTTTTCGTCTTCTGAACGGCGCCAACAACATTCGGCGAATTTTGAAATAGGGCGCGGCGTGAGTCCCGCGGCTCGCGTAGAGCCTTTTCGTTCTCGATGATGTTTTTTGTATCAAGAATTATGCTTGACATATGATAATGGAGATACTGATTATTATAAAAGATATTCCAAACGTCGCGCGTCAAAAGTGCATTTCGAATGATCACTTCTGCGCAGATGCGAGCTGCTCGAGCGCTCCTCGGCATTGACCAGCGCAAACTGGCCGAACGTGCGGGTCTATCTCTGCCGACGATTCAGCGCATGGAAGCAAGCGACGGCGTGGTCCGTGGCAATGTCGATTCACTGATGAAGCTGGTCGACGCGCTGGCGGCCAACGGCATCGAGCTAATCGGCGAAGGCACAACGTCCAGCAAAGGTGGCCGCGGAGTGCGGCTCAGATGAGTGGGCGTGCCAAAGCAAGCGCTAATCCCTCGGCGCGGAGGTAGTGATGGTCACCTCGGCGCTCTTCGGCATTGTGGCGCTGTTGGCTCTGTCGCCTATCGCCGTATTTCTCGCATCGTCGTCCCGCGCCACTGCAGTCATCTATGCGCCCTGTCTGATCATCACACTAATGCTAGCTGCCGTCGGAGGGGCATGTCTGTTCGAACAGCCAGTATCAAGCATCGCATTGCCACTCGGTCTGCCGTGGCTGGGTGCACATTTCAAAATCGATTCTCTTTCAGCCTTCTTCGTCATTGTCGTCAATCTGGGTGGGGCGGCCGCGAGTTTGTTCGCGCTTGGCTACGGTCAGCACGAACAGGCGCCTGAGCGGGTACTTCCTTTCTATCCTGCATATCTCGCCGGGATGAACCTGGTCGTCCTTGCAGATGACGCCTTCAGCTTTCTGGTAGCATGGGAATTCATGTCGCTCACATCCTGGGCGCTGGTGGTTGCCCATCATTATGAGCGCGAAAACCTGCGGGCAGGTTACGTTTATCTGTTGATGGCGGGTTTTGGCACATTCGCGCTGCTTTTGGCTTTCGGTCTGCTCGCCGGCAGCAACGGAAACTATCTGTTCGAATCGATACGTGCAGCGCAGCCGAGCAGCGGAGTGGCGGCGATGGTTCTTGTCCTGGGCCTTGTCGGCGCTGGGTCGAAGGCTGGCGTTGTCCCTCTTCATGCGTGGTTGCCACTCGCTCATCCGGCGGCACCGAGTCATGTCTCTGCCTTGATGAGCGGTGTTATGACAAAGGTCGCCGTTTATGGTTTTGTGCGCATCGCGTTCGATCTGCTGGGTCCACCAGTCTGGTGGTGGAGCATCTTGGTACTTGCTGTCGGCGGCATCACCGCGGTGATGGGCGTTCTCTATGCCCTGATGCAGCACGATCTCAAACGGCTACTCGCATATCACACGGTCGAAAATATCGGCATCATCTTTATTGGTCTTGGCCTTGCGCTCGCATTCAAGGCGTACGGTATGGCTGATGCGGCGGCGTTGGCGCTGACCGCAGGGCTGCTACACGTATTCAATCACTCGGTCTTCAAGAGTCTCCTGTTTTTCGGTGCCGGTGCCGTGCTCAACGCCACGGGTGAACGCGACATGGAGCATCTCGGCGGTCTGATTCATCGTATGCCGCAGACCGCGTTCGCGTTTCTTGTCGGTTGTGTCGCCATTTCGGCGCTCCCACCGCTGAACGGCTTCGTGTCGGAATGGCTCACGTTTCAGGCCATCCTGCTCAGTCCGCAATTGTCGTCCTGGGGTCTCAAGTTTCTGGTTCCGGCGGTTGGCGCTTTGCTGGCGCTATCTGCGGCATTGGCCGCTGCCTGTTTTGTGAAAGCCTTTGGCGTGAGTTTCCTCGGACGGCCGCGCACACCGGCAGCAGCCAATGCGATCGAGACCAACAGCAACTCGCTCGCTGCCATGTTTTTCCTATCGGCCCTATGTCTTGTGGCTGGCGTGTTGCCCGGCATTTTCATCGACGCGCTTGCGCCGGTGACGAATGCACTTGTCGGTGTGAGCATACCGCACCAGACGGGTCTCGATTGGTTGACCATCGTGCCGATCGCGGAGAGCCGCAGTTCCTATAATGGACTACTGGTCTTCGTCTTCGTTGCGACATCCGGCTCGATCGCCGCCTTCGCCATCCATCGATTGGCCTCTGATAAGATACGGCGCGGACCCGCCTGGGATTGTGGTTATCCCGACCCCAGTCCGGCCACGCAATACACGGCGTCGAGTTTTGCGCAGCCGATCCGCCGGGTTTACGGCACAGCCGTTTTTAAGGCGCGCGAGATCGGTGAGATGCCGCCTCCGGGCGCGACAAGGCCGGCCCGTCTCACTGTCGAGTTGCGAGACCTGATCTGGGACGCCGCCTACGTACCGATCGCCACCGCCGTCGAGTACGCCGCTGGACGGCTCAACGTTCTGCAATTCCTCACCATCCGCCGTTATCTCGCGTTGGTGTTTTCGGCTTTGGTGCTGCTCCTGTTGGTGCTGGCAATATGATCGCGATCCGTGATGTTGCCTTCCAAGGCGCCCAAATGCTGCTGGTGCTGCTGTTGGCGCCGTTGCTTACGGGCATGGTGCGCGTGGTGAAGGCTTTCCTGTTGCGCCGGCAGGGTCCGCCGCTCCTGCAGCCTTATCTTGATCTTGTCCGGCTGCTGCGAAAGGAGGTCGTGCTGGCGCACAGCGCCTCATGGCTATTTCGCGTCACACCCTACATTGTGTTTGCCGGTACGTGGGTTGCGGCATCCTTGGTACCGACGTTTCGCAGTGGATTACTGTTCTCCTGGTCGGCCGATCTGATCGCGTTAATTGCGCTGCTCGGTAGCGCGCGTTTCTTTCTCGCACTTGCCGGTTTGGATGTTGGCACGAGCTTTGGGGGTATCGGATCGAGTCGCGAGGTCATGATCGCCTCCCTCGCTGAGCCCGCCATGCTGATGATTGTGTTTACAATTGCCCTGATCGCGGGGTCGACACAATTGTCGATCATGGCCGCCCACATGACATCAGGCGCCGTCGGCTTGAGAGTTTCGCTTGGCCTTGCGCTGCTTGCATTGATCATGGTGTCGATCGCCGAAAATGCGCGCATTCCAATCGACAACCCCGCAACTCATCTCGAACTCACGATGGTGCACGAGGCGATGGTGCTGGAATATTCCGGACGTCACCTGGCGCTGATCGATCTCGCCTCGGAGCTCAAGCTCCTGTTCTACATGTCGGTGATCGCCTGCCTCTTCATACCTTGGGGCATCGCGCCACCTGACGGAAATGCACGCGCCATCTTTGTTGGGATGTTCACGTATCTTGCCAAGCTCGCGGTTGGGGGCGTTTTGCTCGCGGTATTTGAAACATCTATCGCCAAGATGCGCGTCTTTCGCGTGCCGGCATTCCTTGGTGCGGCATTGATGCTCGGTTTGCTTGGCACGTTGTTATTGTTTGTTTCGGGAAGCTTGTGATGCTTCGCGGCAATTTATCCTTTGATGTCGCTCATCTGCTGGCGGGCTCGCTGGTGCTCGTCAGTTTCATGCAGCTCTATCAGGATCGGCTCTACGCGCTCCTTAACGTGTACGCTCTCCATGCTCTGGTGCTGGCGGCATCGGTCGGCTGGCAGGCCTTCGTGCAGGATGCACCGCATCTCTATGTCACGGCCGTGATCGCGCTGGTGTTCAAGGCCATTATCATTCCAACGGCCCTGCATCGCATCATTGTGCGCCTCGGTATTCACCGTGAGATTGAAACAGTAGTGGGAGTGGGGCCAACCATGCTCCTGGGTATGGGATTGGTCGCGCTTTCGATGGTGGTGATGTTACGGGTCACAGCCGAGGCCGATCCGCTGGCGCGTGAGGATCTCGCCTTCGCACTTGCGGTCGTTCTGCTTGGTCTTTTGATGATGGTCACGCGTCGTAACGCGGTGAGTCAGGTCGTTGGCTTCATGTCGCTCGAGAACGGGCTTGTTTTGGCGGCGACCGGCGCGAAAGGCATGCCTCTGGTGGTGGAAATCAGCGTCGCATTTTCCGTGCTGATCGCCTTCATCGTGATCGGCATCTTCCTGTTTCGCATAAGGGAGCGCTTCGACACCGTCGACATCCAGGCGCTCGATCGTTTTCGCGGAGAACGGCAATGATCGATGCGCTTGCGGGCGTTCTCGTCATCCCCGCCATTGCCGCCGTCTTGCTCGCGGCATTGCCCGGCTACCAGATGACGGCGCGTCTCAATGTCCTCGCCACCTTCCTCACGCTTATAACGGCTTTGTCATTATATGTCGTTGAACCGACCTCAGGCCCCTATTTACTGGTGGACGATCTCAACAAAGTATTCATTGTACTGACGACGTTTGTTGGCTTCACCACAAGCGTGTTCAGTGCAAGCTACATCGGCCACGAAATCGAGATCGGTCGCCTTACACCGAAGTTCGTTCGCTTCTATCACGCCATGTATCAGGTGCTGATGTTTGCGATGAACCTGGCGTTGGTCGCAAACAATATCGGTTTGATGTGGGTCGCGATCGAGACGGCGACGCTCACAACGGTGCTGATGGTTGGTATCTATCGCACGCACGAGGCGCTGGAAGCGGCCTGGAAATATTTCATTCTCGGCAGCGTTGGCATTGCCTTGGCGCTCTTCGGCACCATCCTGGTCTACATGGCCGCGCGCCCCGTGATCGGTGAGGGCGCCGACGCCATGATTTGGAGCATATTGATAACGCGCGCGGCGCAATTCGATCCCGCATTGCTCAATGTTGCATTCATTTTCCTGCTGCTGGGCTACGGTACGAAGGTGGGGCTTGCGCCGTTGCATGCCTGGCTGCCCGACGCGCACGCCGAGGGGCCGACCCCAATTTCCGCCGTGCTCTCCGGGTTGCTCCTGAATGTCGCGCTTTACGCGCTGCTACGCTTCAAGATGCTGCTCGCGCTTAATCCGGCGGCAATCGCGCCCGGTCCGTTGATGGTGATCATGGGCCTGATCTCCTGCGTGTTCGCGGCTTTCATGCTTTACCGGCGCCGCGATATCAAACGCATGTTTGCTTACTCATCCATTGAGCATATGGGCATCATCGTGTTCGCGTTTGGCATGGGCGGTGCGCTCGCGAATTTTGCCGGTCTTCTGCACATGACGATGCATTCGCTGACCAAGTCGGCGATTTTTTTTGCCGTTGGTCACATCGCGCAGGTCAAGGGCACGCAGAAGATTGCCGACATGGGCGGTCTTACAGTAACTAATCCGGTTCTCGGATGGGGGTTGGTGTTGGGTGTCGTAGCGATTGCCGGCCTGCCCCCGCTCGGTATCTTCATGAGCGAATTTCTGGTGGTAAGCTCGACCTTCGCGCGTGAGCCCTGGTTGGCGATCATCCTGGTGCTGGGCATTCTGGTCGCACTCGGTGGCTTGTTCCTGCGGCTCAATGCGATTGCATTCGGGGCGCCGCGCGGGCCGACCGCCAAAGCTCAAGCGTCCTACGTGCCGATGTTTGCGCACCTGGCACTGGTGTTCATGGCTGGAATTTATTTGCCGGCGCCGTTGGTGAAGGGTTTTGAGAATGTCGCGAGGCTACTGGGCTAGCCATGGCCATTCTCGACACTATTACGCATAGCGACGTAGCCAAGCGGCACCGGCCTTGGCCCCGCGCCCTGGTCAGTGAAGAAGGCTGGCGCCAGGCGATCGATCAGCTCGCGACGGGCCGCCTGGTGTTGCTTGGCTTATGGGGCGATGCGCCCATGGTTCATATGGCACTCTTTGACGAGTCGAGCGGCGACGCCGCGGTGACCAGCTACAGCTGCAAGAACGACGAATATCCGAGTGTAGGCGCGCGGCATGCGCCAGCGATTCGGCTCGAACGTGCGATCTACGATTTATTTGGCCTTGAAGCGGTGGATGCGCCCGACATGCGGTCGTGGCTCGATCTCGGCTTCTGGGACGTTCGTCACCCACTCGGCAAAAAAGCCCCCACGCGCGGGCCAGTTCCTTACAATTTTCTCCCGGCCGAAGGAGAGGGATTGCACCAGATTCCGGTTGGACCTGTGCATGCCGGCATCATTGAGCCGGGACATTTCCGTTTTACGGCAAACGGGGAACACGTGGTGCGGCTGGAGCAACGCCTTGGCTGGGTACACAAGGGCATCGAGTCGCTCATGGAGGGGGCGACGCTTGAGCAGGTTACGAAGCTTGCGGCACGCACCTCTGGCGACAGCACTGTCGCTTACGCATTCGCGTTTGCGCAGGCGGCGGAGGCCGCGATGCAGATCGTGACGCCAGCGCGCGCGAGCTATCTGCGGGCGCTGATGGCCGAGCTCGAACGTTTGGCCAATCATTTTGGAGATATCGGCGCGATCTGCAACGATGCGTCGTTTTCGTTGATGCAGGCGCAATGCGCCATCCTGCGTGAACGCACATTGCGCGTTGCAGAAGCGGGCTTCGGCCATCGGCTGATGATGGATGTGATTGTCCCCGGAGGGCTCAGCCGCGATATTGCGCCGAAGGGTCTTGCTGAGGCTGCGGCTCTGGTCGCCGCGGTGCGCGGCATTTTTCCGGACCTGATTGAGCTCTACGACAATACGGCCTCGCTGCAGGATCGGACCGTCACCACGGGGATTGTGAAACCTGAATTGGCCGCGCAGTTCGGGGCCGGCGGGTACATCGGCCGGGCATCCGGCCGGACGTTCGATGCTCGGCGGACGCTTGCCTATGCACCCTATGACAAGTTGTCGTTCGAAGTCCCGCTGCGTAGGGAGGGCGACGTCAATGCGCGAGTCTGGCTCCGCATTCTTGAGGTCGAGCAGAGCCTGTCGCTCATCGAGCAAATTCTCAGCGTAGTTCCGGGCGGTGCGATCAAGGCGCCGGTGAGCAGAGCGGAGGCTTGCGAGGGCTTGGGAGTTGCGGAGGCCTTCCGGGGCGACGTTCTGGTGTGGCTCAAGCTCAACAGAAACGGCCGGGTTGCGCGTTGCCATTTACGCGACGCGTCGTGGTTCCAATGGCCGCTGCTTGAAGCCGCGATCGAGGGAAATATCGTCGCCGACTTCCCGCTCTGTAACAAGTCATTCAACTGCTCTTATTCGGGGCATGATCTCTAGCATGCGTAAGATTCTCTTCGAAAGCCTTGTACATGGCGTTCTCACCGAGCCAGCACCCGCACCAGACGAGGCGGCGCTCGTTGAACTTGCGAACAGTGTCAAGCGTGCGGCCCGAGTCAAACTGGGCCGCTCACTTGCAATTCGGCAAGTTGATGCGGGTTCATGCAATGGGTGTGAGCTTGAAATTCACGCATTGAACAATGCGTTTTATGATCTCGAGCGGTTTGGCTTCCGATTTGTCGCCTCGCCACGCCACGCCGACGTGCTCATGGTCACCGGACCCGTGACCAAAAACATGCGGGAGGCGCTGAAGCGCACCTACGATGCAACCCCTTCGCCAAAGTGGGTCGTTGCTGTTGGCTCCTGCGCAGCCGACGGCGGGATCTTTTCGAGAAGCTATGCGGTCGAGGGAGGGGTCAAAGAGGTTATTCCTGTCGACTTGCATATACCTGGGTGTCCGCCTTCGCCGGTTGCTCTTTTGCGAGGACTCTTAGCATTGCTTGATCAGATTCAGCGGTGACACATTTTGATCGCGCGCCAACGCTTATGAGCGTTGGCGTCGCAGGATTTGGTGCGACTGCATATGCAGGCGCAATCGCAATTAAATTGGGCGACCGCCAGAACTAATAGACTACGACCTCGGACATCGCTCTTTAATCAAGCAGATCGTCGCCTGGCACGCCGACGATATCGCTAAGCGTATTGCCTTGCAGCTGTCGCACACGACCGCCCGGTCCACTGAGATCGTAGTAGGAGTCGGTTTCAATTCAAACAGAAGCCCGGCATGACGGACTGCCGGGCTAGTTGACTTGGGTTAGATCAAGAATCTGTTCCTCTCCGGGAGGAGAGCAACTTGAAAATTAAGACATGTCTGAAGATGGAATACAAGTTGAGCATTCAAAACGAAACCAGTTGCCCATGATGTTTTATACATCTGATGTTTTATACATAGCGACATTTCGCACTCATGTTTTGTGCATCTGATGTCTGTTGAATCTTGCGGGCCATAGTCGGCCGGATATTCTAAGCGTCGTGTCGGTCATGCTTTGAGCTGCTGCCTGCATGAAAACCAATCAAAACGTCAGGCGCGTTTATTTGCAGCACGTTAGAGGTCAGCCCGTAGCGTTGCTTGTTGCGATCATTGCGACGATCGCAATTGCGGTCCTGGCCTTTTAACAGTACGGGGTATGGCTGTTGCATGTCACAGTCTAGAAATCCGTGGGTGGCGGCTTGGTCGACGGAAGACACCGACAGTTCCCTTGAGGAGGACAATCTGTTCATGAGCTGCCCAAAGTGCGGCGCAGAAACGAAGCTGATGCGCCTGGAAATATTTCCGGACTTTAAGGGCGAGATCCGCGTCTACCAGTGCGGTAATTGCCACCAAAACAATGAAGTTATTGTCTCAGCCTAATTTCGGATTCTTGCCTAAGGGGAGACCAACAATGGACCCGCTCGTAACTGCAGGACTCGTAGTTGCGCTGATCGCGGCGGTAGTCGCCGGCTACTATCTCATGAGGCCAGAGAAAAAATGATAAGGGCCAAAAGAAATGCGCGGCGTTGGTCTGATCCAGTCGGCCAAACGGGATAGTGATTGGACTCTCCTCGGAATATCGCTGGGGAGACGCCTGCACCAGCGGTGCCGGACGACTGCCGCGACCCCAAGAAAACTTCGGCAGTAGCAAAAGTGCAATGATTCAGCTTTTGAAATGCACATGTCCGCTTTTTTGGGGGTAAAGCGGACATGACTTGTTGCGGTGCATATGTCTGCTTCTGACCCAAAGCGGACATCGACGGGCGACGCGTTGGCACCGTTGCAGCGTCACCGGCGACGGGCCACTCCATAACATGTGGTAAGGCCATACGGTTGGACCACGGTCCAACATGACTTCTATGATTGCAGGTCTATGTTTGTTCCGGGCGGGCTCCTGAGGTGGGCGGCAACATCCTTAGGAGAATGCGATGTCGAAAAGTGTAACTGTTGGAACGACCGCGTTCTTTGCCTGCATTTTGTGCGCAACTCCCGTCTCGCTTGGCGTCTCGCCCCAGGGAAATGTGTCGCTGACGCACAACAGCGCTTCAGCGGAGGTCGGACGCCCACTCACCGCGACGAGCGTCGCGGGTGTCAATCGCAGGGTGAATCGGCGCGCAGACCGGCGAGAGTACCGCAGCGGTGGTGTGAAAAAGCCCGAGACCACCGGTACCGGTACCGGCACAAAGTAGTGCAATCCGGCGGACACACAGTTTATTAACCGCGCGCTTTGACATCAGACGCTGGCGGGTTGGTGAAGCATTTGGCCAGACCGTTGGGCTTTGCGCCGGAAACACCAAGGATCACCTCGTTAGGGTGACGGGGAGCGACAACCAGGAGCGCAGCCAATGCTAAAGACTATTTTTGCAATCAGCGCCGTTGCGTTGCTCTCAACGACATATGCGATGGCACAACAAGGGGCTGTCATAAGGGAATGCGCCGCCGACATCAGGGCGGCGTGTGGAGATGTGCCGCCGGGTGGTGGCGCCATTCGGTCCTGCCTTAACTCGCATCTCGCAGACCTCACCGAGCCATGCCGAGCCGTTTTGGTCAGCGCTGCCACGGTTGCAAACGAATGCCGCGCCGACATCAGAGCGATGTGTGCGGACGTGCAGCCCGGTGGCGGCAGGATTGAAGCTTGTTTGCACGCTAACTTCACCAACCTCAGCGCGCCCTGCATAGATGTCATGGCGCGGACGGTGGGCAGAGGGCAGTAGCCTCGATTGTTGAGCCGGGACCTACGACTACCAATGCTTCACTCAAACCGGAGAGGAACCAATGACCAAATTGATCATCTTTGCTGCCTTCGCCTTAGCCCTGACAACCTCAGCACAGGCAATGCCGGTTGCACCAGTTCACGAGCCGGCAAGCATGATCACCCAAATCGCCGCAGCGTGCGGACCGGGCATGACACGACGCAATGGTGTCTGCGTGTCCAGAGTCGCCAAACGCCAAGCCCGCAGGTGTGAGCGATGGAATGGAGACACCTGCGCTAAGTGGTACTAACTACTGAAAGGCAGAGCAAGAATGGCCCGTAACGGCGTCCATCCGTTGCGGGCCGTTTGCTTTGATTGAAGTCCCAAAATGCAAAAGTCAGTCGCTGCGCGACGAGTTCGAAAAAATGTGTCCGCTTTCGGGTCAGCGGACGTGGGTTGATGCTCTGCAAATGTCTGCTATTGGCCCATAGTGGACATCGGCTTGTACGCCGCACATGTCCGCTTTCAGAGGTAAAGCGGACATGGCCATTTGCGGCATGTCTGCTTTTGCGGTCGCTATTCGGGATTAAGCAGGCACGCCTTTTTGCGGTGCGGGCGTCTGCTTATGACCCAAAGCGGACCAACCGTGCCAACAGGGTCGTTGTACGGCCAAACGAGCGGCCGAGCATTCAGTGACAAACTAGTACCGGGGTTTTCGTGTGCGTCAGTACCTTGTTTGTCACACTGCCGAGCACAATTGCGGATAGTCCGCTGCGCCCATGCGATGCCATGACAATGAGATCGCACCCTCTGTCCGCGGCCGTTGCAATGATGGCCTTATAGGGTTGCTCGTTGTCCACCTGAATCGTGTCGCAGGACAAACCAGCCTGCTGGGCCGCATGGGCCACGCCGATCAATACGCTCGCAGCATGCGTCTTGACCTGCTGGGCATGTTTGGCGAGTTCCCCCAGAGCCTGCTGCGCCTTCGTTTCTGAAACACTGAGCCAATCGAACGGCTCCTCGACAATAATCACGGATACCTTGGCTCCCAAGGATTTAGCCAGCGACAATCCATTCGTTACCGCATGCTCCGCTATCTCCGACCCATCTGTTGGGATGAGAATATGCTGGTACATTCCACCTCTCCATTGTCTGAACGTGCCACCAAAATCTGCCTGCCGAATGTAAGCTTGGGCGCCTGTTAGATACTCGAACCGTCCACGTAATTTATCGATACAAAGATTTTATCCGCTATTCGTACCATCGCCCAATGTCCGCTATTGGCCCTTAGCGGACGCCTTGCTTTGCACTGCACATGTCTCGCGGTCGCTATTGGGAGTAAAGCGGACACGACGTATTGCGGCGCATTTGTCCGCTTGTGACCCTAAGCGGACATTGGCCTCGTGTCCTGTCCCTTTCGGCCGCTTGCCTTACACTGTACGATGTCTTGTCTTCGGCCCTTGGGGCAAATGCGACGGCGTGAGTCTATTAGGCTTTTTGGTATGTCGGTGACGGCATGGCCATTTGTAGCGACGCGAGCAGACTGAAACTCTGAAGGTTCGGAGCAGGCCCGTGCGTATCAAACGGCTCAAAAAGCTCTACGCATCGCAATACTGCGGGGCGCTCGTTGTTTGTTACCTGAGCTTCGGCGCGACCAGTTTCGCGCAGATGGACCCCAGACAGCAACGCGGCTTGCTTTTCGCAACGACAAATTGCGCAAGGTGCCATTCGATCGATAAGGTAACGACAAGTCCGCTTAAGCAGGCGCCGCCGTTTCGAGAACTGCACAAACGCTATCCGGTGGAATCACTTGAAGAGGCTCTCGGCGAAGGCATTGTCACCGGACACCAGAACATGCCCGAATTCCGGTTGGATCCCGGCCAAGTCGGCGATTTGGTCAGTTACCTTAAGTGGCTCGAACGTTAAGCGAAGCGAACGGGTACCCGACTAGTTTGGATAAAAAGCGGCCCGACGCTGATGCTTCATTTGACTGAACACCACGCCATTCTACCAGATGGAGCGCCGGTTCTGATCCGTCCGCTGGCGGTGGAGGATGCTGGCTTATATCCTGATTTTCTTGGTGACGTGAGCAGAGAGGACTTACGGCTGCGTTTCTTTGCGCCGATACGCGAAGTGAAGCCCGACTTGCTCGACAAACTCATCCACTACGATCCTGCCCACGCTATGGCCTTCATCGCCCTCGACGAGCGAACCAAGAGGTTGCTGGGCGTTGTGCGTCTGCACGATGACGCAGACGGAGCGAACGCCGAATTTGCCATTCTGGTGCGTTCGCGGCTTAAGGGTCACGGAATTGGCTGGCTGCTGATGAAACAAATGATCGAATTTTCAAGAGACAAGGGTCTAAAGAGCATACGGGGCCAAGTGCTGTGCGAAAACACGATGATGCTTACCATGTGCATTGAGCTCGGCTTTCACATTACCGATGATCCGGACGAACGCGGCATTAAGATAGCGACACTGCCAGTGTGTACTGAACATCAATGACTCGATTTTGGCCGTGGGCGCTTTCGGGGGGGTAAAGCAGATCGCGGCTGGGCTTGTCTCAATGTCCGCTTATGGCCCTTAGCGGACATCGCTAGCTGCACTGCACGCGTCCGCTTTCGGGGGCAAAGCAGACAGGGCTTGATGATTGTACCGACTGGCCTTGGTGATCGTCGGTTGGCAAATGTCCGCTTTCGCAGTCGCTGTTGGGGGCAAAGCGGACATAGGCTGCTGCACCGCACATGTCCGCTTTTGACCCAAAGCGGACATCCCCCTTTTTGTTTGGTGGTTCGACACTGTACGATGCCCTCCATTGAATCTTCGGGGGCACATGCGGCGGCGCGAATTCATTGGTTTTGTCAGTTGCGCCACCCTTGCCTGCTCGCTCCGCGTGCACGCACAGGAGGCAGGCCGTCTCTATCGCGTCGCACTGGTTATGCCCGTGGGACGCGACGAGCCGGCGGTCCTCGCCTTTCTCGACGAGTTGCGGGGGCAGGGCTTTGTTGAAGGCAAAAACCTGGCGATCGTTGGCGGGCAGCCGACGAGCAACGAGCAGGTCCCCACCGTGGTGCCGCTGATCCTTCAGGCAGCACCGGATGCCATTGTGAGTGGTGGCGACGTTATCGCGCGCGCCTTCCAGAAGGCCACGCAATCCATTCCGATTATCGTCATGACCGAAGATATGGTTGCAGGTGGATATGCCACCTCATTGGCCCGCCCGGGCGGTAACGCCACCGGCATTAGCCTGATGTCCCCCGATCTCGACGGCAAGCGGCAAGACGTCCTGATCGAAGCGGTTCCGGGCGCGCGCCGCATTGCCGCACTTGCGGACTCCAATGTTGCAAGCCTTGAGCACCTCAAGGCCCTGGAAGCGTCAGCGCGTAAGCACGGAAAAGAACTGGTGATTGTCCGTGCCGCAAGCGCCAGTGATCTGGCGCCGGCAATCAGCGAAGCCGGCAAACAGGGCGCAGCCGCGCTCAACGTGTTGTCGTCGCCAATGCTGCATCTCAATCGCCGGCTCATCATTGCGCGGGCGGCGGAGGCGAGATTGCCGGCGATTTATCAGTGGCCGGAAACAGCGGAAGAAGGCGGTCTGCTCGCTTATGGTCCGAGCTTCATCGATATTTTCCGGCAGCGCGCTGGCATTGTCGTCAAGGTGCTGCGCGGCGCCAGGCCCAGCGAGTTGCCGATCGAGCAGCCGACCAAGTTCAAGCTCGTGATCAATCTGAAAACGGCTAAAGCGATCAACTATGCCGTCCCTACTGGTCTCGTCCTGCGCGCCGATACGGTGATTGAATAGCAGACCAGATGTCCGCTTTTGGCACTTAGCGGACATGCCTGCAGGCTCCATAGGGTTGGTCGCTAAGGGAATTGGTTGAGGGAGCGTCAAATTAGTAGGAGGGCAAAATATGCCCTATCACGTTAGAATAACCACCGACACCGATGGCCTCATAAATGATGCCAAGCCGTACCCCACCTTGGCAGCCGCAATGCAAGTTGCCGGTTTGTCGCTAAAAACAGGCAGCGCAACTACTGCATGGATTGAGGATGACCATGGGAACGTTTGTGCCAACACCGACGACGTGAAAAAGCATTGCGGGCTGACTTGAGTTCAAATTAGGGCGCCATCAAGGAATGGTGGGATTTCGGTCCCGTCGCATGTCCGCTGCTAAATCCTTAGTTGCAGCGCACCTGTCCGCTTTTGAGGGTAACGCGGACACTCGACCTCTTCAGGTGAGCAAGGTGAGCAGATACGCTACCGTGTCCTGAGCCTCGGGGCGGTAATGAGACGGCGCGAGTTTATAACACTTGTCGGCGGTACGGCAGTCGCGTGGCCGCTCTCCGCACGCGCGCAACAGACGGCTCTACCGGTGGTCGGGTTTGTCCGAGACGGGACGGCCGAAGCCTCTGTGCGCTTTGCGGCGGCGTTCCGCGAAGGCCTCAACAAAACCGGCTACGTCGAAGGCCAGAATGTAACGGTCGAGTACTACTGGCTGGAGGGCCAGTACGATCGCCTGCCGGCGCTGATGGCCGATCTGGTTCGCCGAAAGGTGGACGTCATCGCCGCGCCTGGGTTCGTGCCCGCGCGCGCGGTCAAAGCTGCAACAGCGACGATCCCGATCGTCTTCGGCGTGGGCGAGGACCCCGTCCGGATCGGCCTTGTCGCCAGCCTCGCACGGCCTGGCGGCAATGCGACAGGTGTCAATATTCTTGTCCAGGAGGTGTCGGCCAAGCCGCTACGGCTGCTGCATGAGCTGGTGCCCAAGGCCGTCCGTATTGCCGTGCTGGTCAATCCACGCAATCCTTTCGCCGAATCCGTAGTGCTGGAGGTGCAAAAAGCCGCTCCCACCCTCGGACTGCAAATCGAGATCCTCAACGCCAGCACGATTGGCGAGATCGATGCGGCGTTTGCTACCTTTGCGCGCGAGCACATCGATGCCCTTTTCGTCGCCGCCGACGCCTTTTTGGTCAGCCGCCGCGTGCAACTTGCCACCTTGACGGCGCGCGACAGGATTCCAGCGGCTCATAGCGCGCGCGAACTCGTGGAAGCCGGCGGGCTGATGAGTTACGGAACCGACCTCGCGGACATGTTTCATCAAATCGGCGTCTATACCAGTCGCATTCTCAAGGGCGCCAAGCCCGCTGAACTGCCGGTAGCACAGTCGACTAAATTTGAGTTCGTCATCAATCTGCAAACGGCGCGAGCGCTCGACATCGCGGTGCCGCCGGGGCTGATTTCCTTCGCGGACGAGGTGATCGAATAAGTAGCGCGATGTCCGCTATTGGCCCTTAGCGGACTGTTTATAAACGGGCGGCTATCGCCGGACCTAAAATCGCGCGCACCCGGGCCGCCGCATTGCCGGCGTCTCGCTTTTCAACCCTGGGAGCGTTTGTCTCGCCGCGCTGACTGTCTGGCTGGGACATATTTGCTAGTGCCAAAAGAGCATCAGCAGAATGATAATCGGTATCGGAATGCCAAGTAGCCAAAGTAAAATGCCTCGACCCATAATTCATCTCCATTGTTAGCGACTGGGTGTCGCAGAAGTTTTGGTCACCAAAAAAGCCGCCCCGCAAAGGGGGCGGCTTTTTTCTGTTGCGTTGTCACATATACAGCGAACGTTCTTTCTTAACCTGGTCAGCGGTGTAAGGCTTCGCTGCCGGGTCAAATGTCTTCCAGCCGGATTTTCTGTAGAGGGCTCCGCGATCCGCGACCTGCACCGCAGAGCTGTCCAAGACAGCCTGCAAACGCGACGCATCGGCATCGGCAACGCGCGAGCTAACGAGCGCACCGCCCCGACGGAGGCTTTCGGCGTAGATGTCCGCCTCATCCTTGGCGACGCCGGCTTGCGTCAACGCGCCCAGGACGCCACCCGTTGCTCCGCCTGCCGCCGCGCCCGCTAATGCGGAAACGAGCCAACCAGCGGCTACAATTGGTCCCACACCTGGGATTGCCATCAGGCCGAGCCCGGTCAGGACGCCCGCCGTGCCACCCAGAGCGGCACCTACTCCTGCGCCTGTGCCTGCCGCCTCCGCACGATCATCTTTCCCATCCAGATCGCGATCAGGGAATGTGCCTGGCTTGGCGGGGCGGTCGTTCTTGTACCAACCATCCGCATTGCTCGCGAGCACGCTGATGTCGCCGTGGTCTACTCCCGCGGCCTCCAGACGATTGATTGCCGCCTGCGCGTCGGGGTAGCTATTGTAAAGACGCGATATAGTAACAGTCATTGTTATTGTCCTTTGATAAGTTGAAGCATTTCGATGCGGCGTCAGTTGCTGACCACGTTGCCTTGAAAGTCCACGCTGACGTTCATGACTTTGCCGTCTTGCGAGGCTTTACCGCGCCACACACCGCGATCGTCTTTCTTGAGATCGGAAATATTCTTGAAGCCCTTCGCTTCGATGCGCGACTTGGCTTGACCTTCCGTAAAGCTGTTCGCTCCAGCGACAGGAGCGCCGGGATTCGGCGGACTGTTAGGAGAGTTCACGGCGGGTGTATTGGCGTCGGGACTGGCGGGTTGTGCCAGCTGCTGTTGTGCAAAGGCCGGGAAAGCGACTGCGACGATGACCGTCGCAATTAAAGTTTTGCGCATTGCTTGTCCTTTTTAATGAACCGCCGGTGCTTACCGTCGGTCAAGGACAATGCGTGGCAGCTGTCATCGTTCCGCTTCGGGACATTCGTTGGTTGGCGAGGGTGGCCGAGGAACCGGCTGTTAGGGTTCCAACCAGCATGGGCCGGCCGCGGCGAGGTCCGACGAGCGCGGTCCCGTCTGGCGATGACGGTGGCATGCATGCGTCAGCGCAATGTAGCCCGGGCTGCGTCAAATGACGCGTTCAAGCTGCTTCCTGAATCCTTTGGAACGAAGCCTTGGCCAGCCGGTTTCTTCAAGAGGGAGAACAGAATTATGGTCGAGCAAAATTTTCAGGGTAGCGACAACACAAAAGAAGCAGGCAAGAGCGAAAAAATTCGCTCGGCGGCAGGCGATGCGTTCGACAAAGCTTCGGACATGGCCCGGGACGCCAGAGAGAAAGCCAAGCGGGCGGCCTCCGATACCGCATCCAGCATGACTGACAGCGTCGTCGGCTTGCTGAACGAACAGCTAGGGTCGGGCGCCGAATCGGCCGGCCGGCTGGCGAAGGCCATGCGGCTCGCGGCTGATGACCTTTCCAAGGAAAGTCCACTCCTGGCAGGCGTCGTCCGAAGTGCCGCGGGAAACGTCGGTCACTATGCGTCACGGATGGAAAATCAGACCGTCGATCAACTGGCCAAAACTGCATCGGATTACACGCGACGTCAGCCGGCGCTCGTTTTTGGCCTGGCAGCTTTAGCGGGCTTCTTTGCGTTCCGGACATTCAAGAATGCCCAGTCCGTTTCGGCGCCTCCGATCCAGCCCACCGATTTGCATCACTCCGGCTTCGATCAGCGCCATGGCTGAACCTATGAACCAATCCTTGCCAGAAGCCCTCTCCAGGGTCGTGTCGGATCTTGGCGACCTGATGCAGAAAGAATTGCGGCTGGCGAAAGCCGAAGTCACACATAACCTGCTGCTCGGTATTCGCGCCGGCATCTGGATGTCGGCCGCAGCTTTGATCGCCATCGTCGCATTCCTGCTTTTGGTCCAGGCCTGCGTGCTCGGTCTTTCAGCAGCGACAGGTCTGGCGCTGCACTGGTCGAGCGTGATCGTGGCCGCTGTTTTGGGATTAGCCGCCATCGCCACGTATGCAAAAGCCAAGGCCGGCGGTGTGGAACTCACACCCGGCCGCACCATTCATCAAGTCAACAAAGACATCGCTGTCGCCAAGGAGCAATTTTCATGAACGGCCAATCACGGTCCATCCTCTCGGAAAACGGCGAGTGGATTCTAAGCGCCATCAAACGGAATCCCGAGGGCCTTTTGCTGCTCGCCGCCGGCGCCGCACTACTGCTGCGTACCGGCAGCCGGCCCTCCGGTGGAGCGCGGTCGATGGCCGCAGCTTATGGCGGAGATCACCATGCTTCAGGTCCCGGTGCTGTCCAGTCGGCGGTTCGGCAAACGATCGATGCCGCTTCGGACGCTGCGCGCCAAACAGCCGAGACGGCCGCGTCCTATGCTTCTACAGCATCCGACTATGCGGACCGGGCGCGCCGTTCGGTCAGCGATCAATCCGATCGCATAGCCCGCCAGACTCAATCGATGGCCAGCAATGTTCTGCAAAACCAGCCCCTCGCGATTCTGGCCGTGGGAATTGCGGCCGGCGCCGGGGTGGCGGCGATGTTTCCCCCGACCGACTGGGAGAGAGACAATCTCGGCCCGATCGGCGATGAAGTTTCAAAGGCGGCGGGAAAAATCGGCGATCAGCTCAAAGAGGCAACCAGCAGAGCCGGCGATACGCTGAAGACAGCCGCTGACAAGCGCGGACTAAGCACCGAAGGCCTCAAGGATGTGGCGCAGGAGGTGGTCGGCACATTCAAGGATTCGTTGAAAGGCCAATCGGCGGAGCCCGAAGCCAAGTTCACCGGAGCGCAATCGCCTGCCGGTTCCCGTTTCGATCAACGGAGCCGGTGATGGAAAACCCGTCATTGCTCGCCCGCGAGCGTGAGGTTGAAATCGCCCGCACGAAGCTTACGAACGACCTCGCGGTTCTGTGTTCGCCGGGCATCTTCGCCAACCTTGGGCATAGCCTTAAGCAGGAAGCGCTCGAGAGCGGGGACAGACTGTGGGAAAAATTGAAGGCGCAGGCCGCCGCTAATCCCGCCGCCGTCATGGCTATCGCGGCAGGCCTTGGCTGGCGCCTGATGAAGCGACCGCCGATCGCGAGCTCCCTGATCGGGCTAGGACTGTTCAGCTTGTTACGGACCTCCGCGAAGCCACTCGATCCGCGGACCAGCTTTTTGCGGCAGAGCGCGCGCTCCTTGCAGGGGCAGGCTTCTGCGATAGGCGAAACGGCCGCTCGGGCGAAAGACACGATTGCAGAGAAGAGTGCCGAAACGTGGGATTCAACCAAAGACAAAATCCAGGAATGGACTGACCAAGCCGGCGGACAGCTTGTCGAGACCAGTTCAAAGGCGAAAAGCGCCGGTGAAGCAATATTGCAGAGTGCTCGCCGCCAGCAGCATGATCTGCGGGACGAGATCGCCGATGTTGCCACAGCAACCAAAGAGACGCTTCGTGATGAGGATACACGCAACGTTGTCCTGATCGGCATTGCAGGTCTGGCGGTTGCTGCCGCGTTGGGGATCGCGGCTCAAAAACGAATTGTTGAACCTATTGAGGGCTGATACCCGGACCCGGGATCGCCCCTCGGCCTCGTCCGCGCAATCTCGCTGCTGAGGCTCCGCGAATTGGATAAGGCGCTCGATCAGCAATCGTGATCTGCGGCTCGCCCAATTCCCTCCCATATAAGGAACTTAGGTGGGTCACGCCCGTTGCACTCAATCGAGGGGCAATCAGAGGTGTGAAAATGAAGTACGTTTTGGCTGCCGTAACGGCCACAGTGATGTTGGCCTTCTCGGCAGCGACGGCGTCAGCTGCGTATGCCTGCGTTGGCAACGTGTGCTGGCTTACTAAAGAGAGGTACGAATATCCGGCGGAGTCCAAGGTCATTATCCGCGAGGAGACATGGAAACCCAGCGCGGACATTACAATCCGCGAGCATGGGACAGGCCGTGGATACTACAAAGGCAGCGCGTGGACGACTTGGTAACAAATTGCCCTGAGCGTTTTTATCTATTGAGGCCGCCTCAGTTGGCGGCCTCTTTGTTGGTTTTCTTATGTCGGATACCTGACATGCGTAACGCAAAATTGGTTCGACGGAATTCAGCTCAATAGGCCGCGCCTACAGGGAGCGATCTCAGAACACATCTCATCGCTATTGTTCAGCGCAGACCGAGGAAGCCTGCAACGAAAAGTACAACGACAATGACGCCGATGATGTAGAAAATATTCATGATCTACTCCGATTGAGGCTGTGCGAATTCAATATGAAGGGCCTCCAATCGAAAACGTATTGGCACGCCCGTAAGTTCCATATTCCATTTCACATCGCGGGTGACACAAAGCAGAGACGATGTCCGCTATTGGCCCATAGCGGACATTCCTGTTTGCACTGCACATGTCTGCTTTCGGGGGTAAAGCGGACATAACGTGCGGACGTCCTTGGACGAGAACGATACAGCGATGCCGATTGCGGAACTGATACACCGCACGACGTCAGAGTTTTCCACAGGCCTTGCCGACCGTTTGGTGTGCTGTCGCAGTGCTGTCGCGGACGGCGGGGGAGGGGCGGTAGTTCAGCTAACCCACTGAAAAATATGGTGGGCGCTGTAGGGATTGAACCTACGACCTCTCCCGTGTGAAGGGAACGCTCTCCCGCTGAGCTAAGCGCCCGGCCATCGCGGAGGCGCGATATAAGGAGCGGCTCCAAGCAGTGTCAAGCGAGGCCCACCCCGCGGCTTCAGTTGCGGGTCTTGTCGTCGGTTGCCTGGGCCAGCCGGGAAGCATGGGTCTGCAGCGCACGAATGCGATCGGCAAGGTTGCCGTTGTTCGGCGACGCGGCGAGATCGGGCTGTCCACCGCTCATAGGAGCGCTGCTGATCTGCTCATGCGACGTTTCAGCTGCCAGCAGCGATTCAATCGGCGAGTTCGGGCCTTCAAGCGCCGAGGCAAGACGAGCGACCTCTGCGGCAACGTCATTGATGCGCTCGCGCAGCAAGGCGTTCTCCACCCGCTCCGATGCCCAAGCTTCCTCGGTTTCGCGCTTCATGGTGGCGAGTTCGCGGGCGAAGCGGTCTCGCTCTTCTTTGATGTGCGCGATTGTCGCCTGAAGCTGCGTATTTTCGTTCCTTAGGTTTTGCGTGGCCGAACTGGCGCGCCCCTCCAAGTCGACGATCGTGGTGCGAAGCTCGGTTTCGAGCTGGTGGGCCGCATCCATCTCCTGCCGTACGTGCTTGAGCTCGAATTCGCTCTGATTGAGCAGACGCGACTGTTCGCCAAGGCGTGTTTCAAGATCCTGGGCTCGCCGGCCGAGAATTTCGGCCTCCTTGCTCTGCGCGGCGAGGTGCTGCTCGAGCTCGGCGACGCGCCGCCCGAGATTGTCGACCTTGCCGCGTTCATCCTGTAATTCCTGGGTGGCGGACTTGAGCTCGACCCGCTCGGCATCGCGGCGATCTTCGACGGCCTTCAACTCGTGGCTGGCCCCTTGAAGATGCTCCTTCAGAGCCTCAACCTGCGTATTTAGCGCGATGATTTCGATTTTCTGCGAATTGGCAAGCGTTGACCGCTCGTCGAGGTCGGCGATCAGCCTGGCGAGGTCTGCCTCCTTGTCGGATAGCGCCCGCTGATCCTCATGCATGGCCGTAGTTTTGACCGCGACTTCCTCTTCTGTAGCACGCAACTGATCGCGCAGCGCCTTGTCGCGCGCCTCAAGCGCAAAAATCGCCGCAGTCTTTTCTCCAAGTTCGACCTTGAGACGATTGATCGCGTCGCCTTTCTTGCCGAGCTCGGCAAGCTGGCTTGTGCTCCTTGTCTTGAGTTGCTCGACGCTCATCTCGAGACGTCGCGTTGACATTGCGAATTCTGCGCGAAGCTGATCCTTGTCGGCTTGAATCTCGGCCATGGACAATGGCGTTGCGGCTTCAAGGCGCCGCATCGTCAGCCGTACTGCGCGATTATGCACGAGTGGAACGACAACGAGCCCGATGAGCGCGGCAACGAGAAACCCGATCCCGAAATACATGATCGGTTCAATCATGGAACTTACGTCTCCAACTCACGCGCAACTCATTGCCACTCGGGCCGGACTGTCCGGATTCTTCGACATTAGCCTAAAGCGAATGCCGCGTCGCGGCTTTCGGCTTGTGTCGCTGCAAAATTAGTAAATGTGGTGGGGTCAGAAGGGATTCCACGTCGCCTGCGGCGTAAATTTGAGATAACCGATGTTGGCGCCAAGGCGCAGTCCGACGCCGGACCTGATCGGCACTATGATGATGTTGCCTGAGGCGAGCGCCGTCATGCCGAAACCGCCGATGAAATAAGCGGAGCCGTCGATGCCGGCGAAACGCTGATAGATAGCTGCGGTCGCTGGCAGGTTATAGACGAGCATCATCGTGCGCGCGCCTTCGCCGCCATAGTCGAAGCCGACCGACGGGCCTTCCCAGAAAACGCGGCGGTCGCCGGCATTCTTGGTGTAAAGCTTGCCGTCGCCATAGCGCAGGCCGACGATAAAAGCGCCGCTGCCTTCCTGACCGAGAACGTAGCCATTGGGTTGGCCCCAGCGGCTGAAGGCCGCTTCCACGACCTGGGCAAGACCGCGCGATACCGTTCCGAAAAACTTGTGGCCTTCGCCAACGATCTCCCCGGGCGTGAACGTGCCGCTTTGCCGTTGCGCCGGGGGTGGCTGGTTCTGCGCAGCCGCAAGGTCGGGAGCGAGGGTGGCAAGGCAAAGCGCCAGTGTGGCGAGGCGCAAGTTTGCGCGCATCAAATGCTCCTCGGATGCTGGGGCCCGACGGCCCTGTTTAACCGGATGCTCATGTTGACCGCGGTAATAATGTGGCGGCGAAAGGTTGTTCCCGAATCACCCAACCGTCACCGAGAACTATGACTGCAGCACGGCAGCAACGGAAGCGGCCATTCTTGACAGGCCTGGCGCTCTTTATCGCCCTCGGAACGGGTATTTTTGCACCCCAGGGGATCAACGCGGCGACCGACAGCCAGTTAACGGTCAATCCCGAAACCGGCATCGCGATCAGCGGCTTCGATCCGGTGTCCTATTTCACGGATGGCAAGGCGCTGTTCGGGCGGCCGGAATTTGAATTGAACAAGGACGGGGCAGTCTGGCGGTTCAGCAACGAGGGCAACCGCGGGGCCTTTGAGCAGCATCCCGAAGTCTATGCGCCACGGTTTGGCGGCTATGATCCTGTGGCGATCGGCCGTGACCGTTCGGTCCGTGGCCACCCGCTGTTCTGGGTGGTGGTCGGTCAGAGGCTGTACTTTTTCTATAGCGAGAACACACGTCTCGCTTTCCTCGCCGATCCCGGCCGGATCATCGCTACGGCCGAACGCAAATGGCCGGACGTTTCACGCGCTCTCGGTGATTGACGGTCAGGATCGGATCTTGAGCGCAGCGGCTTTGCGCGGATCTGCCCAGACGATGAAGGCCGGCACACGAAAATTCTTGGCGGCGCGCCCGTAGGCCAAAGGAGTGCCAAGCGGGGTTGTCACGATTCCGCCAGCGGCGACAACCAGTGCATGGCCGGCCGCCACATCCCATTCGCAGGTCGTGGCGAGGCGTGGGTAGATGTCTGCACTCCCTTCCGCGATGCGGCAGAATTTGATCGCCGAGCCGGAGGGCACGCGCGCAATCGGGCCGAGCGCGCTCACGAATTTGTCGGTGGCGGCATCCATGTGGGAACGGCTCACCGCTGCAACCGGGGCATCCGGCCAGGGCCGTGTGCTGATTGCGTCCGCGCGGCCGGAGCTGCCGCCCGATAGTCGGAGACGCTCCGCCCCGTGGCCGATGACGCCGCGCCAGAGTTGGCCCTGTTTGGGCGCAGCGACAATGCCCGCAACCGGCAAGCCGCGCGTGACAATGGCGAGGTTGACGGTGAATTCGTCACGGCCGGCAAGGAACTCGCGCGTTCCATCCAGAGGATCAACGATGACGAAGCTGCCCGTGAGGTCGGCGGGCGCCGTTGCATTGGCCGACTCTTCTGCCACCACGGGCAACTTCGGTAGAATCCGGGAGAGGCCTTGCAGGATCACCGCTTCGGATGCCTCGTCCGCCGTAGTCACCGGCGACTGGTCGGGCTTCAGACGCCGGACCACCGTCGTGGATGATGTCGCCTCGATCTCGGCGCACGCACGGACGACGAGCGCGGTCAGATCGTCCATGAGCTCCCGTGCTTGCGCGGGTGAAATGTCGGATCCTGAAATCAAATACCGCGTCCTCTGGCCGTGCGGCAGTCCTTGGCGGTTATGCGGGTGCGGTGTATCACGCCAGTAACTCGGCGTGACCACTGATTCGCCGATCGGCGCAGCGTGCATGCCCAGCGGAGACTAGTCCATGTCGGAATCGCCCATCGAAGCGCTTGATCTCGCTGCCCTGCTTTGCTCGCGGGTTTGTCACGACCTGATCAGCCCCGTCGGTGCCATTGTGAACGGGCTCGAAGTGCTTGAGGAAGAAAAGGATGAGGCGACCAAGGAATTTGCGCTTGATTTGATCAAAAGCAGTGCCGGCACGGCGTCAAAGAAATTGCAGTTCTGTCGCATTGCCTTCGGCGCTGCCGGTTCGGCGGGCGCCCAGATCGATCTCGGCGATGCAGAGACGATCTCGCGCGGCTTCCTCGAGGACGAAAAGACAAAGCTCGCCTGGAATCTGCCGCGGGCGCTGTTACAGAAAAACCGGGTCAAACTTCTGCTCAACATGCTCGCCATCGCCGGACAGGCGATTCCGCGCGGGGGCTCGCTGACCGTTGATCCCATCGGGGCCGGCGAAACGATGGGGTTTAAAGTCACTGCCGCCGGCGTCAACGCGAAAGTTCCACCAGCTGTACCTTCGCTGCTCGGTGGGGAGAGCGCCGAGGACCTCGACGCTCACCGCATTCAACCGTTCTATGCGGGTCTTCTGGCCCGGGCTTGCGGCGTCAAAGCGGCGATTGCAATGGACGGCGAAAAGGTCGTCATCACCGCGCAATGAGCGTCTGACGCGAGCCGCTTCCGGCAGTTAACGAGCGGTTAACAGTCGACCGGATGTCGCGGTCCCGCAACCAAAATTAAACGCTTCACCGACACACTGGCCGCGCTTCCGACGGAAAGCGGCGGACGGGCCAGGCCCGTCGACGAAGGCGTTTTTATGGACGACCTGCTGCGGGAATTTGTCACCGAGACGAACGAGAGTCTCGACGTGGTCGACGTCGAGCTTGTGCGTTTTGAGCAGGATCCGAACAACGCGAAGATTCTCGATAACATCTTCCGGCTGGTCCATACCATCAAAGGCACTTGCGGGTTTCTCGGGCTGCCGCGCCTCGAAGCGCTCGCACATGCAGCCGAAACGTTGATGGGCAAGTTTCGCGACGGCGCGCCGGCCTCGAGTGAGGCTGTCACGCTCATTCTCGCCACCATCGACCGCATCAAGATCATTCTCGAGTCGCTTGAAAGCGACCAACGCGAGCCCGAAGGAGCTGATGACGATCTCATCAGCAGCCTGGAGGGCATGGTCGATCGCATCAGCGTTGGAGGCGCCAAGCCTGAAAGCGAGCATTCTGTCGGGACGCTGGTTCACCAGGTTCTCGAGCGCCCTTTGCGTGAGGGCGAAGATACGCTCGACGACCTTGAGCGTGCGTTCCGCAACACGGCGATCGAAGCCGAACTTGCAAAATCACCGAAGCCTGCGGCGAGCGTCATCGATGCCGCCGTCAAGGAAGATGAGACAGGCAAGTCCGCCAATCAATCGATTCGCGTAACGGTCGACACGCTCGAACAGTTGATGACCATGGTTTCCGAGCTGGTGCTTACCCGCAACCAGCTGCTCGAAATCGTGCGCCGCCACGAGGAATCGGAATTCAAAACGCCGCTGCAACGGCTGTCGAACGTCACCGCCGAACTGCAGGAAGGCGTGATGAAGACGCGCATGCAGCCGATCGGCAACGCTTGGCAAAAGCTGCCGCGCATCGTGCGCGACCTTTCCAACGAGCTCGGGAAGAAGATCGACCTCGAAATGCAGGGCGCGGATACCGAGCTGGACCGCCAGGTTCTGGATTTGATCAAAGATCCGCTCACGCACATGGTGCGCAATTCAGCGGATCATGGCCTTGAAACCGCTGAAGAGCGGCGTGCCGCCGGCAAGCCCGAGCACGGACTGATCCGCCTCTCGGCATATCACGAGGGCGGCTACATCATCATCCGCATCGCGGATGACGGGCGCGGGCTCGACAGCGAGCGGATCAAGGCAAAAGCCGTCGCGCACGGCCTGGTTTCCGAAGTCGACGCGGAGAAATTGTCGGAAGCCCAGATTCACAAGTTCATATTCGCGCCGGGTTTTTCCACGGCGGCGAAAGTCACCAACGTATCCGGCCGTGGTGTCGGCATGGACGTTGTCCGCAACAACATCGATCAGATCGGTGGAACGATCGACGTGAAGTCGGTTTCCGGCGCAGGGTTGAGCTTCACCATCAAGATACCGCTCACGCTTGCAATCGTGGCGGCGCTGATCGTCGAAGCGGGTGGGCACCGGTTCGCGATCCCCCAGCTATCCGTTGTCGAGCTCGTGCGCGCACGCAGCGGCAGTGAACACCGGATCGAGAGCATCAAGAACACGCGAGTGCTCCGATTGCGCGACAAACTCCTGCCTCTCGTCAGCCTTCGTCAATTGTTCGGCCTCGACAAGGACACGGGCGAGATCAATGGCGGGTTCATTGTCGTCACCCAGGTCGGCAGCCAGACTTTCGGCATTGTCGTTGACGGTGTTTTCCACACCGAAGAAATCGTCGTGAAGCCGATGTCGAGCAAACTGCGCCATATCTCGATGTTCTCTGGGAACACCATTCTCGGCGACGGCTCCGTGATCATGATCATCGACCCGAACGGCGTCGCGCAGGCGTTCGGCACGAATGTGGCTTCTCAATTGGCCGCAGCGGAGGCTTCCGAGACCAAGCCTGCGCCGCCGACCGGGTCGAGCACGTCGCTGCTTGTCTTCCGGGCCGGATCGATACAGCCAAAGGCGGTCCCGCTCTCGCTCGTCACGCGACTTGAAGAAATCGACGCACAGAAAATCGAGTTGTCGAACGGCCGGCACATGGTCCAGTACCGCGGCCATCTGATGCCGCTCATCAGCATGAGCGAGAACGTGCGTGTAAAAGGGGAGGGTGCGCAGCCGCTCCTTGTGTTTTCGGACGGCAGCCGGTCGATGGCGCTCGTCGTCGATGAAATCGTCGATATCGTTGACGACACACTCAACATCCAGGTTGCGAGCGAAAATCCCGGGGTGCTCGGCTCCGCTGTCGTGCGCGGGCACGCAACCGAAATCATCGATGTCGGGCATTTTCTGCCACTCGCGTTCGAGGACTGGTTCCGCCGCAAGGAGCAGCAGGTGCAGCATCGCCCTTGCAGCGTGCTTCTCGTGGACGACTCTCCTTTCTTTCTGAACATGCTCACGCCCGTGCTGCAGGCGGCTGGGTATGTCGTGGCCACAGCCGCGTCCGCGCGGGATGCTCTGGCGATCCTGAATGAAGGGCAGGCATTTGACGTGGCCATCACCGACATCGAAATGCCGGACATGGACGGGTTCCAGTTCGCCGAAGCCGTGCGCGGCGACCCACGCATCGGCAACTTGCCGATTATCGCGCTGTCCTCCGTGGTCTCGCCGGAAGCGATTGAACGTGGACGCCGTGTCGGCTTCCACGACTACGTCGCGAAATTTGACCGCCAGGGCCTGATTGCAGCGCTCAAGGAGCAGACCGGCGTCGTCCAGGCCGCGTGACAAAACACAGCATGAACCAGAAAGCCGACCATAGTTTCAACGAATATGTGACCGCCCTGATCGGTGGCCAGCTGTTCGGTTTGCCGATCCTGCGGGTGCAGGATGTCTTTGCGCCGGAACGCCTCACCGCGGTGCCGCTTTCGCCGCCGGAAGTGGCGGGCGTCCTGAACCTGCGCGGCCGCATCGTGACATTGATAGACATGCGATGCCGCCTCGGACTTGGCAGCCGCGAAAACGGCCAGCAGTCGATGGCGATCGGCGTCGAATCGCGTGGCGAATCCTACGGCTTGCTCATCGACAGTGTCGGCGAGGTGCTCAAGCTGGACAATCAGTCGTGGGAACCGAATCCGAGCAACCTCGATGCACGACTGGCAAGCGTATCAACCGGAATTTATCGGCTCGATAGCCAATTGCTTATGGTTCTCGACGTCGACCGTGTGCTCGACATCACGGTAAAGGCGGTCGCAGCGTGACGCGGCCGGAATTGGAATGGGAATTAGGCGCGAACACAAAGAGGGCAGTACGATGAAAACCTGTTTGGTTGTTGACGACTCCAGCGTCATCCGGAAGGTGGCGCGGCGAATCCTGGAAGGCCTCGATTTCCAGATTGTGGAAGCCGAGGACGGTGAGCAGGCGCTCGAGGAATGCCGAAAGCAGTTGCCGGAGGCGATCCTGCTCGACTGGAACATGCCGAAAATGGATGGCTACGAGTTTCTGCGGTCGTTGCGCCGGCTACCCGGTGGAGATGCACCGAAGGTCGTTTTCTGCACGACTGAAAACGATGTTGCGCATATCGCGCGCGCCCTCCATGCCGGCGCGAACGAATACATCATGAAACCGTTCGACAAGGAAATCGTCGAGGCGAAATTCCAGGAAGTTGGACTGATCTGATCGCCACGTCTTCTTTCCATCTGCGTCAGTAGTGATCAGTGAAGTCAGTGCAATGAACGTTGTTGTCACGCCCTCTGCCGCTGCCAGTATAAGCCGACGCATCCGCGTCATGCTCGTCGACGATGCTGTGGTCGTTCGCGGGCTATTCGCACGCTGGGTCGAAGCCGAGCCCGATCTCGAGGTGGTCGCCACCCTGAGGACCGGGCGTGATGCCGTCAATCAGCTCGAGCGTGTTGACCCTGATGTGGTCGTGCTCGATGTCGACATGCCGGAGCTCGATGGCATCGCTGCGCTTCCGCTGCTGCTCGAGAAAAAGCGCGATCTCGTCGTGATCATGGCGTCCACGCTGACGCGGCGAAATGCCGAAATCAGCTTGCGGGCACTGTCACTGGGCGCTGCGGATTACATTCCAAAACCGGGCAGCAATCGCGAAGTCAGCGCGTCGACCGCCTTCCGCCGCGACCTTATTGAAAAAATCCGGCAGCTCGGGCTGCGCGCCAAGCGGCTGCGCCACGGTATTAAGGCCCGTGTTTCCCGTCCCGCCAAATTCGCGCCGTCGATTGTTCCGTCCGCGGAGGAGCTTACGCCGCTTCGTTTGCGGCAGATGCCGCTAACGCCTCCACGGGTCTTAGTCATCGGAGCCTCGACCGGAGGGCCGCAGGCGCTCAACCGCCTTGTCGTCCAAATCGATACCGTGATTCAGCGCGCGCCTGTCCTGATTACGCAGCACATGCCGCCGACTTTCACCGCAGTGCTCGCGGAGCACCTTGCGCGCGTGTCCAAATTTCCTGTGCGGGAAGCAAGCGACGGTGAAGAAGTGAACGCCGGGGCCATCTATCTGGCTCCCGGAGGCAAGCACCTGAAAGTTGAGCGCCGCGATGGCATGGCGGTCATCGCAATCGACGACGGCCCGATGGTGAATTTCTGCAAACCCGCGGTCGATCCTTTATTCGCATCCGCTGCACAGGTTTGGGGAAGCAAGGTTCTCGCTTTGGTGCTGACGGGAATGGGTTCGGATGGCCTTGCCGGGGCCAAGGAGATCGTCGCCGCCGGCGGGCACGTTATCGCGCAAGACGAAGAGACGAGCGTGGTTTGGGGCATGCCGGGGCAGGTGACCAATGCCGGTCTGTGCTCGGCCGTACTTCCATTGCCGGAGATTGGCGGCAGGATCACTCGCCTTTTTACAGGGGAGCGTCAGTGACCCCGCAGGGCTTCGACTATCTGCGCAAGCTTCTGCGCGAGCGCTCCGGCCTGGTGCTGGCCGCGGAGAAGCAGTACCTCGCCGAGAGTCGGCTGCTGCCGGTCGCACGCCGCAATGGCATGACCACGATCGACGAACTGATCGATCGCATGAAAGGCAAGGCATCGATTTCGCTTACCACGCAAGTGGTGGAAGCGATGACCACGAACGAGACGTTTTTCTTCCGCGACAAGCTGCCATTCGACCATTTTCGCGACACGATCATGCCCGCGCTGATTGCCGCTCGCGCGCGCGAGAAGCGCATCCGAATCTGGTGCACCGCGGCTTCCACCGGCCAGGAGCCGTATTCGCTTGCGATGCTGCTCAAGGGAATGGGCGCGGCAATTTCCGGGTATCGGATCGATATCGTGGCGACAGACTTGTCATCGGAGATCCTGGAAAAGGCAAAAAACGGTATCTACACGCAGTTCGAAGTTCAGCGTGGGCTCGCGGTCCAGCTGCTGGTCAAATATTTCGATCAAATTGGCGAATCCTGGCAGCTTGCTCCGGAATTGCGCAGCATGGTGCAATTCCGTCCCATCAATCTGCTCAACGACTTTTCTGCGCTGGGCACATTTGACGTGGTGTTCTGCAGGAACGTCCTGATCTACTTCGATCAGGACACCAAGACCGTCGTGCTCGACCGGATCGCGCGGCAGATGCCCGACGACGGATACCTTGTGCTCGGCGCAGCCGAAACCGTCATTGGTCTCACCGGTGCCTTCAAGCCACTCGCCGACAAGCGTGGACTTTACGTCCCGACCAGCGGGACGAAGCAGTCGGTGCCAGGTGCCGACAATGTCATCCGCCTTGCCGCGATAAAGGCCTAAGCCATCCGCCAAACGCGGCGCAGAAACGATTAAATTGCCAGCCGGCCTCCCCCGGCGACTTGATCTCCGAACGAATCACGTAGATTACAGGCACCGGGCTGGCGTACCGCTTTCGTCGGTGCGCGTGGGGGTTGTTGCCCGGATCACGGGTAGCGCGGCCTGAGGGGATGGTTGATCGTGGTCGACTATGTCGATCCGGTGCTGGTCGTTGACGACCTGAACACGATGACGCGCATCGTGGATGGCATGCTGCGCAAGTGCGGCTTCACCAATGTCGAGCAGTGCCATGACGGGCCGACCGCGCTGCAAAAGCTGCGCGAGAAGCCATTTTTGTTCATGATAACGGATCGTGAAATGCCCGGCATGAACGGGCTCGAGCTCGTGCGTGAGCTCCGTGCCGACCCGAAAATCCGCAACGTTCCGATCATCATTATGTCGGCCAGTTCCGAGGCGCAGCACGCCGAGGCGGCCATCGCCGCCGGCGCGAATTTCTTCATGACCAAGCCGTTCAATTTGACGACATTGAAGGACGTGATCACGCAGCTCATGCGACCGTCGCAGGGCTGATCGGGTTCCAGCACTTTCTATCCCACCATTAATTGCGTTCGGACGTCGCCCGTTCGGATCACGTTCCCCCCGCTCGCGTCGGATGCTATGTTGGACATTGAAAACGGTTGCGTTCCCTGGGGGGATAAATGCTGCAACAAAATCGAATGACGCGCCCGACGTGGCGTGGCAGGCCGGTGCAAATGATCGCGAGCCGGCTCCTTTTTCCGCTGGTCGTCATCGCTCCGCTCGCGGGGCTGGCGGCGGCTGCCGTGATCGAGGCGCCAAAGCCACAGCCCGCGCAGAAGTATCTTGGCGCGAAGGTGAGTGGGCCCAACTACACAGTCAAGCCGACGGTGCGCAGCGACGGTGTGATGCGCAACTTCGAAGCCGATACCTCGTATGGAAAATTCACCTTTGATGGCGTCGAGTTTACGAAACTGCGATTGCACGAACTGGAGGCCGCCGCTGCTATCGAAAAAATGTCGCAGTCGGAGGCTTTTGGCCAGGCGTTCGGCCGCGCTGCGCTCGGCCCGATCAAGTTCGGTGCAGACCTTCTGACGAAGCCGGCCGATACCGTCGAGCGCTCGCTCAGTGGCATCGGCAACATGCTCGATCGTGTCGGCGCGGGGCTGTCGAACACGCGCGCGGACCGTGACAACGTGATGGAAAGCCTGCTCGGCGTCAGTGATACGCAGCGCCAGCTTGCGGTCGACCTCGATGTCGATCCCTACACTGATTTTCCGCCGCTGGCGGAAAGGCTCAAGCAGATGGCCGGTGCGATGGCGGGCGGTGGTCTGCCCGTCCGCGCCGGGCTTGCACTCGTTCCCGGCGGCGCCGGGATAGCGGTTTCGTCGGTCACGAGCATGGACACCGCAAAGGACAGCCTGCGCAGCAAGTCTGCCGCGCAGGTCATCGCCGAAGCCAAGTCGACCCTCGCGTCGATCGGCGTGCCGCCGGAGACTATTGATCGCCTGGTCGAAAACCGGAACTACACGCCCGCGGATCTGCTCATCATGGCACGCGCGCTAAAGCGGCTTGGCGCCGAGAATACTGTAATTTTCGTCGACAAGGCGGCGGGCGCCGGCTCGCGCAATGTAGGTTTCTATCACCGCCGCCGTGCGCAGATCCTTGCGGCGCGCAGCAACGAACTCGGCGGCCTCGTGTCGTTCATCTCCGTGGGCGGCCAGCCGGTCAATACGACGCGAAACGGGACGATCGTCGCGGCCTTCACGTTCGACGACATTGTCTGGACCGATATCCAGCAAAAAACGTTTGCCGCAGCAACCGCGCAAATTCGTCAAATTCGCCCGGGCTCGACGCCGGTGCTTGCGGCAACCGGCACGATCACGCCGCTGGCTGACACCGAGATCAAGAAGCTCGGCTGGAAAATCGTTCAGCTCAAGCCCGAGCGGTAAGCGGAAGGGCTACTGCGCAAAAAAACCCCGGCCAGTGGCCGGGGTTTAAGTTTGGATGGGAGAGAGCCAGAAGGCTCAAACCACGCAAACGCAACGCGGGGGAATGTCGAACTTCGGCTACGCCGGAATTCTCTCGTCTGCGTCGGTCGGCTCGCGCAGCACGTAGCCGCGCCCCCAGACCGTCTCAATGTAGTTCTTGCCGCTCGATGCATTGGCGAGCTTCTTGCGAAGCTTGCAGATGAACACGTCGATGATCTTGAGTTCCGGCTCGTCCATGCCGCCGTAAAGATGATTGAGGAACATCTCCTTGGTGAGCGTCGTGCCTTTGCGCAAGGAGAGCAACTCGAGCATCTGATATTCCTTGCCGGTCAGATGCACGCGCTGGCCGCCGACCTCCACCGTTTTGGTGTCGAGATTGACGACAAGATCGCCGGTGTTGATGACCGACTGGGCGTGGCCCTTCGAGCGGCGAACAATCGCGTGGATGCGCGCGATCAGTTCGTCCTTGTGGAACGGCTTGGTCATGTAGTCGTCGGCCCCGAAGCCGAGACCTCTGACCTTGTCCTCGATGCCGGCGAGGCCGGAGAGGATAAGGATCGGCGTTTTGACCTTCGACACCCGCAGCGAGCGCAGAACCTCGAATCCCGACATATCGGGCAGGTTCAGATCGAGCAGGATGATGTCGTAGTCGTAAAGTTTGCCGAGATCGACGCCCTCCTCGCCGAGATCCGTCGTGTAGACGTTGAAGCTCTCGGACTTGAGCATCAATTCGATTGATTGTGCGGTCGCGCTGTCGTCTTCAATGAGTAAAACGCGCATTTAAGTCCCCTTCTCGCCGCAACCGGGCCATGAGGTCACGCCGCAATCCCGCGGCGAGGCTGAAAAAAACGCGGTGGGACAAACCGAATCGACACTATCGAGGCATGGTTAACAAAACCTGATTCTTCCACGCAAGCGTGCCGTAGGCAGAGACGCCCGAATCGGCGTAAGATGTTGCTGGAGAGTGGTTTTTTGGCCACGTCCTGTCTAATGCCCTAGTTTAAGAATCGGGCTTAACCGATTCTAACGACTCGCCCCTTCCGTCCTGGCTGGGCGACTCACAAGCCTTCAGTCCCGTGGACGAATGACCCAATGATTAACGACCCGGGTAAACACCAAGTTAATGGCACCACTTCAGCAGTAAGCCTAAGGGGTGGTTTATGGGACGGCAGGACTCGCAGGTCGGTCCGTGTCCGCGGTGACGGCCCCCGACCATGAAAGCGCTCGCCGAACAGATCGTCGATATCGACGGTGTCGAAATATTTGGCCGCGTCGTTGCGGTGCGCGGGCTGATGGTCGAGGTCGCCGGGCCGATCCATGCGATGTCGGTCGGCGCGCGGTTGACCATCGAGACAGGCGGCAAGCCGATACCGTGCGAGGTCGTCGGCTTCTCCGGCGGTCATGCGCTTGCGATGCCGTTCGCAGCGCTTGACGGCGTGCGCCGTGGCTGCAGAGCGGTTGTCTCGAGCGCGGCAGGCACCATTCGTCCGTCCGAGCGCTGGCTCGGGCGCGTCGTCAATGCGCGCGCCGAGCCGATCGATGAATTGGGGCCGCTGCCGGCCGGCCCCGCGCCATATCCTTATCGGGCCTCGCCGCCGCCTGCGCATGCGCGCCGCCGCGTCGGCGAACCGCTCGATCTCGGCGTGCGTGCACTCAACACGTTCGTCACGGTGTGCCGCGGGCAGCGCATGGGCATTTTCTCGGGCTCCGGCGTCGGTAAATCGGTGCTCCTGTCGATGCTGGCCCGCAACGTGTCGGCGGACATATCGGTGATCGGGCTCGTCGGCGAGCGCGGACGCGAAGTGCAGGAATTCTTGCAGGACGACCTCGGCGCCGCCGGCCTCGCGCGCTCTGTGGTCGTCGTGTCCACGTCCGATGAACCGGCGCTGATGCGCCGCCAGGCCGCCTACCTGACGCTCGCCATCGCCGAATATTTCCGCGATCTCGGCAAGGACGTGCTGGTGCTGATGGATTCGGTGACCCGCTTTGCGATGGCTCAGCGCGAGATCGGCCTTTCAGCCGGCGAGCCGCCGACGGCAAAAGGATATACGCCAACGGTCTTTGTGGAGCTGCCGCGGCTGCTCGAACGCGCTGGCCCCGGAACGGAGCAGGGTACCATCACCGGTATTTTCAGCGTGCTTGTAGACGGCGACGATCACAATGAACCCGTCGCCGATGCGGTCCGCGGTATCCTCGATGGTCACATCGTCATGGAGCGCGCGATCGCCGAGCGCGGTCGCTACCCGGCCATCAACATCCTGAAGTCGATTTCACGGACCATGCCGCGGGCGGCGGACCCGACCTTTCTGCCGGCGATCAATCGTGCGCGCCAGGTGATGGCGACCTACTCGGATATGGAAGAGCTGATCCGGCTCGGCGCCTATCGCCCTGGCTCCAGCCCCGAGGTGGATGAGGCGATAGCCTTGCATAAGCCGCTGGAGACCTTCCTGGCCCAGCTTAAGGAAGAGTCAACTCCTATGGCGGAGGGCTACCAGCAGCTGGAGCGGATTCTAAGAGGCGAAGAAACACAAAACTAACGTTATTGAGGGACACTCGGCCCTGAATAGTCCGGAATATGGGCGCGCGGCCCTGGCGGGATCGCCGAGCCGCCCCCCACGTATTCGGGGCTTCGGGGAGTACCTAGTCGATGAAGTCACGCGAAACCCTTATCCGTCTTAAGAAATTCCAGGTCGACGAGAAGCGGCGCAAGGTCGCCCAGATCGAGGCGATGATCGCCGAGTTCGACCGTATTGCCGGCGATCTCGAGCGCGAGATCAAGATTGAGCAGGATCGTGCGGGCATCCACGACCCCGCTCATTTTGCCTATCCGACCTATGCGAAGGCAGCGACGTCGCGTCGCGAAAATCTCAAACACTCAACCGACGAACTGCGCGTGCAGCTTGACGATGCCAAAGCCGCTCTTGGTGAGGCATTCGAGGAGCTCAAGAAGGTCGAAATGCTGGATGAGCGCGACCAGCAGCGCGAGAAGGCGGAGGAAAATGCGCGCGAGCAAACCGAGCTCGACCGGATTGCCGCGCTTCGCTTTAACGCAGGTGGCGCGCCGGCCTAGCCACTCAGCATCGCGAAAAAGCGAGCCGCCGCCGGTTGCTGCCGACGGCGGCTCTTCTCGTTGGGTGACCCGTCGACCTTTGAGCCGGCGAAATTTTCTGCTGCTGCAATTCGACGCACCGTTGAGCTGCGGTGCCAATCAATATTTTTTTACGCGCGTCGTCGCTCGAGCGACGCGATCATATCAGCGCGTCCAGCATCGAATTTCATTTGCCACGCGCGGCCATGTGGGACGCTTGTATTAATACATTCACATACATTTCCTTGCATCCCAATTTCAGGTGCCCTCTAATTCATTGGCGTTGCGCGGCGAAATTTGCAGCCAATCGCGTTGGGGGCACCTTCAGATGATGGCAAAAAAATCTCCGAACCCTACGGACAAGTACGTCGGGTCTCGCGTGCGTATGCGCCGGCTGATGCTGAGCATGAGTCAGGAAAAGCTTGGTGAAAAACTCGGACTGACTTTTCAGCAGGTGCAGAAATACGAGAAAGGTACGAACAGGATCGGTGCGAGCCGGCTGCAGCATATCTCCCAGATTCTCAAAGTGCCGGTGTCATTCTTTTTCGAAGGTGTGAGTGGCGGCAAGCAATCCGAAGATGGATCGTCTAAGGCGCCCGTTGCGGATTATGTCTCCGACTTCCTGTCGAGCTCCGATGGACTTGCGTTGACCAAGGCCTTCACCAATATCAAAGACTCCAAGCTGCGCCGCCGCGTCGTCGACCTGGTCGAGGAAATCGCGGGCGATCAACGCTAACAACAGCATTCCTAGAAAGCATTCGCCAGATCGCGCGCGCCCTGCGCCTGCGCGCCACGCTGCATCTTGCCTTCCATGTCGGCGACGAGATTGGCCACGACGGCGGTCCGTCGTGCGACAGGGTTTCGCTCATAGCCCTGCTGCTGGAAGAAGTTTGACGTCGGCACGCGCGCCCGCATTTCATGCGGCATCGTCACAATATCAAAGCCATTGCCATCGCCGGTCAAATTCATCACTTCCAGTTCGGCGGCGGTAAGCGGCGCCGTATATCCTTTCGCGCGTGCAAAACGCAATGAATCCACAAGCTTCTGCACCTGCAGCAGCGGCCCGATATCGATGTCGAGCACAGCCGCGTGAATTCCAAAGCCGCCCGCGGTCGTCTTTGCGAGGCGGTCATGCTCGCTCCAGCGACTGGGCACCGAGCGGCTGAACACGATCATGCGCTTGAAGGCTTCAATTTTGCGCTCCATGGCGATCTTTGCGCTGCCGCTCAACGTGTTGGCCTTTTGCCGCAGGATGCCAGTCAGTCGCCCGCCGTGTTCGGCCAGAAGCGAGACCGAATTCGTGCTGAGCAACTGGTTGTATCCGACCGCAGGGGAGATCGCGCGCGCGCCGGGTCGGTAGGGCACCAATCCCGCCTGCGAGTCGTAATTGCCGTTGCCTCCTGTCTCGAAGACGTAGACGCCGACAATCTGATCGCGCGTCAGGCCTGAGGCGAGTGCCGCCTTCGCATAGGCGCGCTTGAAGTCGAGTTCACTCGCCGGGCGCTGTGGAACGAAACCGAATTGCTCGGAGGCGTTCTGGAGAAAGTCGGCGACAACCGGAATATTGGGGTGCTCCGGTGGCGGTTGCGTCGGTGTTCGCGGATCGACCGGGCGCGGTGGCCCCGAATAAATCGGGGGCTGCGCAAGCACATAGTCATTGAGGTCGATTGGCCGGTGCTCGCGACGTTTCGCGTTGCGAATGCGGCGCTTGGCCGCGATTGCATCCCAATAGGCATCGGCTTCGGCCTCATAGGGAGCCCGTGCCGCCTGATATTGCGCGAGCTTTGCCTGATAGTCGGCGAGCGCAGCAGGCGAGACCGCTTGTGCCCATGTCTGCGGCCCAAGAGCAGACAAGCTCAAGACGATCAGGAATGCCCAAGCATGTGGACCGGTCTTCATGCGGGATGTTGTCGGCCATTTTGGCCGATTCTGCCACTTCACAACAAAACGCGCCGCATGTGCGGCGCGTCGAACTGCAGGCGAAATCGAAGAAGCGCTAACGGACTGTCGGCGCGTTGCGGTCTGTGAATACAACCGGTCCGCCAGCCTTGATAACCGACGGGCTCTGCGCAGTCATAATATCCACGCCAAGATTCAACTGGCGCGCCGAGATGCCGATCACTGCAATCAGTAGGGCGGCAGCAAGCCCGACCACCACGATCTTGAGATGGGTACCGCGGTCTGCGGTGTACATGGACCAGTTCATGACGTCCTCCGGGGCTCCTGCTCCTCTGTCTCCCCGTTCCGACAAAAGGTTCACTGGATCGAGCATTTAACGTAGTTACGCCGCCACAGTTCCCAAGGACGCATCACGGAACGTTGAATCCCTGTGATTGGGAGGCGATTTGCCTGCAGGCACGGCACCTTAGGCGCGGCCAGCGGCGTTTCGCCGCGAATCCGGGTTAAGGCCGGCTAGATGCTGCTTACGGTCTTCAGGCGCGAGCGAGGGTGGATCTCGCTTTGCGAGAGAACCGGCGTCTGCGCCCGGAACCGTTCGACGATCCCGCGCACATAGGGGCGGATGTTCGCCGAGGTCACCAGCACCGGCGCTTCACCTTCGCGCGCCGCTTCTTCGAAGCGCTCGCGGACGAGGGTGATGAACTCGGACAGGCGCGAGGGTTGCATGGCAAGTTGCCGGTCATCGCCCTGGCCGACCATCGACTCCGCGAAGGCCTGTTCCCATTTTGCCGACAGCGCGACCAGTGGCAGATAGCCGCCGGGGCTGGTGTGCTGGGCGCACAGCTGGCGCGACAGGCGAGCGCGCACGTGTTCGGCGAGCATGACCGGGTTGCGCGAGCCCGCGATGCCGTCGGCGATCCCTTCCAGGATCGTTGCAAGGTCGCGGATCGATACGCGTTCGGCGAGCAGAATTTGCAGAACGCGCTGGATGCCTGAGACCGTGATCAGATTTGGCACAAGATCCTTGACCAGGTCGGACTGTTCCTTCGGCAGTTCCTTGAGCAGCTTCTGCACCTCGCCGTAGGACAGCAGCTCCGCCATGTTGCTCTTCAGCAGCTCCGTCAGATGCGTCGACAGCACGGTGGCGGCATCGACCACCGTGTAGCCTTTCATTGAAGCATCTTCCTTGTGCGAGCCGTCGATCCACGTTGCCGGCAGCCCGAACGTCGGTTCGGTCGTGTGTGTTCCGGGCAATTTCACCTGCCCGCCGGCCGGATCCATGACCATGTACTGGCCAGCCCAGACCTTGCCGCTGCCCGCCTCGACCTCCTTGATCTTGATGACATAGGTGTTGGCATCGAGCTGCACGTTGTCGAGCAGGCGCACCGCCGGCATGACAAAGCCCATCTCGACAGCAAGCGAACGCCGCAGGGCCTTGATCTGCTCGGTCAGGCGGTCGGAGCCATCTGGCGCGCTGACCAGAGGCAGAAGCGCGTAACCGAGCTCCACTTTCAGGTCGTCGATTTTGAGCGCGGCCGCGATAGGTTCGTCCGCGGCCTCGCTCTTGGCTGCGGCTTCGGTCTTCTGCGTTTCCGCTGCAAGTGTGACCTTCATGCGCCTGTCGACGATGAAGGCCAGCGCCGCCGCCCCGCTGCCGAGCGCCATGAATGGGAGGATCGGGATGCCGGGCAGAAGCGCCATTACGATCATCACTGCGCCCGACATGCCAAGCGCCTTGGGATAGCCGGAGAGTTGGCTGAGCAGCGCCTTGTCGGCGGCGCCAGCGACGCTTGCCTTGGAGACCAGCAAGCCTGCGGCGGTCGAAACGATGAGCGCCGGCACCTGCGTCACCAGACCGTCGCCGACGGTGAGGATCGTGTAGGAGTGCGCCGCGTCGGCAAAGCTGAGGCCCTGCTGCGCAATGCCGATGATCATGCCGCCGATGACATTGATGAACACCACCAGCAAACCGGCGATGGCGTCGCCGCGCACGAATTTTGAGGCACCGTCCATGGCACCGAAGAAGCCGCCTTCGTCTTCCAGTTTCTGCCGGCGGCGGCGCGCCTCCTTCTCGTCGATAAGACCGGCGGAAAGATCGGCATCAATCGCCATCTGCTTGCCCGGCATGGCGTCCAGGTGGAAGCGGGCGGCGACTTCGGCGATGCGGCCGGAGCCTTTGGTGATGACGACGAAGTTCACGATGACGAGGATCGCGAAGACGATAATGCCGATCACGAAGTTGCCGCTCATCACGAAATTGCCGAAGGCCTCGATCACGTGGCCGGCGGCATCAGTGCCTTCATGGCCGCGCGAGAGGATCAGGCGCGTGGAAGCGAGGTTGAGTGCCAGCCGCAACATCGTCGCGATCAGCAGCACGGTCGGGAAAGCTGAAAATTCCAGCGGCGTGTGAATGAACAACGCTGTCATCAGGATCAGCACCGAGAAGATGATCGAGATTGCCAGCGAGAAATCGAGCAGCAACGGCGGCAGAGGCAGGATGAGCACCACGAGAATGGTGAGCACGCCCACGGCGAGCGCCAGGTCCCCGCGCTTGAAGAAAGCGCCAACGTCGCCGAGGCCGGGCAGCTTGATGCCGCCGATCGTGTTTGTCGTCGTCGCGGCAGTAATGTCGCTCATGCTCAACGTCGTGCTCGGCGCGAGACCATTTGCAGCTATTGGGGAACACGCAGGATCAATACGAACGTCATCAAACCGGAAGGGGGCACCATCGCCGGTGCCTGAGTAGAGAGCCGCGCGGTGGGCCTTTACCCCTTACCCCCGGCAATATTTGCCCATTTTATGGTTAGCGCCGGGTTAACGGTACGGTGCTGCCGCCAAAAACCGGACGATCCTCTCCCCGGGGACAAGGAGAGGACCGCCGGGCGGCTTTATGGCCGCTTTGCCGGGCGTCAGAGGACCAATCAGCCCGGCAACAGCACGGTGTCGATGACGTGAATGACACCGTTCGACTGCTTGACGTTCGCGATGGTGACGGTGGCTTCATGACCCTTGCCGTCGATCAGGACGATACTGTCGCCCCTCAGCTTGGCGGTGAAGGTGCAGCCGCCGACGGTCTTCACCGGGTGCATGCCGGCGTCATCCTTGATCATCTTCTTGATCGCGGACGACATCGCATTTGCCGATACGACGTGGCAGGTCAGGATCTTGGTGAGCTGCGCCTTGTTTTCCGGCTTCAGCAGTGTCTCGACCGTGCCCGCCGGCAGCTTTCTGAAGGCGGCGTTGGTCGGCGCGAACACCGTGAAGGGGCCGTCGCCGGACAGCGTCTCGACCAGGCCCGCGGCCTTCACGGCCGCCACCAGCGTGGTGTGGTCCTTCGAGTTGACCGCGTTCTGGATGATGTTCTTTGACGGATACATCGGCGCGCCGCCGACCGTCACTGTCTTCTCGGCAGCGAAGCTCGGAGCGGTTGCGTTCAGTCCAAGGCTGAGCGCAAACACTGCGGCTCCGGCCAAAGCGAGGGCAGAAATACGTTTCATGGCTCTCTCCGTTGCTCTGTTTGCTGTCCCCTAAAGCGGAGACATCGAGAGCTACGGAGGGCCTGAAATTACGGATGCAGGCGCGCGGTCACAGGTTCGTGAGCTTGCCGGTGCCGATCACCGGGCCGGTCGGCAGGCCGGTGGTCGAGCCGCCCGGCGGCTCAAGCGAAACCGCCAATACCGCATTGTTTTTTGCCAAACCGGCGAGATCGCCGGAGAGCGTCAGCGTGACCGGCGCATCGGCGCGCAGCAGGCCCACTGGCCTTGGCCTGCCATCGGGCGGGATCAACCAGAGCTCGGGCACGCGCGTTGCATCGGCGCGGAAGGCGGCCGGGACGATGGCGACGGTGCCGCGCTTTACGTCGATGGTCGCCACGAAATGACGCTGGCCGCCGCCCTCGATCGTTGCGACGAGCGGCTCGGGTTGCATGAACGCGCCGAAATAAACCAGCGCGGCGATGCAGGCTGCGGCGAGGGCCCCGGCCGCGAGGCTGAACCCGCGCCAGAATGCGAGGCTCTGCCACAAGCCGGAGCGGGGAGTTTGCGGGGGCAGGGCGCCAGCAATGCGATCCCAAACATGCGGCGCCGGAAGCATTTCGGGAATTTCTGCGGCCCATGGCGCAAGGCGCTGCTCCCAGGCCTCGACCTGGCGCGCAAAGCCCCGGTCACGCGCAATGCGTTGTTCGGCCGTGGCGCGATCCAAGCCGTCGAGCACGCCCAGCGCGTACTCAGCCGCGAGCAGTTCGTCTTCGGGCAAGCCGCTATGGTCGAATGTGTCGCTCATTGCTCCAGGCATGCCTTCAGCTTGAACATGGCGCGGCGGATCCAGCTCTTCATGGTGCCGAGCGGCACCTTCATGCGCGTGGCGAGATCCTCATAGGTGCTGCCGTCAAAGAACGCGCCGCGCAGCGCGGCGTGCTCGTGCGACGCAAGGCCCTCGAGGCAACCGTGCAGTTTTGCGTGCTCCTGGACGCTCTCCAGCGCCACGTCGGCGCGAGGTGTGGTGTCTGCAACGTCAGCAGCGACGTCGATGGCCTCCATGTTGCGGCTTGTGCGCGAGGCGCGCAGCCGATCGATCGACCGATTGCGGGCTATAGCAATCAGCCAGGTCATCGGGCTCGCCCGCCTGGCATCGAAATCGGCGGCCTTGCGCCACACCGTCACGTAGACCTCCTGCAGCACGTCCTCCGCATCGCCGTGCTCACCCAAGATACGCAGGCAGACGCCAAAAAGCTTCGCTGAGGTCAGGCGATAGACGGTTTGCAGTGCCGCACGGTCGCCGTCCGGAATCCGGCCGAGCGCGGCGGCAATCAGGCTGCGGTTGGCATCGAGATCCATCGGACGCGGGCCCGGATTTTGGCAGGCTCGAGGCCCACCTTACGGTTTTGCCGATCCGGTCACAATTACGACGGCCGTGCCTGGATGGATCAATCCTGCAAGGGCGGAAAAACGTGACCTCCGTCAGGGCCAAGGGGAAGCGGATCGACGCGTTTGACGGCCTCGAAGGAGAGAGGACCATAGAGGTGAGGAAACAGGGCCCCGCCGCGGGAGGGCTCCCATTTTAGGGCGCTGCCAAGCTTACTAGCATCCACGCTGATCAGCAGCAGATCGCTTTGACCGGCGAAGTGCTTGGCAGCGGTCTCCGCAACCTGGGCTGCGGTCGAGAAATGGATGAAATTGTCGCGACGATCGACCTCGGAGCCGTGGAATACGCCGGCGCGTTCGGCTTCTCGCCATAAGGCCGCAGGGGAAATTTTGTACAGCGTGTGCATGGTATCGGTCGTCTATGTAGTTGGACTTCCAACTATTATTGAATGATCAGTTTTCGTGCATAGGTCCATTCCGAAAACAATCTTGAATTGCTGGTTTTTCTATGCATATCCCCGGTCAAAATCTGTGACGGAGATATCATGCCGAAGACTGAAGAATTCCTGATCGAGACGGCTGACCGATGCACGGGCCTCGCACGCGAAGGCCGTGAATTGGTCGAGCGCCTGGAAGCCATGCGCAACGATCTGATGGCCAAGGCGGTCGAACTCGACACCGCGCGGCAGAAGGCGAACACGAAGTCCGAAGATGCGAGCGGCGCCTGATCGCTCGAGATTCTGCTATTGAACTCAAAACCCGGCGCGTGCGCCGGGTTTTTCCTTTGCTGCCGGATGTCAGGCAGCTCCCTTGAGCGGCTCGCCGCCATAGGGAGGCGGAACTGGTGCGCCGTCGGCGGCATACTCATTGAGCTTGTTGCGTAGTGTACGGATCGAAATGCCCAGAATGTTGGCCGCGTGCGTGCGGTTGCCGAGACAGTGCTTGAGCGTCTCCAGGATCAGGTCGCGCTCGACTTCGGCCACGGTGCGCCCGACCAGATTGCGGGTAACCTGTTCGGCGGCGATGGCCGCATGAGCGGCAATGTCCGTGCCGCGTGCCTGATCGAGCCGCGCGCCGTCGGGTGAAAGAATGCCGTCGACGCCGATCTCGAGGCCGCTCGAAAGCAGCACGGCCCGGTGCAGCGTGTTCTCAAGCTCGCGGACATTGCCTGGCCATCGGTTGGCGCTGAGCGCACGGCGCGCTTCCACGGACAACGGCCGCAAAGGCATCCCGTTGGCTTGCGAATATTTGCGCACGAAATGCTGTGCCAATTCGGCAATATCGGCCGGCCGCTCGCGCAAGGGCGGAATCTTCAGGTTCACGACGTTGAGCCGGAACAGCAGATCCTCGCGGAATTTCCCTTCGCGGACCGCGTCGGTGAGAACGCGGTTCGATGTCGCGATAATGCGAATGTCAATCGGGACAGGCCGATTGCCGCCGACGCGATCGATGACCCGTTCCTGGATCGCACGCAGGAGCTTCGCCTGTAGCCGGACGTCCATTTCGGAGATTTCGTCGAGCAGGAGTGTGCCGCCGTTCGCTTCCTCGAATTTGCCGATGCGACGGGCAATCGCGCCGGTGAAGGCGCCTTTCTCGTGGCCGAAAAGCTCGGATTCGAGCAGGTTTTCCGGGATAGCGGCGCAGTTGACGGTGATGAGCGGCTTCTTTGAGCGGTTACTGCGTCCGTGCACGAAACGCGCCAGCACCTCCTTGCCGGTCCCGCTTTCGCCGGTAATGAGCACGGAGGCGTCCGAACTCGCGATTTGCTGGGCGAGCTTGACCACTTTCGCCATGGAGTCGTCGCGATAGATCATCTCGCGCGTATCCTCGGCGACGGCGGCAAGGACCGCAGCAATCAGGTCGGGATCGGGCGGCAGTGGGATATATTCTTTGGCGCCGGCGTGAATGGCATTGACCGCCGCGCGCGCGTCGTTGGTGACGCCGCAGGCGACGATCGGGACATGGATGTGCTCCGCATTGAGCCGTCCATTGAGCTCGCGGATATCGAGGCTGACATCCACCATCAAAAGGTCCGCGCCGCGTCCGGAGCGCAGCACCGCGAGCGCCTGGTCATTGCTTTCGGCGTGCGTGACGCTGGCGCCCTTTTCCATTGCAAGCTTGGTTGCGGTGGTGAGCTGGCCGCCGAGCGTGCCGACAATGAGGAGTCGCATGGCTTAGCTCCGTGTCATTCGAGTAATGGCGGATCGTCGTCGCATCAGTTGTGATCCGCCTTGATAATTTCCGTCATGGTCACCCCGAGTTTGTCTTCGACAAGCACCACTTCGCCACGGGCGACCAGCCGATTGTTGACGTAGATGTCGATGGCCTCGCCGACCTTGCGGTCGAGTTCAAGCACCGCGCCGGGGCCGAGTTTGAGCAGGTTGCCGACTTCCATATGTGCGCGCCCCAGCACTGCCGACACCTGGACCGGAACGTCAAACACCGCTTCGAGGTCTGCAGCCCCCCGGTTGACAGTCTCGCTGTCGGAAGGCGCGAGCGTGCCCGCATCCTGCACGACCTGCACGTCGCTGCTGTTTTCGAGGTCTGGAAGCGGTACCTTGGTGTCGTCGTCACTCATTGCCGTCGTCTCCGGAATCTTATGCGGCGGGCATGTTGCGGGCCGCTATGTAGCGGGCAACCGTTTCATCGATCATCGATGCCGTTGCAGTATGGTCGCGGACGATGCCGCCGTCGGTCCATTCGACGCGGCAGTCACCCGGTGCGAGCTTATCGTCGGAAACGATGGCCAACCGGCCGTCGAAGCCGCTCGTGCGCGTGATCTCCTCGATCTGTTCCTTTGCCGTCGCGTGGATGTCTGCCGCGATGCGAACGGTGACAAGCGGCGTGGACACCAGATGGTGAAAGCATTCGGTCGCAAGCGCCGCAATCTCGGCAAACGGTTCGCGTGCGATCAACGCCGGCGATAGCTTGGCGGCGACCGCGACTGCCACCTCGACAGCCTCCGTTTCGAGGCGGGTCTCAATTGCCGTGAGCGCACTATCGAGCCGGCCGAGCCCGTCCGCGATCACGGAGAGCGCGTCGGCCATGCGCTGGGTAGCTTCCTGATGTGCCTGCTCCTGCCCGGCGGTATAGCCTTGCCGATAGGCCTGCGACTCGGCATCGGCGCGCCGGCGCTCATGCTCGACCATGGTGATGGTCGGCTTTTCGCGGGAGGCGAAATCCTCGTCGAACAGATATTTGGCGGTCGCTTTCATTGCATTCTCAATAGATCAATTCGTCTTCGCCGCGGCTCTTGGCGATAATGATTTCGCCCTTGGCCGCGAGATCCTTGGCGACGTTGACGAGAAGAGCCTGGGCCTCGTCCACGTCACGCAGCCGGACCGGTCCCATGGCCTGCATGTCCTCCACCAGCAGCTTGGCGGCACGACTCGACATGTTGGTGAAGAAGAACTGGCGCACGGTTTCATTGGCGCCCTTAAGCGCGACCGCCAGCTTCTCCTTGTCGATGTTGCGCATCAGTGTCTGCGCCGAACCGGTATCCAGTTTGACCAGGTCGTCGAAGGTGAACATCAGCGCCTTGATGCGTTCGGCCGCGTCACGGTTATCTTCCTCGAGCGCGGTCAGGAAGCGGGTTTCCGTCTGTCGGTCGAAATTGTTGAAGATCTCCGCCATAACCTCGTGCGCATCACGGCGCCGCGTCTGCGACAGGTTGGACATGAATTCCGTGCGCAGCGTCTGCTCGACGCGCTCGATGACCTCCTTCTGTACGGCTTCCATCTTCAACATGCGATTGACGCAGTCGAGTGAGAGGTCCTCGGGCAGTATCGAGAGCACCCGCGCCGAGTGTTCCGGCCGCAACTTCGACAGCACGACGGCGACGGTCTGCGGGTATTCGTTCTTGAGATAGTTTGCCAGCACCTCTTCCTGAACGTTGGCCAGCTTCTCCCACATGTTGCGCCCGGCAGGACCACGAATCTCGTCCATGATGCCGCCGACGCGGTCTGGCGGCAGATACTGCTTGAGGAGGCGCTCGGTAGCATCGTAGTTGCCGAGGAGGGCGCCGGAGGCCGACATGCGGGAGACGAATTCGAGCAGTAGTTGCTCGACCGATTCGGCCTCGATCGTACCCAGCGACGACATGACGATGGAAATTTCGCGCAGCTCGTCGTCGTCGAGCAGGCCGAAGATCTTGGCACCGTACTGCTCGCCGAGTGACAGCATCAGGACGGCGGCGCGCTCCGGACCGGTCAGCTTGCGAGCGCGTTCCTGGGCATGCGGGCGCTTCGAGAGTTCGGCCATCAGCCCGCCGATGTCGTCGCGCGTCGCTTTGCTGTCCTTTTTGCTCTCGGCATAGGCTGATGGCATGGCTTAGGCTGCGTCCTCGTGGAGCCAGTTGCGAATGATCGATACGGCTTCGTGGGGGTTCTTGTCGGCGAGTTCGCCGACCTTCTGCACGGATTGGGCATGAACCTGGCCCTGGACCTTGGCGATATCGATCATCGCGGAAGTGCGGTTGGAAATTGCGACAGCTTCATCGCCGCCGACGATCGAGACGTTCGGGCCTCCCGTCGAGGTGATATTGCCGTTAACGCCCGGTAGCATCATCCCGGCTGCCGCGGCCGCTTCGGCCGTCACCGCGGGAACTGTGGCGGCAGGCGCAGCGGCGAACGGCGTCTGCGCACCCTCCGGCGTGATGACCCGGCGAACAAGCGGACGAACGACCATGAACATCACGATCAGGCCGAGCAGCGCCATCACGCCTTTCTCGGCCGCTCCCATGATGTCGTCCTTGGTGAACTGCAGGTAGCTCATCCAGCCGGTCACTTCGTTGATCGGCGAGGGCGTTGTTTCGGCGAAGCGGAGGTTCACCACCTCCACCTGATCGCCGCGTTTGGCGTCGAAACCGATCGCGGAGCGCACGAGGGCAGCGATGCGGTCCAGCTCTTCTTTCGGGCGCGGCTGATAGGCGACCTCGCCTTTGTCATTCTTGTTGTAGACCCCATCGACGAGCACGGCCGCCGAGATGCGGTTGACGCGTCCTGCCTCGATAACCTCGGTTTTTGTAGTGCGCGAGATCTCGTAGTTGACGATTTCCTCTGTCTTGCGGCTCTGGTCGCCACGGTTGCCGCTGTCCGCTGGCTGCTGCTGGGGCCTAGCGCCGCCGGGCAATTCAGTGCCGACGGACACCGAGCCCTCCCTGTTGTCGCTTGTGGCGGACTGCTCTTCGCGGGTCTGGCTCGAGCGCAACACGCGGCCATCCGGATCGAATTTGTCGGACGTTTGCGTGATCCGATTGACATCGAAATCTGCGTTGATCTGCACGCGCGCATGACCCGGGCCGACGACTGAGGAAACAATCGTCTCGACCTCGCTGCGAAGGCGATTCTCGTAGGCGAGCTTGCGTTCATCGGAGCTCGCGCCGTTGAGCTGGTTATCCGCCGTGGCCCCGTCGGCGAGCAATTTGCCGGTCTCGTCGATGACGGAGACGCGCTCTGGCTTCAGGCCGTTGACAGCGCTCGCGACCAGGTGACGGATAGCCCGCACCTGCTGTGGCTCGAGTGCGCCGCGTACCTTGAGCACGATCGAGGCGGAGGCGTCGACCTTGTCACGTGAAAACAGCTGACGTTCAGGGAGGACCAGATGCACGCGTGCTGCCTGCACGCGATCGATGCTGCGGATCGTGCGGGACAGCTCGCCTTCCAGTGCCCGCAGGTGATTGATGTTCTGGACGAAGGTTGTCGTGCCGAGCGAGTCGGTCTTGTCGAAGATCTCGTAGCCGACCCCGCCGCCCTTCGGCAGGCCCGACTCCGCGAGCTTCATGCGCAGACGGGCGACCCTGTCCTTGGGCACCATGATGATCGCGCCGTCGCTTTTAAGTTGGTAGGGGACTGCCTGGCGTTCCAGGTCCTTGATGATCGACGCGCTGTCCTCGACCGAAAGATCGGTGAATAACGGCACCATTTGCGGCGTCGTCATCTGGACCATCAGGAATGCGAAGAAGCCGATCAGGGCGAGCGTCACCGCGGCCATCGCCGCCATCCGCGCAGCACCCAGCGACTTCATAAAATCGAAGAAGCCTTGCACCGGTTTGTCCTACCCGCAGGGGCGCTGATTGCGCGCCTCACCCGGCAAGATTTGCCCAGTTTAAGGTTAGCGTCGGGTTAATTTCCGGCCGATGTGCCTGCGAAAATCGGTGGCCGAGCAAATGAAAACGCCGGCGTGTTGCGCCGGCGTGCGGGATCGGATTCAGGGCGAGTGTTACTGGCGGTACTGCTGGATGCGCGTCGTACGCAGCCCGGCAAGGCCGTGCTGGTCGATCGAGTACTGCCAGGAGAGGAATTCCTCGACGGTGAGCGTGTAGCGGGCGCAGGCCTCTTCCAACGACAGCAATCCGCCACGGACCGCGGCGACCACCTCTGCCTTGCGGCGGATGACCCAGCGCTTGGTCGTGGGTGGCGGCAGGTCCGCAATGGTGAGCGGACTACCATCCGGCCCGATGACATATTTTACCCTCGGGCGATGGGCTTCGGTCATTGGTACACTCACAAAACGAGACTCGACTGACAGTTACTGCGAAAAAACTACAGGTCCCGGCTTAAAATTTGCCTAAGCATGGCAAATGCATCGGGCAATGATTGCCGGGTTTCCGCTAACCTTTTGGTTACGGATGGAGCGCGGCGGGTAATCCCGGGCCATTGCGGCAAAGCGCCCTAATTCCGGTTAGTATGGTTCAAAGGGCGGGTTTCTTGGGGTTTTGCGCCGGTGAAAAAGTTCCCTGCTGCTTCTTCATCGGAATCGACGCAACGGGGTGGTCTCGGCGCTTTTTTCGCCTGGCTGCCCGTGGTGGCCGTTGCCTACTTTCTTCTCGCAAAGCTCGGCCTTCAGCTCGCCTCGATAAACCCAAGCGCTAGCCCGATCTGGGCGCCGACGGGCTTGGCTTTTGCGACCGTCATTCTGGGCGGCGTTCGTTTCTTTCCGGCAATCCTGGTCGGCGCATTCGCCGCCAACGCCGCAACCGCGGGAACCCTGGAAACGTCGGCCGCGATTGCGGTCGGCAATACGCTGGAAGGTGTGGTGGGTGGTTACCTGATCGCGAAGTGGTGCGGCGGTACACAGGCTTTTGTAACTCCCGCGCGAATCGCAAAATTCGCAATTGTCTGCGCCGGCTTGCCGACCATGCTCAGCGCCACAATCGGCGTTGCCACGCTCTACGTGGCCGGGTTTGCGGCTGAGTCGACTCTCGCCCCGGTCTGGATCACATGGTGGCTTGGGGATACCGCCGGCGCGCTTGTGGTCACTCCTGTCATCGTGCTCTGGGCGATTACTGACTGGCGCGCGATCAATGGGCGCGAGTTGCGCGACATGGCTGCGGTGTTCGGCTGCGCTATTCTGGTCGGCCTCATCACGTTCAGTCCGCTATTGCCGCGCGCCCAATATACGAGCCCGCTCGGATTTCTTGCGATTTTGCCGCTGGTTTGGGCGGCCTTGCGCCGCGGGCCGCGTGACACTGCGACGGTCGCAGTCATTCTCACAATTTTTGCGATATGGGCGACGATTGCCCAGGCCGGCCCATTTGCGCAAATGGGCCTCAACGAATCATTTCTTCTCTTGCTCACCTTCATGCTCAGCGTGTCGGTACCGAGCCTGGCGCTGAGCGCCGATGTCGAGATGCGCCGCCGCAGCGAGGAAGATCTTCGGCGCATCCAGGCCGAGCTTGACCAGCGCGTGAAAGACCGCACGGCAGCACTCGGCGACGCCAATCTTCAGCTTGGCAAAGCGAATAGCCAGCTCGCCGACGCCAATGCCCAGCTCGCTGATACCAACAGTCAGCTCGCCGATGCCAACATCCAGCTCTCCGAAGCGCAGCGGTTAGCCAATCTTGGCAGCTGGTCGTGGGACCTCACGAAAAATCGTATCAGCTGGTCGGACCAGCTTTACGGAATCTACGGGCTGGCACGCGGTGAATTTGGCGGCACCTTTGCCGACTTTTTGACACTCATCCATCCTGATGATCGCACCCATGTGCAAACGAGCCTGACCCACGCCCTGAAATCAGGGGGCGACTTCAGTCACGAAGAGCGGATCATTCGCGGTGACGGACTCGTTCGTCATCTGCACAGCGTCGGGGAGGTCATTCGCGATCAGAGTGGTGCCGCCGTCCGCATGCTCGGCGTCTGTCTCGACGTGACGGAGCGCAAGCAGGCCGAAACAGCACTCCGTGAGTCGGAACAGAACATCCGCATGCTGCTGACGGGGGTTCGCGACTACGCGATCTACATGCTCGATCTCGACGGGCATGTGCGCAGCTGGAATGCCGGCGCCGAACAGATCAAAGGTTACAGCGCCAATGAGATTGTCGGTCAGCACTTCCGCAAATTTTATACCGAGGAAGATCGCGCGCAGAACGTGCCGGAGAATGCCCTTGTCGCCGCGGTGCGCGAGGGGAAGTACGAGACGGAAGGCTGGCTCGTGCGCAAGGACGGTAGCCGCTTCTACGCCAACGAGCTGATCGAGAGCATCCGCGACGATGCGGGTGAACTGGCCGGGTTTGCCAAGATAACGCGCGATATCACTGCCCAGCGTGAGGCACAGGTCGCGCTCGACGAGACCCGGGAGCAACTGGCTCAGGCGCAGAAGATGGAAGCCCTCGGCCAACTCACGGGAGGTATCGCGCATGATTTCAACAATCTGCTCATGATCGTCTCCGGCTATGCGCAAATCCTGCAGCGCAAGCTGAGGGAGCCAAAAGACGTCCAGGCCGTCGAAGCAATCCGGGCTGCCGCCGGCCGCGGCGAGAAGCTCACCCGGCAATTGCTGACGTTTTCCCGGCGGCAGCAGCTCATGCCGGTCATGGTCGAATTGCATGCACACATCGGTGCGGTGCGCGACATGCTGGCGCCGTCACTGCGCGGCAATATCGAGCTTGTCGTCGACATCGAGGACAAGATCTGGCCCGTTGAAGTCGATCTGGGCGAACTGGAACTCGCGCTCGTCAATATCGCCGTCAACGCCCGCGATGCGATGCCCGACGGCGGCACGATCACGTTGCAAGCCCGCAACGTCGTTCTCACCCCGGGTTCGGCCGCCGGCGCGCTCGAAGGAGATTTCGTTGCGCTGGCCATCATCGATACCGGAGCCGGAATTCCAGAGGACGTGCTGCAGAGGGTGTTCGAGCCGTTCTACACGACGAAACCGGTCGGCAAGGGGACCGGACTCGGGCTTTCGCAGGTGCACGGTTTCGCCAACCAGTCCGGCGGAGCGGTCACAGTCGCAAGCGAGCCGGACCGTGGCACCGTTGTCACCGTCTATCTTCCGCGCGCGCAGACGGAAGTGCCGGCGGAACCGGGGACGAGTGCTTCGACCGGACGCCAGAACGTTCAGGGGACTGTGCTTGTCGTAGAAGACAGCCGCGACGTTGCCGATGTGACATCCGCTCTGCTTGAGCAACTCGGATACCGCGTGGTGCGGGCAGAAAATGCCGCCGAGGCACTGCGTCACCTTCAGCAAGGCATCGAATTCAACTTGTTGTTTTCGGATATCGTCATGCCGGGCCCGATGGACGGGCTTGGCCTGGCGCAGGCTTGCCGCGAGCAGTATCCCGACCTGCCCATTCTGCTAACCAGTGGCTTTTCAGATGCGGCTCAGGCGGCCGACGGTCACTTCGATATTCTGCGTAAGCCGTTCGAGCTCTCTGTGCTTGAGCGAGCCATCGATCAGGTCATCGGCGATGCGCGCAGCCGACCGCGTGCGTCCGCTTCTTCTTGAGCGGCGCCTTAGCCTGACGAGCGGACGATCCGCTTGATCTTGTCGAGCGTGTAGTCCTGACCGTTGATCGACAATACCGGCGAAGATCCTGTGAGATCGACGGAATCGACGACCGCTTCGACCTCGGTGGAAATGCCGACTGATTGCTTGTTGGAGTCGACTGCGGTGGCGGTCAACGTGTAGCTGCCGTTCGGCCAGACGCGGCCGTCATTGCCCCGGCCGTCCCAAGTGAACGCCTGATTGCCCGGGTTGACGCCGATGGTGCCGGTGTAGACCGACTGTCCGGTCGTCGCATCCTTGATCGTGATGGTCGCGGTCGAGGGCTTGCTGACATTCAAAGTCCACTTCGCCTGGCCATTAGACAGCTGTGCCGTCGATCCATCGACCACCACGGTTGAGCCGACATAGGCCAGCGCGGCGGTCGCTTCCGAGCTTTTCTCCAGGAGGACCAACCCGGAGAGCAGGTCGTTGGACTTCATCTGCTGCTCGACTTGCGCGAACTGGACGAGCTGCTGGGTGAATTGATTGGTGTCGAGCGGATCGAGCGGGTTCTGGTTCTTCAGCTGCGTCGTCAGCAACTGCAGAAACGTCGTGAAATTGCTGGCGATCTCGACGTTATCCAGCGCGCCGGAAACCGCGCTGGTGCCAGTGCCGGTGGTGATAGGGGGAACCGTAGCCATGTCCAAACCTCAGACGCGGATGTCGAGACCGCCGCCTTGACCGGCCAGGCGGTACCGTTGCGGGATGTTATCGATGGAAGGCAGGCTCTCGTCGGTCGCGACCAGAACTGCCGCGCCGGGAGACGTGCCTGCCTGCTGCTCGTTCATTGACTGATCGCGCAGGGAAAACTGAAGACCGTTGTTTGCGGTTTTGAGACCTGCATCCTGCAGGGCGCGTTCGAGGCCCGCCGCATCACGGCGCAGCAGGTCGAGTGTGTCCGGGCGATCCACCGTCAAACGGGATGTGACATTACCATCACGGTCGACGTCGAGTCGCACGTCGATGCGGCCAAGCTCGGGTGGGTCAAGCCGGATTTCGAAACGGTTCTTGCCTGCCAGGGCCTTGCCGGCGATTTCAATGGCAACCCCGGACAGCGGGACAGCCACGGGTTGCGGGCTCGGCTGTAAAGTGGGTGCAGTTGGCGCCGCGGCATTCGCAGTTGAATGCGTCGCCGTGCTGGGGATTGGAAGTTGCGCTGTCGTGTCGGCTGACACTTTCGTGGTACCGGCGAGCTCAGTGTTGCCGGCTTGGGTGGGGCCGCTCGCATCGGGGCGATGATTGCTCGTGACAGCGTCGCTGCGAACTTGCAGGCCATGCTGCGTGTCGCCATCGCCTGTTTCGGTTTGCGGCTTGCTTTCTGCGTGCTGTGGCGCGGAGTCCTTGGTCAAAATCTGGAAAATATCGTCGGTCTCGGCGGTCGGCTGATCGGTCTCGACCTGATCGCCTGCATCCACTTGTTTAGCTTTACCGTCATCGGCTTTCTTTCCCACAACCGCTTTCGGCAAATCCTCGCCAAGCCGCTTCATCTTGGGTGTGGCATCCGCCACGAGTGCCAGCTGTTGCAGCGGTTGCTCGATCTGGTTGCCATCATCCGGCGCCGGGTTGGGCGTTTGTGCCGGCGTCGGCATGATTGAGGTCGCGTCGGAGTTCGCGACGGTCTTGACACCATCGGCAGGTGTCGTCGCGCTCGCATCATCGGTTTTCTGTCCGGCATCTGGTTCGGGATTGGCTTTCGCCTGAATGCTGTCGCCGACATCGCCGGCATCGCTGGCAGCCTCGGGGTTGGCAGCTTTCTTGCCGTCGATTTTCGCGGTGCTCTCGTCAGCCGGCCCCTCATCGGCTGCAGCGCCCTCGTCGGTATTTGCCGGCTTTGTGTCGTCGTTCGGTTCGGCTGCCTTACAGTCCCTGCTTTTTGCCGGCGCGTGCTTGTCGTCGCTTTTTGCAACCTTGCCTTCCTGCTGCGGCGGCGCAGGCTCGTCAGGCGGCGAGGTGTCCTCGATCAGGCTTTCGAACGGGGATGGCGCACGGTCGGACGGCGCCGGACGCGCGACGCGCGGCATATGCAGGTTAGGCGCATGAACTTTGGGATCTGACGCAACTTGTGGCACAGGCGGACCTCCGGATTTCCGCCGTTTGATGTGCAATCGTCAGGCCAGCCCCGGAATTGCCGAATTTATGTTTTTATTCAATTGCTTGCGGAGACGGGAGGCGGAAGAAAAGTGCACCGCGCCCGGCACGCGTGATAGCAACGCGGCAAAATTTGCCGGTTCGCCCGCTCGCATTGTACGCACCCGGTCGCCACCTATAGTAAGAACGGTCATGGCCAACAGTCTCGAACTCGATCGCAGCCCCGAAACGACGCGTGTCGTTGTCGCCATGTCTGGCGGTGTCGACTCGTCGGTGACGGCTGCCCTGCTCAAGGCGGAAGGCTACGACGTAGTCGGCGTGACGCTGCAGCTCTACGACCTCGGTGCAGCAGTGCATCGCAAAGGCGCCTGTTGCGCGGGCCAGGACATCTACGATGCCCGCAACGTTGCCGAGCGCATCGGCATTCCGCACTACGTTCTCGATTACGAGACACGATTCAAGGAGGCTGTGATCGACCGGTTCGCCGAGAGTTACATCCACGGCGAGACGCCGGTTCCTTGCGTCGAGTGCAATATGTCGATCAAGTTTCACGACCTGCTGATCACGGCGCGCGAGCTTGGCGCCGATGTGCTCGCGACCGGTCACTATATTGCGTCACGCTCGCTGCCCGGCGGGGGCAGGGCGCTCTACCGCGCGCGCGACGACGAACGCGACCAGAGCTATTTCCTTTTCGGAACAACGCGGGAGCAGCTTGACGTCCTACGTTTTCCGCTTGGGGAGCGAACCAAGACCGAGACCCGCGAGCTCGCCCGCCGCTTCGGGCTCGCAATTGCCGACAAGCACGACAGTCAGGACATCTGCTTCGTCCCGACTGGCCACTACGCCGACATTATCGAAAGGCTGAAGCCGGGGGCGGCGGAGGCCGGCGATATCGTCGATCTTGATGGGAAAGTGCTTGGTGCGCATTCCGGCATTATTCATTTCACTGTCGGTCAACGGCGCGGACTTGGCGTTGCTACCGGCACGCCTCTCTATGTCGTGCGTCTTGAAGCCGAGCAGCGGCGTGTCGTCGTCGGTCCGCGCGAGGCACTGCGCATGAGTCGCATCGTGCTGCGCGACGTCAACTGGATCGGCGAAGGATCGCTCGAGGAGGCGCTGGCCGACGATCGCCGCGAAGTCTTCGTGAAAGTCCGGTCGACCCGCCCGCCGCAAGCCGCCTGGCTGCGGTACGGCGCAAACGGTTGCGAGGTTGAGCTGGTCGATGGCGAGCATGGCGTGTCGCCCGGCCAGGCCTGCGTTTTCTATGATGCGGGTGAGGGGCAGGCGCGTGTGCTGGGCGGCGGATTCATCAAGAGCGCGGTTGCGGCCGGCGATAGTCGTTCCGCCGGCGACACGCGCGCGGCAGCCCCTGTGATGCGCAGCTAGTTCTCGCCGTGGGGGCAGACATCGATAAAACAAGTGTTGAACGCGCCTATGCGCGGTGGGCACCGGTTTATGACCTGGTGTTCGGCGCGGTGTTCGAGGCCGGCCGGCGCGCCGCGATCGCAGTCGCCGAACAGGCCTGCGGCGAGCAGGGCGGGCGGATTCTTGAAGTCGGGGTCGGTACCGGGATCTCGTTGCCTGACTATTCGCGAAGAAATCGGCTTGTCGGCATCGATCTCTCGGAGCCGATGTTGCGCAAAGCGCACGAACGTGTTTCCGAGCACAGCCTTTCCAATGTCGAGACATTGGCGGTCATGGATGCCGAGCGCATGGCGCTGCCTGATCGGTCATTCGATGTTGTGGTCGCGCAATTTGTGATCACTGCAGTGCCGAATCCGGAAGCGACACTCAACGAGTTTGCGCGCGTGATCCGGCCCGGCGGCGAAATCGTCCTGGTCAATCACATCGGCGCCGAAGCCGGTCCACGCCGCGCGTTCGAGGTCTGCTTTGCACCAATCGCGCGCAGGCTGGGCTGGCGGCCGGAATTCCGCTTTGGCCGTCTGGCCGATTGGGCCGAGCGCCACGGCGGAGTACGCGTGTTGGAGCACCGGCCAATGCCGCCGCTCGGCCATTTCTCGCTGATCCGCTTCGAGCGTCTCACCAACGGCAGCTGAGCGGAACTCTCCCTCCTGTTAAACCGTTATCTCCATCGCGCATGTCCGCGCGCGGAGGAAGCGTGTCATGGGTTGCGACATCCGACTTGTCGGCTTCACAGTAGCGGCGTTGCTGATGCCGTCGATAGTCGCGGCGCAGGCTCCGCCGCCGACGAAGGCCCCAGTCGCGCCCAAGGCAGACCAGCTCGATTCGAATGCGTGCGCGCACCCGGACACGCAGACAACGGTCGGGAAGGGCGGCGAAGTCCAGATCCATCGTCCGGACGGAAAAGACGACCTGAGTGAGAAGCTTGCGCGGTCGGGCGGTGTCATTTGCCCGCCGGAGCATGTCGATCCCGAAATCAGGCAACCAACCCCGCCGACCGGTGGCTCTATGCCGGTCATCCCGCCGCCCGGCAGCCCCGGAGGGGATCAATCGGTTCAGCCGAAATAACCGCCCGAGAGGTGAAGTACGCGATTGCTTGACAGTATTTGCTTCGGCTTCCTATATCGCGCCCATTCCGGCGGTTTGTTTCGGAATGGCGGGGTAGCTCAGCTGGTTAGAGCAGCGGAATCATAATCCGGAGGTCGGGGGTTCGAGTCCCTCCCCCGCTACCAAATCGATCTCCGGCCGGATAACAAAAGACAATCGTTTCAATTAAACGCGGAGTCTGACGCGATTCCGTCCGCCTTCTTGCACAAAGACAAAGGATTGCCGCATTTCGAGTCCGCGATGTCGGGCATCACAACCCGTGGGCACGTGATGAGAAGACAATTCAAGGTTGCGAGCACGTCCTCACGATGGAACAATTGTGCCCATTATTCGTCTCTGTACGTACATCAACTGCCGAAGCCCTTTGTATAGTCACGGAGGATTTCCATGGCGCGAACCGGAACGTCGCCGGCCCTTCGCAGAGGACCGGCGAACCCTAAGCGTTCCCTGGATGAAACTCGAGCAATTTGGCTGGAAGCATTTCACCGCGTGCGCGCGGAAACCGAAAAGCGCGCCGAACACTTGTCGGTCGAAGACCAGATCGTTCAGTCGATGGCGGATGCAAGCCCGGCCAAGTGGCACCGCGCGCACGTCACCTGGTTCTTCGAGCAATTCCTTTTGGTGCCGCACGATCCTTCTTACCGGGTCTTCGACGAACGATTCCCGTTTCTGTTCAATTCCTATTATGTCGCGGCAGGTCCCCGCCATGCGCGGCCGCAGCGTGGCCTGATCACGCGCCCGAACGCGGCGGAAGTCGCCGCCTATCGTGCCCATGTCGATGCCGCAGTCGAGCGGCTGATTGGGCAGGTTCCGGCCGAAGCAGCGGAGCGTGTCTTCACGATCGTCGAGATCGGACTACACCACGAGCAGCAGCACCAGGAATTGCTGCTTACGGACATTCTCCATGCCTTTGCACAGAATCCCACCGATCCGATCTACGACGCCAAATGGCAGCCGCCACGTGCGACGCTGGGCCCGCGCGGTTACGTTGATGTGGCCGCCGGCGTGCATGCCATCGGCCACGATGGCGAGGGCTTCTGTTTCGACAACGAAACGCCGTTTCACGACGAGCTCATTCCACGCGTACGGATCGCACGACATCTCGTAACTAACGCCGAGTGGCTCGAATTCATCTCTGCCGGCGGCTACACGACGCCGTCCCTTTGGCTCTCCGACGGCTGGACAACGGTGCAGAACGAAAACTGGCAGGCACCCGGCTATTGGCGACAGCAGGACGGCGCCTGGCATGTCATGACGCTGGGGGGCCTCAGACCCGTCGACCCGGCCGCTCCGGTGCAACACATCAGCTACTACGAAGCCGATGCCTTCGCCCGCTTTGCCGGGAAGCATCTGCCGAGCGAGGCGGAATGGGAGGTCGCGGCGCGCCATGACATCATCGCCGATGCCTTCGGCATCGCTTGGCAATGGACGCGTAGTGCCTATCTACCCTATCCGGGCTATCGCGCCGCCGAAGGCGCGCTCGGCGAATACAACGGCAAGTTCATGCTCAGCCAGATGGTGCTTCGTGGCTCCTCGCTGGCGACGCCCGAGGGCCATGAGCGCGTGAGCTACCGGAACTTCTTCTATCCGCCGGCGCGCTGGCAGTTCAGCGGGTTGCGACTGGCCGAGTTCATTTGAAAGGCGTGAGATGGTTGCAGCAGCACTCAGAAGGCGTATCCCGCAACATCAGGAGCAATCCGAATTTGAAGCCGACGTGCTCAACGGCTTGCACGCAACGCCAAAGCATATCCCGGCCAAATATTTTTACGATGCCGTCGGCTCCGATCTGTTCGAGCGCATCACTGAAGTTCCCGAGTATTATCCGACCCGCTGCGAAATGAGCACTTTGCGCCGGCACTCCGCCGACATTGCGAAGCTCATACCTGCGGGCGCGGCACTCGTGGAGTTCGGCAGCGGCTCCAGCAAGAAGGCGCGCATTGTGCTGAGCGCTGCCCCGAAACTTGCCGCCTATGTGCCGGTTGATATTTGCGGTGAGATGATCGAGCGCGAGGCCGCCGAGCTGCGCGTCGATTTTCCCGAGCTCAAGGTGCTGCCTGTCACCGCGGACATATGTAAGCCGTTTGCGTTGCCGGCAGAAGCCAAAGCCGCGCCCGCACGTGTCGGTTTTTTCCCGGGCTCGACCATCGGCAACTTTGAGCCGCACGAAGCAGCCGAGTTTTTACGTAATGCCGCAAATATTCTGGGAGAAGGCGCGACACTTATCGTCGGTGTAGACTTGATCAAGCCGGCCGAGGTGCTCAACGCTGCGTACAATGACGCCGAAGGCGTGACGGCAAAATTCAATCTTAACCTGCTCGCGCGCATCAATCGCGAGCTCGGCGGCAATTTCCAGCTCGACATGTTCGAGCACCACGCATTTTACAATCGTGAAAGACACCGTATCGAGATGCACCTCGCCAGCCTGAAACGTCAGAAGGTGCGGGTAGCCGGTGAAACGATCGATTTCCGCGCCGGCGAAACGATCCATACCGAGAACAGTTACAAATACAGCATCGAATCCCTTGGCGCGCTTGCGCGTGGCGTAGGCTGGCTGCCCGCAGGGGCGTGGACAGATTCGAACAAATATTTCTCCATCCAGGCCTTCACGCTCGACAAGTCTTTCAAGTGACTTGCTCGCCTTTGTGCGCCTGCGCTAATGCTGCCGCAGCCCGATCCACCCGTGGTCGGGCTCGTTCATTCGGGTAAGGTGGAAGACTCATGAAAATCGTTGGATTTGAAGCGAATAACAGCGTGCGGCTGGGCGTGGTCGATGGTGACAGTGTCGTCGATCTGCAGGCCGTAGATGCGAATGTCCCGGGCGATCTCGCCGAAGTCCTGCGCCGGGGCAACGGCGACCTCTCGTCGATCGGCGCCCTTGCGAAGAAAGCGCCGGCATCCGCGCGCCGTCCCCTCGATGGACTGAAATACGCGCTGCCGGTCGCGTATCCGGGAAAGATCATTTGCCTCGGCCTCAACTACCTCGACCATGTGAAGGAAGGCCCGCAGCGCGACAACATCCCGAAATTTCCGTCGATTTTTTTCCGCGTGCTGACTTCGATGGTGCCTCATGGGCAGCCAATCGTGCGGCCGAAGGAATCGATCCAGCTCGACTACGAAGCCGAGATGGTCGCGATCATCGGCAAGCGGGCCAAGCATCTGTCGATGGGCAATGCGGTCGACTGCATTGCGGGCTATTCATGCGCCAACGAGGGTTCGGTTCGCGAATTCCAGCGCCACACGACGCAATGGGGGATGGGGAAGAACTTCGATCGTACCGGCGGCTTCGGCCCCTGGATGGTGACGGCGGACGAAGTGCCGCCAGGCGGCAAGGGCCTGAAGATCATGAGCCGCTTGAACGGCAAGACCATGCAGTCCGACAACACCGACAACATGATGTTTCCGCTGGCCGAGACCCTCGTCTATCTCACCAAGGGCATGACGCTGGAGCCCGGCGACGTCATCCTCACCGGGACGCCGTCCGGCGTCGGCCATGCGCGCAAGCCCGATCCGGTCTGGATGAAGGCCGGGGATACCTGCGAAATCGAGATCGAAAAGGTCGGTGTTTTGCGCAATCCCATCGCGGACGAGAAGTAAGGCCGTCCTTCCCGTTGACAATGCGGTGTGCGAACGCGTTCCCTAAACAATAATAACGAGCGCGCCCCAGTGGGGGAGGCGCGCCGGACATAGGGAGGACGATCGTGAAACGCACCTATATTGCTATAGCTGCGGCCCTGGCCATCACGGTGGTTGCGCCGTCTGCGCGCGCACAGGATTGGCCGACGAAGCCGGTTCACATTCTGATCGGATTCGGTGCCGGCGGTGGTACCGACGTCGCAACGCGCATTCTCGCCGACGGTCTGGGCGAGGCTCTGGGTCAGCAATTCGTTGTCGAGAATCGCCCCGGTGCCGGCGGCACGATTGCCGGCGGCATCGCCGCCAAGGCGCCGAAGGATGGATACAACCTCCTTGCGATCAGCATGGGCCACTCCGTTTCGGCCGTCATGGTCAAGCAGGTGCCTTATGACGCCGTGAAGGATTTCGAGCCGGTCGGAATATTCACCAATTCCGCCTTCGTCGTCGTTGTGCCCAAGAACTCTCCGGCAACCGACATCAAGAGCCTTATCGAATACGTCAACAAGCAGCCCGGGAAGCTGAACTATTCGACGGTCGGGTTGGGCTCGACGCAACACCTCATCGCCGAGCATTTGCGTCAACGCGCGTCGATCAACGCGCAGGCGGTTTCATATCGCACGACAGGCGAGGTGGTGAGCGCACTGCTTCGCGGCGATGCGGCCTTTGCCGTCGAGCTCTACCATCCCATTCGCGGGCAGGTGGATTCCGGCGAGGTGCGGATCATCGCCGTCGCCACGCCGACGCGCTGGCCGGCGATTCCGAATGTGCCGACCCTCGCCGAGGGCGGCGTGAGCGGGATTGGCTATCTCGGCTGGTACGGTCTGGTGTTCCCGGCTGGCACGCCGAAGCCGATTATCGACAAGCTTCACAAGGCGATGCAGCAGGTGTTGTCTAAAGATGCCGTCAAGCAGCGGCTCGAGGGCATCGGAGCTGTGGCCAATCTGTCGTCGCCGGCAGAGTTTACCAAGGTCATTCAATCCGACATCAAGACATTCGAGGAGGTAGCAAAAACGGCCGGCCTTGAAGCGAAATAGCGAACATCAACAACAAGAGGAATGAAATGGCCGATCAGTTCAACGTGCTCATCATATGCGGGTCGCTCCGCAAGGGTTCGTATAATGCCGCACTGACGCGCGCGTTGCCTGGTCTGGCGCCGCCGGGAATAAAATTTGTGACGGCGCCGCCCATTGAGACGTTTCCCCTCTACAATGCGGACATCCAGGAAGCGTCCGGATTTCCCCCTGCGGCTGAGGATCTCGCGACGGCAGTGCGGGCCGCCGATGCCGTGCTGTTCGTTACGCCCGAATATAACTGGTCAATGCCCGGTGTCCTGAAGAATGCCATTGACTGGCTCTCACGGATGAAAGAGCAGCCGTTCGAGGGCAAGCCGGTCGCCATTCAGTCCTGTTCGCAGGGTCCGCTGGGCGGCGCGCGCATGCAGTATCACTGGCGCATGTCGATGACGTTCCTCAAGGCCTTCATCTTCGGCACGCCGGAAGTGTTCGTCGGCAACGCGGCGGCCAAGTTCAACAAGGACACACTCGAGCTGACGGATCAGGGCACCAAAGATGCCGTGAAGGCGCAGCTTACCGCCTTCGTGAAATTCATCAGCCGCGTGAAGGCGGGCGCCTAGCCTGCCGCCTGCGCACGCTTCGGGAAGAGCTGCGGCCGGAGCTTCGGGTGGCCGGCCATGGTTTTCGGCGCGTAAGGCGTTTCCGCGCCGAGCTCTTCGGCCGCGTGCCAGGCCCAGCGCGGATCCCAGATCGCTGCGCGCGCGAGACAGATCAGGTCTGCCTTGCCGGATGCGACGATGTCCTCGGCCTGCTGGTAGCCGGCGATCAGCCCCACCGTCATGGTGATGATGCCGCTTTCCTTCTTTACCTTCTCGGCGAAAGGTACCTGGTAGCCCGGCGACAACGGGATTTTCTGCTGCGGCGAGAGACCGCCGCTCGAGACGTCCATGTAGTCCATGCCGCGCTTCTTGAGCTCCTTGGCAAGAACGACCGTTTCCTCCGGCGTCCAGCCACCGTCGACCCAGTCGGTCGCCGACACGCGCATGCCGATCGGTTTCTGCTCCGGCCACACGGCACGCACGGCCTCGAACATTTCGATCGCAAAACGCATGCGGTTTTCGAGCGAGCCGCCATATTCGTCGATACGTTGGTTGGAGAGCGGCGACAAAAACTGATGCGCGAGGTAGCCGTGCGCGCCGTGCAGCTCGATCACGTCATAGCCGATGCGATCGACACGCTTGGCGGCGGCGGCGAACTCGCCGATGCAGCGCTTGATGTCATCCTTCGTCATCGCATGCGGCACCGGCCAGCCGGTGTCGTAAGGAATGGCTGACGGCGCTTCCGGCGTCCAGGCGTCCGGCCCTTCGAGGATCGGCTTGCCGCCGGCGGCCGGCGGCGTGGTCGGTCCCTTGCGGCCAGCATGGGCAAGCTGCACGCCGAGCTTTGCCACGCCGTATTGCCGGCAGAAATCGTGCACGCGCTTGAGCGCAGCTTCGTTGTCGTCCGACCACATGCCGGCGCACTTCGGAGAGATGCGCCCCTGCGGATTGACGTCCGTCATCTCGCACATCACCAGGCCGGCGGCGCCGAGCGACATATTGCCGAGATGCATCAGGTGCCAGTCATTGGCGGAGCCGTTGGTTGAGTTGTACTGACACATCGGCGAAACGACGACCCGGTTCGGCAGGGTCAGGCCGCGCATGGTGAGGGGAGAAAACAGAACGCTAGCCATTGGGAGGACTTCCTTTCACTGCGTAAATTTCAGATGCCGGCATGGAAAGCGTGCATGGCAACGACGAGACAACAGATCGCCCAGAACACGCAATATTCAATGCCGCCAATCACCCAAATCCAACTTTTCGTGACTTTGTAAGTCGCGGCAGCTGCAACCAACAAATGGATGAAGGCGATGAAGGCGACATATTGAAGGTAGATGCCGAAAAATAAGCCGATGCACAGGACCGTCTCAATCGTGCCCGCGATATACATCCAGGTCGCCGGCGGCTTGAAGCCGGCCTTGACGAAGAACTCCAACGTTGCCGGCACGGTGATCTTGCCCACGATGTGCGGGATGAAGAAGACCGCGCAGATGATGCGTAGGACATTGAACTCATTAAGCAGGTTGAATTTGTCGGCAAGCGACATGACAGCTGTCCCCCCGGTGGTTTATGGCGCACCGCCCGCAGTCAAAATCGCACTTCCTGATGCAGGCGCCAACCCCTCGTGCCCTTCTAGAGTTTCTTGCCCTTTAGCCAGGCCTCACCTTTGGCATAAAGGGCCGCAAGCGGTGGGCCGTCGAGGCCGGGAAGCTCGTCCTTGATCTTGTAGCCGATCTTGCTCTGCAGGTAGGCGAGGTGCCGGTATCCTTCCGGAAACTGCGCCAGATGGGTCTTGTCGAGCGTCAGCTTTGCGTCGGGCTCAACCGGGTCGATGCGGTCCTTTTCGTAGGCAAGGCGCCGCAGCACGATGCCCCAGCGGCCTTTGCGCTTCTCCAGAAAGTCGTAGAAGCGGCCGGTGCAGACGACATCGCACAGCACGCCCTCGACTTTTGCGCGCTGTGAAATCGTCATCTTGGTCTGCGCGATCGCGCGCTTGCCCTTGATGTCGATGCTCATGCCGCCAAGCATATGCATGATGCGCACGCCGCGATCGTAGCCCTCCTGGCTGACACGGATGAAGTCTTCGTAGGAGCCCTGAAACCAGGTCGCCCACATCTGCCCGTCCTTATGCCAGACGGTGCGGAAGCGATCCCACATGCGGGCATCGCGCCAGAGCACCCAGTTTTCGATCAGGTCCCGGATCGCAAGGCGGTCGGCGGTGTCGCGCGGCATGAAAAATCCTCTCCCGTGCTCGCTTGTGGTGAGCGTCGTCCCGTTGCAAGAATGTACGAGTACACGAACGGCTGCCACAAGGCCGTCGTGAACCCGGGAGAAATGAATGCCGAGGCTGGCCGGAAAAACCGCGATTGTCACCGGAGGTGCGAAGGGCATCGGTCGTCATTATTCGCAGGCGCTGGCGGCCGAAGGTGCGCGCGTGATGATCGCGGACATCGCGGATGGTCGCACGCTTGTCGAGGAGATCGCAGGACGCCACGGCGCGAATTCAGTCGCCAGCACGACGTTTGACGTTAGCGACGAGAATGCGGTGAAAGGACTGGTCGCCGAGACCATCGAGCGGTTCGGCCAGATCGATGTGCTGGTGAACAATGCTGCGCTCTATTCCGCGCTGAAGCCGAGGCCATTCACGGAGTGGGACACCGATCTGTGGGATCGCGTGATGGCAATCAACGTGCGCGGGACATATTTGATGGTCCGCCACGTCGCCCCGCACATGATGGCGCGGCGCAGCGGCAAGATCATCAACATCGCCTCGGGGGCGCCTTACAAAGGCGTGCCGCGCATGCTGCCGTATGTGACGTCGAAGGGAGCGATCCTTGCGTTCACACGCTCATTGTCGCGCGAGCTCGGTGAATACGGCATCGCGGTCAACTCGCTCTCGCCCGGCTATACCCTGAGCGACACCGGGCTTGAGAATACGGCGCATGTCGAGGACGAGCGCGTTCCTGTGCGGAACAGCCGTGCCTTCAAGCGCGACGCCTATCCGGAAGATCTGCTCGGCGCCCTGGTATTCCTCGCGTCGAGCGACAGCGATTTCGTGACCGGCCAGTCGATCGTTGTCGATGGCGGTTCGGTCAACAACTGAGGGAGAACGCAGCGATGAAGGTCGACGGCCGGTGCCATTGTGGCCACATCCGTTACGAAGCTGAGATCGATCCGGATACAGTCGCGATCTGCAACTGCACCGATTGTCAGACCTTGTCCGGCTCGGCGTTCCGCACTGTGGTGCCGACGAAAAAGGGTAGCTTCAAACTCTTGCAGGGTGAGCTGAAGATCTACGTCAAGACGGGAGAGAGCGGAAACAAGCGGCCGCAATCTTTTTGCCCCCAATGCGGCTCGCCGATCTATTCGACCAGCACCGAGCCTGATCCGAAGGTCCACTCGATCCGCGTCGGCACCCTCAACCAGCGCGACCAGCTCATACCGAAGCTTCAATATTGGTATCGATCCGCGCAGCGCTGGACTCCGACCATCGGTGTGCTGCCAACATTTGAAAAGCAGCGTCAGTAGGCGAAAGCTTCGGCACTACTTCGGCACTACATAGCCGCTATGCGGCTGGGTTTACCTGCAATCGGCCTCTGTTACCGGCCGACGGCAACGACTATTCTAGGGTTTGAGAGTGCCAATCCCAGGAGGAATCGATGGAAGCCGCTACTGCCCCGGCCGCCAAAAACGAGAGCAAAAAGGCGCAAAAATACGAAGGCAGCGCGAACCCGAAACGTGCCGAATATTATGAGCGCATTTCACAGCGTGATATGACGCCGCTGTGGGAGGTGCTGAAATATATCGTCACGAAGCAGCCGATCACGCAGTGCGTACCGGCGATCTGGCACTTCGATGAGGTCAAGCCGCTGGTCGAAGAGGCCGGCCGCCTGCTCACGGCCGAAGAAGCCGAACGGCGTGTGCTGGTTCTTGAGAACCCCGCATTGCGCGGCCAGTCCCGCATCACCAATACGCTCTATGCGGGCCTACAGTTGATCCTGCCCGGTGAGGTTGCCGGCGCGCACCGCCATACCGCTTCCGCTATACGGCTTATTCTCGATGGCGACGGCGCCTATACCCAGGTCGACGGCGAAAAGACCATCATGAAGTACGGAGACTTCGTTTTGACGCCGAATTGGACAGCACACGATCATGGCAACGAGTCCAAGCAGGCCATGATCTGGCTCGATGTGCTGGACGTGCCGACGGTGAATTTTTTTGAAACCGCGTTTTCGGAGCACCTCGATTCGGCGGTGCAGAACACGGCGCGTGTCGATAACGATTCTCTTTGGCGTTTCGGTTCAAGCGTGCTGCCGGACGGCACCGATACCTCGATGATCCGTTCGCCAATCATCAACTATGCCTATGATCGCGTGCGCCCAATTCTGGATCGCATGAAGAACACGGGCGACGTGGATAAGCGCCACGGCTACCGCTTGCGCTATGCAAATCCGTTCAACGGCGGTTGGTCGTCGCCAACCATGGGCGCGCATCTTTCGCTCTTGCCGAAAGGATTCAAGGGGGAGAGCTACCGCTCGACCGACGGGACTATTTTTGCGTGCCTTGAAGGCAAGGGCGTAACCAAGGTCGATGGGCAAGCCATCGAGTGGGGGCCACGCGATGTATTTGTCGTGCCGACCTGGAAGCCCTATTCGCACCAAGTCGAAAAAGAGGCGGTGCTGTTCTCGATCTCCGACCGCCCGGCGCAGGAAGCACTCGGTATCTGGCGCGAAGGCTAAGCTGATTTGACGATCAGTAGGGCGTCGCCGGCACTTCGGCGGCGCCCTTTTTGCCGCGCGTCCAATCGATGGCGAGCACTATGATCGCCGCCGTGACGCCGGCGACGTTGATCCAGATCGCACCCGAAAAGGTTTCGGGCGGCAGCACCACCGCAAGGGAGATCACGGCATAGATTGCTCGGCCTATCGGATTGAGCCGCGCGAACGAGAAGCCGACCGCTGCAATCGTGCCGAGCCAAATGCCGAAGGTGACGCGCGAGAAGTTGAGGACGATTTCGGTCCAGCTGCCGTCCATAAGCAGGCTTGGTGTCAGTACAAACAGGAAGGGAAGGATGAAGGTCGACCAGCCGACCACGCAGGCTATCCAGCCGGTGGTCCAGCCGTCGGTGCGCGCAATATTGGCTGCCGCGTAGGCGGCGAACGCAACCGGCGGCGTGATCATCGAGAGGATGCCGTTGTACATCACGAACATGTGCGCAGCCATCGGCGTGACGCCGAGCTTGACCAGCGCCGGGGCAAGCAATGTCGCGGTGAGGATGTAGACGCTGACCGTCGGCAGGCCGATGCCGAGGATAAAAGCGAGCACTGCGATCAGGATAAGCAACAGAAAGACGTTGCCGGCCGCGAGCGTGAGGAGCTGGATGGTCATGCTGAAGGCGAGGCCGGAAATACTCATGATGCCGACCATGATACCGGCGGCTGCGCCGATCAGGATGATGTCGAGCGAGACGCGCCCGGTCTCCATGATCGCCTTGAGCATGTCCAAGACGCCGAGCCGCTTGCCGCGGTAGCCGAAGATCATCGCCAGCACGATCAGGATCGCAGTCGAGTAGATCGCGGCCTTCTCCGGCGTCAGATTGCTCAACTCCGGATACATCAGCGCGAAGACGAGGAAGGCTATCGGCACCAAAAAGTGCCATCCGGACTTGAGAACCTCGGACACCGCGGGAGCCTCGGCGATCTTCGCTGCGCCGATCTTGTGCTTGGCGGCTTCCAGATCGACGTGGAAGAACAGGCACAAATAATAAAGCACTGCGGGAATGGCAGCCGCGATGCAGACCGAGCCATACGGTACTTGCAGGAACTCGGCCATGATAAAGGCAGAGGCACCCATTACCGGCGGCATCAATTGACCGCCGGTCGAGCCAACCGATTCGATCGCCGCGGACCGATGTGGCGTGAAGCCGGATTTGACCATCGTCGGGATCGTCACGATGCCGACCGCGAGCACGTTCGAGACCGCGCTCCCCGAGATCATGCCGAAGAGAGCGGAGCCGACGACCGCGATCTTTGCCGCCCCGCCCCGGAAGTGGCCCATCGCCGCCATCGAGATATCGGCGAAGAAATCGGCGCCGCCGGTGCGCGCCAGGACCTGGCCGAGGATCGTGAACGGAATGACGACGAGCACCGCGACCTGAAGGATGTTGCCGATGGCGCCATTAAGGTCGAGCCCGAGATACGTGATCATGCGCGCGGGGGAGACGTAGCGCGTCTGGAAATCGCCCGGCAGATGCGGGCTGATATAAACATAGACCGCAATGCCGGCGATCATGCTGACGAAGCCCCAGCCGTTGGTGCGGCGGCTTGCTTCCATGATCAGGGCGATCAGGAGGATGCTGACGAGAAGCGTGTCGAGCGGCAGGAAGGCCGCGTCGAGCGTCAGGTGCTCGTAGCGCAGTGCGACGTAGCCGCACAAAGCAAGTGAGGCAATGACCGCAGCCCAATCGAGGACGTTGCGCGGGCGTGACGTGTCGGCGATGTATGCGAGCGCGAGCGTAAGGCCGAGGCAGATCGTGAGAAACTGCTCGGTGTAGAAGCCGATGCCGAACACCGTGCGCGGGATGTCGAGCACCCAGATGACGACCGCAGCGACCAGCAAAGACTGGAAAACATTGGTCCAAAAAACGGTAGCGCCCGACGCGGCGGAGGCAAACTCCGCTGCGTCGGGGATAATGCGTTCTTCGCTCAATTGATCGCCTGGGCCTGGATGTTGTGGTCCTTGAAATATTTCAAGGCGCCGGGGTGGTAGGGCAAATCATACTTCTTGTAGAGCGCGGCGGCGCTGAAATCGCGCAAGGCGGGCTGGATGGTGACGAGCTCGGCCTTGTTCTTTTCCATTGTGTCGATGAACTTGTAGACGACGTCGTCAGGCACCTTGGCGTTGGTGAAGATCATATTGTCCCAGGTGTAGATTCCCATCGGCTTCTCGACGCCGATGAAGAAGCCGTTCGGTACGCCAGGTGTCAGGTAGCCTTCCGGCAGAAGCTTCTTGGCAGCCGGCATGCCACTTTCCGGGACCTCGAGTGCGCGGATCCCACCGACGGTGGCATCGACTTCCCGCACCTTCGGCGCGCCGAAGGCAAAGAAGAACATGTCGGCCGCGCCGGAAGCGAAATCATCGGCGCCGCGGATGACGTTTGGAATAAGGACCGGAACGACATCCTTTTCTGTCAGCCCGCCGGTGGCGAGGATGGCCCTGACAAGCGGGTCTATGGTGCGCATGGCGGAGTAGCCCATGCCGACCTTCTTGCCTTTCAAGTCGGCAATCGTTTTCATGTTGGTGTCCTTGCGGACCCAGAAAGCGCCGCGCAGCGGATGCAGTGAGCCGATCAGACGGATGTTCGGGCTCGACTGCTTGGCCTGTTCGACCTCGAAGATGTTGGCGATGCCGAACTCGGCTTCACCGCGGCTGATCAGCGGAATCAGGACCGATTCACCCGCGGTCGGCTGCACGACGACATTCGCGCCGGCTTTTTCCTTGAGCACCTTGGCGACCGCCGATGCCGATGTGTGGTTGAGCGTTCCCGGCTGCATGGTGGCAAAGCCGTAGGTCTGCGCGCCGGCGACGCCCGCGTTGAGCACAAGGGCCGCGAAACCTCCTGCGAAAGCGGCGGACCGAAATGCCCCAATGTGAACTCGGATCATTGTTTATCCTCCCAGCTAGTCGTTTCTGGTTATAACGGCAATTGCGAAGCCGCAGCTCCGCCTTGCCCTGCGGGCAATTTTGCACAGGATGGAAAGCAATGCGAGGTTGCGCGTTATAGTTTCTGCTGTTTGGGGACCGTGCCCAACGAATTAAATTTCCCGGTGACCGGGAATAGGGTGGCCCAGGAGGATTCCATGCAAATGCAACAACTGAGTGCCGGGCGTGGCGCCTTGACCGCTGTGAGAACGGGCGCCGGCCGCGACCTCGTCATCCTCCATTCGCTCCTTGCCGACCGGCATGCCTTCGATCCTGTTCTGGAGGCGCTGGCCGCCAAACATCGCGTGACCTTGTTCAATCTGCCCGGATTCCAGGGCTCGCAGCCGGCGATGCTGGCGCTAATGGATGCCTATCTTGCAACGATCGAAGACGGCTTCGACGAATTTGAAATCGCCAAGGATGCCATTCTGCTGGGAAATGGATTCGGCGGCACCGTCGCGCTGGCCTTTGCGCTCGCGCATCCCGAGCGGATCTCCAAGCTGGTGGTGAGCGATGCTGCGGCCGCCTTTCCTCCGGAAGGACGACAGGCCTTCGCGGTGATGGCGGAGAAAGTCGCCGAAGGTGGCCTTGGCAGCATTGCCGAGATTGCAGCGAAGCGCGTGTTCTCACCGGCCTATCTTGCCGCGCATCCGGAAAAGATCGAGGAGCGCAAAAACGTTCTGCTCGCAATCGATCCGAAGGCCTTTCAGGCGGCCTGCAAAATCTTGCAGGAAACGGATCTCGTGCCGCAGCTTCATCGCCTCAAGGTGCCGACGCTGGTCGTGTGCGGTGAATTTGATCAGGCGACGCCGCCGGCGCTCAACAAGCAGATCGTGGAGAAGGTCGCGGGGGCGCGATACATCGAATTACCCGGCTGCGGCCACTGTCCGCCGCTCGAGCAGCCAAAACAGTTTCTTGCCGCGATTGACGATTTTGTAGGGCTTTAACTATTCCTTGCGATCGAATCGCCGGATCTCGACCTTTCCCCAGACGCCGTTCTGATGGAATGGATCGGCACGGTTGAACTTTTCCGCGCTGGCGCGGTCAGATGTTTCCAGGACCATCAGGCTGCCGATTGAGGTGGCGCCATCGTCCGACACCAGCGGTCCGCCGACCGTAATGGTTACCCCGAAAGCTTTCGCGTTCTTCAGATGCGCGACGTGGGCGCCATGCACGGCCTTGCGCTTGTCGGTCGCATCGGGATTGTCCAGCGTGAAAACCGAGAACAACATTGTTGCCTCCGATCAGTTGAGCGATGCCAGCACGGCCTTGGCGATTGCGGCCGTACCGTCGCCACCGCCGTATTCCATCGACTTGATGCCGCCGGCATAGGCCTTGTCGACGGCACGCTCGATCCGCAACGCCGCATCCGCTGCCGGTGGATGGTCGTGCCTGTCGGCGAGCCAGTCCAGCATCATCGCCGCCGACAGGATCATCGCCGTGGGGTTCGCCTTGCCCTGTCCCATGATGTCGGGCGCAGTGCCGTGACACGGTTGGAAGACCGCATGCTTGTCTCCGATATCGGCCGATGGCGCGATGCCAAGGCCGCCAATCAGGCCGGCGGCAAGATCGGATAGGATGTCGCCGAAAATGTTCTCCATCACCATCACGTCAAAGTCCCACGGCTTTCGCACCATCAACGCCGCGCAGGCGTCGACATAGACGTGATTGGTCTTCACGTTCGGAAAAGCTTTTGCTCGCTCGTCGAAAATCGAACGAAAATACGCATACGCCTTGAAGGCATTGGCCTTGTCGACGCAGGTCAGAAGACCAGATTTTCCGCGCTTTTTCCGCCGTTCGGCAAGACGCAGCGAGAAGTCGAACAGCCGCTGCGAGGTCTTGCGCGTGATCACCAACGTCTCGCGCGCCTCATCCTGCGTGACGACGCCTTTGCCCATCGATGCGAACAGGCCTTCGGTCGATTCACGGATCAGGATGAAATCGATGCCGCGCTTGTGCGCGTCGACGATCGGGCTTGGCACCCCCGGAATGAGCCGGGCAGGGCGCACGCCGGCGTAAAGATCGAAAATGAAACGCAATTCAACCTGCGGCATAATCTCGGTATTGTCGGGATAGCGCACGCTCGGCAGGCCGCACGCGCCAAGCAGGATAGCGTCCGCTTCCTCGCATAGCTTTACGGTCGATTCCGGCATCGACTTCCCGGCGTCCTTGTAGTGGCCGGCGCCCGCCGCGCCCTCGGTGAACCGGAATTTCAGGCTCGGCGTGGTCGCCTCGATCCGCCGCAGGATTTCGAGCGTGGGCGTCATCACTTCCGGCCCGATGCCGTCGCCGGGCAGAACAGCGATATGGAAGGCGGTGTTTGCGGTCATCGAATTTCCGGATGGTCTTGTGGCAGTCGCGGCGCTAATGAATACGTCCGCGCGCTTGTACGCAAGGGATCATTGGGGAAGGGTCATGCCGAAGTTTGCCGCCAATCTTGGATATCTCTTCACCGAGCGCCCTTTGATTGAGCGAATTGACGCCGCGGCAGCCGCCGGGTTCAAGGCCGTCGAATTGCAATTTCCCTATGACGTGCCAGCCGCCGCGGTGAAAGCTGCGATCGGCAAAAACAACCTGACCATTCTCGGAATCAACACGCCGCCCGGCGAGCGGGAAGGCGAGTTCGGGCTTGCGGCGGTGCCCAGCCGGGAGAAAGAATGGCAGGTCCTGTTTGCGCGCGCACTCGAGTACGCGAGCGCAATCGGCGGCAGCGCAATCCACTGTCTTGCCGGCAAGGTCGCGCCCGAGCAGCGGCCCGCTGCCGATCGCGTATTCATCGACAATCTTGCGCGCGCGGCCGACCTTGCGGCGGCCAAAAACATCACGCTGCTGATCGAGCCGATCAATGCGCACGATCGGCCAAATTATTTTCTCAATCACGTAGAGCACGCGGCCGATGTGATCGCAAAAATCGGAAAGCCGAATATCCGGATGCAGTTCGATTTCTATCATGTGCAGATTGTGGGGGGCGATCTGACCCGGCGCCTGGGAAAGTTCCTGCCGGTGATCGGCCATTTGCAATGTGCCGCCGTGCCGTCACGGCATGAACCGGATGAAGGCGAGGTCAACTATCCGGCGGTGTTCGAGGCGGTAGATCGGCTCGGCTACCGCGGGTGGATCGGCGCCGAATATCGGCCGCGCGGGCGCACCGAAGACGGCCTGGGCTGGGCGCGCGCCTATGGCGTGGTTCCGTCGCGCTAATCCACTATTCTGTCAAACTTCTTGAAAACTAACGCTTTTTCGCTTTGAGGTTGGGGCGGGCGTTGCTAGATTTGTCGTCATGTGGGGACACAAAAAAGATCCGGACAAGACTGCGGAGACTGCAGAGACTCCGCAGCCGCTGAAAGATGCGGTGCGCGAAGCGCGCATCGAAGCAGCCGAGCGCTCGGGCGTCGTCGTCGACTTACGGGATTCGGATGTTGCGCGACTCGAGTTGCTCAACGATGCGCTCAATCCTTTGTTCGACGAAGTTCCGAACGATGTGGACCTTTTCGATCGCGGCGTGAGCAAGGGCGATATTCCGCGCCTGTGGATCGATGTTGTCGCGCATGTCGAGATGGGCCGCGACAAGCGGCAATACCGTTTCGTGCAGGACACGCGTTACGGCCGTGCGGTTCTTGCGGAATCCTATGAAGTGCCGGCGATGGCGGATGCCATCAAGCGTTACGTCGCGCGCCGGCTGGTCGAACGCGAGCATGCGCTTGCCGACGATGCCGGACGTAACGTCGCGCAGGCGGTCATGTATTATGGACGCCGTCAGCGGTGGCGTGCCGTAGGCATGTTCGTGCTCGGCCTTTTTGCCGGCATCGCCGGGCTCATCGCGCTTGCCATGCTGACGCGGCCCTAGCCGATCAGTTTGATCTTGTCCTGCTGGACGATCTCGCCCGCGGAGCCGAAGCCGCGCGAAATCATGTCGCAGCGCCAGGCGCCGCGCGCACCGTCGATCCTGTAGAGATTGTAGCCAGCTGCATCCTTGTCGCGTCCGGGTGCGCTGGACGCTGACGGTACGCCGACCGCTGGAATGCGCGTGCCCTTGGGTCCGTGCAGCCAATTGATCATACGAAGATGATCATGCCCATGCAACAGCAAATCGGCTCCGTGAGCGGCAATCACGCGCTTGAGGATCGAGGCATCCATCAACCGCTTGTGACGCGCCGCATCGCTGACAGGCGGATGGTGAATCAGAATGACGCGAAAAAAATCCGCGTCCTTGAGTTTGTTGAGGATCGCCGCGAACTCCGCGAGCTGCTTCGTTCCGAGCCATCCGGTAGCGAGAAAGGGCGCGGTCGGCACGCCGGTTGAGAGGCCGATCAATGCAACATTGCCGCGCCGCCGGATAAACGGAAATCCGCCTTCGCCGTCGTCGTCGGACATATACGCGCCCCATTGCCGCGCGGCGAGGGCACCCGCCTCGCGCACGTAAATGTCGTGGTTGCCCGGGACAAAAGTCACGTCCTGGGCCGAGCCGAGGCTTTCCAGCCAGTCGCGCCCGCGTCGGAATTCAGCGGGCAAGGAAATATTGGCGACGTCGCCGGTGACCGCGATGTGGTCCGGCGCTTGCGCCCTGACGTCAGCAGCAACCGCCGAAAGCACAGCCGGGTCGTGGATAAATCGACGTTTTCTTTGCCAATTGACGTAGCCTGTCACCCGCTTGCCGATCAGCTCGCTCCAGCGCGGCTCCGGCAGAGGCGCGAGATGCGGGTCGGAGAGATGCGCGATTGTCAGCATCGCTTTCTTGATGCGGGATCACGAGCTTCCGATCAAGATGCCCGCAATGAATACAAGCACGCCACCGACAACCACCTGAAAAGCTGCCTGCAGGAAGGGCGTATCCATAAAGCGGGTCCTGATCCATGAGATCGCGGCCAGTTCGACCGCCACGACAAGGATTGCCGCGACCGTCGCGACATGGAAGTCCGGGATGAGGAAAGGCAAAGTGTGGCCGACGCCGCCGATAGCGGTCATCACGCCGCACACCGTGCCACGCAGCAAAGGAGCGCCGCGGCCGGTCAGGGAGCCGTCGTCAGAGAGCGCTTCGGCAAAACCCATCGAGATGCCCGCGCCGACGGAAGCAGCCATGCCGACCAGAAATGTCTCCCAGGTGCTGTGCGTCGCGAAGGCTGCCGCAAACAGCGGCGCGAGCGTTGATACCGAGCCATCCATGAGCCCGGCGAGGCCCGGCTGCACATATTGCAGAACGAACATCCGCCGTGCGGTTTCGTCTTCCATGGCGCGCGCGCCCGTGGTGAGAATGGCCTGACTTAATTTATGCGCCAGGCTCTCGTGGCCCGCTTCGGCCTCCGCCAGTTCGACCAGCAGCTGGCGCACCGAGGCGTCGCGCGCGTTTTCTGCTGCCTTGCGGTAATAGCGCTCCGCTTCGAATTCCATGTTCTCGGCGAACTTGCGCACCTCCTCGAGGCCGAGCGGCCGGGTCAGCCACAAAGGCTGCTTCGGGTGCAGGAAGCCCTTGACGTCCTGGCGGCGGATCAGCGGCAGGTAGTCTCCGAACTTCTTGCGATAGAGATCGAACAGCATCGTGCGGTGATGCACTTCCTCTTCGGCCATCTCGTCGAATACTTTTGCCGAGGCCGGGAATTGCTCGCGCAGACCTTCGGCAAAACCGCGATAGATGCGGCTATCCTCTTCTTCGTTGGTGATGGCGAGGGCCAGAACTTCCTGCTCGCTGAGATCGGAAAACCGTTTCAAGCTCTACCTCGCTGTCGTTCGTGGAGCGTTTTATGGCATAAATTGGAATCATTCTAAACAAAGAAACGATGGTTTCCACCGGCCGGCAGTGCCGGAAATACTTCGGCCAGGACAAATAATGGAGCAATTGCATCGCCTGCGGCGCGCGCTCGAGCCGGTCATCAGCCGGGTCATGCACTTCTATTGGCGCTTCTCGCGCGCTGCGACGCTGGGTGCCCGCGCCATGGTCATAGACGGCACGGGCCGGATCTTCCTCGTCAAACACTCATATCTTGACGGATGGCATCTTCCCGGCGGCGGCGTGGAGACAGGCGAAACGTTTCTCGATGCGCTTGCACGAGAGCTCGTCGAGGAAGGAAACATCCAGCTCGGTGCAAGCCCGCAGCTTTTCGGCATCTATTTCAACAAACGGGCCTCGCGGCGCGACCATGTCGCCCTGTTCATTGTCCGCGATTTCCTCCAGGACGGAGACCCGCGCCCCAATCGTGAAATCGTGGCGCACGGCTTCTTCCACCCCAACGCATTGCCGGAAGATACCGGCCGGGGCACGCGCGCTCGCGTGGCCGAGGTGTTCGGCAACGCACCGGTCAGCGATTTCTGGTGAGCGCTACGCGCCGAAGCGTGCGCGATCGTGAGGCGCGGCGAAGTCGAGCTGCGGGCCGACCGGAACAATGCCAGTCGGGTTCACGTGCCGCTGGCTTCCATAATAATGACGCTTGATCTGCTCGATGCTCACGGTCTCGCCGACACCCGGTACCTGATAAAGGTCGCGCAGATAGTTCGACAAGTTCGGGTATTCGTAGATGTGCCGCCAATTGCATTTGAAGTGTGAGTAGTAGACCGCATCGAATCGAATCAGCGTGCAGAATAACCGCCAGTCGGCTTCGGTAATCGTATTGCCGACAAGATAGCGGTGCTGTGACAGGACCTGCTCGAGCTCCTCAAGCGTGTCGAAAACATTGCGAAAGGCCTCCTCATAGGCGGCCTGCGAGGTCGCGAATCCGGCGCGATAGACGCCATTGTTGATGTTCGGGAAGATCAGGTCATTGAACTTGTCGATCTGCGCGCGCAGCGGCTCGGGATAGTAATCGGTCCGCACATTGGTGAACGCATCGAATGCCGAGTTGAGCATCCGGATAATCTCGGGCGATTCATTGTTGACGACGGTCTTTCTTTTTTTGTCCCAGAGCACCGGCACGCTTACACGACCCGTATAGCGCGGCTCCGCGAGCAGATAGATCTCCGACAACTTCGATTTTCCGTTGACGCTATCGCCGGTCGAGCCTTCGCTCTTGTTGAATGTCCATCCATCCTTCAGCATGTCGGGTGAGACGACCGACATCGAGACGACGTTCTCAAGCGCCTTCAGCTTGCGAAAAATGATCGTGCGGTGCGCCCACGGACAGGACAACGAAACATAGAGGTGATAGCGGCCGGCCTCGGCGGTGAAATCCCCTTTGCCGGACGGCCCCGGACTCCCGTCGGGCGTCACCCAATTCCGGAATTTCGTGGTTGGCCTGATGAAATGGCCGTCCTTGGTGCGCGAAGCATCGTCCTGCCAGACGCCATCGACCAGAAGTCCCATGCCGATCTCCTTAACCCTCGCTGCTCTTCATTTAGGCTGTTGCGACGTGTTGCGCCACGGGCAATGGACCAGAATCGGGCCAAATGCTAAGCGGCAGCGCCTGACACGGATATTTGACGTCCATGAGCGAACTCGTGCTCACAGTTTTGCCGGAGACCGCCGCCGACGCTCCCGCGGTCGAGCGTCTGCACGAGCGCACCTTCGGGCCGGGACGTTTCGCGCGCACGGCTTTCCGCATTCGTGAGGGCAGGGCTCATACCCTCGACCTATCGTTCACGGCGCGCATCGGCACGCTGATGGTGGGCTCGGTTCGCCTGACGCCGATCTGCATCGGCGAAACGCCGGCGTTGTTGCTAGGGCCGCTTACCGTCGAGCCGCCATTCCGTTCGCATGGCGTCGGCACAGCATTGGTCAAGCGTGCGCTCCAGGAGGCGAAAAACGGCGGTCACAAGCTGGTCGTGCTGGTCGGAGACGAGCCGATCTATGCCAAATCGGGATTCAAGAGGATTCCGAAAGGACGAGTGAAAATGCCAGGCCCCGTCGATCCTGCGCGTCTTCTGGTGGCAGAACTCGCGGCCGGCGCTTTCGACGGCGTAGCCGGCTTGATCCGGCCGGATTGGGAGACGGCCTAGCGCCCCTCTCTCGCCCAGGTCACCGCCAGCGAGCCTATCAGCAAGAGCAAGCCGAGCAGACCGGCGAAAATCGGAAGCACGCCGATGCCGCGCACGACGCTGACGTCGCGCATTCTGAGGCCGATCCAGTCATCACCTTTGAACGTCGCGCTGGTGCGCACTGCCACCACGCGGGGCACGTTGAGACTGTTGTTCTCCGCCAGCCGGCGTGCATCGCCGCCGGTTGCGTTGCTCAGTGCCTGCAGCACGTCGGGCGTCGAGGTTACTTCGGCAAATTCGCGCGGGTTGGCGGGCCCGACATTGGCAAGCGCGGTGAGTTTGCCGTCGGTCGCGCGCCAGAGGCCAAGCTCGTTGGCGGTCGTTGCCGCCCGCCAAAGCCCGGGCTCGACCGCCTGAAGATCGATCGTCCGCGTTGCGCCGGTCGGTGACGTCAGCGTGATCTGATTGACGGTGTCGGCCATCGTCTGGCGTTGAACGGTGATGTCGCGGCCGCGCACGATGAGCCGCAGCGCTTCTTCCTCGAGATCGGGTTGTTTCATGAGCCAGTGCGACAAGCGTCGCAGCAAATCGAGATGCGGCCCGCCGCCCTCGTAGCCGCGCGCCCACAGCCAGATGTGATCGGATAGCAGCAGCGCCACGCGGCCCTGGCCTTCGCGTCCCAGGACCAAGAGCGGCTTGCCATCGGGTCCCTGCATCACATTTGTGCCGGTACTGCGCTTGATGTCGACCAGCCGGAACCAGTTGCTCCAGTGCGGCGGGTTAGTGTCCGACCCTTCAAGATCACGGGTCACCGGATGGCGCCGGCCCGCGTCGGTAAGCTGGGGCTGGAATCGACGCTCGGTCACTTCGCCGGTCGGTTCGGCGGGGAGAATGCCGTCCAGCGGCGTGCGCCAGATGCTGGTCGGGCTCGCATAGTCCGGCCCGGCCGCGATCAGAACGGCGCCGCCGTCGCGCACGTACTTCGCGATGTTGTCGAAGTAAATGAGCGGTAGCACGCCCTGCCTGGCATAGCGGTCGAAGATGATCAGCTGGAATTCGCCGATCTTCTGCTGAAACAGCTCGCGGGTCGGAAATGCGATCAACGACAGCTCGTTGATCGGCGTGCCGTCCTGCTTTTCCGGGGGGCGCAGAATGGTAAAGTGCACCAGATCGACGGAAGCGTCCGACTTGAGCAGGTTGCGCCAGGTGCGCTCGCCCGCATGCGGCTCGCCCGAGACAAGCAACACGCGCAACTTGTCGCGCACGCCATCGATCGAGACGACCGCACGATTGTTGACCGGCGTCAGTTCGCCCTCGAGCGGCGACGCTTCGATCTCGACGATGTTCGGCCCGGCGTGCGGGATCGGCACATTGAACTTGATGTCGGTGTGAACGGTGACCACGCGCTTGCTGAGCACCTCGCCGTCGCGGCGCACGGTGACTTCGACGGCGCCGATCTTCGCGCCCTGATCCTCGACGCGGAAACCGACCGTCTGCGATTGCCCGACGATTCCGAAACGTGGTGTCTGCGTGAGCACGACGCGGCGGTCGATTTCGTCCTTGTGGCCGGTAATCAGCGCATGCAATGGGGCTGAAAACCCAAGAGTGGATGCATCTGCCGGGACGTCGTGCACGCGGCCGTCGGTGATCAGGACGGCGCCGGCGACGCGGTCCGGCGGAACATCGGCGAGCGTGGAGGAAAGCGCCGCAAACAGCTTGGTCCCGTCGGTTTCGCCATCCGCCGCGCCGGCCTCCGCCACACGCACTTCGAGGCCGGGAATCCGTTTAAGCCGCTCAACGAGGGCGGCACGCGCGGCTTCGGTCTGCTGTGCGCGGTCGCCGAAACTCTGGCTCGGGCTCTTGTCGACGATGACCGCGGCGACCGAGGGGATAGGGTCGCGGTCTTCGCGCGTGAGCGAAGGATTGGCGAGCGTCAGCACCATCAGCGCCAGCGCCAGCGCGCGCAGCGGCGCGCCGCGGCTGCGCGCGAGCAGCAAAGCAATCGAAATCAGTGCGGCGACGGCGAAGGCCGCCCACACCACGTAGGAGGGGACCAGCGGGGCAAATGAAATGCCGAGGTTCACGATACGCTCCTACTGCCCCAGGCGTTCCAGCAAAGCCGGAATGTGCACCTGATCGGCCTTGTAGTTGCCGGTCAGGGCATACATCACAATGTTGACGCCGGCGCGGAACGCCAGCTCGCGCTGGCGCGGCTCGCCCGGCACCAGTGGCAGCATCGGCTGCCCATCGGGCCGCAGTGCCCATGCACCGGCCAGATCGTTCGACGTGATTAGGATCGACGACACGCCGTCGCCGGCGCGCGCGGGCCGATTGCCCTCTTCTTCCTCGCCGGCCGCGGGCAAGGCCTCGACCCATAGTTGCCCGTTGGTGAAGCGGCCCGGAAAATCGCGCAGGAGAAAGAATGTCTTGGTGAGCACGTGATCGTGCGGCACCGGCTCGAGCTCAGGAATGTCGAGCGAGGACAGGATCGATCGCAATGCGACCATGCCGGGCCCGCGCATCTCGCCGCCGCGGCCCGGCGGCGCGTCGATCGCGTCGCGCGTGTCGAACAGCACGGTGCCGCCGCGCTTCATGTACGCGTCGATCTTGTCGAGCGCCGCCTGCGTCGGTTTCGGCGCGCCCGGCGCAATCGGCCAGTAGATCAGCGGAAAGAAGCCGAGTTCGTCGCGCGCGGGATCAAGCCCGATCGGGTCGCCGGCTTCCAGCGCCGTGCGCTGGGCGAGGAACAACGTGAGACCCTGCAACCCATTCTTGCTCACCTCGTCGACGGCGGCGTCGCCGGTGATGACATAGGCGAGGTGTGTCTGCAGCGTTGCCTTCTGGGCGAATTCATCGGTGGTTGCATTCGGGCCCGGAGCCGGCGACGGAGGTGTGGCCGGCCGGCTTGGAACGGGGACAATCAGAGAAGGCGGCTGCCGGGGCGGACTCTGCGCTTGCGCGAGGTCTTGTGGCAGGCCAAGACCGCACAACAATCCGAACGCGACCAACGCGACACTGGCGCGGCGGCGCGGACGCAGGATCGACAGGCCGCCCGAAAGCCAGATCACCACCAGCGCATCGATCACGAGCAAGGCCAGCGCGGCGAGGAATATCGGTCCACGCAGGTCGAGCGGCTCGCCTTGCCGGTATGCATCGACGCGCGCATCAAGCGACGATGCGTCAACGGGCACGGGGCGGTCATCCGGCGCGAGCGTGTTCACCGCCACCAGCCCGTCCGGGGGCCCGTAAAAACCGGGCGGATGATCGAGGCTGCCGCGCTGGGTGTAATTGCTGGGAATGGGTCGTGCCGTCGGTGGCGGGGTCGAGAATGCGCCAAAGCCGTCCAGCACGCGGGTCGGCGGCACGACCTGTGCCGCGCGGCTGCCGGCTGCTTCGTTGGCCGTGTTGTTGGCCTCTGCTGTGCTCGATCCGGCCAGAGCCACCAGCCGGCGCAGCATGTCGACGAATGCGCCGGACAGAGGGAGATCCGACCAGCGCGTGTCAGCCGTTACATGGAAGAGCACAATCACCCCCTTGCCGCGGCGTTCGGCGGTGACGAGCGGGGTGCCATCGGCGAGCGTCGCCCAGGTCCGATCGGTGAGCTGCGAGTCGGGCTCGGCCAGCACCTGGCGGGTGACGGTGACGTCGGTGGGGACAGCCATGCCGTTGAACGGGCCCTCGCGCGAAAAAGCGGCAAGTTGCTGCGGCTTGTCCCAGCTCAGGCTGCCGCCGAGGGTGCGGCCGCCGCGGCGCAGCTTCACCGGCACGAGCTTGTCGTCGGCGCCGGCGAGGTGCGGCCCGGCAAAACGCACAAGCACGCCACCGTTGTCGATCCACTTGTTGAGCTGGTCGAGCGCATCGTTGACGTTGCCGACATCGGCAAGGATCAGCATCGGCAGTTTGCGGTCGAGGAACTGGCTTACGGCTTCCGCCGGAGCAACGCCTTCGGCAAGCCGCACGTCGGCGAACGGATTAAGCGCGCGAGAGAGATAGTAAGTCGCGCCGATCAGCGGCTGCGAACGATCCGCGGTCGATCCGGATACGATGCCGACCGTGCGCCGCCGCCAGCGCTTGTCCAGGAGCTGGACAGCGCCTGCCGAGCGCTCGCCGACAATTTCGAGGCGTGCGACGTCGTTGCGAATTTCGACGGGGAGATCGATCACCGCGTCGGTTTCGCGATCTCCGGACTTGAAGTTGAAAGGTGCCTCGCCCAGCGGCAGTCCCTTGAGATCGATGGCGTTCACCATGCCGACGTCGCCCGCGCCGGTGTGCGCGCGTAGCACCTTCACGGTCAGCGCGCCCGCTGCGTTGTCGGCCGCTGCCAACGCATGCGGGATCGGCAGTCCGCCTTCGACGATGCTGAGCGGGTGGTTTCCGATGACGCGTTTCAAACCGTCGACAAACGTCGCAGCTTTGCCGAGGTCGACGCCATCCGACAGCCAGACGACTTCCACGTTTGGTGCCGCGCCAAGAAAGCGTTCGATCAGCGGCAAGGCTGCACTGCGGTCAACGCCGAAAGGCTTCGGCTTGATCTGTTTGATCTGCACGCGAGCAGCGCCTGCAAGACCCAGGGAAATGTCGCGATCGGTCTCCGACAGCGGCAGGATCGCGACGCCGCGACTATCAGCTTCGGCGCGCGCGATCATCTCGTCGGCGGTTCGCAGGCGCGCGTCCCAGGACGCCGCCGCGGGCCAGCCGTCGTCGAGCATGATCAACAGCGGGGCGGCGCGGTCCGTTGTGGCGAGCGGGGGATTCCACAGCGGCCCGGCGGCCGCGATGATGATGAGGGCGGCCAGAGTGAGCCGCAGCAGCGTGAGCCACCAGGGCGTGCGCGACGGGGTTTCTTCCTTCGGCGCGATTTCGAACAGCAGGCGGGTCGGCGGAAAATCGACGCGGCGTGGCCGCGGCGGAACCAGCCGCAGCAGCCACCACAGCACGGGCAAACTGAGCAAGCCGAGCAGCACCAGGGGCTGCGCAAACCCAAGCGGTAGTGATCCGATCATGCGGCGCTCGCTGGGCTAGCTGTGGCGTGCCGGGTGCTGGCGACAAACGGCTGCGTGTTGTCGCCCATGCGTGAATGTAGCACGAGCAGAAGTTCGCTTGCCGGACGGTCAGTACGGTGGATCGCGAAGCTCCATCCGCGGAGGTCAGTCTCCGCGCGGATAGCAGCGCGGTGACGCTCGACGATCGCTTGGTAGTCGTTGCGCCAAGCCTCGGCACGGCCCGCCGTGATGCTGCCGGCGCCTTCGGGTTCAATGAACTCAACCCGACCCGAATAGGGAAAGTTTTCTTCTGCCGGATCGACAATCTGGATCACGTGGCCATGGGCGCCGGTGGCAGCAAGTTGCGTAATCTTGCCACGCACTTCGCTCATCGGAACCCACAGGTCCGACAGCAGCACGATCTCCGACAGGGGAGACGGCGCAAACGACGGCGGCAGGCTCGCGCGCTCCGTAGGGTCATGCAGGATCGCTTCGGCCATCTTTTCGATGACGTTCCGGCTCGCGCTCGGCCGGGTCAGGCCGGGAACGCCGACCCGCTCGCCGCCCTGTACAAGCACTTCGGCCAACGCGAAGGCCACCACAAGCGCGCGCTCAAGCTTGCTGTCTTTCGTCAGAGCAGAAGTAAAAGTCATCGACAGCGATCGGTCCGGCCAGATCCACACTGTGTGCGAGGCCTCCCATTCCCGTTCGCGCACATACAGATGGTCGTCCCGCGCTGAGCGCCTCCAGTCCACGTTCTGGGCAGGTTCGCCCGACATGAAACGACGGTATTGCCAAAAATTCTCACCGGGCCCGGCGCGCCGCCGTCCGTGCAATCCATGAATAACTGTCGACGCAACACGGCGAGCCTCGAGAATAAGTCGCGGCATTGCGTCGGCCAGCTTGCGTGCGCCGACCGTCGCTTGCTTTACCGTTCCAGTCTCGATGTCGTTTGCCTTCGACTCCGCCATCGCAACTATCCGATGCGCGCCTTAAGCCGCCGGATCACATTCGGGATGGTTTCGCCTTCCGCTCGCGCGCCAAATGTTAGCGCCATGCGGTGCTTGAGCACAGGCTCCGCCAGTTCGAGCACGTCGTCGACCGAGGGCGCGAAGCGGCCATCGAGAAGGGCGCGTGCGCGCACTGCAAGCATCAGCGCTTGGCTGGCGCGCGGGCCTGGGCCCCACGAGATCAATTTGCCGATCTCGCCCGCCTCAGGGCCCGGACGCGCCGAGCGCACAAGCGCGAGAATTGCTTCAACGACCGACTCGCCCACGGGCAGCCGGCGAACCAGCCGCTGGGCCGACAGCAGGTCTTCGGCGGTCATCGCTGGCTTGGCGCGCGACTCCTCCGCGCCGGTCGTGTCGAACAGGATTTTTCGTTCGGCGTCCTGATCGGGATAGTCCACGTCGACTTCCATCAGGAAGCGATCGAGTTGCGCTTCTGGAAGCGGATAGGTGCCTTCCTGCTCGAGCGGATTTTGCGTCGCCAGCACATGGAACGGCTTCGGCAAATCGTGGCGGACACCGGCAACGGTTACATGCTGTTCCTGCATCGCCTGCAACAGGGCCGACTGTGTGCGTGGCGAGGCGCGGTTAATCTCATCGGCCATCAGCAATTGCGCGAACACCGGGCCTGCGATGAAACGAAAGCTGCGCTTTCCGCCCGGACTCTCCTCAAGCACCTCGGTGCCGAGAATATCGGACGGCATCAGGTCGGGCGTGAATTGAATACGGCGCGCGTCAAGACCAAGAGCGGTACCCATGGTGTCGACCAGTTTTGTTTTCGCGAGACCGGGCACGCCGACCAGCAAGGCGTGACCGCCGGAGAGGACCGTAACCAGCGCGCGCTCCACCACCACATCTTGGCCGAAAATGACGGCACCGATCGCTGCTTTCGCAGCACGGACATGGGCGGCCGTGGATTCAGCCGCACGTACGATCATGTCTTCCAATTTTTCCAAACTCTCGCCGCCGGCTTTCGCCATGATGTCGATCCCTTTCGTCGCCCGATCGATGCAGCACAGAACACCGTGCAACAAACGCGCCAGGGCGATTTTGCTGCGCTATTTGGGCCGAATCTGCCTCAATCTCCGGGCAAGCTTACGCTATCTTCCGGCGCGGGGCCGGGTGAATCACGAAGATGCGAACAGGCTCGCGGCCACCTAATTATCGAAGGAAAACAATGGCGAAGGCAGGGCAGAGCGGGTTGGACGCGATCGCGGCAGGGCTGCCCCGCGAAAACAAGGGCCCCCCGCCCGTCGAGCTTTGGAATCCACCCTTTTGCGGCGATATCGACATGAGGATCGCCGCCGATGGCACCTGGTTCTACCAAAAGACGCCAATCGGCCGGCTGGCTTTGGTCAAATTATTTGCATCCGTGCTCAAGCGGGAAGGCGACAAACACTTTCTTGTGACACCGGTCGAGAAAGTCGGAATCGTTGTCGAAGACGCGCCGTTCCTCGCGGTGGAGATGAAAACCTCGCGTGGCGATGGTGGGCAGGTCCTCGAATTTCGTACCAATGTTGACGACTGGGTGGCTGCTGGGTCGGGCCATGCATTGCGGTTCGAACTACAGTCGGAAACGGGCGGACTGAAGCCGTACTTGCATGTGCGGCGCGACTTATGGGCAAAAGTCACGCGCGCGCTGTTTTATGACCTTGTTGAGCTCGGCGAAGAGCGTGATGTCGACGGCAAGGCGATGTTCGGTGTTGCTTCGCAAGGCGAGTTCTTCGTCATGGCGGAAGCGAGCGCCGTGCGGGAGTTCGCCTGATGCAGCATCCGCTGACGGGACTTTCGGCCGAAGACTTTTTCGCGCGCGTGCGGACGCGGCTGACGCTTGACGTGCCGCCTGGCCTTACCGATCCGAACGTAATGCCTGTTCGCGGCGATCATGACGCCGACCCGGTGATGCGGAAAATTGCCGAAGTGCGGCCGATCCGTCCTGCCGCGGTACTGATCCCGATCGTCGACCATTCCGAACCGGCGGTGCTGCTCACCCAGCGCGCACAGCATCTGCCTGATCACCCGGGGCAGGTTTCGTTTCCAGGCGGCAAGATCGATGATGGCGATGCAGATCCGTGTACGTCGGCGCTGCGCGAGGCTGAGGAAGAGATCGGACTCGACCGCCAACACGTTGAACCCCTCGGCTATCTCGATCTCTATATGACGACGTTGGGCTATCGCATTGTGCCGGTGGTTGCGCGCGTCAAACTAGGTTTCGCGCTCAAGCTCAATCCGAGCGAAGTCGATGCGACCTTTGAGGTGCCGCTCGATTTCCTGATGGACCAAGGCAATGTGCAACGCCATTCGCGCGATTGGCAGGGCATGACGAGGCACTACTACGCAATCACTTTCGGTGAACGCTACATTTGGGGCGTGACGGCTGGTATCCTGCGGAATCTTCATGATCGGATTTATCGATGATCCGCCCAGTTCTTACCGAAGTCCTCCTTTTTCTCACACCGTTCGTGCTCTACGCGGTTTTCTTGTGGGCGACGAAATCCGGCGTGCTGGATCTAAAGTCATGGCCGTTGGGGCGCGTCATCACGTTAGCCATCGTGGCGCTGCTGCTGGTGCTCGGCAGCTTTGTCTATTTCGCGCACTTCTCAGGCGCACCGCCCGGGTCGACCTACGTGCCCGCCCATATGGAAGACGGCAAGTTCGTGCCGGGGACTGCGAAATAATGACTCCGCAGGCTGGCCGCACCGATCGCAAATTCAGCAATGCCGCCTGGCTGACGTCCGGCGCGTTGCCGCGGCTGCTGACCGTACTCGATTGCGAAGGAGAGGAGGCGCGCGCCGTGGGCGGGGCGGTCCGCAACGCGTTGCTGGGTGTGCCGGTTCTGGAGGTCGACGTAGCCACCACGGCGGTACCCGACGAAGTCGTGAAGCGCGTGACGGCGGCGGGCTTCAAGGCCGTTCCGACCGGCATCGAGCACGGCACGGTAACCGTCGTGATCGACAAGTATCCTTTCGAGGTAACGACGCTGCGCAAGGATGTCGAAACATTTGGCCGACATGCCAAGGTTGAATTCGGTCGCGATTGGAAATCCGATGCCGAGCGGCGCGACTTCACGATCAACGCGCTGTCCGTGACGCGGGATGGAATCGTCTACGACTATGCCGGCGGCCTCGATGATCTTGCTCATCGCCGCGTGCGGTTCATCGGCGACCCGGCAAAACGCATCGAGGAAGACTACTTGCGCATTTTGCGGTTCTTCCGCTTTCACGCAGCCTATAGTGCCGGTCACCCTGACGCGGCTGGCTTGGCTGCCTGCATTGCTGCCCGAAAGGGGCTCGATCAGCTTTCGCGCGAGCGTGTGCGCATGGAGATCCTGAAGCTGCTGGTCACGCCGCACGCTACGGCCACTCTTGCGGTAATGGCGCATGCCGGCCTGCTGCTGCTCGTGCTCGGCGGAGTGCCCTATCTCGCCGACTTCGAAAACGTGGCAAAGGTCGAGGCGGCGACCGGCGCAACGCCCGATGCGGTTCGCCGCCTCGGAGCGCTCGGCGTGGTCATTGCCGAAGATGCCGAGCGGCTGTGGCAGAAACTTCGGCTCACGAACAATGAGCACGAGCGGCTTGCGTCAATGGCGGAAGGCTGGCGGCGTATTTCGCCTGTATTCGGCGAAACCGGGGCAAGGGCGTTGCTCTATCGCCTCGGTCCGCAAGACTTCACCGATCACGCGTTGCTCGGATGGGCCAGATCCGCGGCCAACGCCCACGATGCAAAATGGCACGAGCTTGCAACGCTTCCGCAGCGGTGGACGGCACCGGAATTTCCGTTGAAGGCGGCGGACTTCATGAAGCGCGGCGTGGCGCAAGGGCCGGCGCTGGGAACAGCGCTTGCCGCGGCCGAGCGTGCGTGGATCGCGGCGGGATTTACGCAGGAGCGACGCGCGCTGGATGACATTGCCGATACCGCCGCGAAAAGCGCGGCCAGTTCATGAATGTCCTTTCCGGCTTTGCCGACATTTCCTTTTGGCAGTTGGTCCCGGTTGCGGCGCTGGCGTTGTTTGCCTCTATCGTCGGCGGCGTGTCCGGCTATGGCACCGGCGCATTGATGCCGCTCGTACTAGTGCCACTGGTGGGCGCCGAACCGGTCGTCCCGATCATCGCCATCTCGGCGCTGTTCACAAATTCCAGCCGTGTCTTTGCATTTCTGAAATTTGCCGACTGGCGCCGCGCTGCGATCGTACTCGTAGCGTCGGTGCCGACCTGCGTGCTCGGAGCCTGGGGATATACACGTCTTTCCAGCGCCGGCGCGGCGCTGGTGATCGGCGGCATGCTGATCGCGAGCGTGCCGCTGCGCCGGATGTTGCGCTATCACGGCTTCAAGGTCGGCGATGGGGGACTTGGGTTGGGTTCGGTGGGCTATGGGCTGGTGGTGGGCGGCACGGCCGGGTCAGGCGTGATCTTGCTGTCGCTGCTGATGGCGGCCGGTGTCGAAGGTGCGGGCGTCATCGCCACCGATGCCGCAATTTCCATTGTGATCGGTATCGTGAAAATTTCCGTTTTCGGGCTCGTTGGGGTGATCACCGCGCAGGTGGTGGCTTTTGCGCTTTTAATCGGGATCGTGGCGCTGCCCGGCGCCTTCCTGGCGAAGGCTTTTGTCGAGCGCATGCCGGTGCATGTGCACACCGCCATCCTCGATGCGGTTGTTTTGTTGGGCGGAGTGTTTTTGGTCTGGGGAGCGTTTCGCTGATCGACATAAACGGGGCCGAAGCAGTCCCACTACGATGCATGCGGGCATCTGCGGCATGGTGACCAAGCGGATCTGTTAGGTGTGACTCGGTCAGAAAGGCAATTCCAATTGGAAAAATTTGATCTATTGAAATGACCGAGGTAACATTTTGCCACTAGCGCGGGGGTGAAGCGCCGACAAACTAAGGTGCTCGGGGGGGCGTTATGCGGGTCATGCGGATTATCCGCCGTGCGGCGGTATTGTCGCTGCTTATGTCATGGAGCGGCGTAGCCGGGGCTCAACAAGGGCTAGGAGTTTTCACTTATCTCCAAAAGGATCGGGACACGCCCTACGGCAAGGCCTCGCAAGAACTCGATGACATGGCTACGCAGCGGCTCAAGGCCGCCGAGGCCGGCAACTGCGCGCGAAAAAGTTATTTTGAAAATCAGCTTAGGGCGATTGATCAGAATCCGAACCATCCGTTCTGGCAACGATATCCTCTCGATCCCCAAGACGCCCGACGGATGAAAGACACACTGGATGTTGTCGTTGCCAACCCGCTTCCTTGCCCATACCGGCGGGTCAGCATCTGGGAACCAATCCGGGTCACGACGTCGGGCGCCCCATCGTTTTCGTTTTCGGCCTTCGGCGGAGGAAACGTTCAGACGCACGCGAACCGCAGTTACCTTGGCGCGCGGATCGGCGGCGTCGATTCTATTGGATTGTTTACGCCGGATCAAAAATCGAGCGGTGAAAGTTTTGCGATGTCGGCCAAGGCCGATATGAGCGCCGTCATTCCTGTGTTCCGTTTTGGCGCATGGGATGCGGCCGTGCCGAAATCGACCTGGATACGGTTTGGAGCTTCGTATTCGAAGTCGGACACCGATCAGTCGATCGGAACGATCAGTCCCGGACCGGGAAATGCGTTGCTGCTCCCCGGATCGGGCGGCGGGGCGACCGGCTTTTCTCTCCCTGCGCCAGGCAATGACGTTCAGGGCGCTCGCTACATCCTGAATTCAAAGCTCTACTCGACGCGCTTCGATTTCGGTCAAACCTGCCAATACAGTGCAGATTTTTCGGTCGGTGGTTACGGCGGCGTGGGCTATCGTCGCAATAACTTTGACGAAAGCTTTACGGGGTCGATCCCGGTTTTCGCACGCAATTTCGGCTATTCGACCGATGTCAACGTCAACGAATTCGATACCCGCTTCGGACTTGAGATCCAGAAATCGATCTTGCTGTACCAAGGCGTGATGCTTTACCTGAGTGGGTGGACCGAAATCGGCCTTGCCGTAATTCACGCGAGCGGTACTGACAGAATTTCTTTTACCGGCTTCCCTGACAGCAGTACCGGCGTGAGCAAAAACAAATCAAGCGCTGCATTTGCTTTCGGTGGAAGTGTGGATGTCGCTATTGGCGGCGCGACGATCGGTGTGGCGGCGAACTACGAGGTCGCGAACAATGACCCCGTCGTTGTCCGCGATGGCACAAATCCAAGCACGCTGGATTTAAAACGAGGCCAGGCGCTCACCTTGACAGGGGGGCTTAAGCTCAAATTTTAGCCGGTTCTGACCGTCGGCGGCTAATGAACGCCTAATCTTTTTTGCGTACTGTGGTGCGCTTCTTTTTCGGCGGCCTCTCGCAACTTGGATAATTTCCGACCCCGTGCCACCCTTGCCGCACGCAGGCTATTTGCTGTGTCATTTCAAATACGTCGGCCACCGATGACAGTGCGGCAAGTGGGCCAGCCGTCATCGCCGCTGCCGATGTTGACATTGCGCTCCCGGCGGCAAGCAGCGATCCCGCTGCCAGCATCGCAAGACCAATCCGTTGCATGGTTGCCCCCAAGTCTGAGGGGAAAACTTGAACGCACCGGCCAATGGACGTCAATGCGACCCAATGTTGCCTTGCGGAAATTGCTTCGCCAGCAATGGGATGGGTAGGGCTGCTGTGGCCGCTGCCCATATTTAAGTCGCCGCATAGGCCGCTGTGGCAATTGGGCAACTCACGTCCGGAATCTTGAGCCTGTGACAGAGAGTCCCGGCAGGCCAATTAGCGGAACCTAATACCCTCATGGCGCTGTTGGGGGCGTCATTATGACCAAGTCATCGCGGTACGCGATACCGCACGCCATCGCATTGGCGTTCGTTGTCGCCACATTATCGTCCGAAGCGTTTGCGCAAGGCTCGCAGTCCGGTGTTCGGATCAATCAGGGCAACATCAAAGCACAAAGTCTGATCAACCGAGCACGTGCGCTGACCAATCAGCTCGATTACGGAAACTGCCGCTGGATCAGGGAGACTGGGACGACCGGCCGAGCGCAAAAGGTGCTCGATGAGCTGTGGGACCTGATGCAAACGGCGATCATCGCAGACGAATCAGACATCGCCAGGGACCTCGATGAGGCGGGCCAGAACCTTTCTGATGCGCTCGACGAGCTTTACTACGAATGCCCCAGAATAGCGCTTGGTCAACCTATGGTGACCGTCAGTCTGACTGAGACGTCCATTAGCGATCGCAAGTTTGAATTCAACATCGCCACCGGTGTCTTTGAGCTTGCCATGCCGAAACGCTCGTTCCTCGGCAGCGAGTCGGGTGGCGTTCCGCGCGTCGGCCTCTTTTCGCCGGACCGCGATACGAGCGGTGCATCCGTATCCGCGTCGGTGAAATTCGATATGGGCGGCATTCTCTCGGCGCCGCTCAAATTCGGCGGTTCGAGCAGTACATGGACCAGGGTCGGCTTTTATTATGCCCGCGTGGAGAGCGACCAGGCGATTGGAACGATAGATCCCGGCGCGGCCAACCTGCTGCTCGTTCCCGGGCCAAAGGGCGGATCGTCTGGATTTGCAGTGCCTCCGGGGTTTCCCGCGCAAGGCGTGCAATATTCGAACAATCTCTCCAAGACCGGCGGGCGCGTCGATTTTGGGCAGTCGACGCACTTTCCGATCAGCCTCACGGTCGATTTTTGGGGATCGCTCGGTTACTCGCACTACTCGTTTGACGAACATTTTTCCGGGACGACCGCGGGATTCAATTTTGGCTATAACTCGGACGCAAATGTCGACCAGTTCAGGGTGCGTTTCGGCCTGGGACTTAGCAAAGATTTCCCTCTGCAAAGCGGGCTAACGTTCAGTCTGGGCGGCTATGGTGAAGTCGGTCCGGATTTTTTGCGGGGATCAGGGACCGATAGCTTGTCGTTCACCAGTTTCCCAACCTCTGCGACAAACCCGAGCGCATCGCACACCGCGGCGGGCTACCGGCTTGGTGTGACGGCCGGAATAAAGACCGCCTACGGGTTCGGACTAAGCGTCGAGGGCGCGTACATGCGTGAAACCGGACTGCCGGTATTTGACCGCGACGGCAACAATCCAACCAGGTTGGAATTGAGCTCAGGCGACGCCTGGACCGTCATGGGCCGCGCAAGGTTAGGTTTCTAAGTCACGGTCACGGCCACTTCACGACCGGCGGCATCGAGGACAGGATCGACTCGACATTCCCGCCGGTGCGAAGCCCGAAAATCGTGCCGCGGTCGTAAAGCAGGTTGAATTCCACGTAGCGGCCGCGCCGGACCAGCTGCTCCTCGCGCTCAGCGTCAGTCCAAGGCTGGGTGAAGTTTTTCCGCACCAGGTTTGGATATACGCGCAGGAAGGCGCGGCCGACATCCTGCGTGAAGGCGAAGGTCTCGTCCCAGTCGGTTTCCAGATAATCGTAAAATATGCCGCCGACGCCGCGCGGCTCGTTGCGGTGCTTGAGGAGGAAATATTCGTCGCACCATTTTCGGTATTTGTCGTATGGCGCGATCTCGGCGTGTGCATCGCATGCTGTTTTCATTGCTGCATGAAAGGCGATGCTGTCGGGATCATTGTGGACGCGGCGCTTGTCCAGCACGGGCGTAAGATCGGCGCCACCGCCGAACCATGATTTGCTGGTCACGACGAACCGCGTATTCATGTGGACAGCCGGCACGTTCGGATTGTGCGGATGCGCGATCAGCGAAATGCCGGAGGCCCAGAAGCGCGGGTCCTTCTCGGCGCCCGGTATCTCCTTGCGGAATTCCGGCGCGAATTCGCCGTGCACCGCCGAGCAGTGCACACCGACCTTCTCGAAAACCCGCCCGTGCATCATTGCCATGAGGCCTCCGCCTCCCGGCGCGCCGCCATGGTCGGTGCGTTGCCAGGGGGTGCGAACGAAGCGGCCCGAAGCCCTGTCAGCAAATGGGGCATTTGCCGGCAGCGCATCTTCCAGGCCCTCGAGCTTGGCGCAGATATCGTCGCGCAACGCCTCGAACCAGCTGCGCGCCTTGGCCTTGCGGGTATCGAGTGCGGAGCGATCCATTTTTTCATTAACTCGTTAGGACAATTCTATCACCGCGCAAAATCCTGCGTCTGCCGCAGGGCCTCGCCGGCCACCATTGCCGCCGCTACAGCAATATTGAGTGAACGCATGCCGGACTGCATGGGGATGCGCAGGCGGATATCGGCCCGTTCATGAACGGCGGTCGGGACGCCGGCGCTCTCCCGGCCGAACAACAGCACCTGGTCTGCGGTGTACGCATGATCCAGATAAGAGCGATCCGCCGCCGTGGTCAGAAGGACAAGTTGGAGCCGTTCGTGCCGCCGCCATTCCTCGAAGGCCGCAAATGAGGCGTGACGGGCAATGCTGACGTTGTCGATGTAGTCCATACCTGCACGGCGGAAGGCGCGATCGGTCACGGGAAATCCGCTCGGCTCTATAATGTGCGCCTCGATGCCCAGGCAGCCGCACAGACGGAGAATCGTCCCGGTATTCTGGGGGATGTCGGGTTCGTAAAGCGCGATCCGCATGGTGGGCCCGGCACTCCTCGTCGGTCAGTACGAAGTCGCTGTAGACAAATGATTTATGCGACTAATCCTCGCGGCGGCGATAGCGGGCTTGCGCTCTTACGGCAAGGGTGCCAATAGAACCCCACCGACGCGCTGCCCTGCCTTTTCCAGGGTTGCCGCAACCGGTCCGCCCCGCCGCCCTTCGGACTCCGGTCCCGGGTTCCAGCCTCGGGCGGGATGAACAAGCCACCGGAGGAGAGGGCTAAAGACGTGACGACCGTGTCTTCGGCGGAGCACACGCGCCGCGACTTTCTTTACATCGCCACCGGCGCCGTCGGCGCGGTGGGGGCTGCGGCGGTCCTCGTCCCGCTCATCGCCCAGATGAATCCGGACGCGTCCACCATCGCGGCCGGCGCGCCGATCGAAGTCGATCTCGCTCCGATCGCCGACGGGCAGATCATCAAGGTATTCTGGCGCTCCAAGCCGATCTTCATCTTCCATCGAACGAAGAAGGAGATTGAGGAGGCGCAGAAAGTTAATGTAGCCAGCCTGCCTGATCCAGAGCCGGATTCGGCGCGCGTCAAGCAGGGCCATGACCAGTGGCTTGTGGTCATCGGTATCTGCACGCATCTCGGCTGCATTCCGCTTGCGCATCAGGGCGAATACGGCGGCTGGTTCTGCCCCTGCCACGGCTCAGTTTACGACACCTCGGGGCGTATCCGGCAGGGTCCGGCGCCGAAGAACCTGTTCCTGCCGCCTTACAAGTTTGTCTCCGACACCAAGATCCAGATCGGCTGAGCGAAATCGCATTCAAGGTTCAATCATGAGCGGACACTCGACCTACCAGCCGCAGAACAAATTTCTGCAATGGTTCGAGAAACGGCTGCCCCTCGGCGGCCTGATTCATTCTTCATTCGTCGTCTACCCGGTGCCGCGCAACCTCAATTATCTTTGGACCTTCGGCGGCATCCTCGCATTCATGCTCGGCGTGCAGATCATCACCGGCATCGTGCTGGCGATGCACTACACCCCGCATGTCGACCTCGCCTTCAAGTCGGTCGAGGGCATCATGCGCGATGTCAATTTCGGGTGGCTGTTGCGCTACCTGCATGCGAATGGCGCCTCGATGTTCTTCCTCGCCGTCTACATCCACATGTTCCGCGGCATCTATTACGGGTCATATAAAGAGCCGCGTGAAGTGCTGTGGATCCTTGGCGTCATCATCTATCTGCTCATGATGGCGACCGGATTCATGGGTTACGTGCTGGTCTGGGGCCAGATGAGCTTCTGGGCGGCGACCGTGATCACCAACCTGTTCTCCGCTATCCCGGGTGTGGGCGATGCGATCGTTACGTGGCTGTGGGGCGGCTTCGCTGTCGGCAATCCGACGCTCAATCGTTTCTACTCGCTGCACTATCTGCTGCCCTTCGTGATTGCGGGCGTGGTGGTGCTGCACATCTGGGCGCTGCACGTTGCGGGACAGAACAATCCGACCGGCATCGAGCCGAAGTCGGACAAGGACACTGTGCGATTTACGCCTGAGGCAACGGTGAAGGACGCTTTCTTTTTGGCCGTCTTCTGTATCGTCTATGCGTGGTTCGTGTTCTATATCCCGAATTTCCTCGGTCATGCCGACAACTACATCCCGGCCAATCCGGCCGTGACACCGGCGGAAATCGTGCCCGAATGGTACTACCTGCCGTTCTACGCCATCCTGCGGTCGATCCCTGACAAGCTGATGGGCGTGATCGCGCTGTTTGCCTCGATTGTCGTGCTGGCGTTCATCCCCTGGCTCGACACCTCGCGCGTCCGCTCGGCGCGTTATCGGCCGCTGTTCAAGCAGTTCTTCTGGCTCTGGGTGATCGCCTGTATCGGCCTCGGCTGGCTCGGCTCGAAACAGCCCGAGGGCATCTACGTCATCATGTCGCGCATATTCACGGTCTACTACTTCGCCTTCTTCCTGATCGTCATGCCGCTGCTCGGCATCTTCGAAAAAACAAAGCCGCTGCCGAACTCGATTTCGGAATCGGTCTTGGGCGCCAAAGCGTAAGCGGGGCAGGGCAATGTCAGTTTTGAAACGTACGGTGTTCGCCTTTACCCTCGCCGGCGCGGTCGTCGCGCTGGTTTTGCCTGCAACGGCCGAAGAGCAGGTTCCTCCGCCACGGCTTAAATGGTCATTTGCGGGACCCTTGGGGAGATACGACCAAGGTCAGCTGCAGCGCGGCTTCAAGGTCTACAAGGAAGTCTGTGCGGTCTGTCATTCGATGTCGATGCTGTCCTTCCGCAATCTCGCGGAGCCCGGCGGCCCCGGCTTCAGTGAAGCACAGGCGGCGGCTGTTGCGTCCGACGCCAAGATCCAGGATCTCGACGACAAGGGTGCGCCGACCGAGCGTCCGGGTCGGCTGGCCGATTATTTTCCGTCACCGTTCCCGAATGAACTCGCAGCAGCAGCGGTACACGGCGTTGCGCCTCCGGACATGTCGACGCTGGCGAAAGCACGTACTTATCAGCGGGGCTTCCCCTGGTTCGTGTTTGACGTCTTCACCCAGTATCAGGAGCAGGGCCCCGATTACATTGCCGCACTCCTGAAAGGCTACGAGAAAGCGCCGCAGGGTTTCCAGCTGCCGCCGAACGGCCACTACAACAGGTATTTCCCCGGTCACAACATCGCCATGCCGCCGCCGCTGCAGGACGGCCAGGTGACTTATGACGACGGCGCGCCGCAGACGCTCGATCAATACTCACAGGACGTGTCGGCGTTTCTGATGTGGGCCGCCGAGCCCCACTTGGTGCAACGCAAGCGTATCGGTTTACAGGTCATGATCTTCCTGATCGTGCTTGCTGGCCTGCTGTATTTCACCAAGAAGAAAGTTTGGCACAACGCCTGAGCTCGCGCGCGGAGCGAAGAAGAATCGCGCGCTGCGCTAGCTTCTGCAGAACGGAAAACGCTCCATTCCGCGCAGGCCGTCAAGCACATCACACTTGCTTTCAGCGCCTGAGCGAAGGAGAAACGCGTGCTTGATCGGCTCGGCCTGACTGAATGCAACGTGCAATGCAATCAAGGCGGCTCCAATCGGATAGGTCCACCGGTGGCTTTGCAGATCCGTCAATTTCGCGAGCAAACCAGCTCCGGCGATGATAATGAGCGGATCAGTGTAGTTGAAATAATCCTGTTTCAGCGCGCGGGCGGCCTGCAAAGTATCGACAGCAAACACGGCGCAGATCAGGAACGAAGCCTGTAGCGCTACCTTGTATTCGCGCCGCCGGAACGCGATTACGATTCCCGCGATGATAACCCATTCAAGGAAAATTTCCGGGCGCGGCGAGGTTTGAAGAAAAAACGTATGATGGATAAGCAAGCCTTGGACGCTGTCGAAGAGCATCGCAAACGGCAGTCCACAGCCGTCGCCCCCGCATTGTGAGTCCACGGGAGCGACGAAATAGTACAGTGCGTCGAGCGGGCTGATGACCTTCGCGATCGACGACGTGGCTCGAAAAAAATACAGGGGCAGCAGCCCGAGCGAGATACCGGCAATAACCGAGAACGCCGCGGTCAGGCCTTCGGCGAGCGGTACGCGCCAGAGCAGGCCGAACGCCAACATTCCCGATGCAATCCAGGCAATCAGTATTGTCTGGAAAACACCCGCCTCGAAGACGCGGCGCATCGTGAGCAATGTCGTATCGGCAAAAAGACCCTGCCGTATAAGGGGTGCGGCGGCTATCGCGGCGAACAAGGCAAATAAGGCACTTATTGCCAGTGCCCAGCCGGCACGCCGCCCGGTCCAAAAGCCGCCCTGCTGTGAGGACTCGCCAAACGGCAACAGCAGCACCGGCAGTGTCATGATCAGGAATATCGCCTGGACTTTGTTGTCCATTGCCAACGTTGCGAAAAAAGCGGCGATGCCGATCAGCATCGGCCTTGCCGCCATGCGCGAGGAACGCGCTGAAATCAGCAAGATGAGCAATGCAATGGCGAAAAACGCACCGGAGAGAAGCTCGGGCTTGACCGATCGGACTGACATCGCAATCCCACCGGAAAACGCAATTGCAAATGTCCCGAGCAGTGCCACGCGCCAGTCCTCTACCAAGGCGCGGAGCAGGAGGGCGAACGCCGTTACATAGACAAGGACAATAAGCAGGCAGAGAAGCCGCGCGATCTGGACGGCGCTGGTCCAACTTCGCGTAAACGCACTTACGTCGCTCGCCAACGGCATTGTCGAGAGCGAATAGGTTTCCAGCAGGCCGAGGCCATGCAGCGCGCGATAACTCGTGCTGAGCATGGCGACGATGAGATGAGCCGGATGGAAGTCGATCTGTCGGGGCAGGCCGTCATTCTGCAGGAAAGCGTCGAAGATGAGGAGGAGGTCCTGGTCGGCAACCCGCCAGTACGGATTAAAAAATCCGAACAGAAAAAACGAGACAATCAGTCCGGCGAGTATCGCGAGAAGGCCTTTTGTCCAGCCCAGCGGGGTCAGCCGATCTAAAGACATTGGGATGCCGACAATCGATTAATGCCTTCATCCAAGTCCGCTGCTACTGTTCGACAACGCATTGCTGCGCCCTGTGGCTGACGAAGATATACACGGCAGGAATTGAAGGGACTAGGTCACAATGATCTGGGGTCGCGGAAAGCCGGCATGACCAAATCAGTCTTGGGAATTATCGGCGGGTCCGGCATCTATGACCTGCCGGGACTTATCAATGTGCGCGAGGAGCACATACAAAGCCCGTGGGGTGAGCCATCCGGCGCATTGCGCATCGGCGATGTCGGTGGGTTGCCGGTCGTTTTCCTGTCGCGTCACGATCAGGGCCACCGTCTTTCGCCGTCCGATATCAACTACCGGGCCAATATCGACGTCCTCAAGCGCGCCGGCGTGACGGACCTGGTCTCGCTGTCGGCCTGCGGCTCGTTCCGCGAGGACCTTCCGCCGGGGACATTTATACTGGTCGACCAGTTTGTGGACCGCACCCACAAGCGCGAAAGCTCCTTTTTCGGCAAGGGCATGGTGGCGCATGTCTCGATGGCGCATCCGGTCTCGCCGAACTTGCGCGCGCATCTGCGCGACGCGGCGCGGGCGGAAGGGATTGAGCCGCACTGGGGCGGCACTTACGTTTGCATCGAGGGACCGCAATTTTCGACACTCTCCGAAAGCCTCACATACAAGCATCTCGGCTATTCGGTGATCGGCATGACCAACATGCCCGAGGCCAAACTCGCCCGCGAAGCAGAGATTTGCTACGCGACCGCGGCGATGGTGACAGACTTCGACTGCTGGCACCCCGACCATGATGCAGTGACGGTGCAAGACATTATCAAAGTGCTGCTGTCGAACGCTGAGAAAGCCAAGCGCCTTGTTGCACGTCTCGCGCGCGATTTCCCGCGCGAGCACGAGCCTTGTCCGGTCGGCTCGGATCGTGCGCTCGACACCGCGTTGATTACCGCGCCCGAGGCACGCGATCCGGAGATCATCAGGAAGCTCGACGCAGTCGCAGGCAGGGTGCTCAAGTCACGCTGATAAACTTCACCTATTGTACCTGCCGATATTGTTGGCCAGACTGCCGCAACATGCACGAGGGGTCCGATGCGCATCGTCGATCTGCAACAACAGACCAAAGAGGAATGGCGATCCGGAGTCATGACCCGGATGAAAGCTTCCGCCGTCAATAATGCCACGCAACTTTGCATGTTCGAGCAATGGTGCGATCCGGGCCACGGCGCGCCGACACATCTGCACGCGGTTGAGGAGGTGCTCTGCGTGCGGGAGGGCACGGCCGACGTCTGGATCGATGACGAGCATGTCACGCTGACCAGCGGGCAATTGGTAATCGTGCCGGCCGGCCGTAAACATGGCTTCGCAAATGCCGGAAAAACCGTTTTGTATATCGAGTCGACACTCGCGTCGCCGGTCTTCGAGGCTGCGTACGAAGACAAACGTGAAACGCCGCGGCGGTGGCTGCCCGTTAGTGAGGCCGTGCGATGACCGCCGGTGTCTTTCAAAACGATTTGCGCGAAGCGATCCGGTCGATTCCCGACTATCCCAAGCCCGGCATCATGTTCCGCGACATCACCACGCTGTTGGGCGACGCGCGCGCCTTCCGCCGCGCCGTGGACGAGCTGGTGCAGCCTTGGGCCGGGATGAAGATCGACAAGGTGGCCGGCATCGAAGCGCGTGGCTTCATTCTTGGTGGCGCGGTCGCGCATCAGGTGTCGGCAGGCTTTATCCCGATCCGCAAGAAAGGGAAGCTGCCGTACAAGCGGGTGAGCATCGGCTATTCGCTGGAATACGGTATCGACGAAATGGAGATGCACGAGGATGCGGTGGCGAAGGGCGAACGCGTGATACTCGTCGATGATCTCATTGCCACCGGGGGTACGGCGGAGGGGGCGGTCAAACTGTTGCGGCAGCTGGGTGCCGACGTTCTGGCCGCTTGCTTCGTGATCGATCTGCCCGAGCTCGGCGGTGCCGACAAATTGCGCAAGCTCAACGTGCCAGTGCGTACCCTGATTACATTCGAGGGGCACTAGCCGCGGCGCGGCCCCCAGGGCCCGTTCTGGCCGCCGCCGAGATCGACCGGCGGCTCGTCCGGCAGGAAAGGCTTGCCTTGGCTCTCGTTCTGCTCGCTCTGGCCCCAGGGGCCATCTGGCTCCGGCGCGGGAAGGCGGCCGGGCTCGTCATATTCCACCGCCAGCCGTCCGGGGTCGTGCCCGCTCGCGAACTTCACCAGTGCGTCGACCCGGGAATCGACCGAAGGATGCGTGGCAAAGAGGTCGGCGAAGCCTTCGCGCGGATTGTCGATGCACATTTCCATGACGGCGGAATTGGCGGCTTGCAGCTCGCCGCGCCCCTCGATCTTGCGCAGCGCTGAAATCATGGCATCGGGGTTTTTGGTGAGCTCGACCGAGCCTGCGTCGGCAAGGAACTCACGGCGGCGGGACAGGGCAAAGCGGATGACGATCGACAGGATCCAGGCAACCACAATCAGCACTATCCCAATAATGATTGCCGCCCCGGCGCCGCCCTTACGGTCGCCGTCACCGCCGCTGCGTCGGCCGCCGAAAAAGGCATTTTGGAAAAACAGGCGGAAGATCATCTCACCGAAGAACGAGATCACGCCGGCGATCACCACTGCGATCACCAGCATGCGCACGTCGCCGTTGCGAATGTGCGTGAGCTCGTGGCCGAGTACGGCCTCCATTTCCTGGTCGTTGAGCGCGCTCATCAGGCCGCGCGTCACGGTGATCGAATATTGTTTCTCATTAAGGCCGGTTGCGAAGGCGTTGAGCGCGTCGTCATCGGTGATGCGCAGCGTCGGCATTGTGATGCCGCGCGAGATGCAGAGATTTTCGAGCAGGTTGTAGAGCCGCGGCTCTTCCTGACGTGACACCTCATGCGCGCCGGTCACCGCATCAATCATCGACTGGTGGAACTTGTAGGCGATCGCCACCCAAATGATCGTGCCGATGGTGGCGAAGGGTGCGGCTTTGGTGAAGTCAAAGATGGCTGCCTGCACGAGGTAGTCGAGCGGCGCGTTGGTGGTAAGGCCCTCGGCGACCAGTGCGCCGGCAAATACCAACAGATACACCAGGAAGAAGAGTCCGATCAGCAGCGCGATCGAGCGGCGCTTGTTCGACTGGATGTGGCTATAAAGTCCGTAGGCGGCCATGGTTTTCTTCCGTCACTTCGGACGGCCGAAGACAGACGTCCGCGCCCCGGAATGGCGGAATGCTAGAATTTCACGCTTGGTGCCTGGTCGAGCTGCGCGCGGGTTTCGCCGAGATCGAAGAATGTCCGCTGCGTGAAGCCGAAAACGCCCGCGAATAGCGACGCCGGGAACTGCTGAATCCCCGTGTTGTATTCTTGGACAGCGTTGTTGAAGAAGCGGCGCGCGGCGGCGAGCTTGTTCTCGATGTCGGACAGGTCGCTCTGCAACTGCTGGAAATTAGCGTTGGCTTTCAGGTCCGGATAACTCTCCGAGAGCGCGAACAATTGGCGCAGTGCGCCGGTGAGCACGTTTTCTGCCGCCACCTTCTGCTCGACGCCGGGAGCCGCGATCGCCGCGTTCCTTGCCTGGACGACCGCCTCGAGCGTGCCGCGCTCGTGCGTGGCGTAGCCTTTTACGGTCTCGACCAGATTTGGAACGAGGTCATGGCGCTGTTTGAGTTGTACGTCGATGTCGGCGAAGGCCTGGTTGGTCCGCTGCCGCATGGCGACGAGGCTGTTGTAGATGCTGATCGCCCAGACAACGATCACGGCAATTACACCGAGCACGACCCAGCTGGTGGTGGACATGAAACGGCTCCGGATTGGGAAAACGGTGAGTCTTTGAACGAAAGCAGCTTATCTCAAGTAGGTCCGTAACGGCCAACGGCAGCCGGGGAGTAGCGTGCGGCGGCATTCCGGTAGTCGTAAGGAAGCCATTGAAGGTGCACTGCCGCGGGCTGCGGCAGACAAAAAAAGACCCCGAGCGCAAACCCGGGGTCTCTTCGCCAGACGGCTATTCGGGGGGTAAGGGGGGAGCCGCCCAGCTAAAATACACGCGGCATTAACGTCTAGAGGGGGGATTGGTTCCGGGCGGTATCGCAATGACGAAAAATTTATCCACAGGCCCAAAATCGGTCGTCAGACGGTCATGGTCCTGAAGTTCCATCGTTTTCGGGAAAGGGAGCAAATTCGGAGGGCATCACCCATGAGTTCGGTGATGATCAAGTGTCCAATGACAGGTCGAGCGGTTTCGACCGCAATCGAAACTGAGCCGAGTTCGTTCCGCAGATTACCGAAGGTTACGGCGCATATGCGGTGCCCGGCCTGCGGGCGGGATCACGAATGGACGGTCAGTTCTGCCTGGCTTTCCGGCGAGCCCCGTCTCGTGATGCAGAGCCCGGTGCAGAAGATTGCTGCGGCTTAACTCGCTTCCCGGAACCGCACTGCGGCTTCGAGATCGACCGAAACGAGTTGCGAAACGCCTCGTTCGGCCATGGTGACGCCGTACAGCCGGTTCATGCGCGCCATCGTGATCGGATTGTGTGTGATGATCACAAAGCGCGTGTCGGTCGATTTTATCATCTCGTCGAGGAGGTCGCAGAAGCGTTCGACATTGTGATCATCGAGCGGGGCGTCCACTTCGTCCAGCACGCAGATCGGCGCCGGGTTCGTCAGAAACACTGCAAAAATCAGAGCCAGCGCCGTCAGCGCCTGTTCGCCGCCTGACAGCAGCGACAGTGTCGCCGGCTTCTTTCCGGGCGGCTTGGCCATGATTTCCAGACCGGCCTCGAGCGGATCTTCGCTTTCGATCAGTTGCAGTTCGGCGGTGCCGCCGCCGAACAGCTTAGTGAACAGGTGTTGGAAATGCTTGTTGACCTGCTCAAACGAAGTCAGCAGCCGCTCGCGTGCCTCACGATTGAGGCTCTGGATGCCGAGACGGAGCTTCTTGATCGCTTCGACCAAGTCGTCACGCTCCGTGGTCAGAGATGCATGCTGGGCCTCGACCCCACGCAGTTCCTCTTCGGCGCGCAGGTTGACCGCCCCGAGCCGCTCGCGCTCGCGTCGCAGGCGCTCGAGTGTGGATTCGACCTCGGCGAGATCCGGCAGTGGGTCGGTCGGCTTGATCTCGGCAAGTTCGGCCACCGCTGAAGGAGGAATCTCCAGCATGTCGTGAATTTCACGGCCGACATCGGCGAGCCTTCGCTTCGCACCTTCAAACCGCTCCTCTGCGCGCGCCAGGTCCTCGCGCGCGGCACTTGCCGCCTCGAGGGCCGCGCGCGCATCTCGGTCGGCCTCCGCTAGCGCGTTCTCGGCTTGTTGCAGCCGGTCGGCGCAGGCACGGCGCTCGGCCTCCGCGGATTGCACCTCGGTGATCAGGGCGCTGCGTTTTTCCGCGAATATCTTGGGTGCGTTTTCCAGCTCGGTACGATCACGCTTGGCCTCGGTGATGCGCTGCTCGAGCGTCGCCATCTGCGTGCGGGCGCCTTGCTGGCGCTCTACCCAGCTGTTCTTATCGGTGGAAAGTTGCGACAGCCGGCGATCGGCAAGTTCGGCTTCGCGCACGATTGCCTGTTGTTCGGCCTGAACCTCAGCAAGCTTGGCGCGCTTGCCGGCGATATCGTCGTGCACCTGCGCAAGCTTCGTTTCCAGATCCGCAGCGGGCGCAAGCGCGCCGAGCGAAGACTCAGCTTCAGTCTTTGCAGCTGTGGCCTCGTTACGGCTCATGATCAGCCGTGCCCGTGCCTCCGCGAGCGCCGAAAGCCGCGCAGCTTGACGATTGAGATCGCGCTCGCGCGCCCGCGTTTCGGTTTCAGTGCTACTTGCTGCATCGAAGGCCGATTGCGCTGCCTCCAGCGCCTGGCGCTTGGTCTCGACGTCGCCTCGCGCGCTTTCGAGCTCGGTGTCGATCTCCGCAAACCGGTTTCGCTGCGCGAGGCGCCGCGCGGCACCAGTCGGGGCATGCGCAGCTGCGACGTAGCCATCCCAGCGCCATAGATCGCCATCGCGTGATACCAGCCGCTGACCGGTCTTGAGGCTCGCGGCAAGACGAATACCGGCATTGCGCTCGACAACGCCGATCTGAGCAAGCCGTCGAGCGAGTTGCGTCGGTGCTTTGACGTAGCGCGCCAGCGGCTCCGCCCCCTCCGGTAGCGCTGGGTCGCCGCCGTCTCCTGCGACCTCGCTCCAGTGCATTGGGGACGATGGATCAATCGGGGCATCGAGATCGTCGCCGAGCGCAGCACCCAGCGCCTTCTCGTAGCCTTTCTCCACTGCAACGTGATCGATGACCGGCGGCCACAGGCTGCGAGTCTCGAGCGACAGCATCTTGGAAAGGGTCTTTGCCTCGGTCTCCAGCCGCTGCACGCGTTTTTCCGATTCCGATAACGCCTCGCGCGCCGCTTCCAGGTCACCGCGCGCAACATTGTGCGCGGCTTCGGCGGCAACCGCCGCCGCTTCCGCCTCGGTCAGCGCGGCCTGCGCCCCTTCGACCGCAGCGGCGAGCGGAGCATTGTCGGCACTTTGCAGCGTGGAAAGTTCACGCTCGATTGCAGCGATCTCGGAAGAGATTTTTACGACGCGTTCGCTCTGCTCGCGTGCGGCATTCTCGAAACGGTTGCGTTGGGCGAGGAGGTCGGCAAGCGCGGTCGTGACGTCGGTAAAAATCCTCTCGGCGCCGCTGAGTGCGCTCTCGGCCTCGGCCACTTTGGCATCGATGCCGCTGCGCCGGCCGGCGCTCTCGCGTGCCTCCGTGCGAATGGTTTCTTCTTCGGCGGCGAGGCGGGCGATCGCTTGTTCGGCGTCCACGGCAAGCCGTTGCTCACGCTCGGTATCCGCGGCGAACTGCATGAGCCGCAGATCGAGCTCGGCGATGCGGTCCTTGGCGCGGGCCTCTTCCCGGTCGAGATCCTGCAGCGCGATATTGAGGCGGTGCAGCGCCGCGCCGGCGCGCGCCTCGGCCTCGCGCAGCTCGGGCAATGCCGCGGCCGCCAATGCCTGGCGTTTAGAGGCCTCCGCCTCGGCCCCGACACGATCAGCAACGGTGCGCACGCTGACGTCTTTGGCGTGCTCGGCCTCCGCCACCTCACTGTTGGCTGCGGTCCAGCGCAAATGATAAAGCGTCGCCTCTGCCTTGCGGACCTGCGACGACACCGTGCGGTAGCGGATCGCCTGCCGCGCCTGTTTCTTCAGGCCGTCAACCTGCGCGGCGAGTTGTCCGATGACATCCTCGACCCGTAGCAAATTTGTTTCCGCAGCTTTGAGCCGCAACTCCGCTTCATGGCGGCGTGCATGCAGGCCGGCGACACCAGCCGCATCTTCCAGCACGCGGCGGCGCTGGTCGGGCTTGGCCTGGATGATCTCGCCAATGCGGCCCTGATGTACGAGCGCGGGCGAACGCGCGCCGGTGGAGGCGTCGGCAAACAGGATCTGCACGTCGCGGGCGCGCACCTCCCGTCCATTGATGCGGTAGTTGGAGCCGGAGTCCCGCTCGATACGGCGCGCGATTTCGAGCGAATCCTGGTCATTGAAGGCGGCAGGCGCCGATCGTGACGAATTATCGATGGCGATCGCCACTTCGGCGTTGTTGCGAGCGGGTCGCGTATTCGAACCCGAAAAAATCACGTCGTCCATCGACGCAGCGCGCATGGACTTGTGCGACGACTCGCCCATGACCCAGCGCAACGCTTCGACCAGGTTCGATTTGCCGCATCCGTTTGGGCCGACGACGCCGGTCAGTCCGGGCTCGATCGCAAAATCGGTCGGCTCCACGAACGACTTGAAGCCAAGCAGGCGCAGCCTCGTAAGCTTCATTGCGTTAAGGCCTCACTGAGTTCTTTCGTTGGCGCGTACGCTGCGATCTTCCTGTGCCGCCAAATCGGATTTGCGGGAACAGCGACTCTCGGGTCGTTGCGCGAGGCGGGACGAGAGAACCCGCCGGTCCATCAAGTTTTGCATTCACCAATTCAGCAAGCCTTCCCGGGGCTTGGCCGGGTTTGGCTGCCCATTTACCGCATCGTTCGGAGAATGAATCGCCGCGCGCGCAAGGGCAACTGCCCTGCTGAAGACGGGCACGGTTTTCCAGACCTTTCGGGTATCCGACCGCAAGGCGGCGCGCGAAACCGCGCCCTGTCGGCGTCCTACCAGGCCAAAAAACCCTTATCAGCCCTTGAGATAGGGGTCGATCGCCTTGGCCATGTCGTCGATAGAAAGTGCGCCGGGATGAGCCGTTCCATTGATGAAAAATGTCGGCGTCGACTGCACCTTGAACTGCTTGATGGCCCGCTGGCGGATGCTTTCGATGCCGTCGAGCGTCTGCTGATTCGCAAGGCAGGCATTGAACGTCTGCTCGGTGAAGCCCGCTTGTTTGGCGATGGCGAGCAGCGGCGGGATCGGCTTTTCCACCGCCCATTGCCGTTGCTGCCGGAACAGCGTGTCTATCAAGGCAAAATATTTGTCCTTGTCATCCTTGCCGGCGCAGCGCGCCAGCATGAAGGCCGCGGCGGCGAGACTGTCGAGAGGGAATTCGCGGAAAATGTAGCGGACCTTTCCCGTGTCGATGTAGCGCTTTTTGAGTTCGGGGAATGTCGTCTCCTGGAAATGCGCGCAGTGCGGGCAGGTCATCGACGCATATTCAATGACAGTCACGGGCGCCTTGTCGCTGCCCATTGCCATTTCAGGCAACGCATCGGCCTTCATCAATTCGTCGGTCGGCACCGTTTCGGCGAACGCCATGTCGGGGAACGGAGACAGCGACGAGAAGCCAAGAACGCTGGTGGCAAGCACCAGGGTGGCCGTGGTCTGGCAAAATTTGCGTCGGGTCATCTGCAAAGGGGGCTCCTAGGCTAAACGCCAGTCGAATTCAGCATATTGGCTAGCTGGATCGCACAATTGTGGCAATGGCACGCCCGCCTGCCAAGCCGTTCGGCCGGCTCAATTTCCCTTGATCGCCGAACCCAGCCGGCCGAGCGCCTGACGCAGATTGTCGTCCTTGATGTCGGGGAGAGCGTTGGCAATCTGCGCGGCCGCAGCGTCATCTATTTTGGGTGCCGGCGAGGGTTCCCGGCGCCTGAGCGGGGCTTGCCGAATGGCAATTCGGCCGACGGCCTGCCAACCGAAGAATCGATTGACCCGTTCAAGAATAACCGCTGACAGGTGCTGGATTTCGAGGGCCGCTGGGCCCTCGACCCGCAGGACCAGCGTGGCGGGTTGCGGCTTGTCGTCGGTGGGCGCTCGCGGCCAGTTGATCTTGAGCGGTTCGCAGTGGCCGGCAATTTCGGACCCGACAATGTCATTCCAGCGGGAGATGATCTCGGTCGAGGCAAAGCCCTGCGTCTTGAGGACATCGCTCAGGGTTGCGCTCAGCAGCTCCGAAAGCGGGCGGGGAAAACTGTGCGAAGGCTTGCTCATCGGGATGGGCCTTATGCCATCGTCGGCGTCATGACCGTAGCAGTCCAATTGCCGCCGCGAAAGAAACCTCTCCGGCCGGAGGCCGCCGAACTTCTCGCCTGGTACGACAGACATGCGCGCGTTCTGCCCTGGCGCGCAGGACCAGGCCATCGCACGGACGCCTACCGTGTCTGGCTGTCCGAAATTATGTTGCAGCAGACGACGGTCAAGGCCGTCGCGCCTTATTACGCCCGGTTCCTTGCGAAATGGCCAACGATCGAGGCGCTGGCCGCCGCTGACCTTGAGGATGTCTTGCGGGCCTGGGCAGGACTTGGCTACTACGCACGTGCCCGCAATCTCCATGGTTGCGCGAAGGCCGTGGTCGAGCGGCACAATGCAAAATTTCCCGAAGACATAGAGGCGCTACGCGCGTTGCCGGGCATTGGCGACTACACCGCAGCGGCGATAGTGGCGATTGCTCACGATCATCCGGCGGTTCCGGTCGACGGTAATATCGAGCGCGTCATCGCGCGGCTATTCGCCGTCGAGCAGCAATTGCCGGGGGCCAAGCCAGCGATCAAGCGGCTGGCATCATCACTATTGCCGGCCAAACGCTCCGGCGATTTCGCGCAGGCGATGATGGACCTCGGCGCCACAATTTGTTCCCCGAAACGTCCGGCCTGCGCGCTCTGTCCATGGAATCGTGCATGCGCCGCGAATGCGCGCGGCGACCAAGAGACGTTTCCGCGCAAAGCGCCGAAGCGCGAAGGCAAGCTACGGCGTGGCGCCGCTTTCGTCGCGCTGCGCAACGATGCGAGCGTGCTCCTGCGCCGCCGCCCGGAGAAGGGCCTGCTCGGCGGGATGAGCGAAGTTCCTGGCAGCGAATGGACGCACGATTTTGATTTCGACCGCGCGCAACGGTTCGCGCCGTCTATCGCGCGCGCAAGGTGGCGGCGCGTTCCGGGCGTTGTCCGTCACGTCTTCACGCACTTCCCGCTCGAACTCGCGGTGTTTGTCGCGCGAATTCCACGGGCGGCAAAGGCGCCGAAAGGCGCGCGCTGGGTCAGACTCGCGGATGCGCCCCGCGAAGCCTTGCCGAACGTCATGCGCAAAGTGCTGGCGCACGCACTCGACTAGACCGCCGGAATCCCCGCGGCCGCTACCAGCATCGAGTTCTCAGCGCGCTCAATCGCGTCCGGCCGCTTGCGCTGCCTTGCCGCGGCCTTGCGGTTGATCTTGCGCTTCGCAATCCCGCTGAGCTTTTTGTCGGTCGCCTTCTCTTCCTTGAGATTCGTGTGCAGCAACTTGGCGACGTCGTTGCGGCCCAGCAACTTGGCCCAGGCAGCCAGTGTGCCATAGCGTGTGATCTCGTAGTGCTCGACCGCCTGCGCGGCCGCGATCAGGGCGGCGTTAAGCACCATTTTGTCGTCGATCTCGCCTGCTATCTCGTTAGCCTCATCGATAATGCCGTCGATCGCCGGGCATTTTGTCCCTTGCGGCGTCACCTTCAGTTTCTTGAACACCTGGTCGAGTCGCTTGATCTGCCCTTTGGTTTGCTTGAGGTGAGTCCGGAACCCCTTCTTGAGCTCGGAGTCGGACGCCTTCTCGACCATCTTCGGAAGAGCCTTCTCGATCTGATGCTCCGCGTAATAGATGTCCTGCATCGTGTGCAGGAACAGATCTTTCATCGTCTGCATGTCGGGTGAGAACCATCCCATGACGCGCCTCCTTGAATGCTTGTTCCAAGCGTTAAGTCGCGCCGGCGGTGCCGGTTCCCACAGCCGCCAAAGATCGGTAGGAATGGTTTTTGAGTTTTTGAAATGGGGAGTGGCATGGCCGTTGAACGTCACGAGATAGGGCCGCGCATGAGCAAGGCGGTGGTCCACGGGAATACCGTCTATCTGGCTGGCATCGTCGCCGATAATCCGAAGGGCAAGAGCGTCAGGGAACAGACGCAAGATATACTCAGGCAGATTGACGGGTTCCTGGCGAAGGCCGGCACCGACAAGAGCAAGCTCTTGTCGGCCAACATCTGGATCACCGATATGGCCAATTTCGCCGAGATGAATGCGGTCTGGGATGCCTGGGTGGCGCCCGGCAATACGCCAGCGCGCGCAACGGTCGAGGCGCGGCTTGCGGCGCCCGACTACAAGGTCGAGATCATGGTGGTTGCGGCGAAATAGCGATGTCGGCCGCGCAACCCGGAATCCTCGCAATTTTCAACGACTGCCGCGCCGGTCGCGAGGCCGAATTCAACGCCTGGTTTCAGGGTGAGCATTTGCAAGAGCGCCTCGCCGTCCCGGGCTTTCTATTCGGCCGCCGGCATCAGGCGATTTCCGGGAGCGCCGGCTATTTCAACTTTTATCTAGTGGAATCTCCCGATGTGCTGACCTCGAAGCCTTATCTCGAGCGGCTCGACAATCCGACGCCGATGACCAAGCGGGTCATGTCCGAGGTGTTCCTTAACATGAACCGTACGATATGCCGGCGGACGATCCGGCGCGGGGCGTTTCGCGGCGCTTTCGCTGTGACGGCACGTTTCAACGAAACACCGAACGCTGGCGCGCTCACCGCAGCGCTCGATGAACTGGTGCGGGACACAAGTATCGCCGGCGGCGAAATCTGGGTTGCACTCGACCCCGCCGGGATGCCGGTGTCCATGGAGGAGAAGCTGCGCGGCGGCGACAAGAAGATCAAAGCCTGTCTGATGGTCGATACACTGCACCAGTCCGATGCGGAGATGCTGGGCAGGCGGCTATCGGGACAGTTTTCCGGGACCGAGGTGGGCGTGTTTCGCGTGCTCAGTCAGATCGGACGAGGCGATCTATGAAAGCGCTGTTGCCGCTTGCGGAAAAAATCGCCGCGAGCCTGATCGCGCGTAAGCAAACGATCGCAATCGCGGAATCCTCGACCGGAGGCCTCGTTGCCGCGGCCTTGCTCGCCGTGCCCGGCGCCTCTGCATACTTTCTTGGCGGCGCGGTGGTCTATACGAAGTCCTCGCGCGCTGCGCTGCTCGGCATCGGCGATTCAGAAATGAAGGGCCTTCGCCCTGCGACCGAAAACTATTCGCTGCTTATCGCGCGGCTTGTGCGCGAGCGCCATGGTGCCACCTGGGGCTTCGGCGAAACCGGCGCGACCGGTCCGTCCGGCAACCGCTATGGCGATCCCGCGGGACACACCTGCCTGGCGGTCGCCGGCCCGGCAGAGCGCGCGATCACGCTGCGCACCGGCAGTGCAGACAGGTTGGCGAATATGGATGCTTTCGCGAAGCGTTCGCTCGAGCTTCTTGTCGATGTGGTTGCCGCTTGAGTCGAGTTACTCGGCGGCCTCGGCCATCTCGGAGCGGATAACGGCGCGGAAGGCATCGATTGGTGTAAGGCCTTTCGATGTCTCCACGTGCCAGAAGGTCCAGCCGTTGCAGGCTTCGAGGCCCTGCGCCAAAGCGCCGATGCGGTGGATTGAGCCGACCGTGCCGTCGAGCGACACCGCGCCGTCGGCGCGCACCAGCGCCTTGTGGCGCTTCTTGGCATCGACCAGCCGTACACCGGGCGTAACCAGGCCGCGTTCGATGAGCGCCGAGAACGGCACGCGTGGGGCTTCGCGCGCAGTCACGAACGGCGCGATCGTCGGCGCTTCCAATGGCTTGACGCGGCCTATGCGCTGCTCGGCCGCCTTTGCATATTTGGGATCCTGCTCGCAGCCGATGAAACGCCGCCCGAGCCGTTTGGCGACCGCGCCGGTCGTGCCGGTGCCGCAAAAAGGATCGAGTACCAAGTCGTCCGGCCGCGAGCTGGACAAGAGCACCCGCGCGAGCAGCGATTCCGGCTTCTGTGTCGGGTGCAGTTTCTTGCCGTTGCGTCCCTTGAGGCGCTCTTCTCCGGTGCAAAGCGGCAAGGTCCAATCTGATCTCACCTGGATATCCTCGTTGCCGGCCTTGAGCACCTCATAATTGAACGTGTAGCCGCGCGCATCGGCATCGCGCGAAGCCCAGATCAGCGTCTCGTGCGCGTTGGTGAACCGCCGGCCGCGGAAGTTCGGCATCGGGTTCGACTTGCGCCAGATCACGTCATTGAGGATCCAGAAGCCGAGATCCTGCATGATCGTGCCGACCCTGAAGATGTTGTGATAGGAGCCGATGACCCAGATGGTGGCCGCCGGTTTCATCACGCGCCGGCAAGCCGTCAGCCAAGCCTTCGTGAAATCATCGTAGGCAGAGAAGCTCGCGAACTTGTCCCAATCGTCATCGACAGCGTCGACGCGCGAATCGTCCGGGCGCTTGAGGTCGCTCGCGAGCTGAAGATTGTAGGGCGGATCAGCGAAAACGAGATCGACGGAAGCGGCCGGAAGTTTCGCCATTCCGGAAATGCAATCGCCGGCAAGAACGCGATGCGGCTGCAGACTCTCTGAAACTCCACGGGGCGCCCTTTTGGGCGCCCCGCGACGCGACACAACCATGACTCAGGACTCTGACTCAGGTGACGCGGTCGGCGACGCGGGACCTACAACCGACAGGCCTGCATCTTGAGCGTCCAAAGTAAAAAACCGGTTTATGACCGCGGCTCGCAACTGGGCAAATTCTGCCTATTTGATCTGGGCTTATGCGGATACCGTGTAGATGTTGGACGCGCGCGCGCAGTTCGGCGATGATTGTGTCGAGCCTGGAGGAATTCACAATGCGTTGGGATGATTTTCGCCGCAGCGACAATGTTGAAGACAGCCGGGGTGACAGCGGCGGCTTCGGTGGCGGCGGCATGGGTATTCCGGTCGGGGGCGGCGGCCTCGGCATCGGAACCATCGTCGTGCTCGGCCTGATCGGCTGGGCGCTTGGCATCGACCCGAGCATCCTGATCGGCGGCGCGGAGATGGTGAACAGCGGCAGGCACCAACAGCAGCCCTACGAACCCAGCCAGCCGCGGCAGGCCGGCGCGCCAAAGGACAAGTTGGGTGACTTCGTCGCCGCGGTTTTGGGTAACACTGAGGATACCTGGACCGAAATCTTCAAAAGCGGGGGACAGCAGTATCGCGTGCCGCGATTGCGGCTGTACTCGGGAGCGATCCAGGGCGGTTGCGGATTCGCACAATCGGCAATGGGCCCGTTCTATTGCCCGAATGACCGTCGCATCTATCTCGATACCTCTTTCTTCCGCGACATGGAGGTCCGCTTCCGCGGCTGCAGCGGCAAGGCCTGCGAATTTGCCGAAGCCTACGTGATCGCGCACGAGGTCGGCCATCACGTGCAGAACCTGCTTGGTATCCTGCCGAAGGCGCAAGAAGCACAACGCCAAGTTGGAAACCGCGCCGAAGCAAATCGCATCCAGGTGCGGGTCGAGCTGCAGGCTGACTGCCTTGCCGGTGTCTGGGCGCATCACTCCAATCAGCGCTGGAAATCGCTTGAGCCGGGCGACGTCGAAGCGGCATTGCAGACTGCAGCTGCGATCGGCGACGACCGTCTGCAGCAGCAATCGCGCGGCCACGTCGTGCCTGACTCCTTCACGCACGGCTCGTCGGCGCAGCGGCAGCGCTGGTTCACGATCGGTCTGAAAGAGGGCAAGGTCTCCGCCTGCAATACCTTCTCGCCGACGGCGCAGCTTTAGAAGCGAACGATGCCGGGTATCGATCAAAGCCGACAGTTTGTTCCGCTGAAGATTGCGGTGCTGACGGTTTCAGACACGCGCGCGGCAGACGAGGACAAGTCCGGCGCGACACTGATCGAGCGCATCCGCGCCGCGGGTCATGTTTTGGCGGAACGTGCGATTGTGAAAGACGAGATCAAGGCCATCCGTCAGCGCGTCAAGGCCTGGATCGCCGACAAGTCCATCGACGTGGTCATGACAACCGGGGGCACAGGCTTTACCGGCCGCGACGTCACGCCGGAAGCAGTCGAGCCATTGTTTGAGAAGAAAATGGACGGCTTCGCGACGATGTTCCTGCTGGTGAGCGAGAGGAAAATCGGCACATCTGCGATCCAGACGAGGGCCACCGCCGGCGTCGCCAATGCGACTTACATTTTTTGCCTGCCGGGCTCGCCCGGCGCCTGCCGCGATGCCTGGGACGAAATTCTGGTCCACCAGCTCGATTACCGCTACCGGCCCTGCAATTTCGTGGAGATCTTGCCGAGGCTCGACGAGCATCTGCGACGCCCCAAAGCAAAAGGCGCGACGGCGTAACCAACCTTGCCTGAAGTCTAGAGGTCGAGGTCCCAGAACTCCGCGACGACGTCCTTGCCCCAGCTGCGGCGAGGCTCGCTCGATGTGAGCTTGAACCCCGCGCCCTCGTAGACATGTCGTGCGGCGGACAGCACGCTGTGCGTCCACAAAGTGATCTTTGCGTAACCTTTAGCCCGCGCGAAGCGCACGCACTCATCAACAAGCTTGGCGCCCAGCCCGAGTCCGCGCGCTTTCGGGTCCACCAGCAGCAGGCGCAACCGCGCGACATTGGGCTGGTCGTCTTTCACCAGCATGACGCAGCCGACATTCTCGCCATTCATCTCGACGATCCAGCAGCGCTCGCGCTCGGGATCGAAATTGTTGACGAAATCGGCGACGATTTGCGCACACAGGCCCTCAAACGGTTCGGCCCAGCCATACTCACGCCAATAAAGTTTGGCGTGGCTAGACACGATCCAGCCGAAATCGCCGGCGCGGGGTTCGCGAAATGTATAGGTCGGACGAGAAACGGAGTTCACCGTAGGCGTGCCGGCCAACAATGTCTCGATCGATTTCATGGCGGAAACGATTTGCGCCTGCTGCGTGCCGTCGAGGCTGGCGAGCATCGATGCGGCATATTGTTGCGAGCGTTGTTCCATCGGCGCGAACATTTTGCCTCCCCGCGCGGTCAAGGTGAGGTGGCTCTGGCGTGCGTCGCTCTCGGAGATCTTGCGGTTAATGAGCCCGCGTTTCTCGAAGTTGCGCAGGAGCCGGCTGAGATATCCCATGTCGAGGTCGAGCGTGCGGGCGATATCGCTCGCCGTCAGTTTTTCGTTTTGGGCAAGCTCATAGAGCACGCGCATCTCACCGAGCGAGTAGGGACTGTCGAGATAATTTTTGCGCAGCACGCCGATCTGCCGCGTGTAGAAGCGGTTAAAGCGGCGAACGGCCGCGATCGTCTGCTGGCTGGCCATGGCGCAGCAGAGTCGGGCAATTAGTTGACAAAGTCAAGTATCTGGTATCGCGACTGCAGCAGGCAGGACGACCAGTCTTTGGCGGCCGAGGCGGCGCAAGATAGCGGTCTCGGCATCATCGTCTGCAGAATGCCCACCAATCGCATCGTATAGCCGTCGTGCGATGAGCAGGCCTTGCTCGGGCCTTGGACCGCGGGCAATCGCAGCGCGCATGCCCGCCAGAAACTCTGCAAACCCTGGACGCACGGACTTTGTGAGGGCGGGGAGGCGAAATATCGCTGCTCGCCCAACGTCCCCCAGAAGGCCGGTTGTCTGCATGAAATGGTCGGCTGCCTCGATCCACCCTGGCTGCGGCACAGTCCCGGCGCGCAGAAATATGACCCAAGGGCTGCGGACGGTCGCTGCGGCGGCCCTGAGACGGATTCCGAGCGCCTCGGTCGAGCTTGTGAAACGGCAGCCGGCGATGTCGGCAACGTCAGCCGTCGCGTCGCGGGAGGCTGCGTCGGCAATGATAACCTCGGCCAAAAGCCCGGCCGCGGCCGCGGGTACGAGCGCCGAAAGGGTCGGCACCAGGCTCCGCTCGGAATTCTGCGTGGAAATGATCGCACTCAACATGGAACTGTAGCCAGTCAGTACCGTTGCCACCATATCATGTGGCGCATGGCGTTCGCTGCCACGAGATAGGCCGGTAGGTGCCTAATTTATACACGGCGGCGAGGTCAAAGTACGTTCTTGTTATGTTCACATTCCGCAGCTAGGGTGGACTCATGGCTCGATCAAACGCAGCCCAGAGTCGCCCGCCGGTGAAGGAGCTGCCCTCCGCGCCGGCGGGCGTCTATGACGACGTCAGCGGACTGCTGGGTGTCGTGGTTGAACACGAACGCCGCCGCGGACGCGGCGCGCAGAGCAACGCGTCGGGGCGTTATGAGCCGCTGGCGCGGGTGGCATTCGACGACGGCTGGCGGACGTTGGACGAACTGCCGCCATTCAAGACCACCGTCACCGTTGACTCCACGCGGAAGATCATTACCCGCAATGACTCGCCCGATATCGGCTTCGATCGCTCAATCAATCCCTACAGAGGCTGCGAGCACGGCTGCATCTACTGCTTCGCGAGGCCAACGCACGCCTACCTCGGCCTATCGCCCGGTCTTGATTTCGAATCCAAGCTGCTGGTGAAACCGGAAGCGGCGATCCTGCTCGAAAAGGAGCTGTCAGCGGCGGGCTACGAGCCAAAGGTGATTGCCATCGGCACGAACACGGATCCTTATCAGCCGATCGAGCGGCGCTACAAAGTGATGCGGCGCATTCTCGAAGTACTCGATCGCGCTGGCCATCCGGTCGGCATCGTTACCAAGTCGGCGCTGGTCCTGCGCGACCTCGATATTCTTGCGCGGATGGCTGAACGCAACCTCGCGAAGGTCGCGCTGTCGGTCACCACGCTGGATGCAACGCTCGCCCGCAAGATGGAGCCGCGGGCCGCGACGCCGATGCGGCGTCTTGAGACGCTGCGGCGGCTTGCACAGGCCGGCGTTCCGACAACGGTCATGGTTGCGCCGGTGATACCGGCCCTCAACGACATGGAAATCGAGCGCATCCTCGAGGCTGCGCGCACGGCCGGCGTGAAAGAGGCCGGCTACGTCCTGTTGCGCTTGCCGTTAGAGGTGCGGGACCTTTTCCGCGAATGGCTGATTGCGAACTATCCTGACCGGCACCGGCACGTGTTCAAGCTGGTCCGCGATATGCGCGGCGGAAAGGACTACGACTCGACTTGGGGCACGCGTATGAAAGGTGCCGGACCTTATGCCTGGATGATTGGCCGTCGCTTCGAGATGGCCTGCGAAAAGCTCGGGCTCAACGTTTCGCGAACACAGCTCACGACCGAACACTTTCGCAAGCCGAAACCGGGCACGGAACAGCTTAGTCTGTTCGGGTCATGAGCGAACCCTCAGGAATCCTGTCGCTGGTGACGCTCGGCGTCGTCAATCTCAAGCGCAGCATCGCCTTCTATGAAACGCTGGGTTTTCGGCGTAAGGCAGTCGCGGCTGACGGCGTCGGATTTTTCCAGGCAGGCGCCTGCGCGATTGCCGTCTTTCCGTCCGACGAACTTGCGAAAGACGCTAACATCGCATCCGAAGGCATGGCCGAAAATTTTCGCGGCATCGCGCTGGCATGGAATTGTCGTTCGGAGTACGACGTTGATGTTGTGATAAAACGCGCAGGAGAAGCGGGGGCGGTAATTCGCAAGCCCGCACAGGACGCGTTCTGGGGCGGTTACAGCGGATATTTCTCGGATCTCGACGGCCACCTCTGGGAGGTGGCCTACAATCCGCACTTTCCCCTGACCGACGACGGGCGCCTGCAACTGCCGGACTAGCAGGTTTCTGGTCCAGATTGTTCACAGGCTCGAACGTTCAGATTGACTTGCGCCGCGCGCGGAGCACTCATCGCGCGATGCCAAAAAAGTCCAAGCCGGGTCCGCGCCTCCCGCTCGACGAGCCAATCTTGCGGCCAACCTTCCGGCGGGAACGGCGGGCACTAAAAAATGGCATTTGGCCGGTTGCCGGTTGCGATGAGGCCGGGCGTGGCCCGCTTGCCGGGCCGGTGGTTGCGGCCGCCGTCGTTCTGGATCCCGACCGAATTCCGCGCGGGCTCAACGACTCCAAAAAGCTCGATGCTGGGGAGCGCGAGAAGCTCTATGAAAAGATCTGCGCCAGCGCACAAGTCGCGGTCGCATTCGGCGCAGTCGAGCGCATCGACCGCGACAATATCCTGCGCGCTTCGCTTTGGGCGCTGGCGCGCGCGGTCAAGGCGCTTCCGGTTCTGCCGAAACTGGTCTTCGTCGATGGAAATCAGAAGATCAACTGTGGTTGCGATTGCGTAACGGTGGTGTCGGGAGATGCGCTTGTGCTGTCGGTCGCGGCGGCTTCGATCGTCGCCAAGGTGACGCGCGACCGGCTGATGATGCGGCTCGGGCTTGCCTTTCCTGGCTACGGTTTTGAGCGGCACATGGGTTACAGCGTGCCGGAGCATTTCGCCGCGCTGGCGCGGCTCGGGCCGACGATCCACCACCGCAGGTCTTTCGCGCCGGTAGCTGCCAAGCTCGCGGGCCTTGGCGGCGCCTCGGACGAGGTAATCTCCGAGTTATTGCCTCTTTAGCCCGGCTTCTCTATTCCTCCGGGCGCATGATCTTATCCGAAAACCGAAGGCGGTTTTCGGATAAGATCATGCGCGAAAAATAAGCTCCGTCCGTTTTCACCCCGCCCGGGCCAATGCATTACGTCTCCGTGCTCATTGAATTTCTACGCGGGCGCCCCGCAGTCGTTTTTTGGACGGTTGCGCTGACGCAGGCAGCGCTATGGACGGTCATTCCGGCCTTGTTCTACAGCGCGCCGCCCGGCGAAGTGCCGATGCTGCTGGCCGTAGGGCACGAATTCGTGCTCGGCAGCTATCTTGGACCGCCGCTCGCATTCTGGCTCGGTGAAATTGCCTTCCGGATCGCAGGGTCCTTCGGGCTCTATGCTCTAGCGCAAGCTTGTATCGTCCTCGCTTATTGGGCGGTGTTTAGGCTCGGCTGTGCAATCGTCGGCATACGCCACGCGGTTCTTGCCGTGCTGCTGATGGTGGGCATTGCCGCATTCTCGGTGCCGAGCCCGGACTTCGGTCCGGCGATACTCGCTGCACCCTTGTGGGCCCTGGCGCTGCTTTACTATTGGCGTGCCTTCGGCGAGAGGCGCCGCGGTTACTGGTTCCTGCTTGCGCTTGTTCTCGGACTGCTCATGCTCGCAAGCTACGCGGGGCTGATCCTTTTCGTCCTGTTCGTCGTCTTCACTCCATTGACGCCGCGCGGTCGCGCATCCCTGCTTCATCCTGAGCCGTGGATCGCGCTGGTCCTTCTTTTCATTGTGGTCTTTCCGCACGCGCTCTGGCTGAGCGGAAATCGTTCGCTGGTTTTGGAGGGCTTCGAGGAGAACGTCGGCGCCGCGGGACGGCTGGCGCCAGGCATTTGGCTGTTCGCCGTGCTGCTTTTGACGCATCTTGGGCTCGCGCTCCTCGTTACGTTAGCGAGCGGTTGGCCGCGTCATCCCCGCGAGCGCGCGCCGGAGATCGAGCGACATCCCGTCGAGCCGCTCGCGCGCGCCTTCGTCTACCTGTTTGCCGTCGCACCGGCTTTGGTCGCGATCGCGGTTGTCTTTGTGAGCAATCGCCTCGGCCCGTTGGATCGCGTTACACCGATCGTCGTGCTTTCAGGGCTCGCAGTTGTTCTCGCCGCTGGCGACAAGATTCTGCTCTATCGCGAACGATTGGTGTCGTCGGCTTGGTTTGGTCTGCTGTTCGCGCCACCAGCTTTGGTCGTGATCGGCCTTGCGATCTCGCCTTGGATCGTCGGCATCGACCTCAAAATCATGCAGCCGGCCAGCGCGGAAGGGCAATTCTACGGAGACATTTTTCAGCGCCGCACCGGCAAGCCGCTCGTATATCTGAGCGGTGATCCGCGGCTTGCGCCGCTAATTGCGCTCGCGGCTCCGAACCGGCCGCACGTTTATTTTGCGTGGGCGCCTCACCGCAGCCCCTGGGCCAGTTCAGCAGATTTCCGCACCCACGGCGGCATCCTCGTCTGGCCGGCCGCCGACAATACCGGCACGCCTCCCGCGACGCTCAAGACACAGTTTCCTGACTTGGTGACCGAGGTGCCGCGCTCGTTTCCGCGCACGGTGCAAGGCGTTTTGCCGCTCATTCGCCTTGGCTGGTCGATGCTGCGGCCGTCGGCGCCTCAGTGATAACTCTCGCCCTCGCGAACCTTGCCCCGGAACAGCCAGTAAATGAATACGATGTAACCGATCACAATCGGCAGCAGCAGCAATGTGCCCAACAGCATGAAGATCTGGCTAGCCGGCACGGCGGCGGTGTCCCAGATCGTGAGCGACGGCGGCACCAGATACGGAAAATTCGAAATCACGAGCCCCAGATAGCCAAGCAGGAACAGCGCCATTGTCGCGAGGAATGGCAGAACGTCACGTCGCGCCTCTAGCCAGCGCCATTCAAGATACGCAATTAGGGCGGTTACTGAAGGCACGGGCCACAGGAAATAGAAATTCGGCAACGAGAACCAGCGTGTGGCGATGCGGGGTTCTGTGAGCGGCGTCCATAAACTCACGACAAGCATGGATGCGAGTACCGCCACCAGCAGGGCTTTGGCATGGGCACGCGCTTTTTCGGCAACAGGTCCTTCGGTTTTCATCACGAGCCACGTTGCGCCGAGCAAGCCGTAACCGGCGATCAGCGAAAGGCCGCAGACAAATGCAAACGGCGTTGCCCAGTCGAACGAGCCGCCGCTAAAGGCGCCATCCTTTACTGGAACTCCCTGTATCAATCCGCCGAGAATGATGCCTTGCGCAAACGTCGCGAGTGTTGAGCCAACCGCAAAAGCTATGTTCCAGCCGGTCTTGCTGCGCGAAACGTGGCGGAATTCAAAGGCAATGCCCCGAAAGACCAGCGCCACCAGCATCACGATGACGGGCACATAGAAGGCCGGCATGATGACCGCGTAGGCTTTCGGAAAAGCGACGAACAATCCGGCGCCGCCGAGCACGAGCCACGTCTCGTTGCCGTCCCAGTAGGGCGCAATCGAACGTGTCATCTGGTCCCGCTCGCTTTCATTCTGCGCGAACGGAAATAGGATGCCGATGCCGAGGTCGAAACCGTCGAGCAGGACGTACATGACAACGGCGATGCCGATCACCGCGGCCCAGATCACCGGGAGATACCATTCCATGGCTTCGCTTCCTTCAGCGCTGTAACGCTTCGCGGCCGGCGTCCTGTGCAGCCGAAATCGGGCTCGGCGAGAAATGTCCGGGTTCCGCGGCGACCTGGCGCGGTCCGTGCGCAATCAGCCGATTGATGTAGTAGATGCCGAACCAGAACACGACACCATATGCCAGCACGAAAAGAGCCAGGGTACCGGCAATAGTTGCGCCCGGAACCGGAGATGTCGCGTCCGCCGTGCGCATGATCCCATGCACGATCCAGGGCTGTCGACCGCATTCGGTCACGATCCAGCCTGAGATCACCCCAACGAAGCCGACCCACCAGCTGTGTGCCATCACGTGCAGATACCAGCGCGTCTCGAATAGCGTGCCGCGCCACCACAAAAACGCACCGAACAGGGCTGCGGCGATCATGAAGAATCCGACCGCTAGCATGATGCGGAACGCGAAGAAGACAATCTTCACCGGTGGACGATCCGAAGCCGGCACGCTGTTCAGACCTGGAAACAGTCCGTTCATTCTATGAGTCAGGACAAGTGAAGCTGCTTTAGGAATCGACAATTCAAAGTGGTTCACTCCCGCCACTTCGTCGGGCCACGCGAAGATGTGAAAGTCGCCCGGCTTGCTACCATCCCAGTGCGCTTCCATCGCCGCCACTTTGATTGGCTGGTGTTCGAGCGTGTTCAGGCCATGCTGGTCGCCGAGCACCAGTTGCAACGGCGCAAGGACCGCGGTCAGGCCGATCGCCATGCGCAGCATGGTGCGGCCTTCATCGATGTGTCGTCCGGCCACGAGATAGCGTGCGCCAACCGCGAGCACGACGAAGCCTGTCGTGAGATAGGCCGCGTTGAGCATGTGCGCGAACCGGTACGGGAAGCTGGGATTGAAGACGATCTTCAGCCAATCAAGCGGGTAGGCGATGCCATCGCGCATTTCGTGGCCGGTCGGTGTCTGCATCCAGCTGTTGGCGGACAGGATCCAGAACGCGGAAATTGCCGTGCCCGTTGCCACGACCGCGGCCGACAACACGTATAGCCAGGGTGGCACGCGATTGAACCCGAACAGCAATATCCCGAGGAATGTCGCCTCGAGAAAAAATGCTGCCAGCACCTCGTAGCCGAGCAACGGCCCCAGCACATTGCCGGTCGCAACCGAGAAGCGGCTCCAGTTGGTGCCGAACTGGTACGAGAGGACGATTCCGGAAACGACGCCCATCGCAAACGACACGGCGAAAATTTTCGTCCAAAATCGCATCAGGTGCTGGTAGCGGTCATTGCCGCTGCGCAGCCACATCACGCCGAGGGTCGCGAGATAGGCCGACAGCCCGATCGTGAAGCTCGGGAAAATGATGTGGAAGATGATCGTGAAGGCAAACTGCAGGCGGGCCAGCAGGACAGGATCAAAATCCATCACACCCTCCGACCGGATGTCTTTCGTGGAGTATAGGCGCGGTCGGTAAATCGTGGCGAGCCCATTGCGTTCCAATCCTGCGATAAATCGAAGCGGTGACGATGGCGCCCAAGCTATCCACAGCGTGTCAATCGTGTCTGACGGGTTCGATGCCGCCGCGCTAAGCTTGCCTCCGGGCGATTGTTGGAGGGGGTGGACATGGCCAAACGGGCAAACACGAAGGACGAAGCTCCTTTTGCCGCCGCGCTGGACCGTTATTTCGGCCTTGCGCAGCAAGGCACCGACGTCCGCACCGAATTCATTGCCGGCGTCACCACGTTTCTAACGATGGTCTACATCATCTTCGTGAACCCCATCATTCTCGGAAAAGCGGGAATGGATCAGGGTGCGGTGTTCGTCGCGACCTGCGTCGCAGCGGCGGTCAGCACCATGGTGATGGCGCTCTATGCCAACTACCCGATCGCTCTTGCGCCCGGCATGGGCATCAATGCATTTTTCGCTTTCACGGTGGTACTTACCTACAAGTACACGTGGCAGCAGGCACTCGCCGCCGTGTTCTGTTCGGGCGTGCTGTTCTTCCTGATCTCCGTATTCCGCATCCGGCAATTCGTCATCGACTCGATCCCGCAAAACCTCAAGCTCGCAGTATCGGCGGGCGTCGGCCTGTTTCTCGGAATCATTGCACTCGAGGAAGCCAAGGTTGTTGTTGATCACCCGGCGACTCTGGTCACCCTTGGCGATCTGAGAAACCCGGAAGCGGCCCTGATGCTGCTTGGCTTCGTCCTGATTGCTGCGCTCAATTTCCGGCGCGTGCTGGGCGGCACGCTGATCGGAATTCTTGTGGCGACAGTCATCGGCTTGCCGTTCGGGCTTGCGAAATTCACCGGCGTGGTCTCGATGCCGCCGTCGATTGCTCCAACGCTTCTGCAACTTGATTTCTCGAGACTCTGGGAGCTCACGTTCCTGATCGTGGTGTTTTCGATTCTGTTCATCGATGTATTCGACAACGCCGGCACGTTGATCGGAGTCACGCATCGCACCGGCCTGATGAAGAACGGCAAGCTCGCGCGCATGAAAGAAGCGCTGATATCCGACAGCTTCGCTGCAATGTTTGGCGCGGTGATCGGCACATCGACGACCACAAGCTATATCGAGAGCGCGGCCGGCGTTTCAGCAGGCGGGCGCACGGGACTGACGGCAGCCTTCGTCGGGCTGTTTTTCCTGCTGGCGCTGTTTTTTGCCCCGCTTGCGGGAATGGTCCCCGCCTACGCCTCGGCGGCGGCCTTGCTCTATGTTGCCTGCGTGATGGCGCGCGGATTGGCCGAGATCGACTGGGAGGACATCACGGAATATGCGCCGGCTGTTGTCACCGCGATCACCATGCCGTTGACGTATTCGATCGCGACCGGCATCGGCCTCGGCTTCATCACTTATGCTCTATGCAAGATCATCTCCGGCAAGGCGCGTGAAGCGTCACCGGCGGTCCTGGTCCTGGCGGTACTGTTCGCGATCAAATTCGCGGTGACCGGCTAGCCAAGCGCCTTCTTGATCGCCAGGAAGTCGCGCCAGGCGAAACGCTTCTGCAGCGGGCTGCGCAATAGAAACGCCGGGTGAAACGTCGGCATGGCACGGATCTCGCGCTTCCCCGTGTCGAAGCTGAACCAGCGCCCGCGTGTCTTGGTGATGCCTTCCTTGATGCCGAGCAGCGTTTGCGCTGATGGGCCGCCGAGACAGACCAGAATATCCGGATCGGCCAGCTCGATCTGGCGCGAAATGAATGGCAGGCAGATCTGTGACTCTTGCGGTGTCGGCGTGCGGTTGCCAGGCGGCCGCCAGGGCACGATGTTGGCGATGTAAACCGATGTGCGATCGAAGCCGATCGCCGCCAGCATCCGGTCGAGCAACTTGCCTGACCGGCCGACGAAAGGCAGACCCTCAATGTCTTCGTCGCGTCCCGGCGCTTCGCCGACAAACATCAGCCGTGCTTGCGGATTGCCGTCCGCGAAGACCAGCTGGGTCGCGGTCGCTTTGAGGGCGCAGCCCTCGAACCGGTCAAGCCCGGCGCGCAGTTCATCGAGCGTTGCCGCCCGCTTTGCGATGTCGCGCGCGGCCATGGCCGCTTCATCGGGGGCGGGAGGTGCGACGGGTGAGGGCGTACCTGCGGCAGGTTCGGCCCGCGCTGTGGCCGGATTCGACGCGCGTGCGGGCAAGACCACGTCCCCGGCCGCAAATCGATCGACCGGCTTCTCGCCAACAAGCGCGTCGGCACCTGCCTCGATATAGAAATCAAGCAGATCGCGCGCCGAACTTTCGTGACCGCGGCCCATTTATGCACATTAGCATGGAGGTCTCGCGATTGCCGCCCCATGTGCAAAAGTAGAGAATGGCCTGGGAGAAATTCATGGCCGAGTTGCCTGCACGAGAGGCGATGGAATTTGACGTGGTGGTCGTCGGCGCCGGGCCCGCGGGGCTGGCTGCCGCCATCCGCCTCAAACAGATCAGCGCCGATATTTCGGTCGTCGTGGTGGAGAAGGGCTCCGAAGTCGGCGCGCACATTCTGTCCGGCATCGTGCTCGATCCTTCGGCGCTTGATCGCCTGCTGCCTGAATGGCGCGCCGATCCCGGGAAACCTCTCAAGACCGAAGTGACCGACGACCGTTTTTACTGGCTCACCGAAAGGAGCGCGATTCGTTTTCCGCTGATATTTGCGCCACCGTTGATGAGCAATCACGGCTGTTTTATTGGGTCGCTTGGCCTCGTTTGCAAATATCTTGCGGCCAAGGCCGAGGCGCTCGGTGTGGAGATTTATCCGGGCTTTGCTGCGGCGGAAATTCTGTTCGATCAGGGTGGGACGGTCGCGGGCATCGCGACCGGCGACATGGGGATTGCCAAAAACGGCGCGCATAAGGACGGTTTTACTCGCGGTATGGAATTGCGTGCGAAATACACGCTGTTCGCCGAGGGAGCACGCGGGAGCCTCACCAAAATTCTTCTGAAGCGGTTCGACTTGGCAAAAGACCGCGACGTTCCGAAATTCGGAATCGGACTCAAAGAGATCTGGCAGGTCGCGCCGGAAAAGCACGTGCCAGGCCTGACCCAACACTCTTTCGGCTGGCCACTCGGCACCACGATCAGCGGCGGGTCGTTCATTTATCACTACGACGACAATCTTGTTTCCGTCGGATTTGTGGTGCCGCTAAATTATGAAAATCCGTATCTCGCACCGTTCGAGGAGTTTCAACGTTTCAAAACTCATCCACTTGTGCGCGACACGTTCGAAGGCGGCAAGCGCATCGCCTACGGGGCGCGCGCAATCACTCAGGGCGGCTTCCAGTCGGTGCCGAAGCTTGTTTTCCCTGGCGGTGCACTTATCGGTTGTGCGGCCGGCTTTGTGAACGTGCCGCGCATCAAGGGTACGCACAACGCGATGACGTCGGGTATGCTGGCGGCGGAAGCCTGTGCGGGAGCACTCAAGGCCGGTCGCGCGCACGACGAACTCTCGAGTTACGAGGAAGCCTGGCGTACTTCTCCAGTCGGCAATGATCTTTGGAAGGTCCGTAACGTCAAGCCCCTCCTCACGCGCTTCGGTACTGTTCTCGGTGTGGGACTTAGCGGGCTGGACATGTGGACGAATACCCTGTTCGGCTTTTCACTGTTCGGCACGCTCAAACACGGCAAGCCCGACTATGCATCGCTCAAGCCTGCGGCCGAGTGCAGCCCGATTTCCTACCCCAAGCCGGACGGCAAGCTGACCTTCGACCGCCTGTCGTCGGTATTCCTGTCCAACACCAATCACGAAGAGGATCAGCCGGTTCACTTGCTCGTTGCCGACCTCGGCCTGCAAAAGAAGTCCGAGCACGATGTGTTCGCCGGCCCTTCGGCGCGCTACTGCCCGGCCGGCGTCTATGAGTGGGTGGAAGAAGCGGGCGCACCGAAATTCGTGATCAACGCGCAGAACTGCGTCCACTGCAAAACGTGCGACATCAAGGACCCCAACCAGAACATCACCTGGGTTCCTCCCGAAGGCGGCGGCGGGCCGAACTATCCGAACATGTAGTCCGGCCCGGCCGCTGAGTCGCGGCCAGCCGGTTCCCCGTGGCCGGCGCAATGCCGAAAGATGTGATTTTCCTGCCGGCACCGTCACGATAACGCCACATCGTGGCTTTCATGCTGGTTTTCGTCGGTGCCGCCCGGCATGTTCTTGCAGGAGCGGCGCAAAAAGGCCATTCTCGGCGCAACATTGCGGTTCGCGCGAAATCCGCGACCGGCCGCCTCATTGGAGCATTAGCCCGTGACGTCTTCGAGCCTCGCCCGCTGCGTTGCCGGCAGCGCGCTTGCCGCCATTCTCGCTGCCGCACCTGTCGAGCTCGCCGCGCAGGCGTCGAGTCCGCCGCAACTCGGCAGTATCTCGGCGTCGGGCAACTATCTGGCAGCCCGTCATGCCGGCCAGCAACGTGACGCCGGGGCAGCAGCGTCCTATTACCGGGCGGCGCTCAAACGTGATCCGAGCAACAGTGAACTGCTCGACCGCGCGTTCCTTTCGTTCCTTGTGGACGGTGAGGTGGATGAAGCCGTCAAATATGCCGATCGCGTTGTTCAGGTCGACAAGAACGATCGCGTTGCGCGGCTGGTGCTCGGCGTGCACGCCCTCAAACGCAAGCAATATCCGGCGGCGCGCCGCGATCTCGCCCAGTCGATCCGCGGACCGATCACCGATCTCACCGCGACATTGCTGACCGCCTGGAGCATGTATGGCGGCAACGATTCCAAGGGCGCAGTAGCCGCGATCGACCGTCTCACCGGGCCGGAGTGGTATGCAATCTTCAAAGATCTCCACGCGGGCCTGATCTACGATCTCGCGGGTAATCAGAAGGAGGCCGGCAAGCGCCTCGAGCACGCCTACAAGCTCGACGCGACGGCGCTGCGCGTGGTCGAAGCTTATGGCAGCTGGGTCTCGCGCAACCGCTCGCCGAAAGAGGCGTTGGCGATTTTCGAGACGTTCGACAAGTCGCTGCCGCGTCATCCTCTTGTCCTCGAAGCGATGGGTAAGCTCAAGGCTGGCGAAAAGCTGCCGCAGCTCGTGTCGAACGCGCAGGCCGGAGCCGGGGAGGCTTTGTACGGGCTCGGCGCCTCGCTGGGACGCCGCGGCGGAGAAGACCTGGGCCTCGTTTATCTGCAGCTGTCGCTCTTCCTTGTGCCCAGTCATCCGTTGGCGTTGCTGTCGCTTGCGGATCTTTATGAATCACTCAAGAAGCCGGAGCTGGCGATCAAGGTCTATGAGCGCGTACCGGCAAATTCGCCGCTGCACCGGAACGCGGCAATTCAAATGGCCGCAAACCTCGATAGCCTCGATCGTGCCGACGAAGCGCAAAAGCATCTTGAAGGGCTGATCAAGCAGCGTCCTGATGACATGGAAGCCATCATGGCGCTTGGAAACGTGCAGCGCGGGCACAAGAAATTTTCGGAATGCGCGAATGTATATTCGAAGGGCGTCGCCGGTGTTCCCAATCCCGAAAAAGCGAACTGGGTGCTCTTCTACTTCCGCGGCATCTGCTTCGAGCGGTCAAAGCAGTGGCCGAACGCGGAGGCCGATCTCAAGAAGGCGCTTGAGCTGTACCCGGATCAACCGCATGTGCTCAATTATCTCGGCTATTCCTGGATCGACCAGGGCGTGAACCTGGACGAGGGAATGGAAATGATCAAGAAGGCCGTGCAGCAGCGTCCGGACGACGGCTACATCGTCGACTCCCTCGGCTGGGCTTACTATCGGATCGGTAACTACGAGGAAGCGACCAAGCAGCTTGAACGTGCCATCGAACTCAAGCCGGAAGACCCGACCATCAACGACCACCTGGGTGACGCATACTGGCGGGTCGGTCGCGTGCTCGAGGCCAGATTCCAGTGGGCGCACGCACGCGATCTCAAGCCGGATCCGGAAGAACTTCCGAAGATCGAGGAAAAACTGAAGGACGGCCTGCCCGAAGAAACGTCCTCTCAGGCAAAAGCCGGCAAGAAGAGCGGCGACGGCGGCTAGTTGATGCGCAGCGACAGGCCTTTTGCGTGAGCGCGCCGCTGTCCGAAAAGGCATTTGCCAAAATCAACCTTACTCTGCGCGTACTCGGCCGACGCGCCGATGGTTATCACGAGCTCGAAAGCCTGGTCGCTTTCGCGGATGTGGCCGACGCGCTGACGCTCGAGCCGGGCTCGACCGACGGCCTGGAGATGTCCGGGCCGTTCGCAGGGAGGAGCGGTCCGGTCGGTGACAACCTTGTGCTCAAGTCGCTCGCGGAACTGCGCCGGCGTATTCCCGGGCTGAAAGGCGGGCGGTTTCGCCTTGAAAAAAATCTTCCGGTCGCCGCAGGTATCGGTGGCGGCTCAGCGGACGCTGCGGCAGCGCTCAGGCTACTGGCGAAAGCAAACCGAATCGCGCTCGACGATTCCCGCCTCATGGCTGCGGCGCAGGTTGTCGGCGCCGACGTGCCGGTCTGCATGGAATCGCGGCCGTGCATCATGCGTGGCATCGGCGAAGTGCTCTCGGAGCCGCTCGATCTGCCGCCCATCCCGGCGGTGCTCGTGAATCCAGGCGTCGCACTTGTTACGCGCGAGGTATTTGGAAAGTTCAAGGGCGCACACGCAGGGTCTGGTCTTGCCGGCGTGCCGACAAAAACCGGTGCATTGATCGAACTTCTCAGACAGCAGGACAATGACCTAACCGTCGCCGCGACCGCATGCGCGCCGGTTGTCGGGGAGGTCTTGGCGGCCCTTCGTAGCGCACCAGGGAGCGCGCTCGCGCGGATGTCCGGATCGGGTTCCACATGTTTTGCGCTTTTCGGCTCGCGCGAGCAGGCGGAAGCGGCGGCACAACAGATCGCAGGCGAGCGCAAAAATTGGTGGGTTCAACCGGCCGCGATCGGAGCCGTCTCGGGGAAAACATGAATTCGCCGATTTTGCAGGAAACGGTTGGCAATCGGCCGCCTGTCCGGCGAAACGCGGAGAAGCCTCGTCTGGTGGTGGCTTCGATTGTGGTGCTCACCATCGCTGCCTCTCCCGCGCTCGCGCAGGCAAAAAAGGCGCGCGCACAGTGCGTCGATCGTCCGCAGCAGTTTTCGTGGAGTTTCATCCTCCCCGGCCAGCCTGCGCCGCGGCCGAACGGTTGTTCGCCGCCGGTCTACAACTACGGCAAGTTCATCGGTCAGGATCCCGATCCTAACATCCGGCTGCAGCTGATGCGTGATCCGGCAACGGGATATTCGCCGCTATAGAAAAAGGACGGTGCGTCAGTGCGCGCGGCCGATGCAGAATGCGACCGCTTCTTCCAGCGCCGACTTGATATCCGACGACGGCACCAGGGCGAGTGCATCGGTAGCGATTGCTCCGTAGTGCCGGGCGCGTCCGACCGTATCCTCGATCGCGTGGTGTTTTGCCATCAATGAAAGAGCCTGGTCGAGATCGCCGTCGCGGATATCGCCGTCACCCAGCGTCCGATTCCAGAACTTGCGTTCGCTTTCGCTACCGCGGCGAAACGACAGGACAACCGGCAACGTAATCTTGCCCTCGCGGAAGTCGTCGCCAACGTTTTTGCCGAGCTTGGCCGACTTGCCACCGTAATCCAGCGCATCGTCAATGAGCTGAAACGCAATGCCGAGGTTCATCCCGAACGACCGGCAAGCCGCCAATTCGGCCTTTTCCTTTGCGGCCAGCGCCGGCCCCACTTCGCAGGCGGCGGCGAAAAGCTCGGCGGTCTTGGCGCGGATCACTGACAGATACTCGTCTTCGTTGGTGGCCGTGTTCTTGGCCGTGCCAAGCTGCATCACCTCGCCTTCCGCGATCACGGCGGCGGCCGACGAGAGGATCTCGAGCGCGTGCAGGTCGGCGACTTCGACCATCATCTTGAATGCCTGGCCGAGAAGAAAATCGCCCACGAGCACGCTCGCTTCGTTGCCCCACAGCATACGGGCGGCGACCTTGCCACGCCGCATGTTGCTTTCGTCGACAACGTCGTCGTGCAGCAGCGTCGCCGTGTGCATGAATTCGACCGCTGCAGCGAGCTTGATATGGCCGTCGCCGACGTAGCCTGCGAGCCTTGCCATTGCGAGCGTCAGCATTGGACGCAACCGCTTGCCTCCGGAGGCAATAAGATGGTTGGCCACCTCGGGGATCATCGCGACCTCGGAGCCGGTGCGGGCCAGAATCGTGACGTTGACACGCTCCATGTCCGGCGCCACCAGTTCGACAAGGCGATTGAGCGAGGCCGGGTTCGGGCTTTCAAAGGGAAGGACGACGGCCAAAATACATCTCCCGGCATTGAGAAAAAGTGAGCATAGAAACGCTATGCTCATGCGGCAAGTGCGGTAGATTGGCTCCTACCGCAAATTTGATGCGAGGTGCAGTGGGCAAAACGCGCCGTGACTGCGACACAGACAACACCCGCAGTAGCCGGATATTCCGTTCGCTGAGGCACACAGAAATTACATGCGTGAATTGATCCGGACGAATGACGCAGTTTTGGTGTCGGCGGTGGTGGCGTTACTGGAAGGCGCCGGGATCCGTTCCATGGTCTTTGACCAGAACATGAGCGTGCTTGAGGGCTCGCTCGGAGTGCTGCCGCGCCGCTTGCTTGTCGCTGACGAGCACGAGCTTCGCGCGCGTAAGCTTTTGGAAGACGCCGGCCTGGGCCACGAGTTACGTGCCGATGATGACTGATAGCGAAACCAGCGAAGACGCCATTCTCGGTGGCAGACTGCGCGTGCGTCAGCCGCTGCGCGGTCATCGCGTGGGCCATGACGCCATCCTGCTCGCTGCCGCTACGTGCGCGCGTGCGACCGAGCGCACGGTCGAGCTTGGTGCAGGTGTAGGCGCCGCCACCTTTGCGATTGCCGCACGCGCTCCGGGGATGAAGGTGGTACTGGTCGAGATCGATCCGGCGCTTTGCGCATTGGCGAGACACAACGCGCGGCTCAACAGGCTGGAAGACCGTGTCACCGTTGTTGGCGCCGATGCGGAGAGCACCGACAGCCTGAAATCAGCGGGCCTGTCACCGGAAAGCTTCGACCGCGTGCTGATGAACCCGCCGTTTCATGACGCACGCCGTCACAATGTCTCTCCCGATCCCGGTCGGCGGCTGGCGTATTCCGGCGAGGCCGGCTTGCTCAAGCGTTGGGTCGACAGCGCAGCCTGGCTTCTGAAGGCAAATGGCGTGCTGGTGCTGATCTGGCGCGCGGACGCCTTGGATGAGGTCATCGAAACGTTGCAGCCGGTGTTCGGCGCAATCGCGGTGCTGCCGGTGCATCCCCGGGAGGACGCCGCTCCGATCCGGGTGCTGGTTCGTGCCGAAAAAGGAGGCGGTACTTTACGGAAGAGCTATCCGCCACTCGTTCTCAACGATGAAGCAGGCCGGCCGACCCCCGTTGCGGAGGCGATCATGCGCGACGCGAAAACGCTGCAGATTGCGGAAACATGAGGTTGCCTAAACTCTGCGCCGCCGCGGCAGAATTTCGCGCCAGCGCCCCTCGCCGAACTGGCGCCGCATGCGGCCCACAACCTCGTCATTTAAATGCGAAAGCCCAATAACGCAGGCAATCAGAAGAAAGAAAAGTGCGATCTTGGGCTCCATCGGGCCGTCCTGTTCAATGCGTCACAACGCGTGGCACGCCAACCACGGTGCAAAAAGCATTCCAAAGTTAAAAAATAGGCAACGCCCTGCGCTTTCGATGCAGGTCGCCGGTATTTGATGCGCCACGACCGTCGGCAAACGGTAGAGTCACGCGCGAGTGCACTCGCGCGCGACAGCCTTTGACTAAATGGGTGGCAGGTACCTATCTGAGTAGTATGGCAGGTTCCCTCGGTTCCCCCGCGCAATCCAGGTAAACGCATGATTCAATTTCTCGCCCGGCTGGTGCCGCGCCGCTTCCGCAGCGACATCCCCGTTGTGCCGGTCGTGCGGATCAGCGGCGTCATCGGCGTGGTCACGCCGCTGCGGCCAGGAGTCCTTTTGTCGACCTTTGCTCGGACACTGGAGCGCGCCTTTGAGATGCCGCGCGCCCGCGCCGTTGCGCTCATCATAAATTCCCCGGGCGGCTCACCCTCGCAATCGCACCTGATCTACCGTCGCATCCGACAATTGGCCGAAGAAAAACGCATCCCAGTGCTGGCTTTCGTCGAGGATGTCGGCGCTTCCGGCGGCTATATGCTGGCCTGTGCGGCCGACGAAATTATTTGCGACCAGTATTCGATCGTCGGGTCGATCGGTGTAGTCGGCGGAACATTCGGCTTTACGAAATTGATGGACAAGCTCGGTGTCGAGCGCAGGCTCTACACGTCCGGTGACCGCAAAGTCATGCTCGATCCCTTCCTCCCGGAAAAGCCAGACGATGTGAAACGCATCAAGGCGATCCAGAAGGACATCCATGAGCATTTCATCGGGCTGGTGAAGGCGCGCCGCGGCGGCAAGCTCAGTGGCTCGGACAAGGCGCTGTTTTCCGGGGAGTTCTGGACAGCCGAAAAAGCGATTGAGCTTGGGCTAGCCGATCGCATAGGCGATCTGCGGTCGACCTTGCGTGAGCGCTTTGGCGAAAAGGTTTATACGCCTCTCATCTCCGCCGAACGCTCGCTGTTCGGACGGCGGCTACCCGGCGTCAATTTTGCGGACGCGATCGCAGATCGACCGGGCCTTGCGGACGAACTGATATCGGCACTGGAAGTGCGCGCCCTTTGGAGTCGCTACGGCCTCTAAGCCTACTGGACCGGTTTATTTCCGAACAATTTTGCGACGGCGGCCACCTGCTCCCGCTGCTCGGCGATCGACGCCGCGAACTCCGCGGCATTGCCCGGCGCCACAATCTGTCCCGTTGCGGTCAGTCGCTTGACGATTTCAGGATCCGACGCCGCCTCTTTGATGTCTGCCGCAATCTTGTTGCGGACTGCGTCGGCAATGCCCGGCGGACCGAACAGTCCGACCAGTCCGTCGAATTGCAGCGACGGATAGCCTGCTTCGACCGCGGTCGGAATATCCGGGATGGCGGGTGCGCGCTCGCGGTTGGTGACCGCGAGCACTTTCAGCTTGCCAGCCTCCACCAGCGGCCGCACGATCGCGTAGGCCGGCATATAGACGTGGATTACACCGGCTGCGAGATCGGTGGCGGCGCCAGCAGGGTTCTTATAAGGCACCTTGGCCATCTTCAGCCCGACCGAGTGCAGATAGCCGGCGAATACGAAATCAGTGAAACCTGTTGCGGTCGTCCAGTTCAGCTGGCCAGGCTTCTCGCGTGCAAGCGCCTCGAGCTCTTTGAGTGAGTTTACGTTGAGTGACGTTGCCACGCTCACCGCGACTACGGTCTTCGTGATGCGGGCGATCGGAATAAGATCTTTCGGATCGTAGGGGAGCTTGTCGTGGAAATAGGGGTGGGCGGTGAAGGAACTCACCGGCGAAACCAGCAGCACATGGTCGTCGTTCGCCTGAAGAAAACTGGTGATGGCGACCATGCCGTCGCCGCCGGGGCGGTTCTCGACGACGACCGGTTGCCCCCATTTTGCGGAAAGCTTATCGGCCAACAGTCGTGCGCCGATATCGACGCCGCTTCCCGGCCCGAGCGTGATGATGAATCTCACCGGGCGGCTGGGCCAGGCGTCCGCCGCCGCGCTCGGCTGTGACAGCAGCGGCGACATCAGAAAGAGTGCCGCGGCCAGAATCGAAAATGACCAAACGGGCTTTGCTGGGTTGCTCATGGATCCTCCCGGGGGCCGGGCGGCCATTCGTCGCGGTGGCCGTTGCGGCGCGTATTAAATTAACCCCCGAGAAAGCCTACCGCATCCTCTGGCTATTCTGCCAGCTTGACGCCTTCCGGGCGCTATTGTCTCGTGGTCGCAGGGGCAGTTGCCCCGAAATTGCCGCCTTCACGCCCGAGGTTGCGGCGTCGCGTTGACCGGAGCTCGCCATGCCGTCGTTTCTGTTGTCGCCTTTTGTGAAATGGTCGCTCGCCGCTTTGGGCGGCGCGATGATCGTGCATTGGGCCGTTAAGGAAGCGCGCCGCATCAATGAAGAGCTTGAGCAGGCGAGGCGGGTGAAGGCGAAAATTACGGATGCCGAGAATCGTCCGACTTTGCGCCGCGATCCGGCGACCGGCGAGTATCGGCTCTGACGATCGGCTTTCCTGACCTAATCGAGATGACGGTTGGTGATGCTACGATGGCCGCCGACCATGGCTGTGAAGAACAGCACGATCAGCACCCACCCGATAATCTGAAACTCGATCACGGCGGTCTCCCCCTGCGATCCCGCATTCGGATCGTGTGGGTAGCAGCCGCCCCTTCAACGGCACGTAAATTCGCCTCGACTTGACCCCTTTTGGGGCCGCCTCTAGGGTCGAATCTCTTCCTGTGCTTAAGAATCAGTTTCTATCCGATGGCTGAAGCCAAACTTCGTGCCAGCGAGCGCACGCATCCAGACAACCTGGACCCGTCCCGGTCTTTCCAGGGGCTCATTCTTGCGCTGCAGCAGTACTGGGCCAACTGGGGCTGCGTGATCCTGCAGCCCTATGACATGGAAGTGGGAGCGGGCACGTTTCACCCAGCGACCACGTTGCGCGCGCTTGGCCCGAAATCGTGGAACGCGGCCTACGTGCAGCCGTCACGCCGGCCGAAGGACGGCCGTTACGGTGAGAATCCGAACCGGCTTCAGCACTACTACCAGTTCCAGGTGATCCTGAAGCCGTCGCCGCCGGACATTCAGGACCTCTATCTCAATTCGCTCAAGGCGATCGGTATCGACCCGAAGATCCACGACATCCGCTTTGTCGAGGACGACTGGGAAAGCCCCACACTCGGCGCCTGGGGACTCGGCTGGGAATGCTGGTGCGACGGGATGGAAGTGTCGCAATTCACGTACTTCCAGCAGGTAGCAGGATTCGAATGCGCGCCGGTCGCCGGCGAACTCACCTACGGGCTCGAGCGGCTTGCGATGTACGTGCAAGGCGTCGACAACGTGTTCGCGCTCAATTTCAACGGCCGCAACGACGACAAAAAAGTCACCTATGGTGACGTCTTCCTGCAGGCCGAGCAGGAATATTCGCGGCACAATTTTGAATTCGCCGACACCGCAATGCTGTTCGAGCAATTCAAGATGGCGGAGGCAGCCTGCAAGAAATATCTCGCCGCGGGCTGGGCCAACGGCAAGAAAGAACGCCACTTGATGGCACTGCCGGCCTATGACCAGTGCATCAAGGCGAGCCACGTCTTCAATCTTCTCGATGCGCGCGGTGTCATCTCGGTGACCGAGCGACAGAGCTACATCTTGCGTGTGCGTGAGCTTGCCAAGGCGTGCGGTGAGGCGTGGCTGGCGACCGAGGGCGGCGGAGCATCATAAGATTTTCGGTGCACATCGCGGCGAGGACGCGTCGGCGTCTGCAATTGGCAGCTATAATTATTTGAATCGGCATGGGGGCGCCGACCGGTCATGCTGTTCTGGGCATTCGTTTTCATCGCGGCAGCAGTCCTGCTGTACGCGATCATCATATTCAACAGCCTGGTGCGCACGCGCCAGATGGCGAATGAGGCCTGGAGCGGCATCGACGTCCAGCTCAAGCGTCGTTCGGAGCTTGTTCCGAACCTTGTCGAGTCAGTCAAAGGATATGCCACGCATGAACGGTCGGTCCTTGAAGAGGTAACGCGCCTGCGCAACGCTGCGCGCGAGGTCCCCGTTGACGATGTTGCAGGCCGCGCGCAGGCCGAACGCGCTTTGTCGGCTGCGATCGGCAAGCTCGTCGCCCTGGCTGAGGACTACCCGGACCTCAAGGCCAGCGCGAATTTCCTGAAATTGCAGCACGAGCTGAGCCAGCTCGAAGATGAGCTGCAGATGGCGCGCCGCTACTACAACGGGACGGTGCGAAACCAGAATGTTCTGGTGCAGTCGTTTCCGGGGAATCTGGTAGCTGGGCTTTTCGGCTTCGCTCCACGTGATTATTTCGAGCTCTCGGATGCGGCCCAGCGTGACGTGCCGCAGGTTGCGTTGCCCGGACGCACTCGCTGACGGACTCCGCTGATGATGGGATACCTCCGGCCCGCTGCTGCAAAATCCCGTCGGGCCCGGCGGGTGTTTGCTGGCGCCTTCCTGCTGGTTTTTGCGAAAACCGCCTTTGCGGCCGAACTCATTCACTCATTCGATTCGACGGTCCGCGTCGCCAAGGATGGCGAATTGACGGTCACCGAGGCCATTCGGGTCCAGGCGGACGGGCGAGAGATACGGCATGGCATTTACCGCGATTTTCCGCTGACCTTCAAAGGTGCGGACGGAAAGGTGCGGGAAGTGGACTTCAAGCTGCTGGGCGTCGAGCGTGACGGCAAGCCCGAGAGATACTCAACAACCCGCCAGCACGGCGTCATTCGCATCTATGCCGGCAGCAAGAATTTAGACGTCCCGCGCGGCGAGCACACATATGTCTTTCGCTACCGGACGGGCCGGCAGATCCGCTGGTTCGATGGCAGGCCCGAACTCAACTGGAACGTCACCGGGAATTTCTGGCGTTTCCCGATTTTTCAGGTGAACTACAGCCTCGAGCTCGCTGACGGAGCAAGACCTTTGCGCTGGACCGCCTATACCGGCCCCCTGGGTGCGCGCGGGGGTAGCTGGCGGGCGACGACCGATACGTCCGGCGCCTTGATGGTCGCGACAACGCGGTCGCTCGCGCCCGGAGAGGGCCTCACCGTCGTCGCCGAACTTCCGACCGAGGCAGTCGATCCGCCGAGCGAATCGCAGCTGCTTTGGTATCGTCTTAAAGACAACCGTGCCTGGATCTTCGCCGGTCTCGGCCTGCTTGTCGTGCTTGGCTACTATTTCGTTGCGTGGGAGATGGTCGGGCGCGATCCCAAGGGCGGCGCGATCATCCCGTTGTTCCACCCGCCGCCAAATATCTCGCCGGCGCTTGCCAACTACATCCATAACTGGGGCCTTGGCCGCGACAAGTGGCGTGCATTTACGGCGGCCGCCCTGTCGCTCGCGGAGCGCGGGCTTTTGCGATTCGACGACTCGAGCGGCACGCTGACGCTGAAGGCAATTGGCAAGGAAGTGCCTGCCAGGCTTCCGGTGGGCGAGCGTGCGGTCCTCGATTGGGTGAATGGACAAGGTGGTTTGGCGATTATCAGCGATGATCATGGCGAGTCGATTGGTAAAGTCGGCGATAACTTTACAAAAACCATCGAGCGTGAAAACCGCAACCGCTTCTTCCGCCGCAACCTGGGTTATGTGATTGCCGGTCTCGCGATGACGGCCGCCGTGATTGGCGGCGTGCTCGCATTCGGCGGACTGCAGGATCAGGACCTGACGGTCCTCGGCAGCTTTGCGTTTTTCGGTTTTATAGTCGGGATGTTTCTCGTTCACCTGCTCCAGATGCTTTTTTCTGGCCTGAGCCTCAATGGGTTGATCCGGGGGGCGATGTCGATCGTCTTTCTGGCCATTTTCATTTCCATTGCGAATTCGCTTTTGAAGGAGTGGTCTCCAAAGGCGCTCATCGATGGGCTTCCCGCATTTTGGGCCTTCGTTGAGAACTATCCGTTCTCCTTCGCACTGGTCGGCGGGTTTGCGATGGTGAACGGCCTGTTCGTCTATTTGCTGCGCGCGCCGACCGCTCTCGGCCGCCCGGTCATGGATCAGCTTGACGGCCTGCGACTCTATCTCCAGACCGCTGAATCCGATCGCCTCAATCTGAACGCCCCTGAAATCACCGCTGAACGTTTTGAAGCATTGCTGCCTTATGCGGTCGCGCTCGACGTGGAGAAGCCCTGGTCGGATGCTTTTGCCTCCGCGCTCCGCCGCGCGCATCCGGACGATTCGGACCCGATGAGCCACTACCGCTCCGGTTGGAGCTCGGGCAGCTGGTCGAGCAGCAACTTCAGCAGCTCGGTTTCATCGTCGATCGCGGGCGTAAGCAGCGCACTGGCCAGCGCGGTGCCGGTCTCGTCCGGCTCGTCCGGCTTCTCCGGTGGAGGCGGTGGGTCTGGCGGCGGCGGAGGAGGAGGCGGTGGAGGGGGCTGGTAAAACCTGCGGGCACGCGTGACAGCCGCGGGCCGCCTTGCTAGGCAAGCCCGCGCGAACACCGAATTCCTCCGATATGCCCGACCTGCTACTTGAATTTTTGTCCGAAGAGATCCCGGCGCGCATGCAGGCGCGCGCGGCCGAGGATCTGCGCAAGCTGGTGACCGACCGGCTGGTGGCGGCGGGCCTCGTCTACGAGGGCGCCAAGGCCTTCGCGACGCCGCGGCGTCTTGCACTGTCGGTGCACGGCATCCCTGCGCGCCAGCCAGACATCAAGGACGAAAAGAAAGGGCCACGCGTCGGGGCTCCGGAAAACGCAATTGCCGGGTTTCTGAAAGCGGCCGGGCTCAAGTCGATCAAGGACGCCAAGATACAGCCCGACAAAAAGGGCGATTTCTACGTCGCGGTGATCGAGAAACAGGGTAGGAGGGCGATCGACGTCATCGCCGAGATTATCCCGGACGTCGTACAGACATTTCCGTGGCCGAAGTCGATGCGGTGGGGCTCCGGGCGGCTGAACTGGGTGCGTCCGCTGCATTCCATCATCGCGACCTTCGGGCCCGAGACTGAAGAGCCGGACGTCGTGCGCTTCAGCGTGGGCGGCCTGGCGGCCGGCGACGAAACGCGCGGCCACCGGTTCATGGCGCCGGCGCCGCTCAAGGTACGGCACTTCGACGATTACATGGCCAAGCTCGAAAAAGCCAAGGTCGTGCTCGATCCGGCGCGGCGCGCCGACATCATTCTGGCCGACGCGAAAAATCTGGCCTTCGCGCAAGGCTTTGAGCTCGTCGAAGACCAAGGCCTCCTGGCCGAGGTCGCCGGTCTTGTCGAATGGCCGGTGACGCTGATGGGCAGCTTCGACAAGGCGTTTCTGGCGATTCCGGAAGAAGTGATCCGCGCCACCATCCGCAACAACCAGAAATGCTTTGTGCTGCGCGATCCGCAGACGGCCAAGCTCGTCAACAAGTTCATTCTGATCGCCAACGAGGAAGCGACAGACGGCGGCAAGGCGATCGTCGCCGGCAACGAGCGAGTGATCCGCGCGCGGCTGTCCGACGCAAAGTTTTTCTACGAGACCGACCTCAAGACGCGTCTCGAAGACCGTCTGCCGAAATTCGCGCAGATTGTCTTCCATGAAAAACTTGGCACGCAGGCCGAGCGCATCGCACGCATTATGGCGCTTGCCGGCAAGCTGGCGCCCCTGGTCGGCGCCGACGTCGCAAAGACCGAGCGCGCCGCGCAACTTTGCAAGACTGACCTGCTGACCGACGTTGTCGGTGAATTCCCGGAGTTGCAGGGCCTGATGGGCCGCTATTACGCGGAAGCGCAAGGCGAAGATGAGGCGGTCGCGCACGCCAGCGAGGATCACTACAAACCGAAAGGACCGGACGATCTTGTCCCGTCCGATCCGGTGTCAATCGCGGTCGCGCTCGCCGACAAGATCGATACGCTTACTGGCTTTTGGAAAATCGACGAGAAGCCGACAGGCAGCAAGGACCCGTATGCACTTCGCCGCGCGGCATTGGGCGTCATTCGCATTGTGCTCGACAATTCGTTGCGGCTCCGTCTGACAAAAATCTCCGGTGTATCCGCCGACCTTCTCTCGTTCTTCGCAGACCGCCTGAAAGTGCAATTGCGCGAGCAGGGCGCACGGCACGATCTCGTGGACGCGGTATTCGCGCTCGAGGGCCAGGACGACCTGCTGATGATCGTTCGCCGGGTTGAGGCGCTCGGAAAATTTCTTGACACCGACGATGGCAAGAATTTGCTTGCCGGCTACAAGCGGGCGACCAACATCATTCGCATCGAGGAGAAGAAGGACAAGCGCGAATATACCGGCGTTCCAGACGCCAAGCGCTACCAGTTGCCGGAAGAGAAGGCACTCGCTGAAGGCATTGATGTCGCCAGGAAGGAAGCGTCTGCCGCCATCGGCAAGGAGGATTTCGCCGGGGCGATGCGGGCCACGACCAAACTTCGCCCGCGCGTCGATGCCTTCTTCGACAAGGTGACGGTCAACGTGGACGACAAGGCCTTACGCGAGAATCGTCTTAAACTGCTCAACGAAATCCGTGAGGCGACTCGCACCGTTGGGGATTTTTCGAAGATCGAAGGCTAGCGCTCGCTTCGGGCGCGCTCCTAAGTACCGCGTGTGACGCCAAGGGAACTACTGCCGCCGTCTCGTCGTTTCTTTCGGTTGCCAGCCAATTGAGGAGCTCATCATGGTCATCGGTATTGCGCATTTGCAGCCAATTATCGCTCTCATCGCCGGTATTCTCATTCTTGTCATTCCGCGCCTGCTCAACATCATCGTCGCGGTCTATCTCATCGCTGCCGGGCTCCTCGGTCTCGGACTTTTCAAGTAGCCCAAATTCCGGCTTGCGCCGACCTGTTCGGAAGTGTTCTTAAGGGCCGTCGTTCCTACCGATAGCTATTGACCCATGGCCCAACAAAAACGTCCGCGCGCCAGCGCAAAATCAAAGAAAAAGACCGTACGGAAGTCCGCCCGGCGCAAAACAAAGCCGGCCAGCGGGCAAGCCAAGGGCAAGTGGGTCTACAGCTTCGGCGACGGCCGCGCCGAGGGCAAGGCCTCGATGCGCAACCTGCTCGGCGGCAAGGGCGCAGGGCTCGCCGAAATGGCAAATCTCGGCCTGCCGGTCCCGCCAGGGTTCACGATCACCACCGACGTCTGCACTTATTATTACGCGAACGACAAGCAGTTCCCGGCGATTCTGCGCGGCCAGGTCGAGAAGGCGCTGGCCCAGGTCGGACGCATCACGGGCAAAACCTTCGGCGACAAGTCCAACCCGCTATTAGTCTCGGTGCGGTCGGGCGCGCGTGCCTCAATGCCGGGCATGATGGATACCGTGCTCAACCTCGGTCTCAATGATGAGACCGTCGAAGCGCTAGCAAAAAAATCAGGTGACCGGCGCTTCGCCTATGACAGCTATCGGCGCTTCATCACAATGTATTCGGACGTCGTTCTGGGCGTCGGGCACGAGCATTTCGAGGAGCTGCTCGATCACCACAAGGAGCGTCAGGGATACAGCCTCGACACCGATCTCTCTGCCGACGACTGGGCCGAGCTGGTTGTGCGCTACAAGAAGCGCGTCAAGGACGAGCTGCGCCACGATTTTCCGCAGGACCCGCACGAGCAGCTCTGGGGCGCGATCGGCGCTGTGTTCGGCTCATGGATGAACCAGCGCGCCATCACCTATCGCAGGCTTCACAATATCCCCGAAAACTGGGGTACGGCCGTCAACGTGCAGGCCATGGTTTTCGGTAACATGGGCGACACCTCGGCGACCGGCGTTGCCTTCACGCGCAATCCATCGACGGGTGAAAAGAAGCTTTACGGCGAGTTCCTCATCAACGCGCAGGGCGAGGATGTCGTCGCCGGCATCCGTACGCCGCAGGAAATCAGCGAAGAGGCGCGCAAGGAGGCGGGCTCCGACAAGCCGTCGATGGAGTACACGCTGCCCAAGGCCTTTGCCGAGCTCAAACGTATCTACAACGTGCTCGAGCGCCACTACCGCGACATGCAGGACCTCGAATTTACTGTGGAGCAGGGCAAGCTCTGGATGCTGCAGACAAGATCCGGGAAGCGCACCGCGAAAGCGGCGTTACGCATTGCGGTCGAGCTCGCCAATGAAGGGTTGATTTCTAAGAGCGACGCGGTGTTGCGTATCGATCCGCTCGCCCTCGACCAGCTTCTGCACCCGACCATCGATCCGCGCGCGCATCGGCGGGTTATCGCCACGGGCCTGCCGGCGTCGCCCGGAGCCGCCAGCGGCGAGATCGTTTTTTCGCCGGATGAAGCGGCGCAACTCAAATCAGATGGCAGGAAGGTCGTTCTGGTGCGCGTCGAGACGTCACCCGAGGATATCCACGGCATGCATGCGGCCGAGGGCATCCTCACCACGCGAGGCGGCATGACTTCGCACGCTGCCGTTGTTGCGCGTGGAATGGGCAAGCCGTGCGTGTCAGGCGCCGGCTCGCTGCGCGTGGACTATGCCGGCGGGTCGATGACGGCCGGCGGGCAGACCTTCAAAAAAGGCGATTACATCACGGTCGACGGATCGACCGGCCAGGTGCTGGCTGGAAAGGTCGAGATGATCGAGCCACAGCTGTCCGGAGAATTTGCCACCCTGATCGGCTGGGCCGACAAGGTCCGCAAGCTCGGCGTGCGTGCCAACGCCGATACGCCGGCCGACGCGAAAGCGGCCGTCCGTTTTGGCGCCGAGGGCATTGGTCTCTGCCGAACCGAGCACATGTTCTTCGACGAGGACCGCATCCAGGCGGTGCGCGAGATGATCCTTGCCGACGACGAGAAAACGCGCCGCTCGGCAATCGCCAAATTGCTGCCGATGCAGCGCGCCGATTTCGTCGAGCTGTTTGAGATCATGGCCGGGCGGCCCGTGACCATCCGGCTGCTCGATCCGCCGCTGCATGAGTTCCTGCCTCATGGCAAAGAGGAAATTGCGGAAGTCGCCGCCGCTATGGGGGCCGATCCGGCGAAACTCGCGGCGCGTGCCAGCGAGCTCTCCGAATTCAATCCGATGCTCGGGTTCCGCGGCTGCCGCATCGCGATTGCCTATCCCGAAATTGCCGAGATGCAGGCACGCGCGATCTTCGAGGCGGCAGTCGATGTTGCCAAACGCACCGGCAAGCCGGTTGTACCGGAGGTGATGGTTCCGCTAATTGCCACCAGGGCGGAATTCGACCTGGTGAAATCGCACATCGACGCGATGGCGCGGGCGGTTGCGAAAGAAAAGGGCGCCAAGGTCAATTATCAGGTCGGCACGATGATCGAGCTGCCGCGCGCATCGCTGATGGCGGGCGAAATCGCCGAAACCGCCGAATTCTTCTCGTTCGGCACCAACGATCTCACGCAAACGACCTTCGGTATTTCGCGCGACGACGCGGCGAGTTTTCTCGGAATTTACACCGCGCGGGGAATTCTGCCGGTCGATCCGTTCGTATCGATCGACCCGCAGGGTGTCGGTGAACTCGTGAAGATCGGGGTCGAGCGCGGCCGCAAGACGCGTCCGAAGCTCAAGGTCGGCATCTGCGGTGAGCATGGTGGCGACCCCGCTTCGGTTGCCTTCTGCCACGAATCCAAGCTCGACTATGTATCGTGTTCGCCGTTCCGCGTACCGATCGCGCGTCTTGCCGCGGCCCAGGCTGCGCTCGGCAAGGCGGTCGCCAGTCAAGCCTAGCACGGGTTCGCAATGACAATCTTTGACCTGAAGAATCGAGTCGCCTTCATAACCGGCGGCAATGGGGGCATCGGTCTTGGCATGGCCAAGGGTCTGGCCGTGGCCGGCGCGTCGATCGTCATCGCAGGCCGAAACAAGACCAAAGCACAATCGGCCCTGTCGGAGCTTCGGTCACTCGGGGCGCAAGCGGAATTTATGGATCTGGATGTCGTAGATGAAAAAGCGTGCCGTCAGGCAATCCAGACAGCCGTCGAGCGGTTCGGCCGGCTCGACATCCTTGTTAACAATGCCGGGACCACTGTCCGCAAGCAGCCCGAAGATCTGACAGCGCAGGATTGGCATTTGGTGATGAACACCAATCTCACCAGCACCTTTCTCTGCTCGCAGGCCGTCTATCCTCACATGGTGCGCGCTGGCGGCGGCAAGATCATCAATATCGGATCGATGATGTCGGTGTTCGCCTCGTCCTATGCTGCGCCCTACGCCGCAAGCAAAGCCGGCATCGTTCAATTGGCGAAATCGATGGCGGTCGCCTGGGCGAAGGACAATATCCAGGTCAATGCGATCTTACCCGGGTGGATCGATACCGAGCTGACCCAAGGGGCCCGGAAGCAGGTCCAGGGTCTGCACGAGAGGGTGTTGGCTCGCACACCGGCCCAGCGTTGGGGAGTTCCGGGCGATTTTGCGGGAATTGCCGTATTCCTGGCGTCGCCCGCCTCGGACTTCGTCACCGGCGTGGCGATCGCCATCGACGGCGGCTATTCAGCTCAAGTCTGATTTGCGACTTCGCAAAGCCCTAAACGGCCACCTTGCCAAGGAAGTCCCCGACTTCCACCCGCAAGTCGGCGACCGCATGTTCGACCGCTTCGGAGGCATCACGCACGACCTCGGCCGAGCTGCGCGTCTGCGTAGCCGCACCCGCGACCTCGCCAAGCACCGACACAACGTGATTTGTGCCCTCGGCCGCGCTTGTGACGCTGCGCGAGATTTCGCCGGTTGCCAGGTTCTGCTGCTCGACCGAAACGGCGACGGCCGACGTGTTGCCATTGATCTCCTGCATGCGCGCGGCGATCTGGCGGATCGCTTCGACCGCGCCCGACGTCGATTCCTGAACAGCGAGAATATGACTGGCGATGTCCTCGGTGGCCTTGGCCGTCTGTACCGCCAGCGATTTCACTTCGGACGCAACCACCGCAAAGCCCTTGCCGGCTTCGCCTGCGCGGGCCGCTTCGATCGTGGCGTTGAGCGCGAGCAAATTCGTCTGCTCGGCAATGTTACGGATCAACTTGACTACGTCGCCGATCTTCTGCGCGCCGTCCGCGAGACCTGCAATTTCACTATCGGTCGCACGCGCCTCGTTAGTCGCAAGCCCGACGACGCTGCTGGTTTGCGTCAGCTGGCGGCTAATCTCGCCGATTGAGCGCGACAACTCGTCTGCCGCAACCGCAGCAGTCTCAACGTTCGCGGATGCTTCATTGAAGGCCTGAACCGCGCTCTCCGCGCGCTGCGAGGTGTGCTCGGACGAGCCGAACAAGGCGCGTGCAGTCGAGCGCATGGCCGCAGCACTACTGCTGACGCTGGACAGGAGTTTCTCGATATTCGGACGGAACGAGGCGATGGCGGAGTCGATTGTCGCACGCCGCTGCTCCTGGCTGCGGATAGCGGCGCGTTCCTGCTCGGCATGGCGCTGCTCCGTTACGTCCTCGTGCGTGGAAACCCAGCCGCCCCCTGCCAAAGGCTCGTTCTTGGCAAGCACGATGCGGCCATCGCTTGCTTGGACGTAATGTGACTGGCTTGTGCCCTGCGCCATCGCGTCGAGAATTTTCTGGACGTAGCTGTCCACGTCGCCGGAAAACAGCCCGGTCTCCTTGCGATATTCGATCAGCCTTTTGAGCGTGCAGCCCGGTTTCACGACCTTGGGATCAAGTTTGTACATCTCAAGGTAGCGAGCATTGAGCAGGGTAATGCGACCCTGCGCGTCGAACATGTTCAAGCCCTGGGACATGTTGTTCAGTGCAGTCGAGATCCTGCGGTTCTGGTTGCGCAGGCGCCGATAGGCGAGGCAGGCCAGGAGGAAGGCGACAAGGCACATGCCGACGATCAACTGTTGACCTACGGCAGTCGACGGCAGGAGTGACACGAACATGCTGGTCCTAAAATTACCTCTGGCGATATTGGGATGCAGCGATTGCGATATAGTTAATTCTTCTTTCCCATTCGTTGACGGTCCCACGGGGTATCATTTGGTGTGATTTTCCGAGGCACAACGGCAGGACGCAGACCGGCGGGATGAACCGGAGCGGAAGGCTTTCGGGCTACTGGTATGGCGCGGTCTGCATCGCGGGGCTTGGCTTTGGCCTGCTGGGCGAGCGGCGGCCATTCGGACAGGGCATCCTCGCGCATCCGTTCATCGTCTATGCCTTTGTGGTGGCAGCCGGCCTCCTCGTGATTCGCGTCGTTCGGCAGCAGCCGGTGCCGGAGCTTATCCCGGAGCGCGCGCTTGGTCTGGGATGTGCCGCAGGCGTCGCCCTCTTTCTAGCCGGGAACTTCATTGCCGCGCACCTGATCGGCCGTTGACCAAGCGTTTACGACAGCGTCGCGTGCACGCCGTCGGTTAACACCTTCGCAAGGTTAATCGGTTCATAAAAAACATGTCGCGTTGTCGCCACCCGGCGGCGGGCGGTGGCAGGACGTTGCGTTGTGGCGTTGAGCGGACGGGGAGTAGTTTCGCCTTTGCGTCGGCGGCCGAGTGCTGCGTCGTTCGCCATTGGGCTCGCGCTGCTCGCGATCTCTCCGGACACGATCGGCTTTCAGGATCTCGGTGCCCTGCTTGCGCGGCAGCCGGCCGTCGCCAAGCGCTGGCAGCAACATCTGATCGCATCGCCGTTTGGCACGATCCATGCGGCCATGTTCATCCTGCCGCGGCCGATCGGCACCAGTATTCCGCATCCGCCGATCTATGCCCTGGCGAATTTCGACCCGGCCGATATTACCGGCTCGATCGGCAGGCAGTTGCTCGGCGATCCGATGGCGCCGATTCAGTTTCCGAAGCCCAATCGCAAGACCAAGCGTGACTCCCTGGTCGTGCGCCCGCGTGATCCAATGCCGCCGTTGCCGCCGGCGCTTGATATCGAGCCCGTGCCGCAGGCCGAGGTCGACGCTTCGCTCAAGAAAGATGAAAACGCACGCTTCGATCCATACGCGCAATACGAATTTGTCCCGGCCCCCGATCAGCGGACGGCAACGCCGGACGTTGATATTCCTTACGCGGACATTCCACCGGCAAACCTGACGCCGACGGCGTCGCAACACGCATCGCGCAAGGATGCGACCGAGCTATTTTTTGGCGCCGAGTCAATCGCGGCCGGCAGCGGAAAGATCGCACCAAAAATCGCGCCTTGGGCGCCGGGCGAAGCACCGGTCGTGCTCGCGTCGCGCGGCGATCCCGATATCAAGCAGTCGGCTCTGTCACCATCGCTGTCAGGCGACGAAAACAAGGGCGGCGAAAGCGTCGCGAGCAAAGGCGAAGTAACCGGCGTCGACCAGCGGCCGCGATCTCCGGCGGAGCGGTTAGCGCTCACGGGGACCGCGCGTGCCAAGGCCGAGAAGTGTCTTGCCAATGCCGTCTACTTCGAGGCTCGTGGCGAATCCGTCCGCGGCCAGATCGCGGTGGCGCAGGTTGTCATGAACCGCGTCTTCTCGCCCTTCTATCCGAACGATGTCTGCGGCGTGGTCTATCAAAATTCCGGCCGGCACCTGGCGTGCCAGTTCACCTTCGCCTGCGACGGCATCCCCGACATCGTCACGGAACCCGACGCCTGGGAGCGCGCCAAGCGAATTGCGCACGACATGCTCGACGGCAAGCTCTGGATGCCGGAGGTATCGAAATCGACCCACTACCACGCCTATTGGGTCCACCCGGATTGGGTTAACGAGATGAAAAAAGTTTATAAGCTCGGCGTGCATACCTTCTATCGCCCACGCGCATGGGGCGACGGTGAGGATGAACCGACCTGGGGCGATCCTGTGGAGACCGAGAAGGAGGCCGCCAAGGAAGAGGCGCAAGGCCCGGTAAGCCACAGCAAAGAATGGCTTAAATCGGAAGAAGGACAGGCGTCGCTGCGCCAGAGCGCTCGCAGATAGCGCGTCGTACAAACGGCGTATACGCTGCGCAAATGCGGACGATCACGAATTTTCGTTTTGGCGGTGCCGAATGAACCTATATGTTCCGCGCAATCATCCGGCCGGAGCAATTCAATGTCAGTGCAATCAACGGCGGGGAAAACGATCGCGGTGAGCGCATGGCGCACGCCGCTGGTCATTATCATCTGCGGTTGCCTGATCGGCGCAATTGGCTTCGGACCACGCGCGGCGCTTGGCCTTTTTCTCACACCGATGTCGTCGGCCTACAGCTGGGGCCGCGACGTGTTCGCGCTTGCGCTTGCCATCCAGGTTCTGATCTGGGGCGCGGCGACTCCCTTCGCCGGCGCCATCGCCGACCGCTTCGGTTCGCTGCGCGTGCTGTCGATCGGGGCGGTGCTGTATTGCTCCGGACTCGTGCTGATGTCCTTTTCAACGACGCCGGGCATGCTCGATCTCTCTGCTGGCGTTCTCACCGGTCTCGGCATCGCAGGCACGTCGTTCACCCTCGTGCTGGCCGCTTTCAGTAAATTGATGCCGACCGAATGGCGTGGCTTTGCCTTCGGTGTCGGGACGGCCGCCGGCTCATTCGGGCAATTCCTGTTCTCGCCGCTGGCGGTCGGATTGATCGGTCTTCTCGGCTGGCAGCATGCGCTGATAGCGCTCGGCCTGTTCACGCTTCTGATGATTCCGTGCGCTTTTGGCGTGCAAACGCCGCCGATGGACGTCACCGTGACGCCGGGCGGGGCGCAGAAGCAATCGCTTGTGCAGGCGCTGTCCGAAGCATTCGGCCATCGCAGCTACGTGCTACTCGTACTCGGCTTCTTCACGTGCGGCTTCCAGTTGCTCTTCATAACGGTGCATTTGCCCTCCTACCTAGTGGACCGCGGTCTTTCGGTCGACGCCGGCGCTTGGACGATCGGTGTCATTGGATTGTTCAATATCTTCGGCTCGATCGCCGCGGGCTGGCTTGGTGACAAGATGCCGAAGCGTTACCTCCTGTCGGTTATCTATCTGCTGCGATCGCTGGCAGTTGCAGTCTTTATTTCGCTCCCTGTCACGTCAGTTTCGGCGGTCGTGTTCGGCGCATCGATGGGCTTGTTGTGGCTTTCAACCGTGCCGCCGACATCCGGGCTTGTTCTGTTGATGTTCGGCACGCGATGGATGGCGACTTTGTTCGGCTTTGCGTTTTTTAGTCACCAGGTTGGCGGGTTCCTTGGCGTATGGCTTGGCGGCGTATTGTTCGAGCGCACCGGCTCCTACGAGGTGATCTGGTGGCTGTCTATTGCGCTCGGCATCATCTCGGCCGTCATCAATCTTCCGATCATCGAAAGGCCGGTCGTCCGGGCCGCGCCGGTTCCCGCCTGAGCGCTTGCGCCCGGGTCCGTGCCGCGCCAAGAATGCCGGGGTGAACCGGCGAGGCGCACGTGGCGGTATTCAAAGCGATTGTGATTGAGAAAGCGGAGAGCGGCACGAAGGCCGCTCTCACCGATTTTGACGAAGCCAACTTGATGGACGGCGACGTGGCCGTTCGTGTCGAATATTCGACGGTCAATTACAAGGATGGTCTCGCCGTCACCGGCAAGGCGCCGGTGGTGCGGCGTTTCCCCATGATCGCGGGAATCGACTTCGCCGGCACGGTGGAATCGTCCGCCAACGCGGCATGGAAACCGGGTGACAAGGTCATCCTAAACGGCTGGGGCTGCGGTGAGACGCATCTCGGTGCCTACGCCGAAAAGGCGCGCGTGAAGGGCGACTGGCTCGTGCCCCTGCCGAAGACAATGAGCGCGCGCGAGGCGATGGCGATCGGCACTGCCGGCTACACGGCGATGCTGGCGGTGATGGCGCTTGAGCGCCACGGCGTCACCCCTTCCAGCGGCCCGATTGCTGTGACTGGGGCTGCTGGTGGCGTCGGGTCCGTCGCCATCGCGGTCCTCTCTAAACGCGGGTTTACCGTCCACGCCGTGACAGGTCGTCCGCAGGAGGCTGACTACCTGAAAGGGCTGGGTGCCACCGAGATCGTCGAGCGCAAGGAGTTGGCCGGTCCTGCCAAGCCCCTGGCAAAAGAGCGCTGGGGGGGTGCAATCGATGCTGTTGGGTCGACCACACTCGCAAACCTGCTGTCGCTGACCCGCTACGGCGGAGCAGTCGCCGCATGTGGGCTTGCCGGCGGCATGGACCTGCCGGGGTCTGTGGCGCCCTTCATTCTGCGCGGGGTGTGTCTTTACGGCATCGACTCTGTGATGTGCCCCCCCGATCGGCGCCGGGAAGCCTGGAAACGGCTGGAAACGGACCTAGACCGTCAAAAACTGGCCTTAATGACCCGGGAAATAGGCCTTTCAGACGTGTTCGGGGCAGCGTCCGAGATCGTTTCGGGGGCGGTCCGGGGTAGGATCGTAGTCAAAATCGGGTAAATACGTTCAGGATTTGTCGACGAAAGCCGTGCATAATTTGTTAGGCCTAAATTTCGGGCCAGCGGTGCTGTAAACTGTTGCGTCAGTTGGAGTACGGGGATGGTGCGTAGTTTTGCTTTGACGGTCGGCCTTTTGGCCGCGGTACCGGCAGTGGCGGGCGAGATGTCCGCCGAGGAAGCCCGCCGCTTCGTCATCGGAAAAATGTTCAACTACACCTGTTTCGAGGGCACGCGCGGGTTGGGCCGCGTGAACGCCGATGGCTCTGTCACCGGCTCCATCCAGTTCCAGGGCTCAGGCGAGGTACGGCACGCGTACCTGCCGGCCAATACGCTGCAAGTCAAAGGCGAGTCGGTCTGCGCTTCGCTGCGTGGCCTGCCGATGCAGCCCTGTTTCAACCTGGAGCGCACGAGCGCGAACAGTTTCCGCGGATCGGTATCGGGGCTGGGTTTTGCCTACTGCGACTTCACGCGGCACGGCCGAACAACCGTCGCGCACAGCGTGCAACGTCCGCAGGCCGCGCAGCCGCTGGGCTTGCGTCCGTCGCTCGCCGCCGAAAACAACAACTGATCATCGGCCTTTTGCAGGGAAGATCATGCACGTCGTCGTGGCGTGCGCATAAAGCTTGCCCGCGCGGTCCTTAAGGTCGCCTTCCGATGTTGCGACCGTGCGACCGCGGTGCACGATGCGGCCTTCCGCGCGAACAAGGCCGGTGTCCTTGCTCAGGGGCCGAACAAAATTGAATTTCAGCTCGAGCGTGGTCCAGGTGTCGCCCTTGGCGACCGTCGAAAAGATCGCGCAGCCAAGCGCCGAATCGAGAAGCGTTGCCGCAAAACCGCCGTGCACGGTCCCGATCGGGTTGTAATGCCGGAAGTCCGGCAGGCCTTCGAAGACCGCGCGGCCGTCTTCTACCTCGGCGAGGTGAAAGCCCATCAGCTCGCTGATTGGCGGATTGGGCAATTTACCGGCGATGATCGCCTGGAGAAACGAAAGGCCGTCATATGTTTTCAGAACGTCCGGCGTGACGACGCCGTAGGTCTTCGCGCTCTTGTTCATGCCACTCCCCGCGTCGGTTACCCCGACGTTATAGCGTTCCTGCGCGCGGGGAACAGCATGCGCTGGTAAATCCAGCCGATGCCAACCAAGACCGCGCCGAGGCCGATAAAAGAAAGCGCGCGGAAAATACCGGTCAGGTCCGACATATCAACCAGAAAAACCTTGCCGATGGTCAGCGCGACAACCGCGGCGGAGGCAAGGCGCGCAGGCTGCGATTGCAGCCGGAAACCCGCGATCAACAGCAATACGCCGAAGACGAGCCAGACCGCGGAATAAGTGTATTGCTCGGCGTCGGTCGTTGCGCCGCGCGTGAGAATTTCGCCGTGGAACAGCGCCCGCACCTCGAGCCCGAGGTACATCAATGCCAAACCGACCGCCGTCGTCGCGGCGACGGCACGGTAGGCGAGGGGCCTGCTGTTTCGTGCGATCAAGGCAAGTATCGCGGCGAGCAGTGCCGGAATGCCATAGCCAAGCAGAACCAGATTGAAGAACACTCCTCCGACCGGTCGACCCGTAAGCATCGGGTTGACGCCTACGACCAGACCGAACAGCGTTGCTAGCAGGGTTGCCGCGAAGATCAGAAGCGCGCCGGCGTTGTGCACAACACTATTGGTTCGCATACGCAGGCGCTCGAGCCCGATCGCCATCGCAAACCCGACGGAAACCTGCATGGCGATTTCCGCCAGGGCTGCCGATTGCCGGAAGATGTCGCCATTGTTCATGTAATGGCGAATTTGCAGCAGCACGAGCAGAACCGTGAACAGGATTGCGGCTGCTTCGGCCAAGCGCGTGGGCATATCGTCGGCGCGCCGGAGCAGCAGATAGCCCGCATACCAGAACGATGCGGCCGGCACGCCATACCCGTAGAGTAGCCAGTTGAAGATCGGCGTCGTGCCGACGTCGCGGCCAACGATGCGCGGCTCGTAGCCGACGCGCAACAGCACAACGGCAATGATAGCCGCCGCCAGATAGCGCAGCGCGGGCAAGGGCCGCCGCTCCGAAATCCATGCGATGCCGGGCACCATCAATGCGAGCCCGACGGTGAGCCAGCCCTTGTCGAGCGCGAATGTCAGCGCCAGCGCGAGCGAGGCAACCGCGCCCGCCGCGTAAATGGCCGCTGCCGACGCCAGGCCCGGCTGCGGTTGTCGTTTGCCCAGATATTCGGTCGCGTAGCCGAAGAGTGCGGCCAAAGCGAGCGCCAGCAGGGCAAATGGAATCGAACGGTCGAGGTTGGCAATTCGCAGGTAAAGCGCAATCAGGATGACGATGGGAACAACGACGCCGGTCAGGCTCCATAGCTGCGCATTGAGCGCAGTTGCGGTGCGGCCCTGCGTGGCGAAGGCCGGCAATCCGAAGATCACCGCGAGTGCGGCGCCGAAAACCAGATGCAATGTCGCTCCCGCGGGCGGGTCGGGGATGGCGCCGCGTGTCACGCCGGGCGAAAGCAGGAGCGTCTCCACGAATTCGGGAGCCGCCCACTGAATCATGACCGCCGCAGTAAAGACGCCTGCGGCGGGCAATGCCCAGAGTGCCGCGTCTGTGCGCCATGTGATCGCAACTGCCGCCGCCGAAAGGAGCGTGAATACCGCGAGTGCCGTGCTGTCGTGGTCGCTGTTGATGACCAGAAACGCCGCGGCAAACAGAAATGCGCCGATCGAGCCTGAGGATACGCCGTCAATTTTTCCAGGTTCGGCGGGAGGTCCGTATTTCAGCCCTGACACGATAAGCGCAGCCGCCAATGCAAAACCCGCGACGACATGAAACAAATGCGCCGTCAGCGCCTCGATGTGGTCGGGTTCGGCGCCGGCCCACGTCCAGAGCACGCCCATCGCCGTCGCGGTGACCGCAAGCCATCGCCAGAGTCTCATGCGCGCCAGTGTGAAGGCCGCGGCCATGACAACAGCGAGATAGAAATAGAGCGCCCAGTAGTCAGCCGAACCCGTGCTGACGAGGACAGGAGTGACGAAGGCGCCGACCACGCCGAGTCCCGCGAGCGCCGGACCATGCAGGAGCGCGGCCGCCAATGTCGCCAGTGCCACAAGGCCGAGCAGGATGAACGCGGAGGCCGGCGACAGGAAACCGTAGAGCGCGAAAGCGGCATAGACGGTCGCATAGGCTGCAACCGTGCCGGCTGCGGTGAGAATGCCGGGAATGTGCTGGCTTGGAATAGGGACGATACCGGCAGCGACCTCGTTCCGCCGCGCCCACTCGCCGGCGGTGATCAAGAGTGCTGAGAAAATCGCGGCGAGGAATATCCGGACGCCGGGACCAAGCAGTCCCATCTCGACGGTATAGCGGACAAGAAAAATGGCGCCGAGCGCGAGCGCAAGGCCGCCGATCCAGACGACCCATTGCGTGCCGAATCGTTCCTCCAGCGTTGCCCGCGCTGACGCCGGCGCAGCCATTGCGGATGCGACCGGCTCCGGAATTTCGGGAGCGGCCACGGGCTCGACAATGACCGGCGCCGGCTCGGCGGCTTGTGTCGGGGCCGCGGGAGCAGGCTCTGCAGTTTGAGCAACACTTGGTGGACCGGCGTGCGTTGCCTCCAGCGCCGTGATGCGACGCTCAAGTCGCCGCACCCCATCGCGGGCATTCAACGTCATTACCAGGGCGACGATAGAGATAACCGGTACCGCCAGGACCAGAAGTATGAGAAGCAGCACCCCGACCACTTCCGACATCGCGCGCCCCCGACGGATGAGTCGCGGCATGCTACTTTGCCGGGAGGGAGTCCGATAGCGGTCGTGGCGCTCCTGTGGGCGAGCCTTTAGAGCAGATCGAGCCGGAACGGATGGCCTTCGGCGGCTGCATCGCCGAGGCCGATGGCGTCGATTGCGCGGATCATGCGGCCGTCGCGCTTGAGGAGGCGATCGGCGATCGAGACGATGCGTGAATTCGGCTGAGCGGTACGCGAAGAACGCCTGATGTCCCAGGCAATCTGCATTTCGTCACGCTGCGGATTGAGCGCGCAGGCGGCCACATAGGCGCCGGCGGTCGACCGGCTTATTCCCGCGAAACAGTGCATCACCATCGGGGCCTTGCGATCCCATGCAGTGACGAAATCGATCAGTTGCTTCACATGTTCATGCGCCGGCGCGGTGTAGCCGTCCATTGGCATTGTGATGTCGTCGACGGCAATCACCAGATGGTTTTCCGGTGTGACGTTGTTCGGCCGTTGTACCCGGCCAATAACGCGCAAAAACGTCACGATGTGGCGTGCACCGGTCTCGTCGACCGTGGCTAGAAGACGCGAGAGTGAGCAGACGTGGATCATGCAGCTTTCGAGTGGCTCTGTAGCCTTATGTAGGCCCTAGATTGCGCCAAGAAAAGGTTCAAAGCAAAAGCTCAAAGAAAAAGGTTAAGCGGCAAGCAGCTTTTCGAAGCGCTCCCGGTAGCGGGCCTGCGCGGTTCCGGCGGGCCACGGCTTGAGATAATCGCGTTCGAGCACGGCGGAGAATTTCGGAGGCGGCCCGAAAAACTTCCGCGCTTCGGCTTCCGCGAAACCCGCCAGCCGCGTCGCCTCGAGATATGCGGCGCTTCTGTCCGACGCTTTGATGAGCGCCTGCACCGGCTCCGGCAGCTTCGCCGGCAGCCCGAAGCGCAAATGGATCGCGGCGAGCAGTCGCTTCTCGACCGCCTTGTAACTGTCGCCGATCACCGCCTTGAATGGCGAGATCATGTCGCCGATGACATATTCCGGCGCGTCGTGCAGCAGGATGGCAAGGCGGCATTTTTGGTCGAGTCGCGGAACCTTGGCGCGTGCCAGTGCCTCGACGAGCAAAGAGTGCTGCGCAACGGAAAAGATGTGACCGCCTTGGGTCTGCCCGTTCCAGCGGGCAACGCGTGCTAGGCCGTGCGCAATGTCATCGACTTCGACGTCAAGCGGGGAGGGATCGAGTAGGTCGAGCCGTCGTCCGGACAGCATCCGCTGCCATGCGCGCGGCGGCGCCTTCGAGCCTCGCGCGGTGGTCGGCTTGCTCATCGTTTCCGGGCGAGTTTCGACACGGCTGTGTGGCGATGACAGGTCACGAGATGATCGTTGACCATCCCGACGGCTTGCATGAATGCGTAGACGATGGTGGGGCCGACGAATTTGAAACCCTGTCCAACCAGTTCCTTCGATATTTTTTTCGACAGTGGAGTTTCCGCCGGCACCTGCTTGGTCGAGCTGAATTTGTTTTGTTGTGGCTTGCCGTCGATGTGGTCCCACAAAAAATTAGAGAAGCCGGGGCCGTTTTCCATGATCTTGAGCCACGCCCGCGCTGACGACACCGCGCCTTCGATCTTCGCCCGGTTGCGCACGATGCCGGCGTCCTTCATCAGCGACTCGATCTTGCGCTTCGGGTAGCGCGCGATTTTTTCCGGCTCGAAATCATTAAAAGCACGGCGGAAATTGTCGCGCTTGCGCAGGATGGTGATCCACGACAGGCCGGCCTGAAAGCCGTCAAGCACAAGTTTTTCAAACAGCGCGCGGTCGTCAAACTCGGGAACGCCCCACTCATCGTCGTGATAAGCGACGTAGAGTGGATCCTCTTTCGGCCAGGGGCAGCGCACGAGGCCGTCCGCGTGGACAATCACTTTGCTCATGAGATCGCCTTTGCCTCGCCGGGCCAGTCGAACTTCGCCCAGGATGGTTTCAGCGCGCGGATGGTGATGCCACCCGCTTCCAACGTCGTGTTCGCAGCCAAAGCATCCGCGATCCGGTCGAGCCGCATAAGCGCGAGACCGCGGCCTTTCGCAGTCGAGCCGAGCGTGCCGACCTGCTTCGCGCCGGCCATGATCGGCAGGCCCGATACCGGCGCGAACTCTTCGTAAGCAATAGGTACGACGCGGTTGCGGGCGCTGGCGCGGTGCTCGACCCGCGAAACAACCTCCTGGCCGACATAGCATCCTTTGTCGAAGTCGACGCCATTGAGCTGGTCCATGTCGGCTTCGTGCGGGAACGTGGCGCCATAGACGAAGTCGAGGCCCCCACGCGGCACGCCGAGCCCGATGCGATGAATTTCATAGTCGTCGGCATTGGTGAAACTGGCGCCGAGATCGGCGGCGGCAGCGGCCGCCAGATGCGGGGGCACCATGACGCGCGAGCCGAGCGCCGGTAGCCGCGGATCCGGGTAGCTCAGACCGTATTCGCTGTCGGCTATTCCGTCCCAGACCGCGATCACCCCGAGCACTTCCGAGAGGTCTTCGCAGATCACCTTGGCGCGCAGTTTGTAGAAGTTCAGTTTTTCCACCAGCGCCGAGGCGAGTGCCCGCGGGCAGTCAAGGAAGAAGCCGCCGCCGTCCTCGGCCGGGGCCTCCACGATAATGAAGTCGGCGATAATCTTGCCCTGTGGCGTGAGCAGCGCCGCAAAGCACGGTTTGCCGGCCGCGACCTTGGCCATATCGCCGGTCACGAGCCCGTTGAGAAAGCGCCGGGAGTCGTCGCCGGCGACCTTGACTACACCGCGATCGGGAAGAAGTGCTGTCTGCATGCCGGTTCTCTGGGGTCTGTCTCGATAGTCTCTTGCCAGAACTCGCGGCGGAACGTAAGCGCTGTCGGACAGGCCTCAAGTCCGGTCCCGGCAACGCATGGCTGACACTTACGATCTGATCCTCAAGGGTGGCACGGTCGTCAACCATGACGGCGAAAGCGTGCGCGATCTTGGCATTCGCGGCAGCCGTTTCCAGGCGATCGGCGACTTGTCGCGCGCGTCTGCGGGCGAAATGATCGACTGCCGGGGACTGCATCTCTTGCCGGGCGTAATCGACACTCAGGTTCATTTCCGCGAGCCCGGCCTCACCCACAAGGAAGACCTTGAGAGCGGCTCCCTTTCGGCGGTGATGGGTGGCGTCACTGCAGTGTTTGAGATGCCAAACACCGACCCGCTGACCGTGAATGCCGAGGCGCTCGCCGACAAGGTCAAGCGGGGGCATCATCGCATGCATTGCGATTTTGCTTTTTTTGTTGGGGCTACCGTCGACAACACGAAGCATCTCGCCGAGCTTGAGCGGTTGCCGGGGTGCGCCGGGGTCAAGGTCTTCATGGGCTCGTCCACCGGGTCGCTGCTTGTTGCCGACGATGCCGGCCTGCGCGCGGTGCTGAAGATCATCCGCCGCCGCGCATCATTTCATGCCGAGGACGAGCCGCGGCTGAACGAGCGCAAAAACCTGCGAGTCGAAGGTGATCCGCGTTCGCATCCGGTCTGGCGCGACGAAACCGCCGCGCTCAAGGCGACGCAACGCCTGGTCACGATCGCGCACGAGACCGGCGCGCGCGTGCACGTGCTGCATATTTCGACGGCGCAGGAAATGGAATACCTCGCCGGTCACAAGGACGTGGCAACGGTCGAGGCAACGCCGCATCATCTCACGCTGGAGGCGCCGGGCTGTTACGAGCGGCTCGGCACCCGCGCGCAGATGAATCCGCCGGTGCGCGATGCGGCTAACCGCGCCGGAATCTGGGGCGGCATTGCGCAGGGCGTTGTCGATGTCCTCGGCTCGGATCACGCGCCGCATACGCGCGAGGAAAAGGCCAAGGTCTATCCGGCAAGTCCGTCGGGCATGACCGGCGTGCAGACGTTGGTGCCCATCATGCTCGACCACGTCAATGCGGGCAGGTTGTCGCTTTTGCGTTTCGTCGATCTCACCAGCGCCGGTCCGGCGCGCCTGTTCGGGATCGCCACGAAGGGCCGGATCGCGGCCGGCTACGACGCCGATCTGACCATCGTCGATCTCAAGCGGCGGGAGACGATCACGGACAAGTGGATGGCTTCGCGCGCGGGCTGGACGCCTTATGACGGCGTGAGCGTGACCGGCTGGCCGGTCGGGACTTTCGTGCGCGGGCGCAAGGTGATGTGGCAGGGCGCGCTTGCGACACCGGCCCAGGGTGAGCGTGTCAGATTTCTGGAAACGCTTGCGAGTTGAAAAACGTCGAGCCGTTATTGCCGGGGCTGCTCGAGCGTGAATTCACCGTTGCGGATGCGCGCGCTCAGGCCATCGGTGAACGTCGCGGCGGCTTCTTCGCCATAGGTGGTCACGAATTCGGCAAGCGCGGCGAACAGGCATGCCTGCGCAAGGCAATCGCCATCAATGCCGTCGTGGCGCGCTTCCGCCCAGGCTTCGTGGAGGTAGCTCAGTGCCATCATTTTCTGTTCGCGGTCGGAAATAGGCTCGCGCGCGTGAACAGGATTCTCGGTAACCGGCATAATTAAATCCCCAGGCGTCTAGCTGGACGCCCAAGACGTCCCGAAAAGACGCTAGCACGGGGATCAGGCGGCAATAGCCCGCAATTAAGAAAAGGTTAATCGCGTGGCCTAGTTGGCGTACCGCGCCGTGATATCGCGGGCGATTTTCGCGCCTTCGTCGAGATAGCGCCTTATGGCGAGATCGGCGGCGGGCGTGCAGGTCCGGTACGTCTGCTGGAATCCGCGGTAACCACGATTGAAGCTCGCGACGATCTTGCGCCGGCGCTCGCCGCTCGGCGCTTCTGCGTCGATGAGAGCCTGCATCTCGTTGCGCCATTTCGCGCCGTCATTGGCGCCGCAGACCGCGCGCAGATAGTGCAGGGCGCCGAGGATCTCGCTCAGCCGCGCAAGATCGCCATCAAACGGCGCCGCCGCATCGCTTTGCGCGCGGGCCGGCGCGGCGAGACAAGAGAAAATCAAGGCGATCGCGAGCAGCTTTTTCACGGAAACCAGCCGATGTGAGCTGCGAAACATATGCGCCGGCCCGAAGGTAATCGCAAGACGGGGACGATCAGCGCGCGGCTGCGATCAGCGCCACGGCGGACGCGATAATTTCGGCCAGGCCCTCGGTCGTCTTGAAGCCGGAAAGCTCGGCCGGATCGATCCAGCGTGCATCATCGAGCTCGCTGTTGAGGACGGGCTCGCCCCTGAGCCACCGCGAGGCAAAACACAGGATGACAAAATGGCGTTCGACCCGGCCTTCTTTGTCACGAATGATCGCTTCGCGATGCCCCGCGAGTGCAACTGGCTCGATGTCAAGCGCGGTTTCCTCGCGCACCTCGCGAACAACCGCATCCGCAAGCTGCTCGCCGGCTTCAACGCCACCGCCTGGCAAAGTGTAAAAGTTGAGCGCTGGCTTGCGTGCGCGTCGCACGATTAGCACCTTGCCATCGCGGATGATGGCTGCGCTCACCGCCAGGACGGGGCGCTTCGGATAGGTTCGCTCGTCAGCCACGTGCGCTATCGCTTCATCAGTTGATCGACGACCGCCTGCGGCGAGGCTGCGTCCGTGACCTCTTCATCGCCATTGATGATCCCACCGGCGCGCGCGATCATCGGCTTCAGCCATCCGACGGCATTGCCCGCAAGAGCGGTGATTGTTTCCGGCTTGAGGTCGGAGGTCATCGCCGCTCGTGTCGCCTCTAGCACGACGGTCATCGTCGCGGCCAGCGTGTCGAGGCCGCCGCGCACATTCGGGTCGGCGGTCTCGTAGGCGGCAATGGCGAGATCGCGAGTCCGGGAGTGGGAGGCACGAAAGTGCTCGCGGTAGCTCATCGGCTCCCAGGACAGGAAGTCGTCTCGGAATTCCGGGCAGGTCGCCAGCATGTCGAGCAACATGACAGCTTCGTTGAAGCGGTTGAGGTAGTCGGTCGCCAGACCCGTCGATGGATTGATATTGGCGTCCGACAGCCGGAGGCCGATATCGAGATCAAGCGGCTCGTCCCGAGCTTGCGCCACGGCGGCGCAGTTCTGATATTTCATCGAGCCCCTTCCCCCGAAGCGGATCGGGCCGCAGTGTCACGATGCGGGGTTAAATTGCGCTTAAGCACCCGATATTTAAGGCTCGTTTGATGTGCGGCCGCTATGCCGTGACGTCGGCGCCGGAAGCGATCCGAGCCCTGTTCGGGTACCCCGAGCAGCCCAATTTCCCGCCGCGCTACAACATCGCGCCGACGCAGCCGATCGCGATCGTAAGGCTGGTCGACGGCAAGCGGCAATTTGCGCTGGTGCGATGGGGACTGCTCCCACCCTGGGTCAAGGATCCGAAGAATTTCTCGCTGCTGATCAATGCCAGGGGCGAATCGTTGACAGACAAGCCTGCCTTCAGTGCTGCCGTGAAACGGCGGCGTTGCCTCGTACCGGCCGACGGCTTTTACGAGTGGAAGGCAAGCAATGCAGGCAAGCAGCCCTACTTCGTGCGTGCGAAATCCGGCGGACCGATTGCGTTTGCCGGTCTGTGGGAGACCTGGATGGGGCCGAACGGCGAAGAACTCGAGACGGCGGCGATCGTGACCACGCGCGCCAACCGATCGCTTGGTGCCATCCATGATCGCATGCCGGTGATCGTTCCGCCGGATGCCTTCAATCTGTGGCTTGATTGCGCGAATGTCGATGTCGAGACCGCCATGACTTTGGTCGCACCGGCGCCGGACCCGATGCTCGAGGCCTACGAGGTCTCGGCCGCTGTCAACCGAACGGCGAATGACAATCCAAAGTTGGTGGAACGTTGGTCGCCGTCCGCCGTGCCCGCGCCCGAGCAAAAGCCCACCCCGCAGAAGCAGCCTGCCAGGCGCACCAAGAAAGATAACGGGCAGGGCGTGCTGTTCTAGGGAGCAGGGGCGGGACCGATCTTCGAGGTGCGGCTACAGCACCTTGCCCGGATTGAGGATCCCGTTCGGATCGAGCATGCGCTTGAGGCCGCGCATCAGCTCGAGCGCAACCGGATCCTTTACCTTTGGCAGCGAATCCCGCTTGAGCTTGCCGATGCCGTGCTCGGCCGAAATCGAGCCGTTGTATTTGAGCACGATCTTGTTGACGGCATCGTTGATCTCACCCCAGCGCGCGAGGAATTGCGCACTGTCGGCGCCGACCGGCTGGCTGACGTTGAAATGCACGTTGCCGTCGCCGAGATGCCCGAAGGGAACCGGCCGGCAGCCGGGAACGATCGCTTTTGCCGCGGCGGCGGCCTCTTCCAGGAATTGCGGCACCGATGCGATCGGCACTGACAGGTCGGCCTTGATAGAGCCGCCTTCCGGTTTCTGGGCTTCGGGGAGCACGTGACGCAGGTGCCAGAAGGCCTTTGCCTGGTCGAGGCTCGCCGCGATCGTTGCGTCCTTGACCAGCCCCTCCGCGCTCGCATCGGCAAGCAATTGCTCGACGCTGTCGCGCAGCCCGTCACTGTGCTGTGACGAGACTTCCATCAGCACGTACCACGGATGCTTGGTCGCAAGCGGGTCGCGCGCGCCGTGGGCATGCTTGAGCGCGAACTCGATGACGTCACCCACGATCAGCTCAAAGCTCGTCACCGTGCCGCCCACGCGTGCCTGCGCCTGGTTGAGCAGTTTCACAGCGGCGGCCGGGGAGGGTACTCCGATGAAGGCCGTCTCCACCGCGCGCGGGCGCGGGAACAGCTTGACCACCGCGGCCGTGATCACACCGAGCGTGCCCTCGGCTCCGACGAAAATGTGCCGCAGGTCATAGCCGGTATTGTTCTTCTTCAGTTTCGACAGCAGGTTCATGATGCGGCCGTCGGCCAGGACCACCTCGATCCCCATCACCAGGTCGCGCGCGATGCCGTAGGCGACCGCGCCGGTGCCGCCGGCATTGGTGGAGAGATTGCCGCCGATCGTGCAGCTGCCCTCCGCGCCAAGCGAGAGCGGAAACAGCCGATCGACCACCGTCGCAGCATCCTGCGCCTTCGCCAGCACGACGCCGGCTTCGCAGGTCATCGTGTTGGAGGCGGCGTCCACTTCGCGGATCCTGTCGAGGCGTGTGAGCGAGACGATGAGCTCGCCGTCGAACGGAATTTGCCCGCCGACGAGCCCGGTGTTGCCGCCCTGCGGAACCAGGGGCGTCTTGGTATCGTTCGCGAGCTTGAGGATGGCCTGCACCTCCGCGACCGAGCCGGGGCGCAGCAGCATTGACGAGTGGCCACGATAGATGCCGCGGCCTTCGATCAGATAAGGCTCGAGCGCAACCGGGTCGGTGATTGCGTATCGATCGCCGACGATAGCCGCGAAGCGCGGCAGCAGGTCAGGGGAGGGCGCTCGGCGCAACTGCTCATTCATTCACTGGCTACCCTTGTCGCGGTGCTGCGGCGCGCTTGAGACGGTCATTGATCGCCTCGCCCAGGCCGTCATGCGGCACCTTCATTACCGCGATGCGCTTCGCACCGGAAGCGTCAAGCGCGCGCAAATGCGAGAACAGGCTGGTAGCGGCCTCAATCAGGTCGCCGCGCGGCGACAAATTAAGGGTCGGACCGGAGAATTCCGGTGCTCGTCCGAAAGCGAGCAGAGCCTCTCCCGGCTCGGCGTTGTCGGCATCGAGGCGCAGCAACGCTTTTGGCGCGTAGTGCGAAGCCAGCATGCCCGGCGCCGGCGGCGCGTCTTCATCGGTCGAGGCCATCGCCAACGGAGCGCCGAGGACCCGTTCGATAGCCTCGCGCGGAAGCCCGCCGGGCCGGAGCAGCGCTGGCTCGCCGGCGCAGGAAACGATCGTTGACTCCACGCCGACCTTGCATGGGCCGGCGTCGACGATGAGATCAATGCGGCCGCGCAGGTCGGCGAGCACGTGCGTGGCGCTTGTCGGCGAGACGTGACCGGAGCGGTTGGCCGAGGGCGCGACGATCGGGCCGCCGAATGCGGCAAGCAATGCATGCGCGACCGGATGTGCGGGCACGCGCACCGCGATGGTGTCGAGCCCGGCCAGCGCAAGATCGGCGATGCGGCAATCGGGCTGCTTGGCCAGCACGAGCGTCAGCGGCCCGGGCCAGAATGCAGTCGCCAGCTTTTCGGCCGCGCCGGTGAAGACGCCGGCAGTGCGCGCGGCGTCGGCGCCGGCGACGTGCGCGATCAACGGATTGAAGGCCGGCCGCCCCTTGGCCGCATAAAGGCGCGCAATGGCTTCGCCATTACCCGCATCGGCGCCGAGCCCGTAGACCGTTTCGGTCGGGAACGCGACCAGCCCGCCGTTAGAAAGGCAACGCGCCGCAGCGTCGATGGCCTTGCCGTCGGTCGATAAAACGCGTGTTCCAGGCTCGGCAGTCATCGTCTCTCTCAAGCTTGCCTTTAAGGACGCCGGGGTTATAAGACCGGCCATCAGTCGGAGTGTAGCGCAGTCTGGTAGCGCACCACGTTCGGGACGTGGGGGTCGCAGGTTCAAATCCTGCCACTCCGACCACGCTTCTTCTTCACATTTCAAATAGTTGGT